>Ga0315314_1001247_pt1 | contig 23633 bp, 22 predicted proteins | sample TDP9_MG_FD_203631 | JGI IMG/M metagenome (GOLD analysis project Ga0315314, IMG submission 203631) | Freshwater sediment microbial communities from Lake Towuti, South Sulawesi, Indonesia - TDP9 | ecosystem: Environmental > Aquatic > Freshwater > Lake > Sediment | place: Indonesia: South Sulawesi... | reverse complement strand
AATGAACCGTTTAATCTTACAACTCAAGGCTTGTGGCTGGATGTTTACTTTGCTGGATACTGTCTAAACGAAACTGATATCTGGGTTGTTCCGAAGAACTGGAGTTATGTAGCTTATCCAACGCCTTACGATAATGATATTCATGCTGGATACTTTATTGAGGAAGTTCACCAACAAGACTTTAACAAATGGATTGAGATGTCAATAGACTTGGGAGATTACATAAGCAAAACATTAAGCCTCATAACAAAGGTTGACATTAAGACAGTAAGGGTTTACGGGATAATATTGTTCGTTGAGTGTCTTGGAGCTTATGCTGAAGTTGAATATGACTATGTGAGAACCATCAGAAAATAGTCTTTCCCACTGAAACATGCAAGTATGCATGCTATGATACATTGCATCATCATCATTGCTTGATGCTCTCTGTATATGCCCCCACATTCTCTCCATAACCATACTTCCCAAGCCACCCTAGTGGCGGAGAACCTCACGTGCCATCCGAAAGCCACTATGATAAAATTGTGTGTGTGTGCGGTAAAGTTCTATCTTACATCATTTCTGACCCGGTCATGTCTTTACCAGGAATAACCATCCATACCTATTTCAGTTTGAGATAGAATGCTAATTGTTCCCTTAATGTTCATAAAGCCATGTCCAACAAATGTGTATTGAACTATCTCAAAATACCATGGACCTTGAGAGAATCCTCTTATCATCGCAAATGATGTTCCGCTTATAGTATTTCCATCATTAGTTGTAATAACAAAACTACCCGATACAATAGCTATGTCAGGCTGTAAAGTAAATATGACAGTACCACTACTAACCATGCTGCCATCTATACTACCTGTAATATCATATTCTTGGACAGTTTTTATAGTTATGATATTATTTAGTATGGTATAGTCTTGGGAAATGATTTGACAATTGCCTAGTACTATGTGAAACTCAGTTTTTGGAGGATACGCTTTTACAGTCATTACTGTTGTTCCTGTCGATACATATATAGAAAAAAGAGCAACAATGGATAAAGAAGTTAATATCTTCTTATTCATTCTCTCATCACCTCCTTTATAAATTATTAATTAACTGCCAGAGATATCTCTCGTAGTCCCGATTGACATAGATATCTCCAAGAATAACATGGACAAGCTATCTTAAAAAGACTGATAGAACAGTCTTCTACTGCCTTTCTCTTATCCCTGAGTCACTATTGTGTCTGTGATGCATGCATCCTAATCGTGCCGTCCAATTTCCCACTCTTGATTTCTGGGCATCCAAGCTATAGCCACACTAGTGGCGGGAAACCTCACGTGCCATCTGAAAGCCACGATGGATTTTTTTGTGTGTGTGCCTATAAGGTTCATTTGGCTTTACGCTTCTTTTGGAGTTCTAGGCGTATCAGTTCTTGTCGTGCTAATTTTCCTACTTCTGAAAATTCGTTCACCTAAGCATTTACATTGCACGGCAATACTGCATTGGATATAAAAAACCCAAGTTTTCATTTGCTTCTCAATTTCTATCATAGTTTTCAATTCTAATAGAACCCTTGGCGGCGTCTGTTTCAAAATCAGACCGCAAAAGAAAACCGCACACTATTTAAAGACCTATTTATAGGGGGGCTAGATATTTCTTTGCTATATAGAGGCTAACAGACAGACAACCACAATCAACATAAACAACTTATTCAGACAATAGAACATGAGGCTATAAGGGTATGGTTTCTTTACGTGCTTTAGCCCCCTCACTCACAAGAATCACAATCGCCGCAGCAGTAGGCGCAGCACTACACATAGGACAAGGCAACCAAGACATAGTAGACCAAAAAGCCATAGACTTCTCACGGGCAGTCCTAAGCCAAACAGAAATAGACGGCCAAATCATATCATGCGAAGGACCCAAAGACAATGCCCCAGCGTTTGCTAGAAGAGAAAAAGTAGGCACAGGAACAGGCCCAAAAGTAGAGTTCATAATGGACCCAGTAGACGGAACAACAGCAACAGCCAAGGGAAGAAAAGACGCCATATCAGCCCTAGCCTGCGGACCCGTCAACTGCCTACAAATCCTGCCAGACGACGGCTACTACTTCAAAGTGGCAACAGGACCACAAGCTAAAGGCAGAATAACATTAGACATGCCCATAGAAGAAATAGTCAAAACAGTCTCCACATGCAAGAAAAAACCCCTCGAAAACCTCACAGTAATAATGCTTGAACGCGAAAGACACCAGCAAATATTAGAAAGATTAAGGAAATTAAGCGTAAGAATTATTCTAATTCCAGACGGCGACATCGCCGCCTCAGTAGTTACTTGTATTCCAAGCACAGGCATCGACCTACTATTAGGAGCTGGAGCAGGACCAGAAGCAACAATTGCCGCAACCGCAGTAAAATGCCTCGGAGGAACCATGCTAGTCAAAGTATGGCAAGACAAAAAAGATGACGCACTAAGAATAGAAAGATTGAAACAAGAAGGCATAGACATAGACAAGACCTATACGGAAGATGAACTAGCAAAAGGCGATCAACTGGTTTTTGCTGCTTCAGGCATAACAAAAGGAGAACTACTTGACGGAGTACGTTTCACTGCAAATGGAGCAATCGTAAGTTCCTTATGCGCTAGATTGCCAAGCGGAACCTACGAAAAATCAACAACCAAACTACGATTCAAAGGACATCCAATCTATAAACAATTAATCTAACAGAAAGAACCCTTAGCGACATTGTCAAGGCTGTTTCGACATGATACAGTGTGTTCAAGGTTGAAGATCCTTAAGATTTGCTCGAAACATGGAAACATTGAAGATGATTTCAATTTCAAAAAAGTAAAAGACCAATTACATAGCCAAAAAATCTTCTATTCTTCTCTTTTCTTTGACTCTTTGACTAGAAACAGGGTTAAGAAGAAACTTGGAATAGCAAACATGATCAGAGCGAGAAACGGAAGTTGCGGTGAAATTGTTTCGTAAAGAACTCCGCCTGCTAGGCTTCCAAGTCCCATGAAAATATAGTTAAAGAAGTTTGAGGAGCCTATCACTTTTCCACGTTGTTCTTTGGGCACAAGATCTGCTTGCAGAGACATAAATGCAGACATGCCAAGCAGTTGCGACAAGCCTGTAAGTGGCATAGCAATGAAAACTCCAGCGACACCACCGTATAAGAAGAGCAGAACTGCGGGTATGGCGATGATGGTAGATATTAATAGGGGTATTTTTCTGCCAATCTTGTCAAGGAGTTTGCCACACGGAAAAGCTGCAATGATCATAGTTAAGAAAAGAACTATCATGGCAAGCCCCCAAGCTTCTTTTCCAATTTGCAGAACATGCAAGGCGTATAACATGAAGTAAAGTTGAGCCAAGGCAAATGAGAATCGGGTTAGAAGGCTTGATAGGAATAGAAAAAGCATGGAACTTGGCACCACTTTCCACACTGCGATGCCCTCTTTCAAGGCTTTAGGATATGAACTGAAGAATTCCGACGGCTTAATCTTCTGAGCGTTTTCTATACTTTCTTTCAGCAGAAGCCTAAGAAGCGCTGCTCCAATGAAAAACATTGTGACTATAATGTACGCTATTCTCATGCCTGGCATGAACCCATATTGAACTACGAGCAAAATAGCCACAGCAGGAGCTGGTGTAGTTGCAACACTCATTATTAGATTTATGATTGAAAATCCCATTCCTCGTCTTTCAGGAGGCAATGAATCTGACATCATTGCTAACAATGCAGGCTGATATATTAGACATAAATTTTGGATAACTGAACCAATTAGTATTAGGTGCCAGTTAGGAGCAACTATGTAAAAAATATAGGAGAGCGCAACTCCGAAAGTCATTGTTGAGACAAGCCATCTCCTGCCCTTATCTGCCAAATAGCCACCTGGAAATTGAACAAGAGCTAGAGCTAACAATGAAAAGAGCGCGATAAGCCCAATTATAGACTCTGTGGCTCCAAGTTGCTTCACAAACTCAGAATAGTATGTGCCCGGCAGTTCCCCAGCAAAATCCATTAGAACCCAGCTTAAAATAAGAATTAGATAGTTTCCTCTAAAGAACGAAAATTCACTTCGAAGACGATCAAAGACTCCCACGTTCCTGCCTCTTCAATTCGTCTGTTTTGAAGTTGTTTTATTATGTTACCTAATATTTAACATTGCCATTTTCCATCAAGAAGAATTTTAGCTGAGTGCCTATTGGTTTTGGCAAACTTGATAGAAAACATGCGTTAAGATAGATTTTTCAGCCAGGTGATCAGTTATGAGGCAATTAAGTTGATTAAGTTATAGACTTTGCAGAATCTACATTTCTCGTATTCTTTTTCGCTACAGCTTCTGCATATTATTTTGTTAAGTTCCCTGACTTCTGGTTTCATTCTCTAGCCTCATCTGCGATATATCGTATATTAAGCATTAATATACTGCTTATTTCACAAAATGACATATTCTCCTTCTGCAATATCTTCTAGAAACTAAATGTGGAACACTCAAAAGTAGATGCGATAGTCATTGTCAAATGAAAGATGGGTGCGCTTAACTGCAGAATTAGAGTTGAGAGAGAAAGGAGGAAGGTCTTTGTGCGCACCCGTTTCCCGCTGTTGAGGGCATAAAGAGTTTTGAGGAGGGTTGAAAGGGGAAAGATTCGGTCGGCGACATTTCCTTTAGATGCCGTGTAACTTTATCCTCAACAGTTTCGGGCTTATAGCATTGTTATGTCCTCTAGACGAATTATGACGTACGTCATATTTAAACCTTGCGACAACAACTTATAACAGACAGAGAACATTTCACAGCCACAATCCATATTATAAATTCATAATACATTTTAGGAGACAGCACATTTTCTGCAATCAGAATCAAAGTTGGAGTCTTTATGACTGTCACAACTTGTAACCAACAAGAAAACGGCATTTTCATGCCTCATAAGCAGATTAGAAACCGCACAAAATGTATCAAGAAAGCCGTAGAAAGCCTAAAGGACATTTGCAGTAATTGCAATGACTGCAAGCAAGCTATTCTTTTACCAAACGGTGTCTACTGCGGCAAGTTGAGAGAGCATGTGTCCGACATTTCTAATTGTCCGCATTTCGATCTTGAACCCCTAGAATACAGACTTTACAGAAGAATCTAACAAAGAATCAAAAAAGAATAATGTTATAGAAGATTCTTGCAGAAATCTTAAAATTTAATAAAGCACAGAATCTTATTTATGACAGAAATAAAAACTACCGATGGTTTTTTCTTTTTAGCTCCAGTACTAATGCTTATCTCGTTATTGATCATGACAGACAATTTAGTCGGCTCCACAACAGAACTATGGGCTTTTCTCTTCAGCGTCAGAATGAATCTTATTGCAGCAATAGTTTTCGCTTTCGGAGTAGGGTTTTTGGCAGTCGCTTTTGCAGGGCGCTTCAAGCTGGCAAAGAATAGTGGAGTTTTTATGTTCTTTGAAGGCACAGGTTTAGTAATTGCAATAGTGGGTTTTTTTGTTTATGGTTCTGCAATGAAAGAGCAGATAAGTTCAGGACCTTACTACACCCTTGTCGTTTCTCTATCTCAATTTTTTGTAGGCATACTAGCTTGGGCAATTGGAATGTTCCTGATAACATTTGCTGGTGTATGCGCTGAGAAGAAAGAAGGGAGAGTCATTTTCTTGATAGTCTTGGTTGCCTTGAGCGTTTGTGTTATCGCTCTATCTGTGCTTTTCCCATTAGAAGTGATAGCAATTTAGCCTTAAGCCATAAGAAGTGCCAGTCTGTGGCTTCTGGTTGGGAAAAGTTTTTTCCTACTAAAGCCCTAACTTATAAGTCAGTGATTGAAATGAGTTCAAAAATTTTAGTAATATATTATTCTAAGACAGGAAACACTGAAAAACTCGCTAGAGCCGTGGCTGAAGGAGCCAAACAAGTGCCCGGAGTAACTGTTGAACTAATGAAAGCTGAGGCTGCAAATCTAAAAGAAATTGTGGAAGCAGACGGCTGCGCGATTGGGTCTCCATCACATTTCAGCATTATGTCAGGCCAAATACTAACTCTCCTAACAGATCTCTATCCGCATCGAGAGAAATTGTCTGGCAAACCTATGGCAGTATTTACAACAGGAACTGGTGGTCAAGTAACCGCTCTAGAGAACATTGAAAGAATTATAGGGGTATTCAACCCAAGGTTCATTAAGCCTGGAATAGCGGTTCAAGGTGCTCCGAGAGAAGCGGATAGGGCTCAAGCAATGGCTTTGGGAAAGAAGCTAGCAAATGCTGTAATGAAGAAATAAGTCGGATAGCGCTGGCATATATCTTCTAATGTGCAGAGAAATCAGTGACTCCTAGTCTATGTGAGAGTAAGTAAAAAACGAATTTGGTTCTTCTTCACTGAGAATGTTGTTTTTATATTGGTTATTGGTATTGATTGTTTTGATGTACTGCTATGGTGTCAGGATGGCTATTTATGTTTGCGGAGTTTTTTAATATGTGTAGCTCACGCGATCCATAGCGATTACTGCCTGAGAATCCAGTGACTTGCTAGAAGCCTTTAGCAAGAAATATAAGTTACTTTCCTATTTTCGACTATAGAGTGAGTAAAATGAATTTGTGGAAACTTCAGCTTTCCCTAATTGGAACATTAGCTATAATCATAGGCTTGTCAACTCTATTCTTCACAGTCATCCTCAGCCTAACAGGACTTTTCAACTATTTGACGTTAGCCATCTTCGTTGTAGCCTTCAACACGATCCAATGGTTAATTGCTCCATATTTTATCGATGCCATCTACCGCGTAAAACAAGTTTCAAAGTCTGATGAACCAAAGCTTGTTGAAATGGTCGAACATCTAAGCCAGAAAAGCGGCATCAAAACACCTAAAGTCATGATTGCCAAAATCCCACTGCCCAATGCTTTTGCCTACAGTTCACCCATCGCAGGAAGTAGAGTAGCAGTAACAGAAGGCCTATTAAAAACCTTAGACAGCGAAGAAGTTGAAGCTGTTGTAGGCCATGAACTGGGACATTTGAAACATAGAGACGTACAAGTGATGATATTTGTCTCCATGCTCCCAGCATTATTCTATTATATAGGTTATTCTATGCTTCTATCTTCTCGCTATAGTAGGGAGGAAAGAAATGGCGGAACAGCAATCGTAGGCATAGTAAGCATAGCCCTATACTGGATTCTCACAATGTTTACGCTTTACATCAGCCGATTAAGAGAATATTTCGCGGACCATCACAGTGCAACAATAGTTGAAGATGGCCCACGCAAACTCTCCGAAGGATTAGCAAAAATAGTCTATTCAACTAAGAACATGAAGAAATTCAATAGAAACATAGGCAGCTTACATTCTTTCAAAGCCCTATTCATATCTGACCCAGATCGAGCAGAAGCAGATGCAGCGTCAATAACACACATAAGTACGCACTTGAGCGACCAGAAACTTGTCGAAGAAGTCCTTAGAAAAGAAGTAACCTCCCTAGACAAGATAGCAGAAATATTTTCCACTCACCCAAACATAGTTAAACGTTTGCGAGCACTAGGAGAACTAGCCTAAAAATTTGTCAGTCTTTCATATCTATAATTTCTTCAACAGCATTTGTGAGTTGCTCATTTCGAATTAACCCTACAACGGTCTCTATGTCATTAGATAATACTCTATCTTCCCTAAGCATGGGCACATATTTCCTTAATAAGGAGTAAGCCACATTCGTCCCCTTTCCAAGCTTGTCCGAACCTCTAAAATCTATCCCTTGGGCAGCGCACAATAACTCAATTGCTATAATATGCTCCACGTTTCTGAGAATTTCAACAGCTTTTCTGGCAGCTATTGAACCCATACTCACAAAATCTTCAAAGTTCGCAGAAGTAGGAATAGAATCAACGCTGGCAGGATGAGCCAGAGTTTTGTTTTCTGAAGCTAAAGCTGCTGCTGTATATTGGGCTGTCATAAAGCCACTATGTACACCTTTCTTCATGTCTTTGTGAATTAGGAAAGCGGGAAGTCCTTGACTCAAATTTTCATCGATAAGTCTTGCTATACGCCTCTCAGACATATTGCCCAACGTCGTAAGTGCGATTGAAAGAAAGTCCATGGCCGCTGAAATTGGTTGTCCATGAAAGTTTCCGCCAGATAAGCATTCCTTATCCTCTAAGAAGATCAGGGGGTTGTCAGTTGCTGAGTTGATTTCTATCTCTATCACTTTTCTAACGTAGGCAGCGGCATCCTTCACCGTTCCCAGAACTTGAGGAATACATCGCAAAGAATAAGGGTCTTGAGGAGGCCTATTCATCTTTTCTTTAAGCATTTCAATACTTGATTTGACATTCTTGCTACCAGAAATCAATTGCCGGATATTTCTTGCAGTTGTCATTTGGCCCAAATAAGGTCTAACTTGATGTATTCTTTCGTCAAATGCGTCATATATTCCTTTTAGGGCTTCTAAACTCATTGCGGCAGCGATTTCCGCAGTTTTGATTAATCTTTCTGTGTCATAGACTGCTAATGCTCCGATGGCTGCCATCGCCTGTGTGCCGTTGTTTAACGCTATTCCTTCTTTAAAATCCAGTTCGATAGGCTTTATTTCCGCCAGTTTCATGGCCTGTTTTCCGCTCATTCTTTTTCCATTATACTCTGCTTCTCCTTCGCCGATTATTACTGCCGTCATATGTGAGAGAGGTGCAAGGTCTCCACTTGCGCCAACAGAGCCTTTTTCAGGGATAATTGGATGAACTCTTTTGTTTATCATTTGCACTAATGTTTCCAAGGTCTCTATTCTTATTCCTGAGTTGCCCTTAGCTAAAGTGTTGGCTCTTAGAAGCATTAGGGCTCTTGTAACGTCTCTGCCTAATGGCTCTCCGACGCCTGCGGAATGACTTCTTATAAGGTTAGACTGCAGTTCTTTAACGTCTTCTGGTGCGATTATTAGGCTTCCTAAGGCTCCAAAGCCAGTTGTAACGCCATAGACAATCTTTTTCTGTTTCACAAGTTCTTCCAAAATCTGACGGCATCTCGCTACTTTCTGTTTCACTTCTTGTGGAATCGTCACTTTCTCGTCATTGCGTGCTACAGCGACTACGTCTTCTATAGTTAGTTTTTCGCCTTTTATGCTTACCATTATTGTATTCTCCTGTTCTATTTCTACAATTCGGCGGGTATGATTATTAAATGTTGCAAAGCAAGTCCAGAAATGAAACTCGGAATCTGAACAGGAACAAATCTGTTAAGAGAAAAATTAAGAAAAAAATAAGGAAAAAAGGTTGTGGATTTTATGGTTTTTTGGCTTCTTCGAGAGTGCTTTCCATCGTAATTTTGAAGATGGTTGCAAAGACCAGTATTGAAATAATTATCGATCCTATCAGAGAACCCGCTATCATGCCTAACATGGCCCCCATTAACACACTAGTATTCAACGTTCCAGTAGGAGTTATCCAAGCACTTGGATTCATAAGAAGAGCGCCTCCAGCTGCGAACATGATGATTGTCATAATGATTCCTCCAATGATGCCCCAAAGTATAGTCCATAGAAATATTATGAAGCCTTTCCTAAATGCAAAACCCCAAGATACCATTTTTATCACTAAGAGGATGTTTGTTATTCCATAACGTTTATAAGCTTTTTGACATCAGCTCATCATTTTAACATGGGCATTTTGATTCCTTTCTGTTTGGCTATTTTTTCTGCCTTCTCATAGCCTGCATCAGCATGTCTTACTATTGCTGTTCCAGGGTCTGTAGTTAAAACTCGGACAATCCGTTTTTCTGCTTCCTTTGTTCCATCTGCTACCAAGCACATGCCTGCATGTATACTGTAGCCTATTCCTACACCGCCGCCATGATGCACAGAAACCCACGTAGCCCCAGCAACAGCGTTTAGTAGAGCATTTAGAATAGGCCAGTCTGCTATGGCGTCACTGTCATCCTTCATGCCTTCTGTTTCCCTGTTTGGGGAGGCAACGCTTCCGCCGTCTAGGTGATCACGCCCAATCCATATTGGGCCAGAAAGATCCTTTCTACTGACCATATCGTTCATGATTTTTCCAAACTTGGCTCTTTCACCAAACCCTAGCCAGCATACTCGAGCTGGCAAGCCTTGAAACTTAACTTGCTCTTTCGCTTTTCTTATCCATCGGCATAATTCTTTGTTGTAAGCAAATTGTTTTAGAATAGTATCATCAAGCGTGTAGATGTCTTCTGATTCACCGATTAGAGATGTCCATCTGAAAGGTCCGCGGCCTTCACAAAACATTGGTCTAATATATCTGCGCACGAATCCTGGGAAAGCAAAAGCATCTTTCAACCCAGCGTTGTAGGCTTGTTGCCGCAGATTATTGCCGTATTCAAATGCAACTGCTCCTTTCTTCATCATTTTCACCATTGCTTCTACCTGAACGCGCATGCTTTTTTCAGCCATCTTCACATATTTTTCGGGGTTGTTTTTGCGAAGTTCATCAGCCTCTTCCTTGGAAAGGCCAGCGGGGTAATAGCCGTTAAACGAGTCATGAGCCGATGTCTGATCTGTAACTATATCTGGAATTATTCCTCTTTTTACAAGTTCGGGATGAACCTCAGATGCGTTTCCGAGCAGTCCTATACTTTTTGCTTCTCTATTTTCTTTGGCTTGTGAAGCCATGTTAATAGCTTCGTCTAAGTTGTCTGTCCATGTTTCCAAATACTTGTGGCCAAGTCTTCTTTCAATTGCTCTCTTGTCGATTTCAACAACTAACGCAACGCCTTCATTCATTGTTACAGCAAGTGGTTGTGCTCCACCCATTTCACCTAGTCCCGCTGTTAACACAAGTTTTCCCTTTAGGCTTCCTTTGAAATGCTCTTTTGCAACTGCTGCTAAGGTTTCGTAGGTTCCCTGCAAGATGCCTTGTGTCCCTATGAAAGCCCATGAGCCAGCGGTCATTTGTCCAAACATAATCAATCCTTTCTGCTCTAACTCGTAGAAATAATCCCATGTAGCCCATTTTGGCACAAGCAAGGCGTTAGCAATTAAGGCTCTAGGAGCCCACTCATGTGTTTGAAAGACTGCAACAGGCTTGCCACTTTGAATCAAAAGCGTTTCATTAGGTTCTAGTTCCTTAAGTGCGTCAACAATAGCATCAAAACATTCCCAATTTCTAGCTGCCTTTCCAGTTCCACCGTAAACAATCAAGTTTTTCGGGTCTTTTGCAACTTCAGGGTCAAGAACGTTGTGTAACATGCGAAAAATGCCTTCGATTTGCCAATTTTTACAATGTAGCTCATGGCCAGTTATACATTTGATTGCGCCTCTAGACTTTGGCAAAGCGTACACCAAAAGGCGTATATGAAAAAGAACGTAAATAAGGTTTCGTAGAAGCGAAATGGTGAGCTAAGTGAAAAAAGTGCTGCTTCTTGCAGAGAATGGCTTTGAAGACAGAGAGTTAATGTATCCTTATTACCGTCTTCAAGAAGCTGGCTACAAAGTGGATATAGTTGGGCCTAGAGCAAAGGAAACATACAAGGGCGAATATGGACTTACCGTAACATCTGATCTATCTCCTGAAAACGTTAAAATTGATGAATACGAGGCAGTAATTATTCCTGGAGGACGCGCTCCTGACCGTATGAGACTAAATAAAGGTCTAGTTCAATTGGTCAAAGATGCCTTTAACAAAGGAAAAATCGTTGCCGCTGTCTGCCATGGTCCCCAACTTCTAATCGAAGCAGGAGCACTGAAAGGAAAGAAGGCTACCTGCTACATGTCTGTGGCAACTGACCTTAAAAATGCTGGCGGAATCTACGAAGACAGGTCAGTTGTAGTTGACGGAAATCTAGTCACATCCCGTTTTCCGGCAGATCTACCAAATTTTTGCCAAGAGATCTTAAAGTTGCTACAAACAAAGAGATCAAAGTAATTTCGTTTTGTTGACAACAGATTGGGGGGAGCTGCTGTCCTCGTAAGACTATATTGTCTATAGCCGACTATTGCGCATTTGATTGTGATCAGATAGCTCGCACTCGCATCAAGAAGAGTTCGAGATTTAGGCTCGCGCAAAATGGGTGGTAACTTGGAATATATTTTGAATTCATATATTTCCCCCTTGTTATTCTATACACAAAGCGTGTATTAAATATTACGATTTACTAACCTTCTCATCACAATCCTATGTCCTTCGGCAAAAATTTAGGATTTTTCAAGGTACCAAAATCATGCTTTAAGAAAATTCAGCAACAAGTTTCCCATTTTTTAACACTTTATTAATGAGATTCACTCCATGGTGGTAGCCTAAAAACTTGTGATTAGGAATATCTAAAACTAGAATATCGGCTTTTTTGCCAACTTCCAGACTTCCAGTTTCTTTAGCTCGATTTATGGCGTGAGCTGCATTTGTTGTTGTTGCGACTATAGCCTCTGTAGGAGTCATTTTCATTTGGTAGCAGGCTAACGCTATTATAGTCTGCAGGTTTTCTACCCAGCAGCTTGGATTGAAATCTGTTCCCAGAGCAACTGGCACATTAAACTCAATCATTTTCCTCGCGTCAGCGTATCGCCCTATCATAAGCGAGAACGCGCTTCCAGGGAGCAAAACAGCAACTACTCCTTTTTCTGCTAGCATTTTTATTCCCTTGTCTGAGGCGAAGAGCAGATGCTCTGCAGAAACTGCTCCTATCTCTGCGGCTAGCTCAGCACCACCAAGCCCTGTCATTTCGTCTGCATGCAGTTTCGGCATTAAGCCGTGTTTTTTGCCGTTTAGAAGAATCTTCCTTGACTGTTCTATGCTGAATACTCCTTTTTCGCAAAAGACATCACAGAATTTAGCCAATTTGCGATTGGCAATTGTTGGAATCATTTCTTCGGTTATGAGAGCAACATATTCATCTACATTGTCCTTATATTCTGGTGGAATGGCATGGGCCCCAAGAAAAGTTGGAACCACTTCAACTGGCTGCTTCTCGTTTAAGATTCTCATAACTTCTAAGCATTTTTTTTCATCTCTCATGTTTAATCCATATCCGCTTTTAGCCTCCACAGTGGTCGTTCCATGTTCAAGCATAACTTTCAGCGTTTTCTTGCAGTTCTCAACTAATTCAGTTCTGCTCGCTTTCCTTGTCTCTCGTACGGTTTTTAGAATTCCGCCTCCTTTCCTCAAAATTTCCATGTAAGAAACGCCTTGTAATCTCATCTCAAACTCGTCTTCCCTTGAGCCTGCAAAAACAAGATGCGTATGAGGGTCTACGAAGCCTGGCATAACTACCTTTCCAGCGGCATCGAGACTTTCCTTGCCACTGAATTGTCTGGTTATGTTATCTGTCTTTTCTACGGCTACTATTCTTCCTTTGTCTACTGCTAAACCGCCATTCTTAATTATTCCTAGCTCCCTCATTTGCTTGCCTAGAAGAGGTTTTTGGCTACCGCCTGCAATCGTGAGAAGTTCATTTGCATTTTTGATGATTAGGTCTACTTCTTTTTTTGTAGCCACTTTTAGCTCACCTTTTTTTCTATGGCTTTCTGTATGGCAATTTCAAGCACTCGATTCTCATCTAAGGCATCTATTTTCAGATAGTATTTGGCTACGTCTATTATTGCCTGCAAAGGTGCCATGCCGCAAAACTCTGCTCCAACTATGGGTACATTATATCTTTCTGCCTCAATCTTAAGTAGTTCAAAAACCCTGTAAAGTGGCGTTTTCTCAAAATCTCCTATACTCATTCCTATCTGGGTTATCTTCTTCTCCGGGATTTCTGCAGCCATTGCCTTAACATAGGCTAGTCCGCCTTTTTTCGCGTGCAACGCCTTAGCCATTTTCTTGGCAATTGATAGGTCTGATGTACCCAAGTTTACGTTAAAGCCTACCATAATTTTTCTAGCGCCAGCTGCTGTTGCGCCTGCTGTAGGATGCGGATGGTTTGGTCCAAAATCAGGCTTTCTATCTTGTTTTTTAATCATTTCTTTTAGTTCTTCATATTCGCCTTTTCTTATCCAATCCAAGTCGCTTCTTTCAGCGCTGATGGCTGCTTCTCCGTACAAGTAAACTGGAACGTCGCATTTTTCGGCAAGTGTTTTGCCAAATTTCTTCGCAAGTTCGGTACAGTCTTGAATTGTGGCATTTTTTATGGGAATGAACGGTACTACGTCTACGGCTCCTAAGCGTGGATGTTGCCCCTTATGCCTTCTGATATCTATTAGTTCAATAGCTTTTATAGAAGCGTTTAAAGCCGCTGTAAGAACTGATTTTTCGTTTCCGACAAAGGAAACAACGAGCCTATTATAGTAGTCGTCGAAAGTGTGATCTAGGACGTAGGCTCCTTCTATCTTCCTTATTTCATTTAAGATTGCTTCTACAACTTCTGGGTTTGATGTGCTGAAGTTTGGTACACATTCGATGATTGTTCTCAATGGTTTTCACCCTCTCATCTTAGCAGATAAATCGTGGCAACTGAATTTTAAGTTTGTCAGTAAATTTTGCTAGATACGTCACACTACTATATCATTATGTTTGCGCCAACAGAATAAAGTTCTACCCAACTTGAATTAGATTACTTCTTCTTCTCCACTTTTTTAGTTTTCTTCTTGGAAGACATGCACATGCTCTATTTTCCTCTTAAAGTATTTTGTCTGAACTATAGAAAAGCTTTTTGTTTCATTGGATGTCAATTGGTCTCAGAGTATCTGCCCGAATAATGCTGGGTTCAAAGTGAGTGAAGATTTAGAGTTTGAAATTCCATCTTGGGAACAAATTTACGAAATGCTTCTCAACTTAGCAGATAGGATTAGAAAAGACAAGTTTAAACCTGACATAATTGTGGGCGTTTCTCGTGGCGGATGGATACCCGGTCGAGTTATGTCTGATTTACTTGAAAATCCACAGATTGCAAATGTAAAAGCCGAGTTTTATAAAGGGGTTGCAGAAACCAAAGGTGAGCCCATTATTACCCAGATTGTTTCTATGCCAGTGAAAGGAAAAAAGATTTTAATTATGGATGATGTTGCGGATACAGGTCGAAGCCTTCGCAAAGTGCAGTCACACTTGTTCGAGCAGGGTGCGACAGATGTTAAGATAGCCACAATTTACTACAAGCCATGGAGCGTCACGATTCCCAACTACTATGAAAAAGAAACGGAGCAATGGATTATTTTTCCTTGGGAAAGAAAGGAAACTGTGAGAAATGTTTTGGAAAAGTATGAGCGGCAAGGAAAATCAATTGAGGAGGCTAAAGAGAAACTTATAAAGTCTGGTTTTAATCGAAAACTTGTGGAACGCTTTGTTCAAGAGATTCTTAGAGGAAAGAAAGAAAAGTGATAAAAAGAATAGAAGGCTTCAACAGATATGTCACCATAATCGGATTCAAAAACGTCAAGATAAAGGATATAAACAGCCTTCTAAGCCTTGTTCGAGAAAGAACTGCAGATGGTGAGGTTCAATTTTTCGACGCTGAACTAGTTGCTGGTTGGGAACACCTTTATTTTGCCGTGTTAAACGCTTTGAAAGCTTTTGAAAATAGATTAAACATTTCGAATAATTTAGCCGTTGAAATTCTCCTCTATGCCTCTGCTCAACGACAAATCAAAAAAGCCGTGGAATTGCTCGGAATCAAACCAAGTTCCTCAAGGGTTGCAGTTGTTATTCTTGCTGAGACAGAGGCGAAGTCAAAGGAGATTTCGGAAACTGTTTCGCATATAACGTCAGGTAAACGCGATGACAGCGTTCTTGAACTGATTAGTGAAAAATTCGATGGCATCAGAAGGTTATTTTGCATCTCTGAGTCTGAGTTGAATGCTAAATTAGCGAGGAAAGGTATGGAAAGAAAGGCTCTAACAGACTTGGTTATTGAGCATGTCGCTTTGTTGGCAATTCAGCGTTAGCTAAATGCGTTCCTTAGAGACAGAGAAGATGTCTGAGGGTTTTATGACTGATATGCCAGTGAATTTTCCAACAATTTCTATGAGAACAATTTTGTCCGGCTTCTCTAGGCTTACTTTTCTTTCAATGTTTGCTGCTACAACCTCTACTATTTGTTCTGTTGGAAGTTCACTGAATCTTTTCTCCACACTCACTCGAAAAGTCTCCTCTTGCTTTATCTTTGAACTAAATTCTAATGATGTCTTCTCGATGTCTTCGAGTGTTGTGCGCACAACTTTTTCAATTGGAATTACTCTAAGCGTATAGCGGAACTCGTATGGGCGCTCTTTCAATAACATTCGAAGTTTTTCTACGACCTCAAAAGGATTAAGGGAGGTTCTTGCAGCAACTAGTCCCGATATGCCTGTTTTGTCAATGACAACCGCTGAATCTCCTAACTCGCCTAGCAAATACCATATTTCAGAGCAGGCGTTTTCTTCATTGCCACGATCTGTAGTAATTAGTAGATTGAAATCCTTCAGCATTTTTCGTCATCACCATATTCGTCTTATCTGAATAAAAGTTCTTTTCTTACTCAAGCAAAGCAGACAAGACTTCTTTGAGGCTTATTGGTCCTTCACGAAGAAGCTTTGGCTTAGCAAACGTAAAGTCTACTACGGTTGAGGATATGCCAAAACTTGCTGGTCCACCGTCTAGAATTACGTCAACTTCTTTTCCGATTTGCGTAGTGGCTTCTCCAGCGGTTTGCGGAGGCTTTTTTCCAGTTTTGTTAGCGCTGGTTCCAATCAAGAGCCCATTAGACAATTGGATAAGTCTAATCGCCACATCATGTTTCGGGATTCTTACACCGACGGAATCTTGATTGCACGTGACAATGTCTGGTAAAGATGGCTTCTTGCGGAGAACTATAGTGAGTGGCCCAGGCCAAAACCTTGCTACAACACTTTTTGCATTTTCGGAGAGGTAGGCTACTTTTTCAACATGCTCTTTACTTGATGCAAGTATAGGAAGTGGCTTCTCCCTACCGCCTTTCACTTGAAAGACTCTCTTAACCGCCTGAATATTTAATGGGTTGCATCCTAATCCATAAACTGTCTCGGTTGGGTATACAACTAGCCCTCCCTTTCTAACGATTTCAGAGGCAACAGCAATGTTTTTCTCGGTAGCCTTCAAAACTTGCATAACCTTCTCATTAGGAAAAGGCAAATATTAATTTCGCTATTCCAAGCAAATAGATGCCTAACAAGAATAGAAGTGAAGAAGTGCATATCTTGAATCAAGTCAAAGTTTCCGTTCAGAACGTTTCTAAGACATTTGTTACGAAAGATAGGCGAGAGGTAGAGGCTTTGCAAAATGTTTCTTTCGAGGTTTTTGACCAAGAATTTTTATGCATAGTCGGACCGAATGGTTGTGGCAAAACAACAATCCTCCGCATAATCGCAGGCTTAGACGAGCCCACATCTGGCAAAGTCTTAATCGATGGAGAAAAGACAAGAACTGGTAAGGCTGGATTGATTTTTCAAGAATTCTCCTTATTTCCTTGGCGAACATTAATAGAAAATGTCAAATTTGGATTAGAGGTTCAAGGAATCGCGGAAGATAAGAGCAGAGAAATTGCTGAAAAATACGTTGACTTGGTGGGTTTGTCTGATTTTGGGCAGACTTATCCACATGAGCTTTCTGAGGGAATGAAGCAAAAAGTGGCGATTGCAAGGGCTTTAGCGACAAATCCTTCTGTGCTACTTATGGATGAGCCCTTCGTCTTCCTCGATGCCCAGACAAGAAACCGTATGCAGGAAGAGTTACGCAAGATATGGGAGCGAGAGAAGAAGACAGCAGTTTTCGTAACTCACAATGTAGACGAAGCTGTGTATTTGGCTGACCGAGTTGTTGTAATGACGGCTAGACCTGGAAGAATAAAGAAAGTTTGCGAAATAGAATTGAAGCAGCCGAGAAATCGCACTTCACAAGCGTTTACAAAGACAAGGGAATTGATATTGAAATATTTAGAAGAAGAGTTGGCACTGACGGAGAAATATAGCTCTCAGTGAAGAAGAAGAACAAAAAATAATTTTGACTTGCTCAAACAGACCTAGAAGTTGCAGAATTATTTTGCTATTTCAACTCTCCACTTGAAAAGGCAACTCTCAACTTTTAGGAAGAGTTCGTTCATCAGGAATGCTATGAGTCCGATGGTTATCATTACAGCAATTGTAGGAGTAATTAAGCCAGAGAAACCATAGGTATAAACCAAATAACCCAATCCCAATGGACCGCCTCCTACTAACAGCAAACTTGCACCAAACATTTCAGCTGCGAGTATGCACATCCAGCCAACTCCTAAACCGATTCGCAAGCCAGTCAAGATTTCAGGCAAAGCGCTAGGAATAACCACCTTATACACCACAGTTTTTTCGTCAGCGCCGAAAGTTTTTGCAACATCCATTAAGACATGGCTTGTTCGCTTAACCCCAGATATCGTATTCAATAGTATGGGGAAAAAGGAGCCTAGCCAGATTATGAACAATGGCCCATACGTTATTTGCAGCAAAAGGATTGCTATGGGTATCCATGCGATTGGCGGAATGGGGCGAATAATCTCTACTAAGGGCTTAAAGAAACGATAGAATACACTGCGAACACTCATAAGAAGACCTAAAGGCAACGCTGTAAACACAGCAACAGCGAAGCCCATAAGCAACCGACTAAAACTCGCTAAAGAATGCAACAACAGAACATTTCCATTAATGTCGCCAACAGTATTTAACTCAATAAATGCCTTCAGAACCGATGGCGGATCAGGAAAAGACGCGTGCAGAGATGGGGAAAGTAGATAGATGGCTTCCCAAATTCCTATGGCTATAACTATTGAAGTTATTTCAAGTATCGGCCATCTTTTGAAAGCTGAAGGTAAGCGCATTTAGGCACCAATGTATTCTGTGTTAACAAAACTATTTAGAAATGTTGTTATATTGCTTGGAACTTTATCAGGAGGAATCCATCCAACATTTATCAAATGCTCTATAATCGTTCTCATTCCTTCTTTGTCAGGATGATAGTCGAATATTGTTCTCGTCAAAGCGTCCTGAATTACAGTGTTCACTTGCCCAGTATATTTTGCACCTATAGTAACGGACTCATCAGGATTTTGTAGTATGAAGTTTGTAGCACTCACATGATTATTAACTATCATCTGCACAATGTCTGGACGAGTTTTTAGGAAACTTCCAGAAACGACAAGAACACAGCATGGATGATCTGGCCAAATGTCATGAGACGTGAGAAGAATCTTACCCACACCATCATTGATTGACTTTGCTGGAAATGGCTCCCATCCTATAAATCCACTTATGGCTCCGCTTTGAAGTGCTGATTCCATCGCACTTGGTGGGCTCATCGGCAAATGCACAGTAATGATTCCATAGTTTCTTTCTATCAAAGAGAGTAGATAACGCTGAACCGTATTTTCGCCTGGCGTTGCTATTCTTGTCCCATTCAAATTGCTTGTCGAATTAATCGCCGAGCTAACTACAAGAGCAGATCCTTCTTTATTCGCTGCAGCAACAATCGTTACATTGACTCCAAAATTTATTTTGAATAATGTGGCTGGCACTACGCCTAAATATCCTATGTCAATTTCGCCAGCTCCAATGCGCATCATTTCAATTGGACCATTTGCGCTTTCAATAAATTGAAATCTCATCTCTGCTCCTTGAAACCAGCCTTTTTCTCGAGCAACGAACAGGGCGAGGTGATGAATATCCGCTGTCAAATAGCCAATTCTTACAGTGAATGGCGCTAAATAGCCCATATACCATGCATACCAAACTGTTGCAGAAGCAGCAACTATCAAGATGCCAACAAGAGCGATTATTTTCGCTTTATTTTTAGTTAATGTGCCCATTTTATTCGACGCCTACCGTTTATTTTTTCATAAGGAAGGTTCTCTTCGGACAGTATAACCTTTTTGATACGATTTAGTTTCAAAACGGTTAGAATGCGCACGTAAGTGGTCAGCGCAGGTTAGTTGGCAATCACTGCATAGGCTCCTACCGTCGCCTTCACATCATCCCACAGAATCATGACTAACTCATCTTATTTATCCGTTTTGATTAACGTAGCCTTTAAATTCACATCCTTCGCATGTAACTACTTCAATTTGACAGCAGGCGTGAAATCCATGCAGAAACCCGTAATTGTTGTTCATGGCGGCGCAGGTGCTTGGCGACCCGAAAGAATCGGCGCAGGGATAGAAGGCGTCAAAGAAGCAGCAAAAGTTGGCTTTGAAATCTTGAAACGCAGTGGAAGCGCTCTCGATGCTGTTGAGGCTGCAGTCATGCAGATGGAAGATAACGAGGTCTTCAACGCAGGTCTGGGTTCAGCGTTAACAATTGATAAACAGATAGAGATGGAAGCCTCAATTATGGACGGAAAAACCCTAGACGCTGGAGCAGCAGGACTTCTACGTGACATTAAAAACCCAATTCATCTAGCAAGGCTCATAATGGAGAATACCGACCACATTTTCATTGTAGGCCATGGCGCTGAAAAATTAGCTAATATTTTTGGCTTAGAAAGACGAAATCCACTTACAGAATATCGAGCTCAAGTGTGGCATGAGGAAAAAGAAAAATTAGCGAAAATACAACATCTATCAAAACTAAATAAACTACTTACGTCCTATCCGCGACTTTTAGAGTCAGAAACTGTGGGCGCAGTAGCATTAGATAAAAATAATGATGTCGCCGCTGCTACTTCTACGGGAGGATTTACTTTAAAGTTTCCTGGAAGAATTGGTGACACGCCATTAATCGGCTCTGGCACCTATGCAGACAACGAATGTGGGGCATGCTCTGCAACAGGAATAGGCGAAGTTGCCATCAAACTAGTCCTAGCAAAAACTACATGCGAATCGATGCTAAATGGAAATTCGGCTCAAGAAGCTGTTGAAAAGTCAATAAGGCTTGCAAATCTGAAAATGAATGGCTTGTCAATGGGTTTGATTGCAGTTGACATATCTGGCAGAATTGGTGCCGCTCACAATTCTCCAAACCTTTGCTGGGCATATATGACTTCTGATATGCGAACACCAAGGGCAAACTCTGAAGCGACTATTATAAAAGACGTTTAAGAAGTCTATTTTGAGCTTCTTTCGAGTGTTTTATGTTAGGGGTATAGAAACGCTTAAAAAATGTCTGATGTGTTTGAGTAGGAGTGAACAAAGGAATAAGCGGCGTTAAAGGAGGTGAAAAAAATGGAAGAGTGGGAAGAAGAAGGTGGAGAAGAGGAAGAAGGTGAGGAAGAATGGGAAGAAGAAGAATGGTAACTAGATGACGTTTAAACCTCATTTTTTTAGGTTTTACTTTTTCAATGTATTATTCCTACCTTCTTGAAAGCTCAAATTTATTACTTTCTTTTCATTTCTCATCAATGAAATGTGATTAGTTTATGGTTCGAGTTGCTGTGCTTGACGAAGACAGATGCAAGCCCAAACATTGTGGTAGAATATGTTATCGCTTTTGCCCTCAAGTGAGAAGCAAGATAGAAGCCATCGTGTTCGAGACTGAAAAGCCTCTTATTGTAGAGCCTCTATGCGTCGGATGCGGCATTTGCATCAAAAAGTGTCCATTCAAAGCCTTGTCCATAGTCAATTTGCCTGATGAGCTTGAGGAAGAATGCAGTCACAGATTTGGACCGAACACTTTCAAGCTATTTCGCCTTCCCATACCATCTGCGGGTATAGTGCTTGGACTCTTGGGGCAGAATGGAATTGGTAAAACAACTGCTATTAAGATTCTTTCTGGAGAAATTAAACTAAACCTTGGAAATTATAAAGAACCTCCTGATTCGCGAGAGACTATTGAGCATTTTCGTGGTTCAGTTCTACAAGAATATTTTCAGAAATTAAGTGACAATGAGCTGAAAATTGTGCATAAACCACAGTATGTAGATAAGATTCCGCGTGTAGTTTCAGGCAAAGTCAGTGAACTTCTTGAAAAAGTAAATGAACGTGATAAACTGAAAGCCTTAGTGGATGAACTACAGCTTCAAACGATTTGGGATAGACAAATTAATGTTTTGAGCGGCGGTGAATTGCAGCGGATAGCCATTGCAGCCACAATTTGTCGTGAAGCAGATGTCTATCTTTTTGATGAGCCATCTAGTTATTTAGATGTGAAGCAGCGGTTGCAAGTTGCCAGGGCGATACGTAAATTGCGGAAGGAAGGCAAAACAGTCATTGTTGCTGAGCATGATCTTGCTATTTTGGATTATTTATCTGATCAAATATGTGTTTTCTATGGTGTACCAGGTGTATATGGCATCGTTTCTCATGTTCACGGCGGAAGAGTTGGAATCAACATTTATCTAGAAGGATTCATTCCCGACGAAAATATTCGATTTAGAAAGGATCCAATTATTTTTCATGTCAAGCCTCCACCTTCTAGCGTTGTGGCTGGGGCAACTTTGCTGCGTTGGGACGGTATGAAGAAGACGTATGAAGGCTTTACGTTGTCTATTGTTCCCGGCGAGGCAAAGCAAGGCGAAGTTATTGGCATACTAGGTCCAAACGGCATTGGAAAGACCACTTTTGTGAAGCTGTTAGCGGGTATTGAGAAACCTGATCCAGGGGAACCTTCAACTGAATATGGCTTATCAGTAAGTTACAAGCCTCAATACATTTCAGCTGAATACGAGGGAACTGTTGAGAGCTTACTGCGAAGCATTGCAAAAGATGATTTTGCTTCCAGCTGGTATCGAAGTGAGATTCTGCAGCCTCTTAATATGGAGTTATTTTTAGACAGGGATGTAAGCGAGCTAAGCGGTGGCGAACTCCAAAAAGTTGCTATTGCTGCTTGCTTATCTAGGAAGGCTGATTTGTACTTGCTTGACGAGCCAAGCGCCTACTTGGATGTGGAAGAGAGATTGTCTATGGCGAAGATTATTGGGCGAGTTGTAGAAAGTAAAAATGTGACGGCGTTTGTGGTTGAGCATGATGTTGTTGCACAAGACTTCATAGCTGGCAGTCTAATGATTTTTACTGGGGAACCTGGAGTTTATGGTATTGCTAATCCGCCGTCTACGCTTAGAAGGGGTATGAATAATTTTCTTAAGGATATGGAAATAACTTTTAGAAGAGACCCAACGACAAAGAGACCTCGAGTGAACAAGGATGGATCAAAACTAGACAGATATCAGAAGAAGATCGGGGAATATTATTATGTAGCAACAAGAGAAAAATAGCATTACACTCTGGCTGATTGACTTGTTAAGAGCTGATGAATGTTTATTAGACGAACTTTTGGAGCTAATAAATGGTTGAAAGGTGGGGAAACGAAGAGCTTGTCAAATGAAAAAAATGAAACCTACACAAGAAGAACTTCTACTATGGTTGCCGTATTCAATTCGCTTGGAGAAATCCAAGAGCTTAGGCTGAAAGGGAAGACCTATGAAGGGGATGGGTGTGTTGTTTATGTTCCAGAGTCGACGTTTACTTGAGCAAATCGACCACACACAGGAAACTTCTCTGAGTTTACCGTGTGCGTTCAGTTTATTAAGTCAAAGATGGACTCGTTTTTGGAAGTCGTGCGTTATGCGTGTTGTTGTGTTGGCGACTGGTGGAAAAGATTCTACACTTTCTCTATACCATGCCATCAAAGGAGGATATGATGTGAAATATTTGGTCACTATGATCCCTCGAAGAGAAGACAGCTGGATGTTTCATTATCCAAACATTCATCTTGTTGATCTGTTTGCAGAATCCGTTGTAATCCCATTAGTCAAGGCTGAAACAGCCGCGATCAAAGAAGTAGAAGTTGAAGAC
>Ga0315314_1001246_pt1 | contig 23647 bp, 27 predicted proteins | sample TDP9_MG_FD_203631 | JGI IMG/M metagenome (GOLD analysis project Ga0315314, IMG submission 203631) | Freshwater sediment microbial communities from Lake Towuti, South Sulawesi, Indonesia - TDP9 | ecosystem: Environmental > Aquatic > Freshwater > Lake > Sediment | place: Indonesia: South Sulawesi... | reverse complement strand
CTTATAAGAACAGCGTGCCGCGTCGCTTTCGATTCTTGTTTCTCTCTTTATTCTGCGCTTTCACCTGTTCAATCAGACTGTCAACGAGCTTCGTTAACGTGTTAGCTTGCGCTTTGGTGAATCGCCAGCCTCTTCCATCGTCTATCTGGTTCATGATATCCAGAAGCTTGGCGTGCATGTCCATGTCTTTTTCGTTGGGGTTGGCATGGTCTTGGGGCAGAATCAACCATTCATTCTTCATGTCTTGGCTACACCGAGATTCAAAATGACTTTTTCTCTATAAGTATGATACTTCAGCGAGGGAAATATAGCGACTTTCGATATATGAACGAGAGCAATTTCTCACCTTGTGTATCTGTCGTTCTTCCATGGGTCGGCTGTGTCGCTGTATCCCCGTTTTTCCCAGTAGCCCAGTTTTCCTTTCGAGGTGAAGGTTATTCTCCTCAGCCACATCGCACTCTTGTAGGCGTACTTCTTTGGCACGACAAAGCGCAAAGGCGCACCGTGCTCTGGTTGAAGCGGTTTATCATTAAGCTTGTAGGCCAGAAAGACGTCATCGCCGAGCAGTTCAGCTAGCGGCAGGGAAGTTGTGTAGCCGTCGTCGCACGTGAAGAACACATATTTTGCGTTGTCTTTTGGAAACACCATATTAACTATTGTTTCAAAAGCGACCCCCTCCCACCTGTTGTCGAGCACGCTCCAGCCTTCAACACAATGAAAATCTGAGACACTGACAACGCTTGGTAGAGACAATATGCTCTTCCAATTCAAGGACAAGGGTTTTTCCACCTCGCCATCCACTGTAAGGCTCCAGCTTTGAGGGTCAAACTTGGGAATCGAACCTATATGACGTGGAAAAATTCTTTTGACAGCCTTCTGTCCAAGCGGAAGTTTTTCCCTCAATGTTATGACCAACTGCTTTCCTTTGCGCTTTTATCTAAGAAACAACCTACTTTAGGTTTACCCGTCTCCGAAGAATGTGGGAATTATGAAAGAGAGCGACCTTAAGGCTATTCGAAAGTGGCGCAGACGCGGTTTCTACAGCGAAAACGTGCTTGTCAAACTGCTGCACAAAAACGGTTACAAGGCGGTGCGCGTTCCAGTGAGCAACCCCAGCCTCAATCCCCTACCCGACATCATCGCGAGACATGAATCCCACGTTTACGCCTTCGAGGTCAAAAACGCCGGCTACTACGCATATTTCCCAAAGCAGCAGGTTCAGAAGTTGTTCGAGTTTCTCGACCAAATGGTGCCCCTCCCAGAAGAACAGAAGCACCCGGTCTTAGCAGCGCATTTGGGCAAGAGATGGATCTTCCGCGAAATCAACTGGGAGATCTGGAGAGAAGGTAAACTGCTACAACAGGAACGGATAATCAAGAGGGACAAGGGCAACTTTGACATTGAAAGCGGAAAAAAGAAATAGAGGCAGCGCGTGAAAGCGCCTTGTTAGATTTTTAACTTTCCGTTTTTCATGAGAGTTTTTCCGTCCACTGTGACTGTTGGGCGCGTCATGATTAGGTCCCAGTGGATGCTGCTGTTGTTCTTGCCTCCGTAGGCTGGACCCTTGTTGTCTCCGATGGCTATGTGGATGGTTCCTAAAACCTTCTCATCGACCAAGATGTCGTTGATGAACCTTGCCTTTGGGTTTAATCCAATGGCGAATTCAGCTATGCGGTCCTTGTCTCCCGTGGCTGAGTCCAACACTCCTTTGAAGTCTCCCTTCCCGTACTCAGCGTCGAAGTTTACAACTTTTCCTTCCTTGAACTCAAGCTTTACGCCAGAGATTCTGTGACCCCAGAAGTTTGTTGGGACGTCGAAGAAAACAGTTCCCTCTGCACTTGTTTCGATGGGGCAGACGAAGACCTCTCCGCAGGGGAGGTTGAGCCCCACGTCTCCCGTTTCGATGTCCTCCTTGCTTATTATGCCGTCGTCGAAAATCCATTTTCTACCCTTCACCTGAAACTCGATGTCTGTTCCACGGGTAGATGTAACGTGCACGCTCGCAGAATCCGAAACCGCCTCAACTATGCCGCGCCCTCTTTTGGCAAGTTCTTCGTAGTCTATGTCCAAGGCGGAAAGTATTGCACTCTTAAACTTGGCTAATGTAACTCCAGACTCTGTTGCTCTCTTGGGCGTGGGATAACCTATTCCAACCCATCTGACGCCTTTCTTATCCATGACATCACTGATTGGTTTTCGTGCTCTTCTCCATGCGCCAATCCTGCTCACGGAAACCTCAGCCAAGGCAGGTCTGCCAATCGATATGTAAGCGTCAGTTGCCCCCATAGCCCTGAGCCAGTGCTTGGGTGTTGATTCAACTAATCTCTCGCTCGGCTTTGTCAGCGAATCCTTCATGTATTCGTCTGAGAAGACTGCCACCAAGGGTTTGGCGCCGACCAAGTCGCATTGGAGGGCTATTGCTTCAGCCAGGTCTAGGGCTTCGCAAATAGTGTAGATGAAGACGCTTTCCCCCTCCGCGATGCGCATGGACTTGACCACAACCTGTTTCGCAAATCTCTCGTTGAACGAGCCTTCCAAAAGTTTTCCTCCACCAATGTGAAGATACACATAATACGAACGAATGCTTTTAAACACTATCCTTGAGTCGGCTTAAAGGTTCAGACGAGTTTTTCATCTTCTCTTCTTCTCAAGCAGCTTCCGGATTATGTCGTCGTAGGACTCACCCTTGTGCCCACGTTCCTTCAACAGTTCAACGGTTTCTTTGCTCACCCTTATGCTAGTGTAGCGTTTTTGTTCAGTTTGGCTCATATCTATCACCACGCATCACTGTTATGCACATGCATTAATGTTATGTACATTGCATATAAAAATATAACAGTGCAGCAAGAGCCTCGATTATGGTGGCTTCATTAAATAGAGTCTACAAAAATCTATGGAAATTGCAAAAAACGTGCCAGAAAACCACAAAAACGCAAAACCGCGCACATGCGACACTTTTGCACCATTTGGCGCATTTCAACGAATTCTGAGCAGTTTGCACTGAATCACATGAAGTCGACACGCTTTGCGCATATTCTTATATTTCTCTTGGTTGCCAGCTTTGCTAGAAAGTAGGAATACATCAGAGTTTCTGCAGTTGTCTGCACTGCTTCAGAGAGAGAAAGGAGTTTCCCAAAAAGGGCAGTGCTTCATCCGCGAATGTTCTATAATAAAGTTCTATTTATAAATTTTTAGGAATGGCTAGGTGTCCCAGATGCTGGTTCAAACCACGTAGTAATCGGCGACCTTCTTCATTCTTTTTGGGGTTATTCCCATGGTCTGCATCTTCTTGAGTATCTTTATCACCTGCGGCTGAAAACGAGCAAGATCAGTTAGAGTCACCAATCCAACGAGTTTGCCATCAGCAACCACGGGCAGCTTCTTCACCTTCATCTTGAACATCAGCCGCGCCGCTTCTTCAAGGTCCATCTCTGGGTTGGCGACTATGAGAGGTCTGCTCATTATGTCCGCAACCTTGGTTTTTTCAGGGCTTCTCGACTCAGCCAAGACGCGGGTCAGCATGTCACGTTCGGTCACTATACCAATTGGTTTTCCCCGTTTGGTAACGATTAGGCAGCCTATCTCATACTTGTTCATCAGCCCCACAGCCCTCTTCACAGTGACGTCTGCTTCCACTGTTACCACGTCTTCAACCATCACGTCCTCAACTTTGAGCGACAACCCTAAGTCACCAGAGCATAGAGATTCTTTGCTGGGGCTTAATAAAGTAATCCGCAAGGCTAGTTTGGCTATGCTTTTGTATCCAAAAAACAAGGTTTGCACGCTTTCAGAAGAAGCCCAAAACAGGCTTCGTTGGTATAATCCAGTGTTTGTTAAGCAGTTTATGTAGACAAAACCACTTAGTTTTCAAGAATTATAACGTGGCGAATTGAGAGTTCGGTTGTATTGGTTGTAAAGGTAAGTCTTTTGAATTTTTCATCACCAGCATCAACCAAACGTCACCGTGGAACTAAGCGTTGGATACAAAAGCATCAACGAAACCTTTTATTTTATTTTTAATAAGGCACAAGTCTGAATATATAGAATGAGGCGCTTTGCAAGATGAAGGTTCACAACGAGAGTTTAAGATTCTCCACCAGAGGCGAGATCGACTTCGTAGACCTTACAGGCAGGGTTCAGGAGGTTGTGGAAAAAGTGGGCGTGAAGAACGGTTTGGCTCACGTCTTTGCGCCCCACGCAACCGGCATTCTGATTATAACAGAGTATGAGCCTAGCCTCGAAGATGACATCAAAGCGATGCTTGAGAAACTGGTTCCAAGGCGAGCGGGATATCAGCACCCGTCCAACGCGCATTCTCACCTTCGCTCGGTGTTGCTGCCTCCTGACAAGACCTTGCCTATTATCAATGGAAGAGTGGCTTTGGGCACTTGGCAGTCTTTGGTCTTCGTTGAGACAGACGTTCATCCAAGGCAGAGAACGGTGATAATACAGGTGATAGGCGAGTAAGCAAGTATAAGCTCATTGAACCTCTATGAGTCTCCACTCTCGATAGTCAATAGCTACTTTGATGTAGCCCCTCAGCATGGCATCAACCTTGGCATCGCCCGTGTCAACCCTCAAAACGCCTCCTTCAATACCCTGAATCTTGCTTTTAGTGGCTGCCACAATGATGCGTTCTTTCCCAACCTTCTTAATTACCTCAGGGCTTATCTGCTGGTTTCCACGCCCAAGCAGCATGCCTTGACGACCAATGGGCGAGAGCACAATCCAAGTGTTCTTCCAATCCTTGATTTCGTTCAGTATCCTCTCCTCGTTCACATCTTTCACTTCTGTCTTGTTGCGGTAAATGTCAACGCCGAGAACAGTTTTCTCAACCCCAAGCAGGTCGGCTACGCATTTCACGGTTGTGCCTGGACCAAGTATGTAAGTAGCCTTCGAGTCCATGTCCTCCACTATGAACCTAGCGACCGCTATCTGATTCTCGTGTTCGTCGAGTGTTTCAGGACTCACCTGCTTGCTCCCCAAAAGACGCATAGGCACAAACGGACCTCTGAGAAAGCCGTAAAGACTAACTGATAATCTATCGTTTCGCATGGCTTCCTCGTCCACATCCATTACTTCAAAGTCCATTGTCTGCGCCTCCTTAGCCATAAAAGCTTGAACGATGTCGGCTGCGTCTTTGGAACTAGCAGCAAATATCCCGCTATACATTTTAACGCCAGATGGAACACCCAAGACTGGTAAAGTTGCTGAACCATGCATGGCGTCTAGGATGTCACGCGCCGTGCCGTCTCCGCCCACAAAGATTATCAAATCCAGGTTCAAAGCAACCATGTGTTTGACAGCTGCCCTTGTGTCCTTTGCCGTGGTCTCTTTCTTAAGTCTCATAGGCAAAATCTGCGCCTTCAAACCAGCGGATTTCACTTCGTCCCCGCCCATAACGCCTGGACACGTTATCAAATCGATGTTTGCAGCAAGTTCAAGTTCCTTTAGCCTTTTTAAAAACTCCAACGCTCTACTTGGTGCGACTGGTTTTGCTCCTAGGACGACTGCATTCTTTGAAACTCCGTTCGTTCCTTTTAATCCTACTTTGCCGCCCATGCCCGCAATGGGATTGACCAAGAAGCCCAGCTTCAATTGACTCTTCACTCGTGAAGTATTCTAGGTCAGTGGGATAGAAAAACTTTGATACCTTAAACCTCATATTTTGAAATGGTTTCCAACATTGAATTTGAAAACGCTGTTAAAAGAAGAACTGGTTGAATGGCTACTCGCCGGTGAACCCTGGGTAGTTTATCGCACACTGACCGACCTTCTCGATAAGGATGAGAAAGATGACGTAGTCATAACAACCAAAATGGCAGTCTCTGAACATCCCTTCATAAAGAAGGTTTTCAAAGGCTTAAACAAAGATGGATACTGGGGAACGCCAAAAGACATCCACACGTGGTGGCCAAGAAAAGATACAACTTTCTGGATGCTTCCAATGCTTGCAGATTTCGGTTTCACCATAGAAGACAAAAGGATTGCTCGAGCATGTGAATACGTGTTTAGCACTCAACTTCCGTTTGGTGGGTTCGGATGGGACCCGCCAACCCACGCCCACGATTGCCACAGCTCCATCATAATTGAATCCTTAGCAAAACTGGGTCTCCTCGGAGACTCTAGGCTTCAAAAAGCTTATGACTGGCTCATCAAAAGACAGCGCCTCGACGGTGGATTCTGGTGTAAGGACACGGCGCAGATTGGAGGACCGAGAGAAAAGGAGCCGAGTTGCGCCATGGCTACAATGTTTGTGCTTGGGGCGTTGGCTCAAAATCCCAGACTTAGAAAGAGCAAAGTTGCCATGAAGGGAGTTGATTTTCTCTTTGAATGCTGGAAAAACAGAGGAAAGATAAAGTATGCGGGTCATGACAGCCAGATTGAAACCGGTTGGGAGAAACTGAAGTATCCTTTCACCGACTACAAGATCCTGAAGTATCTTGATGTTCTGTCCCAGTTTGAGCACGCTAAGCAAAGGCTTCAACAATCAGAAATGGTCAATCTGCTTCTCTCAAAACAGAACGACGAGGGAGGGTTCACACCCGAATCTATTCATAAAATATGGTCGGATTTTGACTTTGGACAAAAAGAGAAACCTTCAAGGTGGATCACTCTTTTAACCCTGCGAATAGTGAAGAGAATGTGTTAAGAGAAAGCAATGCTGGCATGAAAAACCTAATTTGTCAGACACACTAAGTAAAGCACTCCAAATAAGCACCCTAGAGAGCGAGGAGTTAGAATCACATGAACGCCATTGTCAAGGAGAACAGACAACTAGGAGCCCAAATCACAACCGTAAACGTTCCAAAAATCAAGGAAAACGAGGTTCTCGTCAAAGTTGAAGCAGCCTCAATCTGCGGAACCGACATACACATATGGGACTGGAACGAATGGGCTCAAAACCGCATCAAGAAACTTCCGATAATTTTTGGTCACGAAGTGGCTGGAGAAGTTGTGGAAATCGGCAAAAACGTGCGCAACGTGCAAGTGGGCGACAAGGTTTCGGCTGAGACCCACATCGTAGACGGCACATGCTACCAGTGCAAAACCGACAGGAAACACGTCTGCCAAAACATGCAAATCCTCGGTGTGGACAGGGACGGCGTCTTCGCCGAATACTTCACCCTACCCGAAGAAAACGCCTGGAAAAACAACCCACACTTGGACCCAGCCATCGCCTCGGTTCAAGAACCGCTCGGAAATGCGGTGCAGGCTGTTCTGCCAAAGGAACACGTAGAAGACATCGCAGGCAAAAATGTTGCGGTTTTGGGTGCGGGTCCAATAGGGTTGATGGCCATAGCCGTTCTCAGAGAACTAGGCACAGCCAAGGTTTTCGCCACCGCTGGCGGTCTAAACCAGGTTCGCATGGAATTGGCCAAAAAAATGGGCGCCGACATAGTTCTCAGCGCCAGAGAGGAGGGCGAAAAACTCGTCAAAAAAATTGTTGATGCGACAGACGGCAACGGCGTTGACGTAGCCCTGGAAATGTCAGGCGACCCAAACGCGGTGAAACAAGCCTTCGAAATGCTCACTCCAGGCGGCAGAGTCTCCCTCCTAGGGATTTTGGAGAAGCCCATGGAACTCAACTTGAACGACGCCCTAATCTTTAAGGCGGCAACCGTTTACGGCATAACCGGACGCAGAATATTTGAGACCTGGTATCAAGTGCGGGGTTTGCTCGCCAAACCGAGCTTTAAGGAGAAGATTTCCGCTGTAATAACGCACAGGATGCCCATGCGAGACATAGTCAAGGGCATAGAGCTGATTAAAAACAAGCAGGCTGGCAAGGTTGCCCTTCAACCTAAATGGTGATTGAGGTAAAGGTTAAGAGAAACATAGGCGAGACTAAAACCCAAAAGGTGAAAAACAACCATGCGAAACCCAACCGCATTTTTGTCGCAGGAGTATCAAGAACTCGTAAAGAACGAGCTTGACTGGAAAATCCGTATATTGCAAGGTGCGAGCACGCCCTGGTGCACGGTTGACCGCAAAAAGGTTCTGATGCTCTGCTCCAACAACTACTTGGGATTGAGCACTCATCCAAAGGTCAAAGAGGCGGCATTGAAGGCGATTGAGACGCATGGGGCTGGCTCAGGCTCGGTTAGACCCATAGCTGGCACCATGGACCTGCACGTTGAACTGGAAAGAAGACTGGCCAAGTTCAAGCACGCTGAGGCTTCACTGGTCTATCAGACTGGTTTCGCCGCCAACGCTGGGCTCATTCCGCAGCTGGTTGGTAAGGAAGACCTGATAATCAGCGATGAACTCAACCACGGAAGCATAATCGACGGCGTAAGGCTGAGTCATGCGGAAAGGGCGATTTACAAGCATTCGGACATGGAAGACTTGAAAAGAGTCCTAAACGAGACTGAGAAGCACACGCCACCCTACAGAAGAATATTGATAATCACCGACGGCGTGTTCTCCATGGACGGCGACATCACACCCCTCGACGGAATTGCAAAATTAGGCAAAGAACACGGCGCCATGGTCTTTGTGGACGACGCCCACGGCGAGGGCGTGCTAGGCGAAGGCGGCAGGGGCATAGTTTCCCACTTCAAACTCAGCCGAGAGGAGGTTCACGTTGAGATGGGCACTTTTTCAAAGGCTTTCGGCGTCGTGGGCGGTCACATCTCGGGCAGCAGAGACCTCGTCAACTTCGCCTACAACAGGTCGAGAACATGGCTCCTGAGCGGGTCGCATCCGCCTCCTGTTGCGGCTGCCTGCATCGCTGCCATAGACGTTTTGGAGAAGGAGCCTCAGCATGTTAAGAGGTTGTGGGACAATACCCGATACTTCAAGAAAACAATGAAGGACCTGGGTTTCGACGTGGGCAACAGTCAAACACCAATCACACCTGTCATTGTTGGCGAGAGTGGAGTGGCCAAAAAACTGAGCGCCCGACTGTTTGAGGAAAGAGTATTCGCCCTGCCCATAGTGTTTCCGATGGTGGCTCGAGACAAAGCGCGCATCCGAACAATGATGAACGCGCAATTGACAAAAGAAGACTTGGACTTTGCCATCTCTGCGTTCGAAAAAATAGGGAAAGAACTCCACATAACTTAGGACTCTTATCGTCATGGCAGAGATATTATTACCCAAGCTTCTTTTTTTACCATTCAGCTGAATGAATAGAGTAGACTCCTGTCCCACTAGAAACTTGCGTGCAATACGGTCACTTTTTTCACGATTCAAAACAACTAAAAGACGTGTATGAAGCAAAAACTTCGTTTAAAACATTTTCATTTTGTTAAATTTTGCGTCCTTTTAATAAAAATAAGTTAATTCGACCTTATTCGTTAATAGAATAGGAAAGCCTCAGCGTATGCTGCCGTAATCAAACATTTAAAACGACACTTCTTCATGGCAAACTTGGGCGCATTCCATGTTTCTTGCAACCTAGAAAAGACGAAAACTTATTCTCTTTTTGTTTTTTTATAATATTCGCAAATATTCGCTTCAACCCTTCAATGCAACCGTAATGCTTGCCAAATGATTATGAAAATGTTTATGTCTCTTGTAAGGTCTAGGTCAGATTGTAAGGTTAGACTATGCCCACCGCGTTTCGTTCGCTAGCCGAGCTCTGTGAGAAGCTGAGTGCAACAACTAAGCGCACTTTGATGATTGATTACGTTGCAGATTTTTTGAAGAAGCTGCAGCCCGAAGAGGTGGAGCCTGCAGTTTCAATGATTTTGGGCAGACCCTTCCCAAAGTGGGACCAACGTGTCTTGGAAGTGAGTTGGGCTACGCTGAGCGCCATAATAAAACGCTTGACCAACGTTGATTGGAAAGACTTTCAAGAGGCATTCGGCAAAACAGGTGACATAGGCGATGCGACAAAAATAGTGTTCGAAGCCAGCAAGATTCGCAGGCAAGTTACACTCTTCGAAAAGCCGCTTACCGTTCTCGAAGTAAGGCATACGCTTGAAAGCATCGCGGAGACCTCGGGCTACGGTTCGAGAGAACGAAAAGAACGCTTGGTTGAAACGTTGTTGGGTGAGGCTACGCCTCTTGAAACAAAATATGTTGTCAAGATTCTGACAGGCGAAATGCGAACCGGCTTCCATGAGGGGCTGATGGAACTGGCGGTTTCCAGAGCCTTTGACTTACCTCTCGAAACCGTTCAGACGGCGAGCATGTTGACGGGTGACATAGGCGAGGTTGCTTCAATAGCCAAAACGAAAGGGAAAGAAGGTATCCTTAAACTCCAGTTCAGGGTTTTTCGACCGATAAAGCCCATGATGGCTCGGATGGCTGAAGACGTGAACGAAGCCTTGAAGGGAGCGGGCGACGAGATGGCTTTCGAACACAAGCTGGACGGAGCCCGTATCCAGATTCACAAATCAAACAAAGAAGTGCGAATTTTCAGTCGACGGCTTACAGACGTAACCGAAAGCCTCCCAGAGGTTGTGCAGTTGGTTAAGGATGAGGTGAAGGCTCAGGAAGCAATCTTAGACGGAGAAGTCATAGCGGTTGGAGAGGAGAAAAGCCCCCTTCTTTTCCAACACGTCATGAGGAGGTTTCGAAGGGTTCACGGAATAGACGAAATGAGCAAGCAGATTCCGGTTGAACTGCAGCTCTTCGACGTCATTTATCTTAACGGTCAAAGCCTAATCGACTTACCGTATACTGAGCGCCGAAAGAAACTGGCTGAAATCGTGGGACACATACCATTAACAAATCAAATAATCACCAAAGAACCAGTCCAAGTCGAGCGGTTTTTGAAGGAAGCACTTAGCAAAGGTCACGAGGGCTTGGTCGCCAAAAAACTCGATAGTCCCTACACGCCTGGTATTAGGGGCAAGCGCTGGTTCAAAATCAAACGCACCCTAGAATCGTTGGACCTGGTCATTGTGGCTGCGGAATGGGGTTACGGAAGAAGACACAACTGGCTCAGCGACTACTACCTAGCCGCACGAGACGCTGAAACTGGAAAGTTCATGGTTGTGGGCAAGACGTTCAAGGGCTTGACAGACCAAGAAATCATAGAGATGACCAGACGACTCAAAGAACTAACCACACGTGAACAGCCGCATGGAGTTGTGGTTGTGCCAAAAATCGTGGTCGAAGTTGCCTACAACGAGGTTCAGAAGAGCCCAAAGTATGAATGCGGAATGGCATTGCGCTTCGCCCGAATTACGCGCATAAGAGACGACAAAACACTCGAAGAAGCAGACACCATTCAAAAGGTTAGACAAATATATGAGAAGCAATACGAGAAAAAAGCCAAGTACTAATTCAACAGTTTCGTGTGACTTCAACCATATTTGAGAGACGAGCTCAAAAATGAAGCGTGAAATCGAACAAAAAGCTCACCTTATAGACCACATTGTGGCAGTTGATATTCCAAAGCGTGCCGGGATGCGTCAACTCTACGAGGAAGCCAAGAAAATCTCAAAGAAGCCCCTATGCCTAAGAGCAGCCCAAAAAATCATAACCGCCTCTGAAAAGGGCAAAACAGCCTTCATAATAACGGGTTTTCCAGTACTTCCAAACAATGTTTGCGAAACAGATGGCCCTCCAGGAGCAGCTGTGCTGGTTGCGACTCTACGAGATTTGAATCTTAAGCCCATAATCATCACCGACAAGGTTTGCGTAGATGTTGTGAAGGCGATAAGTCAAGCCGCGCCCGTCTTAGAGTTTCCAATAAGTGACGATTCGGCGCGTGTCAAGGCAGAACAGTTGTTTTCCAAATACAACCCTTCGCTTCTCTTCTCCATCGAACGCCCAGGGTGGAACAGGAAAAAAGTCTACCACAACATGGCGGGCTTAAGCATCTCCGACTTCGTGGGCAAGACCGATTACCTCTTTGAACTGGGACATCAGCGTGGAGCAACCACTGTGTCTGTTGGAGACGGAGGAAACGAGTTGGGGTTGGGAACAATAGCCCGAGCCGTCGAGAAACACGTGCCCTACGGCTCAAAATGCCAGTGCAAATGCGGTGGAGGCATAGCAGCAGCAACAGCGGCGGATTCGCTGGTTGTTGCAAGAACCTCCAACTGGGGCGGTTACGGAATCGCAGCTTGTATATGCCTACTGAAACAATTTCACTACAGTCATGATGGAAAAGCTGAGTTAAAACTTCTTGGGCAGGTTAATGACGCTGGGGGAATAGACAGCCTGACAAAGAAAGCAGAACCCTACGTTGATGGTCTGCCATCCCAAGTTAACAGTCTCGTAGCTGACCTCATCTTTAAGGTTGCCAATGCCTAGATTTCTTGTAAGAGTTTTCCAAAGCCTCTTATTCTAACACGTACGCCACATTTTTTGAGCATAGCCCACAATGTAGTCGAATTGCTTGAAACAACTATCCTTTGCGTTGCATTCTCCATCTTTTCTATGTTGTCTAGTGTGGCAAAGTTTGTGCAACTCACAAAAACGCCATCGGCTTCCTCGTATCTTAACTTCATTACGAGTGTGTATGCGTCTTGACTTGTCAACTCTCCAATCTTGAGATTGTCTTTGATGCCCAAACCCTTCAGGTCGACCACTCTAAAGCTGTTGGCTGTGAGAAACTCTTTCTCAAGTCTGTTGATACTTTCAATGTAAGGTGTGGCTACTGCCAAATTTTTTATATCCATGGCTTTCAAGGCGTCAACAACCGCGCCAGCAGTAGCCACCGCTGGTATACCCGTGGCTTTCTCAATCTTTGCTTCAATCTGTTTGTCGTGCCCCAAGCCTCTGAATAGGCTGCCACTAGTGCAACCAAAACCTATGACGCTCACACCTGCGTCGGCTAGTTTTGGCGCTTCCTCTTCGATTCTTTCTTTCATTTTCACTAGTTCTTTTAACGTGACTGCTCTTAGGCGGAGGCGACAGCTGTGAATCGTGAAGCTTTTGGGAAGAACCCGGTAAAACTCTGGCTCCATGGTGGTGTTTGAAGACGGAATCATCAAGCCTAAGCGAGTCAATTGCTTTCTCCTCTTCCATTTGCCTTTGTTGTCGAGAATAAGGGGAAAGTGAGGCTTAAAATTGTTTGTTAGAATCCAGCCGCCTCGAGCTTCTCTTTAAGCTTCTTAATCCTGCCTTTAAGTTCCGTCGCCTTCTTGCTTTTTTCCTTTCCAGCCGCTTTGCAACAGTCTAACACGTATTCTAGGGCGCCTAGTCCGAAGCGGTCGTAACCCTTCTCAAGCGCCATTTCGGCTGACTTCATGAAGCGTTCAATGGCAGTATCAAAATCCTTGAGAAGAAAGCTACACTCTGCTGCCTTGAAAAGCATGTATGAAGCGTCGAAAAAGTTGCCTAATTTCTCATACAGTCCAGAGGCTTCTAGAAACTTTTCCATTGCCTCCTTGAACTTCCCAGAGTCGTAGAGGCCTATTCCTTCCCTATGAATTTTCAAGGGGTCTTCTTTAGGGGGTTGACCGCTCATTGTTTTTTCACCAGCAGCGTCCCACTATCAATTGCCGCATCTGCATTTTAGATTTTTCCTTTCTGCATCAAGTCCAAAAATCTCAAATCTCATTTAATCAAATATAGCATTGGTTGAAGATGCTCCTAAAAATCGAACAAGCAAAACTCAACGATTTGGATGCGCTTTACAACATTGAGAGAGAATGCTTCACAGTAGAGGTGTTCACAAAGGAACAAATAGCCTACTTTTTGGAAAGCCCAAACGCAGTGAGCCTTGTTGCAAATGTTAATCAAGAAATCGTGGGTTTCATCGTTGGCATGATAGAAAGTTATGGCAGAGTCACGGTTGGTCACGTGTACACCATAGACGTTGCGCCTAAACACAGAAGAGTTGGAGTGGGACTAAAACTCCTCGACGAACTTGAACACGTTTTCCTTAAGAAAGGCGTCAAAACCAGTTATCTTGAGGTTCGAATCGACAACAAGGCGGCGCGAGAACTTTACCGCAAAAAGGGCTACACCGAGTTGGAACCTTTGGAAAATTTCTATGCCAAGGGAAGGCACGGTCTCAGAATGAAAAAAGAGTTGAAGAAATAACACTCACTTTTCCATCGACCATAGAAACAGCTGAGTCTTTTCATCCAGCTTCCTAAGCAGCCTTGTATTCGCAGCCTCGATTAAGACCAATTCTCCCGTGGCAGCAATTGTGCATCCAAGCATAACATGGCCACCAATGACCCTACCCTTCTCGTTTGAGACAGACATGTGAGCGTGAGCGAAGGGTTTGTTCTCCCTCAACGAGACGTTGCCCATGCACGAAACGATTTCAACAGTGCCATCAATCTCAATCGTCTCGTATTTTCCTTGGCGATAAAACCCAAGGTTTGCCTTCTTCAAAGTGCCTACAAGAATGAAGAAGCCTGCGGTAATGCGGCTTTTCTCCGCTACGAGGTTTATAGTTTCTAAGAGGTCTTCGCCCTCAGAAAGTCGTGCGAAAACAATTCTACCTAGCTTTGATTCAAGCAGTTCCATAACAGTCACTCAGCCTCTTTATCTTGACCTTGAAAGAGACAAAGTTCATTTATCAGCCCTCTGATTCTAAACTTGTTTGTCAGTTGAGAGTTAAGAAAGTAACTCTTAGAGCCCTATATCTTAAAGGAGTTTAGCCGTTGACTGAAAACAGCGTTCAAAATCTTTTAGTGTTAGGCATAGACGTAGTTGCATTAGCAACCTCTGCAAAAAAGGCGGGCTATCAAGTATACGCTGTGGACTACTTTGGAGATCAAGACCTCATTAATGTGTGCAAAGAAAATTATTCCATTCTGAAGCAGCGACCAGGAAAAACATACGGGCGACTGACCAGAGATTTCAAGCCTGCATCTTTGCTCAAACTCACAAGAAAACTTGTCAAAAGAAGAAACTTGGATGGAGTTCTCTTATCTTCAGGTTTAGATGACTCCCCAGATGTCTTAGCTGAGATTAACGACTTAGTGCCTATTTTGGGAAATTCAGTAAAAGTTATCGCGAAAGTTCGCGACAAAATAGAATTTTTTCAACAACTCAAACGCCTCAACATCGCTTGCCCAAGAACGGCGTTAGCTGGAGATATCCAAGAACTAAGAAGACTAGCTAAAGACATCAGATATCCAATCCTAATAAAACCCACAGAAGGACTTGGAGGTTTTGGCATAAGGAAAGCGCGAAATTTTCAAGAACTAAAAACGATTTATAAACATTTCAACACTTTCAATAATAAGGTCTTGATTCAAGAATACATTCCAGGAACACCAGCAAGCATCTCGTTTATGTCATGTGATAGAAGGGCGGTTGCTATTTCACTTAATGAACAACTCTTAGGAATGCGGGAATTAGGCCAAACAGAGCCATTTGGTTATTGTGGAAATATCGTCCCTCTTAGAACGAATGAAGTTACAAGGAAGAAATGTATAGCCATAGTAAAAAAGTTAGCCCAGCACTTTACTCTCATAGGTTCTAATGGCGTAGATTTGGTTATTTCAAAAGAAGCAATTCCCTACGTTATTGAAGTGAACCCCCGTTTTCAAGGCACTTTAGAATGCATTGAACGTGTTTTCAGAATAAATATGGTAGACACTCATTTGAAGGCTTGCCTTCGAGGAATCTTACCAAAAATGAAGCAGAAAACTGCGACCTTTTGCACTCGATTAATTTTGTGTGCTCACCGTCGTTTAGTGGCGCCTAATTTGAACGGCTTCAAACAGGTTAGAGACATTCCATTGTCTGAGGTTATTATTGAGAAAGGTGAACCTGTCTGTTCCATAGTGGTTGAAGAAGCGTCGAGGCACTCTGCCTTAAATGAGGCGAAGAAAATTACCCGACTTATTTCTGCATTAATTAACCTAAATAAATAACAATTCACTGTTGTTCCAGATTTTACTTCCTAAATAAATTCATTCTCTCCACCGTTTTGACGAGTGGAGGTCCAATTATTGCTGTAAAAAAAGTGGATACTGCAACCTTCAGAGGAGTTCCAATTGCTCCAGCCATCCATATTAACCGTAAGGCTTCTACATCGAAACCGTAAAAGAGCTCGTAAGTCTGGCACGGTACGAACAGGAAGATGCGGAAAAGCACGTCAGCTTCTAACCCCACAAAGGCACATAAGGCGAGAGCATAAGACGACCTCTTCTTCAACTGAATTTCCCATGAACCTTTTTTAACCATCAAAACAATTAAAACAAGAACAGCGCCTCCTAGGTAGGTGTCCCACATTCCCCAGATGGGAAGTTGCCAAGCAATCGGCGAAACAAAATAGGCAATTAACAATGCAGCATAATAGACAAGGGCTATTTTCCATCGTCCTCTAAATAAGAGACCAGAAAACATTGCTCCAAGAGGAGCGCCCACGGTGAACAGGAACTCGTAAACATCTATGAAATATATGTAGTGCCCAATCATGACTCCGATGAAAGTAGCCACGAACCCAGTGAACCGCCCAAGCACAATTCCAGTTATAGGTTCCATAATGAAGTTCCAACTGTACCAAACACCAGAAGGCATTTCAGGTATGCTCATGATAGAATCGGAAACAACATTTAGAGCGGCGAAAAGAGCTATGAGGGCTACAAACCGAGATGTATTTGGTTTTCTTCCTTTAAGGTGCAAATCATTCTTCCCACGAATTTCATGCAGTGTAATTTTTTACACAGCGTTAATAAAACTTTGCAGACAAATCGTGCAAAGCCTCAACTAGGTGAGCAATAATAAATCTTTCGTCGACGAGTTCTCCAATGCGTCTGCTTATTCCCCTGCAGGGCATGATTTTCAAAATGTATGAGTTTGGATGGGTCTTTTCAAAGTGGAAGGGGAAAAGCCTGCACAGTGCTGGTCGATGATGGTAAACTGTGCATTCATAGACGCCTTTTTCTTTATCTAATTCGAGAAAAACACACGAGCCAGAAGCTTTGTTTCCGAGGCTACCTTGCGTAGCTTCAAGAAACTTAGCCTCACAGCGACCCGCCAGCTTCAGGCGTTCAACGTCCTTTAAGGAGAGTGTTGGACCGCCCAGTTTGCAACAGAACGTGGCGCAGCGTTTGCACTGGAACCGAAGCCTTTTTTCATAAAGCGTTATGTGTTTTATTTTGGCGGTTCCTGGTTCCAGGCTTAAGTGTGCGATGTTATCAGTTGGGTTCAATTGTTTTCCAAACCCGATTATCTTGAACTATGATTCTTATGTTTAAAGTTGCTGTTTGGGTTCAGGGACAAAATCTTAAATGGCACGGTTGCAGCATGAGATAACAGTAAGTTTGAGATGAAAAACAATGGTGAGAAGGTCGAAGGAAGAGGCTCAACGCATGATTAAAGCCATAGCCGTCCTTCTGAGAAACACAACATGGAAGTGTGGCAGAGTCGAACGCCTCGTGGTGCACTATCTACACGACCAGGTTCGAAAGTTCGGGCGAGCACAAACCCCTGTAAAAGAGATGCTGCAACACTTCAAGTTGAAGGGCAAGCAGAAGAGCGAGTTTTTCGACGCCATAAAGCGCTTGGAGAAAAGACGCATAATAAGAATCGAAGGCTTCTGAGAACTTAAACTGTCTATACGGTTGCGACCATTATTTATAGTTAGTTTCATGTTTCTAAGATTATGATTACGCGTGTCCCTGCGTCCATGTTAAAGGTGTTGGTTTTTCTTCTAGAACGCAAGTGTTAAATGATTATCTTAATGAATTAGCTTTGGATGGTTTGCTTTGTCGGAGAATAAAATTGCTCGAAGTGTTGTTAAAGACTGCTTGTGCATATGCGAAGACGACTCGGTTCTCATAACGACTTGGCAACATATGATAGGCTTGGCAAATTTGATAGCGTTAGAATGCAACAAAATCGGAGCTAAAACCATGATTAGACTAAACACAGACGATGTCTTCTATGGTTCGATGCTGCAAGAACCAATTGAGAGCTTAAAGAAGCCAAACAAGATGGCGTTAGGACTTTGGGACTGCATCACCGCCGCCATAGATGTTTCGGGTCCAGAAAACCCGTTAAAGATGAGGAGGATTCCCCCTGAAAGATGGGCTGCCATGTCGCAGGGAGACAAGCCCTACTTTGACAAGATTGTTGCCAAAAAGAAACGCTCAATCTACATCATGCTGGGTCATGTCACACCTCAGAGAGCCAAAACATACGGCTTCAATTTCAAAAGATGGCAGAAATCCACGATGGAAGCCACTGCGGTTAGTTACTCGGCTCTGTCCCGCTTTGGAAAGAGGGTCAAAGCCAAGCTGGAGAAGGCAAAAGAAGTTCAGATAATAGGCAAAGGTGCTAAACTAACCTTTCGACTAGATGGAGGCAGGCCAATCTACGTTTATGACGGCATCGTAGATGAAGAAGACGTGAAAATGGGCTCATGCGATGCCGTGTTGCCTGCGGGTTACGTTTCTGTTGCGCCAATCGAAACCAGCGCTAAGGGCACAGTTCAGTTTGACCTTCCCATACCTCAAGTGGGCTTGATGGTTCAGAGCTTAAAATGGAACTTTAAAGACGGAAAACTAATTACATACGATGCAGTCAAAAACGTCAAAACTATTAAAGAATGGTGGCAGAAGGCGCACGGAGACAAGGACAAAATCGGCAGCCTAACGCTGGGAATAAACCCAAGGGCGAGGTATGGTTTCCTCAACAACTCAGCCGTCTTAGGCGCCGTTTCAATAGCCATAGGAGACAACCGTTACATCGGGGGAAAGAACAACAGCGACTACTTCTTTGAGGCAACCCTAAGCAAGGCTACGGTGAAGATTGACAAGAAAACCTTCATCAGAAGAGGGAGATTCGTAATCTAAAAGAGAACAAGGTGGAATCTTTCGACATCTCTTTACCTTCCCATTTTTTAGTTTGAGAACAACCTCACCTTAATGCTTAAAAGAGTGTGTTTTCACTTGTTGTTGCGGTTTGTTGGGATGGTGCGAGGCATGTCTAGGAGGACTTACCTTTGCCTCGAGCGCTGCTGACGCTTTAGCAATGCCTTTTTTAGCCAAGCAAATCTTAAATGAAGAGGAGTCGATGCAAAATGGCTATCAAATTCTTTAACACGTTAACCAGAAAAAGAGAGGTCTTTAAGCCCTTAAAGAGCAAGGAAGTGAAAATGTTTGTCTGTGGATTGACTGTTCATGACTACATGCATTTAGGACACGCGAGAACCTATGCCTTCTATGACACGCTGGTGAGATTTCTCAGATTTTTGGGCTACAAGGTCACCTACCTACAAAACGTCACAGACGTGGGTCATCTTTTAGACACGGGAGAAGACCGAATGATAAGAAAAGCCAGACAGGAAAAAAAGCATCCCCTAGAAATCGCGGACTTCTTTTTTAAACACGAATTGGAAATGTTTGATAGACTTAAATTTGTAAGACCAGACTTGATGCCGAGAGCCACCGAACACATAAAAGAAATCATAGAACAAGTTCAAAAAATCTTGGAAAACGGCTACGCTTACGTTGTTAATGGCAGTGTCTATTTTGACGTTTCTAAATTCAAGGACTATGGAAAATTATCAAGAAGAAAGCCGAAAGAACTCATTCCTGGAGCAAGGGTTGAGGTAAGAGAAGAAAAAGAAGACCCGGCTGACTTCGCCCTTTGGATAAAGGCTCCTCCCGAGCACGTAATGAAGTGGGATTCACCCTGGTCAGTTGGATATCCAGGCTGGCACATAGAAGACACCGCCATAGCGATGAAATATTTTGGTCCTCAATATGATATCCACGGCGGTGCTATTGAACTTGTTTTTCCCCATCATGAAGCTGAGATTGCACAAGCGGAGGCTACAACCGGAATAAAGCCCTACGTCAGATATTGGATTCACGCAGGTCTGCTAACAATAAACAAGGAGAGAATGGGAAGGTCGATGGGCAACATGGTTAGAATCGTTGATGCGCTGGAAAAGTATTCGCCAGAAACCTTGAGGCTTTGGATAGCTTCTACTCACTACAGAAAACCCCTGGACTATAACGAAAAAGATTTAGAGGTTGCGAAAAACAAAGCCGATAAGATCTCGCTTACCATGCAAAGAATTAGGGAAAACATCGACAAACCTGCAAGTGCAAGGCCCGTCTTCTCAAAACAGATGGATGCATTGAAAAAACAATTCTTTGACACCATGAAAAACGACATGAACACCCCTCTAGCTTTGACACACTTTTTCAAAATAATTTCTCTCATCAACAAACAAATCGACGCAGGGAAGTTCTCGAAAAAGGACTTGCAAAGGGCTGAGGAAATCATTCGGGAACTGGGAGAATTCTTCCAAATAATTCCAGAGTTAAGAGAGGAGAAGTTGCCCAAGGAAATCGCGGAATTGATCAGAGAAAGAGAGGAGGCGAGAAAGAAGGGGGATTGGGCGAAGGCAGACTCGATAAGGGAGCAGATCAAAAAACTTGGTTATTTTTTGGAAGACACGGCCAAAGGTGTCAAATGGAGGAAAATCAGGGTCTAAAAGCACTCAAATCAGCTCGGCTTCGGAGTTGGATGCTGCTTCTCCGTCCTCTCAGACAAGAAGTTGACGGCTTGGAGCACGCTTTTGGCTAACCCCAAAAGGTCGATTGTGAGCAGCATGGCGAGGAAGATTCTCAAGTCGGCTACTAACTGGAGTCCTTGAAGATCTAGGGCAACGATTCCGCCTTCTAGGGCTAAGATAATAAATATCATTAGAACCAAGGCTTTTCCAATGTTGAACCCATGCTGAAATATTGTTCCTGCTGTGAATTCACTGGCAACCACGAAGAAAACAATGATTGCCACGAACACGGGCAACAGTTGTTCATATCTTGAGAAGATTTCTGGTGCAAATTCTGAAAGACTAGAAATTATGAACATGGGCACGACGTATAGGAAAACGAACCATAATAAGCCTTTGATAGCCGCCTTAGCAACACGTGGAAGCATCTTTCTAAACAACAACCTCGTGTTCGCATTCTCAACCAATAGGTATCACCACAGGACCGTAACTGAAGACCGAAGGGAAGTCAAAGTACAAGCGCGCTTCTTTGAGGGTACTATAACTCGTTGAGACCAGCATCGCTAGTGAGGTTGAGTAGCCACTCTGCGGGTGTACGTTTATTTGAGTCGTTGAACCGCCGACTTTTTGATCCAGAGTATTTACTATCACCGTTCGCACATTTCCGTTTAGAGTGAAGAAAGAGTGATTCTCGAAGCTGAAGGGCAAAACTGCTCTGACATGTGTGGTGTTGTATAGCTCGATGTTCTGGACGTTTCCGATGTCCAGATTGTATAAGGGTGCACCCCATTCGAGTGTAGAGTTTGTCGAAATCCTCAATGGAATAACGTAAGCGTATTTTATCGCTAAAATCAAGATAATGTCAAAGTCAGTATCGTTGAAGAGCAGATGAGACAAAGTGTCAGAAGACATGTTTTCAAGGCTTATCGAGATGTTGTGGGTTGCGTCAACTTTGTTGCCCCTTGCTATGAGAGGAACAAGAGTCGAGGAGTTTGATACGAGCGCTCCGTCGCTTTCTTTCAGAACTGTTGTGATGTTCACGTCAGAGATGTCATAAAACCCCTTGTTCTCCATGGCGAAGGGGAGCGGCAGGGTCAGTGTCCCTCCCGAAGCGCTCATTTGTGCTTCTTTAGTTAAATCCAATCCTAGTTGAGAGGCAGAGTACACTGCGGTTACCGTGAACACCATGATGACAATCAAGAGTACATAGGTTGCCAAACTGAGCGCTCGTATCGCCTGTTTCATCCGCTATCACTTTTATTAAAAGGCGTCTATCACGGCTCCAGAGTTGGCATAGGTGGAGACGGTTCAGTGGTTTCTTCGGACCTCTCAACTTGCTTAGGGCTTTCTGGAGTTTTGGTCTTTTCTGTTTCTTTCGTTTGGGGTTTAGCCTCTTGTTTGGGTGGGGTTTCGGTTTTTTCTTTCTTGAGCAGTTGCACTCCTCTTATTGTGACAACGGAGCCTATCCAGCCCATGATGCCGAGGTAGAGTATTCTAATGATGGCTTCGATCAGGGGTGCTAGTGATTCGCCAAAGACTTGTAGTATGTCATTCGTTGCCAGAATGTTCAGGCTTCCAGCCAGAAACGAGAAGGCGCTGAAGAAGGTGAACCCCAGCAGGATGACGCCTATGAACAATACAATCAAGCCCGAAAGCTCAACCTTGTCTATTTTTCCTATTTTCACCCTTGAACCTCCATGATTCTGCTTTTTTGAGACACAGTTGTATTAAACACTTGTATAAAAGAAGAATGAACAGTAACTATTTATTCAATATCTAGAAACTGAATTGCCTATAACGAAGATTTTCTCTTCTCTTTCATAGCGCGCATGAGACGAGACGCTTCCCGCGCAGACTCTGCTGCTGCTACATGCTTCGTTGTTGCAACAATTAACTGAGCGCCACAGTGGGGACACCTCCTACTCTTTTGAGTGGTCTTGGTCAACAGTAGGCGTCCGCAACCGTAGCAAACGATGACAGCGTACATGTAGACTATCTCTCTGTTTTGTTTTATGTTTTTGTTGGTTTCTTTAGCATTGAGCCGATGTAGAGTCCGATGAAACTGAGAGCGAACATAAAGACGACGAGGATGAAATCTTCAGCGATTAGTTGCAATCTTTGGATGTAGTACCAGTCGAATGCTGACGGAGTGGCGGTGGGGTTGGCTTTTAGGTACTCTGCTCTGAACATGGGAGCCCATTCCACGACAGCGTTCTCAACGAGGATAAACAACAAGGCAAGAACTGTGAATAGGACGGTTATTTTCGCTATTGTTTTTGTTCGGTTTTCTTCCCAGATTTTTTGAGTGAAGATGTAGCCGACGATGATGCCACTGAGGGGAAAGGCGACAACAGCGCTGAGCGTGAATCCTCCGAAGTTGCCTAGGGCTGAAGTTAATACTAGCGTTATGGGAAACATGAGGAAGATGACGATTACGATTAAGGATGCTACTGCGGTGACGACGTCGCCGAACTTCAGGTTAATCACCTCCTTACATAATGGGAATACATGTATGTTTTATTGTTCCGTTATTATGACTTGTGCAACAGACTACGCTGTTACGTCGTTAATAGGATTAGAAGATGCCAAATGGTCAGTGGAAGCCGCAGAACGATTTCTCAAACAAATCTCAGAATATCTAAGAAGAATGAAAGCTTTGGGCAGAACCCATGTTTGATTCCGCTCACAAATTTATTAAGTCGGGGCTACGTTTCTATAATTTGAGTGAAATTCTGATGACGAAAGTTGTGTACCTTGACGAAGATGACCGAAAACTTATCTTAGAGACTAGGCACAAGCTTGGCGAAGTGACGAAGCTCATGGAAGAGCTGCTAGAGACTGTTGAGATTTTAAGCGACCCAGCCATGATGAAGAGAATTCGCCAGGGTCAAGCAGACATTAAGGCTGGTAGGGTTAAGGAGCTGCTACGTTCAGCTTAATCTTTCATATACCTTTTTTCTGGCTTCAATGTGTGCGACATATATTGTTCTTTCTATTTTGTTGACATGGAATATTATTCTGTAGTTGCCGATTCTTATTCTGAAGGTTCTCTCTAAGCCTTTGATTTTTTCTACATCCATTTCTCTTAGTGAAATGGGATAATTTTGAAGTTTTATTATGGCGGTTTTGACAGCGGTTTTGAGTTTTTCGTCTTTTAGTTTCAAGAGGAATTTGTGTACTCTTCGATGGGCTATCACCTTGTATTCAGGCACGTTTGAGTTCCTCAAGTGTTACGTAGTTGCCTTTTTTCATTTCTTTGATGGATTTTTTGATTTCGTTGATTTTTTGTTTGCTGAGCTG
>Ga0315314_1001245_pt1 | contig 23656 bp, 17 predicted proteins | sample TDP9_MG_FD_203631 | JGI IMG/M metagenome (GOLD analysis project Ga0315314, IMG submission 203631) | Freshwater sediment microbial communities from Lake Towuti, South Sulawesi, Indonesia - TDP9 | ecosystem: Environmental > Aquatic > Freshwater > Lake > Sediment | place: Indonesia: South Sulawesi... | reverse complement strand
CTTGAAGGAGGAGATATAGATACCGTAGTGGTTGCAAGTACGTCAGGTAGGACTGGCGTAAAGTTTGCGGAAACACTTAAAGGTAAAGCTAAGGTTATAGCCGTATCACATGAGGACATGGACCCTAAGCTTAAGGGAAGCATAACTAAAATGGGAGGCGTAGCTGCCGATAAAACCCATCTGCCTCTCCATGAGAAGGGCATGGATGAAATAAGGGACGCTTTCTATACTTTAGGTCAAGGATTTAAAGTTGCAATCGAAGTGATCCTTATAGCCGCCGATAAAGGGCTCATAAAGCCATATAGGGACGTTATAGGCGTAGCAGGCACCGGGGAAGGCGCTGACACAGCCATAGTGGCTAGAGCTACGAGTACAAAAGAAATCTTTAGCGAAAATGCAGAGAAAAAGCTGGAAGTAAGGGAAATAATAGCTATGCCTTTAAAGAAGGAATGGTGGGACTAAAACACCTTCCATCTTATGTTTGTAGTCGTTTCGTTAGCTTTATTTATATCCTTTAAAGAGGTATTCTCCTAAAAGGTGAAAGTTCGTGGAATCCTCGTCTCTTCCCTTTGAACAAAGGCTTTCCCCAGCGACTAAGAAGTACCTCGAACTTCATAGAAAATCAGTCATGAATCTCGAGGATTTTTGGGATGAAGAGGCCCGAAGGCTCGAGTGGTTTAGGACATGGGATAAAGTCCTAGAGTGGAATCCTCCCTTCGCCAATTGGTTCGTCGGCGGCCTCCTTAACGCCTCCTACTTATGCGTTGACAGGCATGTTAAGACGTGGCGTAGAAGCAAGGTAGCCCTCTATTGGGAGGACGAGTTCGGTAATGCAAGAACTTGGAGCTACTCCCAGCTATATGCGGAAGTAAATCGCTTCGCCTCTGTTTTAACGAAACTAAACGTCAGGAAAGGGGACAGGGTGTCCATGTACCTTCCCCTAATACCCGAACTACCCATAACCATGCTGGCCACCGCAAGGATAGGGGCAATTCACACTGTTGTTTTCTCCGGCTTTAGCGCCCAATCCCTAGCGGATAGGATTAATGACACTCAAGCTAAGGTTTTGGTCACTGCCGACGGAAGCTTTAGACGAGGCAAGTTAATACCTTTAAAGAACATTGCAGACATGGCCCTTGAGAAGACTCCATCCGTGGAGAGCGTCATAGTAGTGAAAAGGGCCAACACAGATGTCAACATGAAGAAGGGAAGGGATTTCTGGTATCATGAGTTGCTCCAAAACGCTGAAGCCTACGTCGAGCCATTACCCGTTGAATCCAATGATCCTCTCTATATTCTCTATACGTCTGGAACAACGGGCAGGCCAAAGGGAATAGTGCACAACACCGGAGGCTACATGGTCTTCAATCACTCAGCGTATAAGTGGGCCTTTGACATTAAGGATGAGTCCGTGTATTGGTGCACCGCAGACATAGGCTGGGTAACGGGGCACAGCTCAATAGTCTACGCACCTCTATGCCACGCGGCGACCATGGTCCTTTATGAAGGAGCCCCAGACTACCCAAAACCTGACAGGTGGTGGGAAATAATAGAGAAGTACGGTGTGACCATTTTTTACACCTCTCCAACCGCCATTAGAATGCTCATGAGATACGGAGATGAATGGCCTAAAAAACACAACCTCTCAAGCTTGGAAATATTGGGCACCGTCGGCGAGCCCATCAACCCAGAGGCTTGGATGTGGTACTATAAGAACGTAGGCGAAGAAAGATGCCCAATAGTGGATACATGGTGGCAGACTGAGACAGGTGGGTTTATGATATCGCCTGCCCCTGGAATAGAGCTCGTCCCCCTTAAGCCCGGCTCAGCGACCTTCCCATTGCCCGGCATCGAAGCGGAAGTGGTTGACGAAAGTGGCAAGCTAGCTCCCTCTGGCGTTAAAGGTTATCTGGTAATAAAGAGGCCTTGGCCAGGGATGCTCATGACCCTTTATCAAGACCCAAAAAGGTACGAGGAGGTCTATTGGTCGAGGTTTCCGGGGGTATACTACACGGGAGATTACGCCATAAAGGATCCAGACGGTTACTTCTGGCTGCTGGGGCGGGCTGACGAAGTATTGAAGGTGGCTGGTCATAGGATAGGGACAATGGAGTTAGAGAGCGCCGTAATATCCCACCCAGCCGTGAGCGAGGCTGCAGCCATAGGCAAAACCCATGAGGTTAAGGGCGAAAGCATAGCCATCTTCGCCATATTAAAGGAGGGCCATAAGCCCACAGACAAATTGAAAGAGGAGCTAAGGGGGCACGTGCGCGAGGTCATAGGGCCAGTAGCTACGCCAGACGAAATTTACTTTGTAAATAGCCTTCCTAAGACTAGAAGCGGCAAAATCATGAGAAGAGTGTTAAAGGCGGTTTTGATGGGCATGCCCATAGGGGATGTCTCCACACTCGAAGATGAAGTATCGGTCGAAGAAGTCAAAAAAGCCTACGAAGAGTTTAAGAAACTAGTAGAGACCACAACTTGAGGCCTTTCCACAGGCCTAGCAATTATTTTTGGGACTGCGTTAGGCGGATTATGTTTGGTACCGCGTCGAATCCACGGTCAAAGGAGTAAACCGTGCTAGTTCTAGTGTCTTTCATCATCGCTAGGGTAACAGCGTCCGTGAAACTCAGTTGATGATACATTTTAAATAAGTGCACGGCGGCTTCAAAATGGTTTTCCTTCACTTTCAGAATCTTCAATTCAGGCGAGTCTAACAGCGTTTCAATGACTTCATTTGAGGCTTGAGGGCTTTTCTTCCGTCTCACAAAGGTGACGATTTCGTCAAAAATATAATCAGTTATAAATGCGCCCTTGATGTCATGGTTTTGGGTGGCTTCAACAATTTCACGGCCATCTTTATGATGTATCTCTTTAGGAAAATATGCTGCAATGAAAACCACAGTGTCAACTACGCAGGTCATCTAATGTACCTCGGTTCCCAACTCATCGTGCTCCTTAACAGAGTCGAAGGACGATTCGGTTTCGAACTTACCTATCAGGCCTGTTAACTTCGCTTTTTTCCTAACTGGACGAATAACCACTTCCGTTCCTAAATCCACGAGAATCAGTTCATCGCCGTCTTTGAGACCATACTTCTCCCTAATCTCGGCTGGAACAGTGATTTGAAATCCCTTCGAAATTTTCACACTCTTAACTTTCAGAGCCATTGACATCACCATTAGATCAAAGCATTTTCATTAAAAAATGATTAAACCATGAATATAAGCCTTATGCATGAAATTAATCAAAGGAGGCTATTATAGGAACTCCAATTTGTTTCGATCTTCATAAAGGAAACGGGTTATTCTTGTCTGAGTTAGATACCATTCCAGAACCTTGCTCTTTTTGACCCATTTCTCTAAGGGCATTCTTAGTCTCTTTTTCACCTCAGCTAGGCTTTCATCTAGCGTGCTAAACTTTATCGGCTCCTTTTTCAGGGCTTCGCGACAAATCTCCCTAAACCTCCACACGCCTATTGGAATCCACTCTGGATAAACCTCTAAGAAAACTATGGCTCCAGCCTGCCTTCTGACTGCCCTTAAGTATTCTAGCACGGGAAGGCGTGCAGCGTAATAGGCGCCCGCCAACTCGCTGGCATAGGACCGCCTGCCCCAAACTAGTTCGTGGTCGCTTGCTGGATAGGCGCTAGGCGAAATGAGCCAGGCTTCTAGGGCTTCGAACATCCAGAAGGATGGCAATAGTAGGACTTGCACGTTGTTTCCTAGGGTTTTGTGTCCGAAAACTCTGAATTCGTTTATCCATGGATAGTTTAAGATTTCTCTATGCAAGGCTTTTGCAAGAATGTCGTCAACGGCGGTTATGCTCCACTCAGTGGGCACAAGCCTCCTCTGCTTCTCAACGCCTAGAAGGCCTATGGAGAACATCCTCGTGATTTGGCGTTGTGAAACGCTTGAGTCATAAAGTTTTTGCACTCCTAACTCGGCTTTTAAGTCTACGTCAGAGACCACATAGTCAATCTTCCTAGGAACGCTTGGGTTTTCCGCCAAAACAGCCTTTTCTATGGAGGCTGAAGGCCCAGAAGGAGGCTCGCGAGGGGAGAAAACGATGGAAAGATTAGGCTTCTTCTTAAACCACATTTCAGTGTCAGTAGGTCTAGAAGCCATAATCACTTCCTGAAAAGTTGACAAAAGCCTGTTCGGGTCCTTAGCCGATTTAACGTCCATCATGCTTTTTCCCCTAACTAAGGAAAAGCGGTAACTGAGAATTTCGTCCATCGGTTTATCCAGCCAAAGCTCGGGAAGGTCCATTATGGAGGTGTCCGTCTTAGGTGTGGGAGGCACAAGCGGCCCAGCAAGAACCTTGGGATAGTTCCATGAGCCCACGAAAACCGCTGGCGGAGAGGCGCCAAAAATGTTTTTGCTCGAAAGGCTTTTCTCCAGTTCTAGCATTGCCTTTGCTTTGGCGAGGATGGGACAGACAGACTTTCCACAGAGCTTTCTGTATCCGTGGCAAAGGGAACATAGGCTTCTCTTGCGTTCGCTTAACGTGACCTTGAACAGCCTAGCCTGCCAAGCCAAGTTTTCCCATCCCAACTGTCCGCTCTTTTCTATTTTTTGGCGTCAATAATAAAGTGTCTTTCTGGAAGCCTTAAGTTCGTCTTTATATCTATTTTGTAGTGCTTAAGGTGCAGATCAATTGATGTTAAACTCGTCATATGATTTATTTTGAACCCGAATTTTTTGCAAAAGTATGCAAACTCTTGTTCTGTGAAGGGAGTATGTGTTTCACGCATTTCTTCCTCTTCGAGGTTTGTGTCCATCGCCCAGATTTTGGTTACAAAGTCATAGAAGTCGCGCATACTTATTCTAACCCACTCCTTATCTAAGATTTCGTAGGAGATCTTTCGATGCTTGAACCTTAGTTTAAAAAAATGAAGCTTTTCAAGCAATTCTTTACAAAGACGCACCGAAATTGCGGCATTCCCTGGATTTCTGTGATCCAGAACGATGAAGTCTCCACCTTTCCGTAACAGATTATACACACCATTGATCGTCGCGACTAGTTCGTCTTTTCCCCTGAAATGAAAGATCTCGTGCAATACTTGAGTAGCAACCACAAGGTCGAAAGACTCTGGCTTTAGAGGAAAAATGGGTGCATCTCCCTGTACTACCAAAATGTTAGGCTTCATCCTTTTGTTTTCCAGTTCCTTTAGAAGGTATTTCGATTTATCTATACCAACAATTGATGCTGAGGGAAATCTTTCTGCCAGCAGCGATGTTAGGGAGCCAATGCCGCAACCAAGGTCAAGAATCGAGGATACTTTAGGTTTGATCAGACTTATAACGGCTTGAAATCTATCTATGCGATCTTCACGCGCTAGGATGCCAGCCATTTCTCTCTCTTTTGCAGACATCACTGCCCCCAACGAATAACCAGATTTATGTGCGATTAATACGCTTCGTTTGCTAGCAGATTCTCGGAACAGGGTCTCCAATCGGGGGTGCAAGGATTCTTTTTCCGCCGACAACGGTTTCAAGGACGACTTCCTCAAACTTTTTGGTTGCTTCTCCTATTATTTGGGCGTCTTTGCCCTCCCTTTTTTCTCTTAGCGCAGCTAAAACCTCATCAGCCTTTTGAGGTACGACGCCTATCACCACTTTGCCTTCGTTTCCTACGTCTAAGGGGTCTATGCCCAGCATTTCGCATGCTGCCCTAACATCCTCGCGTATAGGTATTTTTTCCTCATAAGCAAATATTCCAATTTTTGCTTTTTCGCTCCACTCATTAAGCGTGTTAGACAAGCCGCCCCGCGTCGGATCCTTCATCGCCACGATTCCCCCAACGTTCAACAGATCCATAATCAACTTGTTTAGCGGCGTCACGTCGGACACGATCTGGCTTCCGAAGCTGTAGCCCTCACGAGACGACAATATGGCTAGCCCATGGTCGCTCATGGTGCCGGAAACAATTATTTTGTCCCCCGCCTTCAAGTTTGAGTCTAGGAGCCAACGTGCATTAAAGGAACGGTGCCTCTTCACCTCCTTAATGTTCTTTTCTAAGGCTTGGCATCGCTTGCCTATTCCAGAAGTGTTTATGATGCATCCCCCCAGCTCGCCTCTCTCCACAACTTTGGTATCGCCAGTAATAACGTAGACGCCCGCTTCCTTGCAGGTTTCGCCCATGCTTTTCAATATCCTTTCGAAATCAGTTATTGGTAAGCCTTCTTCAATCACAAAGCCTGAAGCTAGCGCCATTGGTTCCGCTCCTAGGACGGCTATGTCATTAACTGTGCCTGCCACGGCCAATCTGCCGATGTCGCCGCCAGGAAAGAAGATGGGTTTCACGGCATGAGAATCCGACTTTAAGACGATATCATCAACTACGGCTGCGTCGTCAAGGGCTTCAAGGGGAACTTCAACGCCGCTTCCGCCTAGATGCTTCAGCACATAGTTTCTGATTAATTCGTGCATGACGGTTCCGCCAGCACCATGCGCCAACGTAATTCTACTCATGGCTAAACACTCTCGATTCAAGCGCTAATCAACAAGTATTATCATAGAGAAACTTTTAGGTCTTTGTTGGCATGATGGATGTTAATTGTTGGTCGGCTTAAAGCACCAATGCATAAATAGAAGTCTTACATGGCTTAATTAATCTACTGAGGGGTCGGTTAGTAGCGCTATTTTCGGGGTAAGTAGCATGCCAATGAAACAGTTGAAAACCGAGAGTGAAAACGAACTCGTTGTTGAGAGGATCTTGCACTCTAAAAGTTATTCTCTAACTTTAGATAGGACTCGGTGCGTTGGCTGCGGAATATGCGTTGAAGTTTGTCCCCGAGAAGCCATTCAAATTAAAAAGGTTCCAAGAGCAAAGGGGGAGAAGGCAAAGCCTCCTACAATCGATATTGATGAAAAGAAATGTCAATACTGCGGAATCTGCAACGCACTCTGTCCCTTCGGAGCCTTAGAGCATAAAGTAAACGGTAAGCCATGGATAGCCGTAGTCGAAGCCGAAAGCTTCCCTCAACTCATTCGCGACATAAAGATTAACACCGAAAAGTGTGAAGTCGGCTGTGTAGAATGCGAAAAAGTCTGCCCTCTAAAACTCATTAAGGTCAGTGTTCGAACTCCCGAAGGCAAGACAGTTCCAGACTTCGAATCCAGAACGAACAAAGAAAACCTAGTGGTTACCGTGGATTTAGACAAGGATCGTTGTCCATGTTGCCGAATATGCGAAATAAAGTGCCCCTATGACGCTTTCAGCATACAGAAGATTTTTCATGGAATCCTCAAAATAAATCAGGGGAAATGTCCAAACGGCTGTCAAGATTGCCTTGATGTCTGTCCAATTGCGGGAGCCCTCTATCTCGGGGAAGATGGAAAAGTGCACGTTAACGAGTTGTACTGCGTCTATTGCGGCGTTTGCAAAATAGTTTGCCCAGAAGAAGGGGCGCTTGAACTTAAGAGAACTTACATACGGCACACTTCAGTTCCTTCGGGCGCATGGAACAAGGCCCTCGAAAAATTGACTTCCACCAAGGAGATGAGCAAGGAACTGCGGACCAAAGGCTTAACGAAGACCCGAGAATCCGTCGAGAAAAGGCTGGCTTGGAGAAAATCCTAAAATGTCTGAAGAACCGCGAATTGGAGTTTTTGTTTGCCACTGCGGCCTCAACATAGCCGGCGTAATCGACGTGAAGGAACTAACAGAATACGCCCGCACGCTCCCCAACGTAGTCTATGCTGAACGCAGCCCCTACACTTGCGCGGACCCAGGGCAAGAAGGCATAAGAAAGGCGATCAAAGAGCACAACCTAAACCGAGTGGTAGTTGCAGCCTGCTCGCCACGTTTACATGAACCAACCTTTCGCAGATGCGTCGCCGAAGCTGGGCTCAACCCCTATCTCTTCGAAATGGCAAACATACGAGAGCACTCCTCATGGGCGCATCCAAGCACCCCAAAAGAGGCAACAGAAAAAGCGAAGGAAATCGTTAAAATGGCAGTGGCAAAAGCCCGCTTACTTCAAGGACTAGGAACAATAAAAGTTCCCGTGACGAACAAAGCCCTCGTTTTAGGAGGAGGAATAGCGGGAATAAGCGCCGCCCTAGACCTCGCAAATATGGGCTACAAAGTATACCTTGTCGAAAGAAGCGAAAGCATAGGGGGACACATGGCGCAACTAGACAAAACCTTTCCCACCTTAGACTGCTCTATATGCATCGAGGGGCCAAAGATGGTTGATGTTTCTCGTCATCCTAACATTGAAATCATATCTTACGCTGATATTCTAAGCGTGGATGGTTTTGTAGGGAACTTTCGGGTTAAGGTTCGGAAAAATCCCCGGTATGTTATTGCGGAGAACTGCACGGGCTGCGGTGAGTGTCGAGACGTTTGCCCCATAGAGATTCCTAACGAGTGGGACATGAACATGGGCGTGCGGAAGGCCATATCGGTTCCCTTTGACCAGGCTGTTCCTCTCGTTTACACTATTAACATGGACCACTGCATTGAATGCTACAAATGCGTAGATGTTTGTGGAGCACGTCGAGCCATAAACTTCGACCAGAAACCTGAGGAGATCGAGCTTGAGGTAGGAACCATTATCGTGGCAACGGGGTTTGACATTTACCTGCCAGACGACAACAGTCTATATGGCTATGGGAAATACGACAATGTTATCACTGCCTTAGAACTTGAAAGGCTCATTTTGGCGGCTGGCCCAACGGCTGGACATGTAGTGCGTGCCTCAGATGGGAAGAGACCGAGGACCGTGGTTTTCATTCAATGCGTAGGCTCTAGGGACATTAACAAGTATGAGTATTGCTCTGGATTCTGTTGTATGTACGCCTTGAAAAACTCCATTCTGCTTAAGGAGCATTATGGGAAAGACATTGAGGTCTATGTTCTCTACATGGATATGCGCACCCACTTTAAGGGCTATGAGGAATTTTATCGGAGGGCCCGAGACCTAGAAATCAACTTCGTAAGGGGTAAAGCCTCTGAAATCATAGAGGACCAGAAAACAAAGAACCTCATTGTACGCGCCGAAGCCATTGAGCTTGGAGAACCCATAGAAATAGAGGCTGAACTCGTGGTTTTGTCAACGGCTGCCGTTCCAAGCAAGGGAGCCGAAGAAGCGGCAAGAATCCTAAACATAACACGGGGAACAGACGGCTTCTTTATGGAGAGCCACCCGAAGCTTAAGCCCATTGACACAGCCGTAGACGGCATCTTTTTGGCAGGAGCATGCCAAGGACCCAAGGACATACCCTACAGCGTGGCTCAAGGAAGCGGAACAGCAGCGCGAGCCGCAACTATCCTTTCAAAGCCTACGTGGGAGATTGAGCCAATTGTGGCTGTAGTGGACCCAGACAAATGCAGAAACACCAGCGTGAAGTGCGCCATTTGCGTAGAGAAGTGTCCGTACGGCGCTCCAAAGGCTCCGGAAGGGAAGCCTGCCCAGATAGTGACGGCTATGTGCCACGGCTGCGGAACCTGCGTCGCCGAATGCCCCTCAGACGCCATTACCCAAATGCATTTCACAGACGCCCAAATATTCGCCCAGATCAGAGCCGCCTTGGAAGATAACCCTGAGGACAAAATCTTGGGCTTTCTTTGCAACTGGTGTAGTTATGCTGGAGCCGACTTAGCGGGTACAAGCCGCTTCGAATATCCGCCGACTGTTCGAGCAATTCGGGTCATGTGTTCGGGGCGTGTGGACCGAGACTTCGTCCTAGAAGCCTTTAGAAAAGGCGCTGGAATGGTTTTGGTGGCTGCTTGCCACCTGCCCTACGACTGCCACTATATTTCGGGAAACTGGAAAATGAAAGCCAGAATGGAAGCTTTGGCAGGAATGTTCCAAAAGCTGGAGCTAAGCCCAGAAAGGTTTAGAATTGAGTATGTATCTGCGGCGGAGGGGGTGAAGTTCGCTGAATTAATTAAGGAAATGTCTGAGCAAATGGAAATGTTGGGAAAGGAGAGGATTAAGGCGGAAAATGAGAAGTTACGGCCAATCCTTGAAAGGATGTTATCGCGGAAAGGGACAATGTGATGTCGGTTCTGTCTTGCCTTTCATGGTCTTTAATGCTTAGTTACGATCGCTGAAAATAATGGATTGCCCTAGAATCGCGAGAGTTTTTACTCGCTGGTTAATCCGGGAGATTTTAGCTTCTTCTTTTCTCTCCGTAGAGCCGGTATGGCAAGGCGTATATGTTGACTGCTCCGGTTGATTCTCGTTGGTCGAATCCGCCTCTTTTCACTGATCGAAGTTCTGGGGCGAATAGGGAGTCTGAAGATTGGCGATTGATGATTTTTATGTTGCCTTTGTAAAGGGTTAGGTCGGTTTTGCCGTTTACGTATTTTTGTGTGGAGTCTATGAAGGCGTCTAGGTCCTTTCTGAGTGGGTGGAACCACATGGCGTGGTAAACCATGTCTGCCCACATTCGGTCTATTTCATGTTTTAGGCGTATCTGCTCCTTTGTTAGGGTTAGGTGTTCAAGGTCGGCGTGGGTTCCTAGCAAGATTGTGGCTGCTGGGGCTTCGTAGAGCTCCCTTGACTTCAGTCCTATCATTCCGTCTTCCATCATGTCTATTCTTCCGACTCCGTTTTCTCCGCCCACCTTGTTAAGGTAATTGATTATCTCAACTGGGTCTTTGATTCCGTCTACGTCTTTTGGCACGCCTTTCTCGTATGTTACTGTAACCGATCGGGGCTTGTCTGGGCTTTCTTCAACTGGCACTGTCCAAATGTAGTCTTTAGGATATTGAGAGTAAAGGTCTTCTATTTGTCCGCTTCCCATGGAATGAGACCACATGTTAATGTCTCCGCCTAATTCGCCTCTTCTCCTCTTGGGTTCTATGCCGTATTCTTTGAGCATTTTTTCCTCTTCGGGTCTAGATAAATCCAATTCTCTTATAGGAGCGATGACTCGGAGCTCTGGAGCCAAGTATCTGAAGGTTGTTTCCATTCGATACTGATCGTTGCCCTTGCCCGTGCAACCGTGAACAACAGCCTCTGCCTTTACTTTTTTGGCTACTTCAACCACTTTTGTGGCGATGAGCACACGAGACATGGAGGTTCCAATTGGATATCCTTGATAGCTTCCATTTGCCTTTATGCAATGGAAAATGTAGTCTTTGGCAAATTCTTGTTTGGCGTCGAAGAAAACGAGGTCCACTCCAAGGATTTCAGCTCTTTCTTTGGCAATCTCTATTTCCTCTTCTCCTTGGCCGACGTCCACTAGGACGGGAACAACTTTCTGGTAGCCATACTTCTCTTTAAGGAGGATTAGGACCAGTGTGGAGTCAAGTCCCCCGGAGTATGCTGAAACAGCTGTTTTCTGCTTTTCCGCCATCCCATTTCACCCGCTTTCTTTCGCCATTATTCTGAAGTGTATTTTTTAACTGTTTCTATCAGGACTTTCCGCGATTCGTTGAGCGCTTCAATTTTAGAGGCTAGTCTTTCCTTGTGATTCTTCAGAGTTTCTTCGCGGTCTTTTAGCATTCTCTCGATTTCCTTTGGAGCTGGGCTGCCCAAGGTTTTGCGCTTCAGCAGGCAAGACCGTATGTCTACTGCGTCTTTCATCACGTCGTAGCCTATTTTTATTTTCTTCCCCAGAACTTTCTCTGAAAGTTTCTCCAGCATTTCGGGCTTCAAGTCTCGTGGTTTAATTCCAGAGGTCGACACTTCTTTGACAAGGTTGCCTACAAGCTTGTGGGCTTCTCTGAAGGATAGACCAGCGTCCTTGACGAGTTGTTCGGCTAAGTCAATTGCAAAGATGTAGCTTTCTGACGCCGCCTTCTGCATAAGTTCCTTGTTCACTTTAAGGGTGGAGACAACACCCGTTAATACTTCTAGGGACGCTTTAACCATGTCGAAGCCTGCCCACAAGGATGGCTTTGTCTCTTGAAGGTCCCTGTTGTATCCTGTTGGGAGTCCCTTCACCATTGTTAGTAGGCTTGTGAGGGCGCCGTAGACTTGCCCAGTTTTTCCGCGGATCAGTTCAAGTGTGCATGGGTTCTTTTTCTGTGGCATAACGCTTGAGGTTGAGGCGTACTCGTCGGCTATTTCTAGGTATCCGAACTCGGCGCTGGACCAGATTATGAGGTCTTCGGCTATTCTGCTTAGTCCTGACATGAGCGTGGCTAATGTGCTGAGGGTTTCTATTGCGAAGTCTCGAGAACTCACAGCGTCAATGGAATTTTCTAAGATTCCGTCAAAACCGAGTAAGGAGGCTGTTCTTTCTCTGTTGATGTTTAGGCTTGATCCGCCTATTGGACCTGCGCCTAATGGGCTTAGGTTCACCCTTGCGAAGCATTCTTGCAGTCTTTGAAAGTCTCGGATGAGCGTGTCTGCGTAGGCTAGGAGATATTGGGCGAAGACTCCGATTTGGGCGGGTTGCATATGCGTGTAAAGCACCATTAAAGTGTCTGTGTGTTTTTCAGTAAGTTTCAGCAGAGCCTCAATCAGATTTAGCACTTTTTCCGAAACGTCGTTTAGTTCTGACCGCACCTTCATGCGTATATCAACTGCAACTTGATCGTTTCTCGACCTTCCCGTGTGAAGTTTTCCGCCAACCTCAACGCCAACTTCCTTAATCACGTAAGCCTCAATAAACTCGTGAATATCCTCAAATTCGGGACTAATCGTGATTTTTTCCGCTTCCTTGCTTAAGCGAAGCTTCTCCAAGGCAGACAAGATTCTCTTCAAATCTTCTTTGGTAATGATGCCCTGCTCACATAGCATAATGTCGTGGGCTTCTGTTCCATTGATGTCTTCCTCAAAAATTCTCTCATCTTCCTTTATGGAGGAGACAAAACGGGCTGTTTTTTCATTAAACTTTCCAGCTAGCCTAGCTCTATATACTCCGCTCTCCACCTTAACACACCCCGAAACTTTATTGCCTCCTTACTAAAATTGTCTAAGTCTTAATTAACCTATGCAGTTTTATCCCTTAATTTTGAGTTGTGTACACTTACTTTCGCTTCCAGCAGAACTTGGCGTGACCCAGTTCGAAACTGAAGGTCACTTATGGACCTCCCTATAATTTTTTCAACATGCCAAATAATGTTGTTCAGACATTTGTGGTCACGCCTTTTGTCCATGGAAAGAATACTTTATAAAAGGCACGTACAGAAGTGCACACACGCTTATTTTCTGCTCTCCGCTGAAGAACTGCTGCTTTCAACATTCTACCTTTATTTTGGACCAAAATTGTTGACGCCAAAACGAAGGAATCACTATCAAAATAATATAGAAAAAATGGGATTTTTGTTTATGGTGGTGCGTAGGGCCACTGCTTACTGATGTCGACGAGTTCCTTGAAGAGTGTGATTCGTTCGGCGGATGGGGCTAATGGCCATCTAGTTATTACTTGTCTTATTCTGCCAAATAGGTGGGGTCGACGGACTAAGAAACTCGTTACTATCTGGATGACATTTCCGAGTTTGTCGGTGAGCACGAGGGTTGCGTTTTCTATGGGCCAGTTAAGCGGATGCGGCACGTTTAGAGATAGAACCACGTGGGCTGGGGTTGTTCCGCTCCAAATAGTGGTTTCTGTTTCATAGGTGTCGGAGTAACTGTAGAACTTAACAGTCAGGTTATTGCCATAAAGAAGGGTTCCATTCACATAAACGTTGATTGTTCGTAGATCGATTAAAGAGACTCGGGCTTGTATTCCCACAAATGGATACATAAGAGGGTAATTATCCTGATTGTTTCCATCAATAACGTGTGGTGTGTCGCCTATTCCATCGCTGCCCGTTTCATTTTGGTAAGGACCACTATACGAGTCAATGCCTGTGTAGTTGCTCCAGTAGTTTCCGCCAGAAGGATAACCATTGTCCCAAACGTTTATTGATGGATAATCACCCCATGGAGAATCATAAACCTGTCGTGTGTTGTTGATGAAGTTATTATGGAAAAACTCGTTGTTCGAAGAAGAATCAAGCGAGATGCCTTCACTGTTGTTTGCTATGTTGTTTCCGCTTATAGTGTTGTTTGAAGAATAATAGAGACGGATGCCACAGTCGTTGTTTGCTGTTATGTTGTTTCCAGATATGGTGTTGTTTGAAGAGGCAGTGAGGGTGATGCCATGCAGGTTGTTTGCTGTTATGTTGTTACCGCTTATGATGTTGTTTGAAGAATAGCAGGGATAGATGCCAACCTCGTTGTTTGTTATTTTGTTTCCAGAAATACTGTTATTTGAAGAATGCTCGAGATTGATGCCAGACCAGTTGTTTGTTATGTTGTTTTTGGTTATTGTTGAGTTTGTTGTATAGGCGAACAGTATGCCTTCCCCATTGTTTTTCAGTTCTAGTCCGTTGGCGGTGATGTTTGTTGAGTTTACCAGCGCCAAATATCCAAAATTCGGATATGTTGAAGGGTCTATTACAAGATTCTTCTGGTTGATAAGGTAGTAGACTGGCTTGCCGTCAACCGTGTTTGAAACATTAATATCATTCATAAAATTTTCAAGGGAATAACCACCAACCCTGAAATTGTACTTATTATTAGTCATATTGTTGCTTCTGAGGACGTTGTTTGAAGAATACGTAAGACCGATGCCACCATAGTTGTTTGTCACGTTGTTTCCAAAAACGCTGTTACCTGAAGAAGAGTAGAGCACGATGCCAGACCGGTTGTTTGCTGTTATGCTGTTTCCGCTAATACTGTTATAGTTTGAAAAATCACCCCAAATGCCAAATCCTTCGTTTGCTGTTATGTTGTTTCCAGAAATACTGTTACTTGAAGAACCCTCGAGATAGATGCCATACATTGGCCAGTTGTTTGTTATGTTGTTTCCAGTTATGCTGTTATAGTTTGAAGAATAATCGAGATAGATGCCATAATAGTTGTTTGTTATGTTGTTTCCGGAAATGCTATTATAGTTTGAAGAATAATAGAAACGGATGCCAGGGCCGTTGTTTGCTGTTATGCTGTTTCCAGAAATGCTGTTGTTTGAAGACTCATAGAGCCAGATGCCATAGTAGAACGCTTTGATTTTTGTGTTCTTGATTGTTACGTTGCTCCTTCCAGACAAGCCTATTCCTTTAGACCCCCAAGCCCCTGTGCCTTCAAGCGTGTAGCTTGCCCCATCAACCACAATGTTGTCTCTCTCAATCACAATGGAATCATTAATGTTGCCAGTGAAGGTGTAGGTAACATTGTCAACGGTGGTAATATTCGCTGTTGGTGGGTCTATGCTTCCATCAGCCCTAATATAAATGGTTCCACTTGCCTTGACTGGTTGAATGTTAAACGCTAATGGCAACATGCCCATTAACAGCAGTGTCAGCATTATTCCCGATAGCGCTTTCCTTTCCATTTCTTACTCTCCTTTCAATTTGGGTACTTGTTTCACGGCGCCCCACACTCGGCGCTCTGAAGGAGGAAACCAACAAATCAATGAAAGACATATAACGAAATCAAATGTCACCTGAAATACTTCTTTTATAACACAATTACCTAACAATATCATAAATAACATTTATGGAACAATCTTCCATTAAAGAATCCGACATATATGAATCATACAGAGATGCAGGGATGTCTCCACTATAGGCACATGTGGTTTTGTCTTTCAACTATGAGAAACCTAATCTATATTTCCATTTGTTCCTCTATTTCCGCAATTTCCTCCGCTAGTAATGGTCTAGGATAATTGTAGAGAGGCCCTCCCGGTCTCTCATTGTAGTAAGGTCTGTTACAGTCTGGGCAACCAGAAGTGATAAATGGGACGCCGCTTTTAACCGCCTGCCTCAATTTCGTCTCTGAGACGCCGAAGTGGATGAGACAGCCATCCTTATTGAATTTCATCTTTTCGTATCGCGTTTCTCCATGTGTTATTAAGTATTGGGCAATTTGAACCCTTCTATAGTAGCTTAGAGGCGGTTGCGGATGGTTCTCTAGGGCTGTTCCTCGAATGGGAGTGAAGGAGAATAGACCTGGATAAATTCCCATGTCAACGCACCACCGAATCATTTGAATAATTTCCTTCTCAGTTTCTCCGATACCAGCAATAAGGTGAGTTGTAACAAAGCCCTTTCCAAAGACCCTCACGGCTTCCACCAACCTTTGGAGCTGCTCTTTCCACACGTAGGGTCCATTGGCTAAACGCCCCTTAACCTTGTCAAAAAGCTCCTCAGTTACGGCGTCTAATGGAATGCCTATTCGATTTACGCCAGTTCTCCTCAATTTTTCCATTTTTCCTCGATTTAAGGGTTGACAAGAAACAGATATGGGCACTTCCGTATTGGACCGAATTTCCTTAACTAGGTTCATGAGGTCTTCAAAAACCGTGGGATAGTTCAAGGCTTGAATGCAAACCCGCCTTATTACGCCCTTTTCGAAAGCGGGACCTACCCTAAAAAGCACTTTTTCAGTTGGAAAAGGAGGCCAAGTCACCCTAGAAAGCATGTCCGCCCTACCCTTACTATCCTTAGCTTGGGGGCAAAAGCCACAATTGGCAAAGCACTTTCCTTGACGATACGTAAGCAGATAAGCGGTCGTCGGCTCAGCATTTAATATGCCCCTTGTCAACCCAAGCACTATGGCAGAGCCAAGGGAAACCCGAACTTTCTCAGGCAAACACTCCCGATTCATCGCCAAACCCCAAAGAAATTAGAACCAATAAGTGAAGAATAAGTCCTTTTGCATAAAAAATATTTATACCCCCTCCCCTCTGTAGAGGGTCTACACAAGAGGGCAATTATTGAACGCGAAGCTAATAGTTAATTTTAAAAAACGTAGGCAAATTATCTTAGGGTCAAGAGGTGGAAATAATGGTTAAGGTAGACGACTTCGAAGTGGCTGAAGAACTTTACTACTCCACGGATTACATGTGGGTAAAAATCGAAGACGACAAAGCAAGAATAGGGATAACAGACTACGCCCAAAAACAACTACGTGAAATAGTTTTCGTTGAACTCCCAAACGAAGGAGACACAATCAAGGTGAAGCAACCCTTCGGAACAGTAGAATCCGTGAAAGCCGTTTCCGACCTAGTTGCTCCGCTAAGCGGCACCATCGAGGAAATCAACGATGAAGTAACGTCTAGACCAGAACTCCTTAACGAGGATCCCTACGGTGAAGGATGGCTCCTAGTTCTGTCTCCAATCAACTTAAAAAAGGAATTGCAAGAGCTCATGGACTTCGACAATGCTGTAGAATGGCACAAGAAGCTCATAAAGGAAGGCTAGACACACTGAAGATGTGTTGGTGGAGTAAGTGCCAAGAAAAATAGTTATCATTGGTTGCGGAGCTGCTGGTGTCTCTGCCGCAAGCGCTGCAAGAAAAACCGATAGGGGCGCTGAAATTGCGGTTTTGAATGATGAGAGGTACTCTGCCTACTCGCGCTGCGGCATTCCCTACGTTATAGAGGGCGAGATTCCAAGCTTCGAAGGCCTAGTTATTTATCCAGCCCAATACTACAGCATGATGAAAATAAATCTGCACACAGAGACAACGGTCACAGACATAGACCCAACGGCAAAAACCGTTAAAGCCATAGATAAAGGCGGCAAACAACAAAACTTCAACTATGATTCTCTGATAATTGCAACAGGAGCAAGCGCCCTCGTAATTCCCGTGCCAGGGTCAAACCTGCCAGGAGTATATGCCGTAAGGACCTTAGACGATGGAAGAACAATCCTAGAAGCCTCTAAAAAGGCTAAGTCAGCCGTCGTCATAGGCGCAAGGCTAGTCGGCCTAGAAACCGCCGTAGCCCTGAGAAAGCGTGGACTAGACGTTACAGTAATAGAGCTTCTTCCACAAATCCTTGACGGCATACTGGACCCAGAACTAGCTAAGGAGATTCAGGAGAAGCTGGAAGGAGCCGGCATACACTTCATTTTGGGAACAGGCATATCTGAAATCGTGGGCAAGGACCATGTTGAAGCCGCCCGCGCTGGACCCCACGAAGTTAAAGCCGACTTCGTTGTTATGGCCACGGGCGTGCGTGCGAGGACGGATTTAGCCAAGAAAATGGGATTAGCCATTGGCGAAACAAAACTGATTAAAGTTGACGAGCACATGGAGACCAACATTAAGGGAGTATATGCTGCTGGGGACTGCGTGGAATGCGTAAGCGCAATAACTGGTAAGCCAACTGTTTCACAATTGGGAACGAACGCCGTGAGGCAAGGGAAGGTTGCTGGCGTCAACGCAGCTGGCGGAAGCATGATTTATCCAAAGATTTTAGGCTCATGCATAACGAGGATTCTCGGAACAGAGATTGCAAGCACAGGTCTAACAGAAACCTACGCCAAAAAGCAGGGCATAGAATGCGTTTCCGCCACTGCGGAGGCTGAGGCGAGGCCGCCTTACTATCCGGAGAAGGTTCCAGTTAGGGTCAAACTCGTGGCCAACTCTGCTGACGGGAGGCTCATCGGCGCCCAAGTTATAAGTGTAAAGGAGGCTGGACCACGAATCGATACAATTTCAGCGGCTATAATGAAAGAGGCCACAGTGGAGGACTTCATCCTTTATGATCATGCTTACTGTCCGCCTGTGGCCGATGTTGTTGAGCCTGTGTCTGTTGTGGCGGAACTCGTAGCCAGAAAGTTAATTAGGAAAAAATAAAATACGAGTGAGCAAAACCAAAATGGAATAAAGAGAGGGATAAATGATGGTGAATGTCGCCATAAATGGGTTTGGAAGAATTGGAAGGCTCCTATACCGGGCAGCTCTAGAAACTAAAGTCGACATCGACTTCGTGGCGGTCAACGACCTAACCGACGCTAAGACTCTCGCCCACCTCCTAAAGTACGACTCAGTGCACGGCAGACTCCCCTTCACAGTAGAAGCCAAAGAAAACGCCATAATCGTTGAAGGAAAAGAATTGAAGGTTTTGGCAGAAAAGGACCCAGCGAAACTCCCATGGAAGGACTTAGACGTTTACCTAGCAGTAGAATCAACTGGACTGTTCACAGACAGAGAAAGCGCAGCAAAGCATCTGCAGGCTGGAGCTAAAAAAGTGTTGATTTCTGCGCCAGCGAAGAACCCCGATATAACCATAGTCCTAGGGGTAAACGACGACAAATACGACCATAAAAACCACAACATAATCTCCTTGGCTTCATGCACAACCAACTGCGTTGCTCCAGTGGCTAAAGTGTTAAATGACAAATTCGGCGTCGAAGCGGCGCTGATGACAACTGCCCACGCCTACACTAACGATCAAAGGGTCCTCGACCTGCAACACAGAGACCTACGAAGGGCAAGATCAGCCGCAACCAACATCATAATAACAACTACTGGTGCAGCTGTAGCTGCAACTCTCACGTTGCCTGAACTCGCTGGAAGAATGGACGGAATCGCCCTTCGTGTGCCTGTGCAAGACGTTTCCATAGTTGATCTCGTGGCTACGTTAAAGAAGAAGGCTACTAAAGAGGAAATTAATGCCGCCTTTAAGGAAGCTGCCAAAAAAGAATTGAAGGGAATTTTAGCCTACACGGAAGAGCCTCTAGTCTCATCGGACTTCATACATGACCCGTACTCGGCTATTGTAGACGGACTTTCCACCATGGTCATCGGAAACTTGGTCAAAGTGCTGGCTTGGTATGACAACGAATGGGGCTACTCTGTTAAAATGGTGCAGATGATAGAGAAAATCTGCAAGATGGCCAGCAAGTGACTTAGCCTGCTGAAGAAGTCTTAAACCCTAAACCTTTCCCAATTTTATGTAGGTGAAAAAATGCCGAAAATCCTAACAATAGATGACTTCGACTTTAAAGGCAAGGTCGTTCTGGTTAGGGTGGACTTCAACTCACCCATAGACCCGCAAACTAAGAAGATTCTAGACGATACGAGGATACGTGCACATGGAGAAACAACGATTAAGGAGCTGTCTAAGAAAGGGGCGAAAACCGTTGTTCTGGCGCATCAGGGCAGACCCGGCGATCCTGACTTCGTTCCACTGAAGCAGCACGCCGAAATCCTTGGCAAAGTTTTGGGTAAGCCAGTGAAGTACGTGGACGACGTATTTGGAGAGAAGGCGCAGAAAGCTATAAAGAGCTTGAAAAATGGTGAAGTCCTAGTTTTGGAGAATGTTCGAAATTATCCAGACGAGATGAAGAAGGCTACGCCTGAAGAACACGCTAAATCAGATTTCGTAAAGAGTTTAGCTCCGCTAGCCGACATATTCGTTAATGATGCTTTTGCTGCTGCCCATAGGGCTCACGCCTCCATTGTTGGCTTCACTATAGTTCTCCCTAGCGCTGCTGGTCGAATAATGGAGAGGGAGCTTAAGGCTTTGGGTAAGGTTGCGGAGGCTCCGGAAAAGCCTTGCGTTTACATTCTTGGTGGTGCAAAGGCTGACGACTCCTTAAAGATTTCTAAGTATGTGTTGTCGAACAAAATTGCGGACTACATACTAACTGGCGGAATAATAGGGCATTTGTTCCTTGCGGCGAAGGGATTCGACCTCGGAAAGCCGAACATGGATTTTTTGGAAAAGCAGCAGGTTCTGGGCTTGGTGCCTGGCATAAAGGACTTAATGAAGGCTTTTCCTGGCAAAATTTTGGTGCCCTTGGACTTAGCCGTCGAAGTGAATGAGAAACGGAAGGAAATCGCCGTTAAAGAGCTGCCGACAAACTGTCCTATTTGCGATATTGGAGCAGAAACCGTGAAAGAGTATAGCAAAATTATACATGGGGCTAAGTCTATTGTTGTCAGCGGGCCCATGGGGGTTTTTGAAAATAAGGAGTTTATGTTTGGCACGAAGAAGACCCTTGAGGCGGTGGCGTCCTCTAAAGCCTTTTCCTTGGTTGGCGGAGGTCACACTGTGGCGGCTGTGGGCGAGTTGGGACTAGCTGACAAGATGTCTTACGTTAGCACTGCTGGTGGAGCCCTCATAGAGTTTCTTATGGGCGAAAGATTGCCTGGCGTAGTGGCGCTGGAAAAGCGCTAACACCTCCTTTTTATGGTTTCTGCGTCGCTGTTTTTGCTTGCGTGATTGGACCCTCTACCGGGGGATATCAGTATTTTCCCCAACGTTTAATGATTCCCAAATTTTCCTCCCTCAGGAAATAGTGAGGAAGAACTGTTTCAAGATTTTTCCCGAAAAGAAAACAATGTCAAAGAAGAAGTGGGGTCTGTTCGTCACGAGATCCTCATTCCTTCCCTAGGTCGGTCTGGGACGGCTCCATCATCCCCCAATAAGAAACATCGTCCCCGACTAATAAAAGATTCGAATATGCGTGCAAAGAAGGGAAGCTGTGAATATGTTGAAGGCAAGTTGAACTGCGCAAACACGAAGACGAACATTGTGGCACATTCAAAAGTGGCTCCCGAGAAAGAGAAATTATAGAAACTGATCATGCTTAAAACGCGATTTATCTAAGGTTGTAACAGGTGATTAACATGGAATGGTGGTTTATCCTAGCCCTACTCTCAGCCTTCTGAGTGGCGGGCTTTGGAGCCTGCATTAAGAAACCCGTCGACTGGAGTTCGAATATACCCCGGGCTACAACTAATATTCCTAAATGCTTATCAAATGGTAAGTAAATTAGATTTGAAGATTAACCATGTCCCGGAAGATAGTCTCAGCCGCCTTTGTTTCGATTCTCTTGTTGCTGGCAGCACTTGGACCGTATTTTGTGGCAGCAAATTTTTTGGTTGACACAGCCAAAGCTGAAAGTACAACTTTCCTTAAAAGTTCGGCTTTCGCTAATTCTTTTCGAGAAAATTTGTCTTTGTGCGGCGTTTGGGACTTTAGGCATGAAGGCGAGTCTTCGTGGAGGCAAATAGACGTGCCCAGAAGCTGGGGATGGGAAAGCGGGGACTTCATATTCTACGAGGGCCTCGCGTGGTATAGGCGAAATTTCACTGTTCCGCCAGAATGGAATGGAAAATTTGTTAAACTGCATTTTTGGGCCGTTAACTACCGAGCTGACGTATGGCTGAACGGTAAGTACTTGGGCTTTCATGAAGGAGGCTACACGCCATTCTGGTTCGACGCTTCACCATACCTCAATTATGGTTCATCGAACAATATTACCGTCCTCGTCGACAACCGCCATATAGACCCAAGGGTCCCTGACCAGGCATGGGGAATGAAACACGGAGGAATACATCAAGAAGTATTTCTGGAGGCGTGCGACAACCTCACAGTTCTCGGATCAAAAATCGACACCGAAGGCATCATCGGCCAATCAACGGTTAACGCAAACCTCTCAATATACAACAGGTATCCAGAGCCTAAAGACTTCAATGTATCCGTAGAAGTTATCGACCTCCAGAACGGCGCAAGAGTTGTTAATAAAAGCAGAGGGCTCAGTTTTTCAGCGAACGAGACCCGTGAGGTAAAGTTTAATCTCACCCTTTATTCCCCGAAATTATGGTCTACTGAAACGCCTAATCTTTACTTACTTAGGGCTACCATCTCTATGGGCGGGTTGCCTCTCGACGAATATGAGAGCACCTTCGGCGTGAGAGAGGTGGAAGTACGTTCTGATGGGCTTTATCTGAATGGGGAGAAGCTCTTCATTAGAGGAGTTAACCTTCGCGAGTTCTATCCACAAATGGGATTCACTGAAAACGACACAATCCGACAGCATGACGTTGAACTTATTAAGGCGGCAGGCGCGAACATGATTCGCCTAGCGCATAACCCCCAGCATCCCCACCTATTGGACTTGGCTGACCGCGAAGGACTACTCATTTTCGACGAGATTCCAGCATGGCAAATTAGAACAAATAGTACAAACATCGAAGCAAAGCTTGCGAGCGGAAAACAACAGCTTAGAGAAATTATTCTGAGGGACTATAACCATCCATCCGTGATTATTTGGAGCACTGGCAACGAACTACGATTGGGAACTTATGAGAGTACGTGGGTCAGCACACTTAATGCAGAGGCTAGGGCTCTTGACAAGACTAGGCCAGTGACTCACGCTTCCGATAAACACCGCGGTTACGTAGATCCTACATTTCAGTATGACGACATAATCTCCATTAACGAGTACTATGGCGTTTTTTACGGTGAATCTCCAGAAGACCTCATAAGCTGTTTTAATCAAATTCGAAACGCGTACCCCACGAAACCCATTCTCGTAACTGAGTATGGGGCTCCTTTGAGTTCTGAGTGGCTCCAAACCATTGAAGCCCACTGGCGAATCATCAGTGATAATACGCGAGACTATGTTGTAGGCGGAATCCTATGGGTGTTCAACCAGTATCAAGGCACTTGGGGCGAGGATGCATGGGACACGATGGGAATCGTTGATGGCTACAGGAATCCGCTTTCCGCTTACTACCTTATAAAAGAACTCTACTCGAGCAGAATTTCCAGCCCTATTTCCAGCCTTATAATAAAGATAATAGTTTCCGTGCTGATCGTGGCGGCTGCCCTAGTCATCTTGGCTCTGTTACTTCGGCGCCATAAGGCTAGTCGACGCCTCAAAGTCGCTCCAATAGACCGGTCCAGCGTGCTTACTAGACTGAGAACAGGATCCCCTTCCGCTGTATAGAGTAGTGCGAAATAGTGAGCCAAACTTTTTTGCCTTAAACTTCTCATTTCAAATTTTTTTCAAGGTTTTGATGGCTTTCATCGCCCAATCTGGATCATTTAGAAGCCCCCTACCCACAGCAACTAAGTCAATTTGTCTTTCCTGTATCAGTTTATTAGCGTATTCTGGTTCCGTTATTCCACCGACACCAATAACAGGTATGTCAATCACCTTTTTGATTTGT
>Ga0315314_1001244_pt1 | contig 23672 bp, 34 predicted proteins | sample TDP9_MG_FD_203631 | JGI IMG/M metagenome (GOLD analysis project Ga0315314, IMG submission 203631) | Freshwater sediment microbial communities from Lake Towuti, South Sulawesi, Indonesia - TDP9 | ecosystem: Environmental > Aquatic > Freshwater > Lake > Sediment | place: Indonesia: South Sulawesi... | reverse complement strand
TCAACTCTTTGAGAAACGTGAACTAACAGACGGTTCTCCACTGATAATGGCGAAGACTAGAGGTTGGGTCGAGAACACAATAAAAGACAAAACAAAGCAGCCTTCGGTTCAATGCAAATTTATCGAAGTAGGTTCAAACACCTATGAACTACTTAAAAGACACACTGCGCCATACTTGGAATTTGTGGAATGCATAAACGGTGACTGCAACAAAGAATTACCTCTGTGTTTAGATAAAATACCAAATGCGTTTACATTAGTTTATATTGATCCATTCGGATTAGGAGATCCTGTTATACAATATGAAACCTTAGAGCGAGTTCTTGACAGAAGTTTTACTGAACTGTTCATCCACTTTTCTTGGGAAGGGATATCACGTGCAGCAGGTCAGCTTGAGAATGTGGACCATCCGAATGAAACAATAAGAAAGGCGGCAAGAAGCACAATAGAAACTATTAACTCATACATGAAAGGAACGCAATGGCAAGAAATCTGGAAAACACAACCGCCATGGAGAAGAAGAAAGGCAATATTGGAACTATATCTATCTGGGCTCAAAGAACATTATAAATTCATTGAGTATGTAGAGATTCCGATAGGCTCTAAAGATCCCGATTACTATCTAATTTTCACGACTAGAAATCCAACTGGAAGTAAGATTATGAAAAATATTATTGAAAAGAAAAGAAGAAAAGGGGCGACTCCGCTGGAGAAATGGTTCCCCGGCGCCAACTAAAATTGAATAGATAAGCAAAAGTCCGAAACAGAGGTTTAGGAGAGAGCTGGGTTGATAAGATCCGAACTTAGGCGAGCCACACCGAAGGAGAAGGATATAGTATATGGCCCGGTCCCGAGTCGACGTCTAGGAAATTCGCTGGGCATAAATATGAACCTGCGGAGAGGGAAGACCTGCACATTCGACTGTGTTTACTGCCAATATGGTCGAACCCTTAATCTAGTCTCCTCACCCAACGAACTCAACGACTGGCTAGATGAAGATACGATCTTAAAGGAAGTAGAGAAATGGCTTCGAAGGTTGAATGCGGAAGATCAAGAACTGAACGCGATAACTTTTTCAGGATACGGAGAACCTACGCTATACCCTCGCCTCAAGGAAGTCATACACGGTGTGAAAAAGCTTAGAGACAAGTATTATCCTGAAGTCCAATTAGGTATCTTGACGAACTCCTCACTCATTACCTGTGAGGGAGTATTCGAAGCCCTGAGGGAAATCGATATGGTGGTGGCGAAGCTCGATGCTGGAAGTCAAGAAACGTTCGAGGCGGTAAACAGGCCCGCAGCAGATATAGCATCCCTCCAAGATATCGTTGAAGGCCTAGCAAGACTTCAAGATGCGACGGATAGAGTTACACTTCAGACGATGATCTTCAGATCAACCGATCCTAGAAACCGGGATAATTCGAGTCCAGATGAGATAAGACTCATAGCGGAGAAAGCATGTTCAATCGATCCTCTGGAGACACAGATCTATACCATAAGCCGATATCCCTCGGAACCTTTCGTGGAACCAGTTGAAGAGTATTCTCTGTTAGAAGCGGCTAATAGAATAAATGATACTATCGGGAAAAAATGCGCAAAGATCTACACTTAACATTCAATCAGCACAGGAGAGCATCAACGCTTTGAAAAACTACATAAAGAGCGTATCACTTCAGCAAGTTTTCAGTGAAAAGAAAAGGGATGCGAATCCAAAGCTACTCTCTATAAAAATTCGCCGAGAATCTAAATTGAGATGTAACCCTGTTCACCTCCGGAACATTTATTCACGCATCTCTTGGATTTGTTTATCCAAAGGAGTCTTTCTTAGAGGTTTTCTTTTAAGCTCGGTTCCACAAACTTGACAAGACTTGGGTTTATAGTCAGAAGGGTACTTTCGGTGACAAGCAGGACAATACAGAAGCCAGTGTAGGCGGTAGCGTATTCCGAAAGTCATGAGAGAGGCAAACTCCACACCCATCTGGTTAGCCACATTTTGGATGGAATAGTCGTCGGTGACGATTAAGGGATTATTTCCTGCACTCCTAAGCTCGAGAGCCAAGGCCAAAACTTGAAGGTCCACTTCAGAGAGGTAGAGCGCATCTCCAACCTTTTTGGACGATTCCTTAACTTTGTCGAGGAACTGGACGCTGGGAGTCTTAATCTTCAGTCTTCCACTTTCTACGGCGGTGTTAAACCGCACCCAAGGCAACGAGCTATAGGACAGCTCCTCCTTCACCAGGGGGACCGAGTATTGTTCTTCATCGACAGAAAGGGGGTCAAAACCAGCGATAAACGCCGAAGTGTCAAGGACGATGACTCTGTTTTTCGTGTCAGGGACCCTCCCCTCTGAGGAAAAGAAGCCTACCCTTTAGGCGATGGTAAAAATCGCTTTTGAACCGAATGAAGCAAGACTCATACTCCGACTTAGTGATGGTTACCCGCGGATCCTTCGTTTTGATCCCCCTTCTATAATGCCCGTCGATCACCACAACAGCCCTTCTAGGTCTTAGCACCTCTACACTTATTGTAGACTTTGCGGAAAACACCATCGGTCGAAACGGGGCCAGCGGACAAACAGGAGTTAAAACGAATGCGTCGACCTCTGGGTCTAGGACGGGGCCCCCCGCCGACAAGGAATATCCAGTCGAACCGACTTGAGACGTCACCATAACACCGTCTGCTCGGCATTCCGCCACCGCCACACCGTCCTTCCATATGTTGGCGTACAGAAGCTTCACTGGGGCGTCAGGCGTAACAAAGACCTCGTTCAATGCGTCGGGCAATCGGGTGCCTCCTATGAAAGACGCGAGCTTCATGCACCGATCAAGCAAAAACTCTCCTTTTAGACACTTATCCACTGCCTCCAGCCCTTCTTCAGGTGAAACCTCTGTTAGGAAGCCGCGCACACCCATGTTGATGGCGAGAATTGGGGGTTCCGGCTTGGGTGCGAGGAGACAAGTTCTTAGGACGGTTCCGTCACCGCCTACCGTGATGATTAAATCCGCCTTCATTTCTTCCAACGGTAGGGCAGCCTTTGTCCTGTTCGTATACTTCGCTAGTTTTGGCTCGAGAATCACCGATAGCCCCTTCGCCTCTAGATGAGCTAACAGCCTCGTTGCAAATCCTAACGCTTCCTTTCGATCCACACGCGCAACTAGGCCCACAACGTTAAACAACGGGTTCACCCTAATAGCATTGTTAGCGACAACTTAATTAACTATAAATTCAAGTTTGTAAAAGTTGCTATGTGGCGAGGAGATGGGAATGAGCAAGCCTGTGGAGCTGGGAGCTCTAAAAGTGGGAAGCTTTGTGATGATTGAGGATGAACCGTGTCGCATTGTTGATTATGCCAAGTCTAAGCCGGGGAAACACGGCTCTGCCAAGGCTCGAGTTGTTGCGATCGGCGTGTTTGACGGGGTGAAAAGAAGTTTTGTGAAGCCAGTCGACGCGAAGGTTGAAGTGCCCATCATCGAGAAGAGGAGTGGCCAGGTCATAGCGCTGTTGCCCGCAGCGGTTCAGGTGATGGACCTTGAAACATACGAAATCCTTGAAACCCCCCTACCAGAAGAGGAGGAAATAAAGTCAAGGCTGGCTTCAGGCGTTGAGGTAGAATACTGGCGAATTTTAGGCAGAACTAAAGTCATGCGGGCAAAGGGCTAGTTGTCTACTTCCGTTATCACGTAATTGATGCTGTTTTCTTTTAAGGCTCTAATGTGTTCTGTAGTTATGGGGTGGAACGTTGAAGTATGTGAAGCAGATGCAGCTACGACGCGGAATCAGCGTGGGCGAACTCGTGAGTGAAATGAGGGAATGTGGCGTGCTCGGAGCTGGGAAAATCGGAAAAGCCGCCGAACTAGCAACTGAGATGTTCAGCGACCCAGACTACACCGTGTTCTTAACGATGGCGGGACCAATGGTTCCCGGCGGGCTTAGAAGGATTATCGGCCACCTCATCGATCAAGAGTACGTGAACGTGGTGGTTACCACTGGGGCCAACATCGTGCACGATATGGTGGAGGCACTTGGCTACAAGCATATGAAGGGTACCTTCTTGGCGGAGGACAAGAGACTTAAAGCTAAAAACATCGGCAGAATCGGCGACATCTACATCGAGCAAGGGGCATTTAAGCACTTGGAAAAATGGATGCACCAAACACTGGAAAGCATACCGGAGGAAAAAAGGCAGCGCCTGTCGGTGGCAGAACTCCTCGCTGAAATCGGAAGGCAGATTAAGGACCTTGAATCCATACTCGCCATTGCAGCGAAGAAGGAAGTTCCTATCATATGTCCTGCCTTCGTGGATTCCATAGCGGGTTTCCATCTTTGGGTGTTTGGGCAAGACAAAAGGCTCGTGGTAGACCCTCTTCTGGACGTGGGTAGGCTGATGGACAAGGTGTACGAAGCAAAGAAGGTAGGGGTCATCATTCTTGGTGGAGGATCCCCCAAGCACTTCGCGTTGTTTGCCAACACCTTCCGCGAGGGCGTCGACTCTGCCGTTCAGATCACCATGGACAGGCCGGAGCCGGGAGGGTTAAGCGGCGCTTCCCTAGAGGAGGCGATTAGCTGGGGCAAGGTGAAGCCGGAGGGAAAATCGATAACCGTGATTGGTGATGCCACCATAATCTTCCCTATCATAGTCGCAGCTGCAATATCTTGGTTACCCTAAAGACGCCTTTGTAGGTCTAATCAACGAGAAGATGATTAGATTATTTTCCTACTTTCGTCGACTTGGTATGGAGAGGCCGTATGTGGCTGAGATGAGGCAGGCTAGGGAAAACACTGGTGGAAACTGGACTGAAAACGGTGCTAGCCCAAACAACAGCAGGACACCTAGGACCATAAGGGTAATAACAAGACTACTTTTTGAGAATTGCATTAATCAGACAAAGCGGCACCAATGAGGGCTATTAATCCAGCGATGAAAACGAGACTGATTAACGTATTCCATGCGGCTTGCTGTTGTTGTGTTTGTTTTTTTTTTGATGCCTCTTTACTTATCCAGTTCACTATTTGTTGTAGCGTTTCATGAGTTTCATTTGCATCAAATGTAATCCATTCAATGTCCTGGACAAAACCTTTAATCTCAACTCCCTTCTCGACAACTGGAATTATCCGTTTGCCAGCCTTCTTAGCGTATCCAATTTCCTGATTAACCCACTGAGAATCCGCACCCTCTTTAGTCAATAAGGCTAACAAACAATCGCTTTGATCAACCATGTTACTTATTTTCTCACTTACCCGATTGCCGGGCTGTGCTTCTCTTTCGGCTATATGAACTTTGATTCCATAAGTGTCAAGATATCTCGAAATAGTATGTAAAATGTTCGGGTTCTTTACGCTGTGAGCTAGAAATACATCGTACGGATGCCTCTGATGTTTGATCTCTATAATCCCTTCTTCTGCCCAAATAATCCCGACGTTTAACCATCCATTAGGATACCAGACATGTGTAGTGATTCCTATTCTATAACTATGGTCGCCTAAGGATGCATCAGAAGGAACATTGAAGTATATTCTTGTAAGGTCCTTCTCTTCTCCAGGGCTCAAAAAAACTTTCAATCCAGTGAATAACCATTTGTCACCAAGCCAATCAAATTGAATTCCAGCTTGTGAAACGTATATGTCTGTAATTCCTATGTTTTTAAGTTTTAAATCGACATAACCAGAGTTCAAGGGGAGATATCGATCTTTATCAAAGGTAGCTGAAGCGGACCAGTTCCATTCTCTAGTTGGTCTTTGTATGGAAACTTCCTTCATTTTATTTAGCACATAATAAACTGTTGATTTTGAATACCCGTTACTTATAATCTCTGCTGGAGATTTTCCTTCCCAAAGCATTTTTGCAATCTCATCTTCAAGTCCCATGTTCATCCTTTAGGAATAAAGGAGAAAGTCTATTTAAGTCTTATGGAGTCTATTAGACTCATGTAACTGCCGGTATGGGTGTTTATCTTTCTTCAGCCTAGTCAAAATGTTAATCAACAGGAAATCAAGTCTTTACCCCCATAAAAGCCATCTTAAACCATGATAGAAACGCAGAAACTCCAGTCCCCTACTGGTGGTTCGATAAAATTTTTCACTCTCCTTCTCTACACTAACAAACTTCAAAACCACCATAGCAGGCATATACTTCTCTAGAAGACCAAGAGTCAGATCGCAGCCAACTATAATCTCAGATTCGCTCACGTGTGTAAAGGATTCACCCAAAACGTGAAAGATGTACCCACTGTCTATGCCTGTCTAGTCCCCCCGGTATATAGGGGTCAAAAATTATTCACTAAAAACAAGTAAGACGCCTCATAAATAAATACAAGCATAGAATAGATATTAGCATAAGAACAGAAAGGACCATGAAAAAACAATGGCACTCGAAACCATAGGAAAAAACCTATACGAAGCTTTGAGAAAGGTTTTTCGAGCCCCAGTTGTAGACGAAGCAACCGTTAAGGAGCTGGTCCGCGACCTCCAACGAGCCTTGTTGCAGGCCGACGTAAACGTAAAGCTGGTCCTAGAAATCTCCAAGCAAATAGAAGAGAAAGCCTTGAAGGAGAAGGTTCCACCCGGGATATCTAGGCGAGAACACGTAATCAAAGTAGTATACGAAGAGTTAACGCGTTTTCTCGGCGAAAAGCCAGTTCCGTTGAAGATAGAACCCAGCAAAAGGAAGGTGCTGATGCTGGTGGGGATTCAAGGATCGGGCAAGACCACCAGCGCCGCAAAGCTGGCCAGACACTTCCAAAAAAGAGGGCTGAAAACCGCGCTCGTGTGTGCAGACATCTACAGGCCAGGAGCCTACGCCCAACTACAACAACTAGCAAAACGGATGAACGTCCCCATATACGGCGACCTAAAAGCAAAAAACTCCGTAGAAATCGCGTTGAACGGACTGAAGAAATTTGACAGCCACGATGTTGTCATCATCGACACAGCGGGGCGGCACAAGGACGAGAAAGGCTTAATCGAGGAGATGAAGACACTGGAAGGGGCCATCCAGCCGGACGAAGTGATCTTGGTGATCGACGGAACCATCGGACAGCAAGCAATGACGCAAGCTAAGGCGTTCCACGAGGCCACTCCAATCGGGTCTATCTTCGTTGCGAAGCTGGACGGCTCCGCGAGGGGCGGCGGAGCCCTGTCAGCTGTCGCGGCCATCGGTGCGCCCATAAAGTTCATTGGAACGGGTGAAAAAATTGAGGATGTAGAGCCCTTTGTTCCCTCACGCTTTGTCGGCAGACTTTTAGGCATGGGCGACCTCGAAAGCCTCATTGAAAAAGTGCGTGAAGCAGAGGTTAAGGTGCCTGAAAAGAAGATGCGAGCGTTTTTAAGCGGAAAATTCACCCTCACAGACATGTACGAGCAGCTCGAAGCCGCGAAGAGCCTAGGCCCGTTCAGGCATCTCCTAAAAATGTTTCCAGGAGTCACGTATAAAATACCCGAGGAGACGATGGACCTAGCGGAGGACCGCTTAAAAAAATGGCGGGTAATCATTCAATCCATGACTCCAGAAGAGAGGGACAACCCAAAGACGTTCAACGCGTCAAGAGTACGACGCGTGGCTCGCGGTTCAGGTACCAGTGAAAAGGAAGTGAAGGAGCTTCTAGAACAGTACTCCATGATGAGAAAGATGTTCAAGACCCTACGAAGGAAGGGGCTTCCCTTTCTAGGAAAGAGGCTTCCCATGGCGTAGTGAAGGAAAACCTAGGAGTTGCATATTTTAAAACACGCGGTAGGTGAGAAGAGGAAGAGGCGCATGGAGATACTGGAAAAGGCGCAAACAATGCTGGAAAAATACCCCCTCTGCGACCACTGCTTAGGGAGACAGTTCGCTCTTTTAGGATATGGACTAGACAATCAGAAACGGGGCGAAGCCCTCAAACTTCTTCTAACGATGAAAGGTCATCACCTAGCTCTCTTAGGAGAGAAAATTGGAGTCTCGCTTCTCAAGACCCTAGCGGCGAATGGCTCTTTCAATATGGCTGCTGAAATATTAAAAAGAATGAAAAGGAAAGTTGGGAAAAGGAAAGAGTGCTATCTTTGTGAAGGGTGGTTTAGCCACCTACAAGATTTAGTAGGCAAGTCTCTTGAGAAACTGAAAGATTACGAGTATGCTACCTTCCTTGTCGGTGTGGAACTGCCAACGGAAGTAGAGGAGAGGGAAGACGAGTTTAAGGCCGAGTACGAGGTGAGACACGGCGAAAGCATGCGGAACGAGTTAAGCCGCGATGTTGGGAAGAAAATCTCGGAGGCTACACAAAAAGCGGCGGACTATAAAAAGCCAGACATCGTGATCCTTCTTAACCCCTTTACTCAGCATATTACCCTCCAAGCAAACCCCTTGTACATCGCGGGAAGATACAGAAAGCTGGTCCGTGGAATCCCTCAATCCAGATGGGTTTGCGTAAAGTGCGGAGGAAAGGGGTGCCCGCGATGCAACTGGACTGGAAAAATGTATCCAGAGTCCGTGGAGGAGATCATTGCTGGACCCGCATTAGAAAAAACCCTGGGAGCGGAGGCGTCGTTCCATGCAGCGGGACGAGAAGACATCGACGCTCGCATGCTAGGGCGGGGGAGACCCTTCGTTATCGAGGTGAAAAGACCCAAAAGACGGTTCATTGACCTACATGACCTCGTAAAAGTCATCAACGAGAGGGCACAGGGCAAGGTGAAGGTTCTCAACCTGCGTTTCGCTCATAAGGATACAGTTAGAAGGTTAAAGAAAACGGAGGCAGCGGAAAAACTGTACCGGGCTATCGTGGAGTTTGATCGAAGCCCTTCGGATGAAGAGTTAGGGGCTCTAGAGAAAGCGCTTACTGGGGCGGTTGTTCGTCAACAGACGCCTGTACGCGTGTTGCATCGAAGGGCGGACCGCGTTCGAGAAAAGTACATATATGAGGCGAAAATAAAGAGGTTGACGCCTAACCGTGTGGAAATGAAGATACGTTGTGAGGGGGGGCTCTATATCAAGGAACTCATAACTGGCGATGAAGGTCGGACAGATCCCTGTGTTTCAAGAATTGTTAACGCTGAGGCTAAGCCTCTTGAGTTGGATGTTTTAAATGTGATTATAAAGGAGAATGCTTGAAATGCCAGGCGGACATTCCAAGGGATTCCGTTCAAGGACACGTAAGTTGTTGAGGCGAAAGCCTCGAGAGCAGGGAAAAACTGGGCTCAGTGGAGTACTTCATGAATACAAACCGGGAGAAAAAGTGGTAGTTAAGATAAATCCAAGCGTTCATCGGGGCATGCCCCATCGTAGGTATCAAGGAAAAATAGGCATGATCGTGGATAAAAGGGGTAGAGCCTACCTCGTGAACGTGACGCAGGGGGAGGCGACCAAGGAGATAATTGTACGCCCTGAACATCTGAAACCATATGTGGGAGGGTGAAAATGCCTAGAAGAGCGTTAAGAGAGCGCGTTGTCGCAGTTCCTCAAGTAAAAGCAATACTGGAAGCGGTAGGTGAAGAGCAGTTGGATCAGTTTCAAAGAAGGTCTCTGGACTACGCGACTAAGTTCTCTAAAGTCGACGCTAACACGGCGGAAAAACTTGTGAATGAGTTGGTAGAGCGGTTTGAACTGGAACAGGAAGAGGCTATTCAAATCGTTAATTGTATGCCAGAAAGCATAGAGGAAATCCGAGTTTTTTTAGCTGGTGGGCGCAGAATCGTTGAGACCTCCAAACTGGAAGGAATCCTAGCTCTTTTAGATGAGTACAGAAAAAGGGAATAAGGTCTTTTAAATAATTTATTGTCAACATGGGCGAGGGAGAATGGAGAAACGGTACGAGGAGTACGCCCACGTCCTAGATTATCTACCTCACGGAAGACCGGGTTCCAGACCAGGCTATCGAGCAGGAGCCCTCGTTCAAGTGGTGGGGGAAGGCTACTTCACTCTCCTTGAGGCTGTGGTGAAGGAGGGCGTCGTCCTCAAACCATATGACAGGGTTTATGTCGGGAAAGACTCCCGCGACAAAATCACGTACATCATTGGTCGAATCGGCTACGATGAGCTGACTACTACCGCCAAAATGGAGCTGGCCGCGGTGGTGGAGAAAATTGTGCTCAATCGCGAACGTTGGTTTATCCACTTTGTCAACACTGCTCAAGCGATCACGCCGCGAATGCATGCGCTGGAGCTCCTTCCTGGCATTGGGAAGAAGTATATGTGGCAGATCCTCGATGAACGAGAAAAGAAGCTTTTCCAAAGTTTTGAAGATTTGCAGCAACGTGCCAACGTACCCAACCCCGCCAAACTTATCACTAAAAGGATTTTAGAGGAACTAGCCGGCGAAAGCAAGTATCGGCTGTTCACACGAGCACCCTAGTGGTAGAGGAATGAGTCTTCTTCAAAGAGCAGAACATTTCCTTCGCATCCATAAGGTTTTGCCCAAGAAGCGACTGGGACAAAATTTCGCAGTGGACAGCGCCTTGCTGGAGAGGATGATCTCCTACGCCTCCATCCATAAGGAGGAGGTTGTTTTAGAGGTAGGAGCCGGCTTAGGCTTTCTCACGCGGCTCCTTTCTTCAAGGTGCAAGAGAGTGGTGGCTGTGGAGGTCGACCCTAAGCTGATAAAGATACTGAGAGAGCAGTTTCGTGGCTTTCAGAACGTAGATGTGATCGAGGGTGATGTACTTCGCGTTTCCGTCCCGCCGTTTAACAAAGTGGTTTCCACCCCTCCCTACTCCATCTCGTCGCCCTTGCTGTTCTGGCTCCTAGAAAAAAGATTTGACTGTGCAGTGATGACCTTTCAGAAGGAGTTTGCAGAGAGGCTAGCCGCGCCCGTGGGAAGCAAGGACTATGGGAGACTAACCGTCAACACTTATTACCGGGCGGAAGTGGAACTTCTAGACTACGTGCCCAGAAACATGTTTTATCCACCTCCCGACGTAGACTCCATGGTTGTGCGTTTGAAGCCGAGGAAGCAGGCGCCCTTTTCGGTGGAAGACGAGGAAGCCTTTTTTGAGCTTGTGCAAACCGTGTTCACTCAACGAAACAAGAAGGTGAGAAATGCCGTCGTTCCCTTTTTAGAGAGGCGAGGGATAGTGGGAGAAAACGCGATGAAGCTGGCGGATTTCCTCCCCTTCCACGATAAAAGAGTGCGAGAGTTGGCGCCAGAAGACTTGGGGGCTCTGACCAATGAAATCGTTCGAGAAAAAGATATTCTTTGATGACAGCACCTTTTACATTTTGAAGGATGTTTACGAACCAGCGGAGGATACTTTCCTCCTTGCGGAAAACCTCCTCGTGAATGAAAACGATGTGGTTTTGGATATGGGCACTGGCTGCGGAATACTGGGGGTTCTGGCGGCTAAAAAGGCGAGGAAGGTGGTGGCGGTGGACATCAATCCTCACGCTGTCTCCTGTGCTAAAATGAACGCAAAATTCAACGGTGTCATGGAGAAGATGGACATACGACTGGGCAACCTCTTCGATCTGGTGAAGAAAAAGGAAAGGTTCAGCCTAATCTTATTTAATGCTCCGTACCTACCCACGGAAACAGGAGAGCAGAGAACATGGATAGGGCGGGCTTGGGCAGGAGGATCCACTGGGAGGCAGGTCATCGACGAATTTATATCTCAAACGCCGAGCCACCTGAAGAAGGGCGGTAGAATCCTACTAGTCCAATCGACCCTTTCCAACGTAGATGAGACCCTGCGAAGACTCGAGAAGGAGGGGTTACGAGCTAAGGTTATCGTTGAGAAGAAGGTGGCTTTTGAAACGATCGTGGTAATACAAGCGGAACGAATGCGTGCGCCAATCAGATAGGAGTAGGGGTCGCAGTTGATGCAATCCTTTTTTCAATGTTCTGGCGCAGTCTCTAGGTTCTCCACTGGCGCAGTCAAACATTCCAACTCTGTTGTCGCCACTCGCGTATAAGCCACTCACATCTTTGCTACCCTGCCTTTCACAGTAAAGTTTTTAACACAATTTAGCAATTTGTGTCATGGTGAATCGTCTTGCCTTCTGAGATTAAACATCTGACAGGCAGAGTAAATAGAAGACAAATCGAGGTGCTGGACAAGATTTCAAAAGAAGAGCAGATAGACCGTTCTGCCGCCCTCAGAAAAATATTAGACATTGGGCTCCAAGAATACATGAAAAGAAGAGCCGTGGAGAACTACAGAAGAGGAAAAATATCCATCGGCAAGGCAGCTGAGGAAGCAGGCGTATCTATTGCAGAGTTTTATAAGATACTAAGTGACGAAGGAGTTCCCATCAAAATAGACACTGCAGCCATCAGAGAAGCGTTGAAGGAAGACTTCGGAGACTAAGAATTGAAAGTAGTAGCAAACGCCTCAAGTCTAATACACTCAGCAAAAGTTCCCAAGTTTTGGGTTTTACTTAAAGAAACATTCAAAGAAGTTTACATTCCACAAGCAGTCTACCATGAGATTTTAAAGGGAAGAGAAATCCAGAGCCCAGACATCCCGTTGGTTGAGAGAGCCATCTCTGATGGATGGATTAAAATAGTGGAAGTGCAGGCTGTTCCAAAACTGCCCAACAACCTTGGGCAAGGAGAGAAAGAAGCAATAGCCCTAACGGAGCAGTTAAAGATAAACTGGGTCTTGATAGACGACCGCGTAGCCTCGACCACAGCAAGACTCAGAGGTCTCGAAGTCAGATCCATAGCCTATCTACTTATCTATTTGAAACGGAAAGGCAAAATCAACCAAACCCAAGCCATCAACCTCCTAGACGACCTGATCAAATCAGGCTACTACTTAAGCTCAAGAGACTACGTGAACATCAAAGAAATCCTAACGTTAACCAAAAGCACACAACAAGGCGTCGGAAGATAACGACACAAGGGCAGTTTCTAAAAGAGGAACAAACCTACTCCTTGAATTCTTTTAGCGACACGACCAAGTTTGGCGCTTTGTTACGCAGGTACTCATCTGCTGTTACTAGCTTTGCTCCGTCTCTTTCAACCATAGCTAAATAGGATGCGTCATAAAAACTTAGGTTTCTAGTCCTTGATATAGCACACGCATTTTTTAGAAGTTCGGCATCTGTCCAGATGTCCACGAGGCCAATCTGGAGATCAAGGAACTTTTCAATGAACTCGCACGCTTTTTCAGACGTTATGCGTGGATGCCTCCAGAAGATGTTTCCTAGCTCATAAACTATTAACGAGGGTGCCAACAACGATAAGTGCCCCTTAACATGGGCATTTATGACTTCCAAAGCCTTATCGGAGTGATCCTCCACAATAAAGCATTTTGCGACCACGGAAGCGTCGATCACGTAACTTTTCACATAGTTTCCCTCATCCGACGTAGGGTCTCAACGCTGTCAAAGCCCATTTCCTTTCCAGGAACCCTGTTCGCCCTTATCCATTTCATCGCCTCTTCAGACCGTCTCCTCCTCAATTCTTTCCAAATGGCTTCCTTAACGAAGGCGGAAACCTCGAAACCTAGCTCTTCTATATCCTTTTTAATCTCCTCAGGAACCCTAACTGCAATAACGACCTTCTTCCCCAACGGTTTCACCAATTCCTTTTTCTGTTTACAAAAATATAAACATATTGTTAAACGTCTCAGTATACATGCACCACTAACATTCTGCAAGAAGACTGCGGAAACATAATATATCTGTGTAAAGGAAAGCCATAGAGGAGGAATTCCCTTGGACATAGGGTTAATAATTAACAACCTGTGGATCTTGATTTTTCTCTTCCTCTTCTTGGTTCCCCAGATTCAAAGGTATTTGCTGAACTCGGCGAGAGGCGGTCTGCTTCGAAGGATTGCAGAGATGCGGAAGTCCACGGTTATAACCTTGATCCATAGGCAGGAAACAGTGGCGTTTTTCGGTATCCCCTTGGCTCGGTACATCGACATCGACGACAGCGAGGAGGTGTTGAGAGCCATACGAACGGCTTCTCCAGACTCGCCCATTGACCTCATACTGCATACGCCGGGGGGCATAGCCTTAGCAGCTACGCAAATAGCCCTGGCTTTGAGGGCGCACCCCGGGAAAAAGACCGTGATTGTTCCGCACTATGCCATGAGTGGGGGCACCCTCATCGCCTTGGCAGCGGATGAGGTTTGTATGGACCCCAATGCGGTGCTCGGTCCGGTAGACCCGCAGATCGGCGACCAGTCCGGCGTGTACCCCGCCTCATCAATATTGAAGGTTGTGGAAAAAAGAACATCAACGAAGTAGACGATAAAACCTTAATTCTGGCGGAGGAAGCGAGAAAAGCCATCAATCAAAGTAAGGAGCTGGTTAGGCAGCTGGTTGGTAGCCGATTCAGTAAAGAAAAGGTTGAGGAGATCGTTGAGGAGCTGGTGAGTGGCAAGTACACGCACGACTACCCAATCACGAAAGAGATAGCGGGGAGGCTCCTCGGCGCCTGTGTGCACGAGAAACTTCCAGCAGAGGTTTACGCGCTGATGCGACTATACAAGATGGAGACAAGACCGAGAAGACCTGGCGTAGAGTTCGTCCCGGTAATGCCCACACCCACCAAGTAGACTAGTCGGAAGAGCCGACTTACTTCCTCTTCTTTTCAGCCTCTTCTGCTAGACAGGCACAGCAAAAGAAGTATTCTTTGCCATCGATGACTCTTCGATGGATGGCAAACAAGCACTTGCCAGCGGTAACCTCGACTTCGCAGAGCGCACATTTTACGAAGCGGCTCATCCTACCGCCTCCTTGGCTTCTTTCTTCTTCTTCAAGTAATCCCCGATGGCTGCGTGTAGTCCATCTGCGGCTAGGTTGGAGCAGTGCATTTTCACGGGCGGCAACCCTCCTAGGCTCTCCGCTACGTCCGCTCTGGTTATTTTCAACGCCTCCTCGAGGGTTTTTCCCTTCGCCAGCTCGGTTATCATGCTGCTGGTGGCGACAGCGGCTCCGCAGCCAAAGGTTTTAAACTTTACATCCTCTAGTTTGTTGTCCTTCACCTTGATGTAGATGGTCATCATGTCTCCGCATACTGGGTTTCCAACGGTTCCGACGCCGTCTGCATCGGGGATTTCACCCATGTTTCTCGGGTTCCGGAAGTGTTCCATAACCTTCTCGCTGTACACGGTCAGATCAGCTCCTTTGGGGTTAGAGGAGACATTGCTCTAAGCCTCTTCACTATAGCTGGCAGCACTCCGAGCACGTAATCTACGTCCTCGTCGGTGCTTTGTCTTCCCAGCGTGAACAGAAGGGACCCGTGCGCTTCTTCATGTTTTAAGCCTATCGCTCGTAGAACATGGGAAGGCTCTAACGTTTTTGCGGTGCACGCAGAGCCGGTAGAGGCGGCGACGCCTTCCATGTCGAGGCTTAAGATCAACGATTCTCCCTCGATGAAACTGAACCTAACACTCACGTTGTTTGGCAGTCTATTAGTGGGATGCCCATTCAGAAAAGAGTACGGAACGCTATCCAGCATGTCCTTTATGAAACGGTCCCTCAACCTCGATAGTCTTTCGCCCTCCGTCTTCATTTCCGCTTTGGCAATCTCCGCAGCCTTGCCCATCCCCACAATGCTGGGTAGGTTCTCAGTTCCGGATCGTAGCCCTCTTTCTTGTCCTCCGCCATGTAGAAGGGGCTCAATTCTGGTTCCTTCCTTGATGTAGAGGGCGCCTACGCCCCTTGGTCCATACAGGTCGTTGGAGGATAGAGAAAGCAGGTCGATGTGCTCTTCATTCACGTTTATGGGCACCTGCCCCGCAGCCGCAACCGCGTCCACATGAAAATACACCCTCTTATCATGGGCGATCTCTCCAATCTGTTTTATCGGCTCGACGGTCCCGATTTCGGCGTTAGCGTACATTACAGAAACTAGAATGGTCTCGCCCGTGATTTGACTCTCGATGTCGTGAACGTCGACGGTTCCGTACGCATCCACGGGCACGTATGTGATTTTAACCCCTTGTCTTCCGAGGTATTTACAAGCGTTTAACACCGACATATGCTCGATCGTGGTGGTGACAATGTGGTTTCCCTTGTCCTTGTTTCGGTATGCGACTCCCTTTATCGCAAGGTTGTTGCTTTCCGTGCCCCCAGACGTAAAGACAATCTCTTCCTTCTTCGTCACTCCGATCAGTTCCGCAACCTTTCTCCGCGATTCCTCCAAAGCTCCTCTAGCCTCTTGACCGAAGGAATGTATGGACGATGGGTTTCCGTACACGTCACTGAAATACGGCATCATCGCTTCGACGACTCTGGGGTCTGTGGGCATCCCCGCTACATGATCCATGTACACTCTCTTCATACTGCTCGCCTCTGAGGATCAGAAACAGAGGACTGCGTCGGCGTCAAGAACTATATCGTTTAGGGTCGCTGCACCGACGATCTTGGCGGCGTCTATAAAGTCTCCCCGCTTCAACTCGAGAAGTTGCGTGCTTTGATCGCAAACGAGAAGCTTGACTCCTGCGTTCACAGCTTGATCCATTACCTCCTTCAACATTGGAAAACCGCCTACCTTGATCCTTTCCGCTTCGCCCCTCTTCACGACGGTTACTCCCTTTATGACGAAGTATATCGTTGCGTCGATGCCCATCATGGTGGCAGTTGTTGCTAAAACAAAGGGTGCATAAGTTCTTTCTGGCGTGTCCACGCCGCTGGTTTGAACATACACTATGCTCTTTTTCTCGCTCAAGGGGATCCCCCTCCTCAAGTTGTTTTCTTAACTAAAAATCGAATGGTGTTTCCTTCCTTGCGCACTTCAAGGAGTTGATGCCCCAATCTCTTAACCAATCGTTGTATATCTTCTTCGGCGGCGGGGTCGTCCGCTACTATCTCTAACACCTCGCCAACAGCCAGTTTGTCGATCTCCAACCTTGTCCTAAAAACAGGCTCTGGGCAGAAAAGTCCAACACAATCCAGTGTTCGGTCAGGCTTTATTTTCTTAGACAAACATATTTCCCCCATCTAATTCTTATTTGAAAACTTATTAAAAACTTTCTTGAGAATAGGAAGGAGGTGAAGGAAAAATGCCAGAAACAGTAACAATCGTCATTAACGAGGCGGCGTATGGGAAGGAGCGAGCTTGGAACGCCTTACGATTAGCGCAAGCCATGATAATAGCAGATGTCAACGTGAACATCTTCCTCCTTGAAGACGGAGTCTACATCGCGAAGAAAGGACAGCATCCACCAGAGGGGTACTACAACTTAGAAAAAATGCTGGGGGAACTGATTAAAAGGGGCGTGAAGGTTCGAGCTTGTGGCACTTGCACTAGAGCGCGAGGTCTAAGCCAAGACGATCTTGCGGATGGCGTGGAAGTGGGGAAAATCTTGGACTTGGTCGACTGGGTTAAAGAAAGCCGAAGCATCCTTTCGTTCTAAAGTCCGATTTCATTTCCATGGGTGTGGCGTGGCGATACGGGGGACGCTATTCAGTTACGGTTATCGCTTGCTGGGGGCACTGAACCTCACATACTCTGCACACAATACATGCGTCGTTGTCGACCACTACCGATTTCGTCTGCCCCTCATACTCTGGAAGCTCCTTCAACTCGAAAACCGCCACGGGACAAACGTCCACGCAGATCCCGTCTCCGTTACACTTTTCATGATCCACCTCTACTTTAACCAACCCTTAACAACCTCCAAACGAACGTTCAGATAAGTTTCGTTCATGGTTATATCTTTTCCGTAAGCCTCCAGACTTATGCTCTTTGGCGCTTTCGGTGCTCGAGGATGCCATGCTTTTCGATGAGGCTGTTGACAAACGTCCAGTCGACATTCTTCATGAAGACTTCGATGTAGCTTTTTCTAGCGGTGGCGTAGTCAAAGTATCCCTCGTGCAGTTTTTACGCCGTTGACGGCAAAGCTCTCCTCCAGCTCTCTTATCAAACTGAACGTGGGGTTTGCCTCAGCAAGGTCCGCCGCCTTCACCTTAGACCTGATTTCATTGTTTTCCGGACGTACCCAGCGTAAAGCACGTTGTGATGTTCGCTAATTTGACGCTTCGATATTCCTTTAAGCTCTTTCGTAAACTTTAACGGTTTAACTTTAATTTCTTCCGACACACTCTCATCAAATTCCTATGAACCGCTACCGTTATGTAAGCCTCACACTTTTCTTAACGGAAAATCAGCTTTACGAAGGAAGGATTATGAAAGTTCGTGATCCTAGTCAGGACGAAGCCTAGGCTAGAGAGGCGCCCCGAAAACTATTGACGACTGAAGACTATACGATTCTAGTCGCTGAGTTAGACCGCAGGATTGTCAGCTTCATCGAACCGCTCTATTTATATGATCTTATTGCTTTTCTGTATGATACCGCTTCAAGGTAATGAGGACGATGGTAGACAGATGCCAAAAATGGCAAACATTTGTCATTTCTGCTTAAAGAGTGGGATATTATGTCATAAGTGTCGAGAGAAGGTCAGGTTAGGGGAGGTAAGTGAGATGGATTTAAAAGTTGCCCGCTTACTTCTGTCGCTTGAAAGCACGTATCCTCCCCTCCAAGAAGTTTATTTTTATAAGGCAGTGGAAGCGAGCGGCGTCCTTGCCCTGATCGTTGGAAAGGGCGACGTAGCCCGTCTATTGAGCTACGGTGGAAAAATCGTCAAGGAGTTGGGGAAAAAATTTGGGAAAACCGTTCGGGTGCTGGAACATGGAGTAGATGAGAGAAAATTTTTGGAAGACTTATTCGCGCCGTTAAGCATCATAACCATAAACAGAATCTGGCTACCTGACGGAAGCACCGAAACCCGAGTAATTTTAAGAAAGAGGGGACGAAGACCCCCTCCCATCAACATAAACGCGTTAAAAGCTATTGCTCAGCAGGTTCGTGGAATGACTCTCAGAGTGGAGTTTGCGGGTTAAAAGGAGGTCTGCGTATGGAAACGGATCAACTGGGAGAGTGGCGTAGAACGCACTATTCGGTAGACATCAAGCCTGAGTTGGATGGAGGGGAAGTCATCATTTTAGGATGGGTTCGGGACATTCGGGACTTGGGTGGAATACGATTTGTGATCCTGCAAGACAGGGAGGGAGTTGTCCAAATTACTGTCCCTCGCGATGAAGTCGATGAGGCGGTGCTGAGAAAGGCAGATTCCTTGCAAAGGCAATACAGCATTGGCGTGAGAGGAACTGTCAAAAAGATGGAGAAGGCTCCGGGAGGGGCTGAAGTCATTCCTAACGAGATTCGAGTGCTGGGGGTTGCGCAGCACCCGCTCCCCCTAGATGTAACGGGTCGTACTCCAGCGGAGATTGACGTGCGGTTAGAAGCGCGTGTTCTGGACCTACTTCGAGACGAAAACCGGGCGGTCTTCAGAGTTCAGCATGTGGTGTTGGAAACTATACGTAACTTTTTATCGAAACAGGGCTTTACAGAAGTGCATACACCAAGAATTATCGCTTCCGCTACTGAGGGAGGAGCCGCGCTTTTTCCCGTGGCATATTTTGAGCGCGAAGCTTTCCTTGCTCAAAGCCCTCAACTGTACAAGGAACAGTTGATCATGGACTTTGAGAAGGTTTTTGAAATCGGCACCTTTTTCAGGGCTGAAGAGTCGCATACTCGACGCCACCTAAGCGAGTTTGTTTCTGTCGATATTGAAGAGGCTTTTGCAACCGCAGACGACGTGATGAGCCTTCTCCAAGAACTTATACATCACGTGTGTGGGGTTGTGAAGGAGCGTTGCAAAAAAGAGCTAAGAGTTCTAAAGCATAGGGTTGATGTGCCGAAAACGCCCTTCCAACGCTTTACCTACGATGAAATACTTAGGGAGTTGAGGGAGGAGGGAACGCAGGTTCCGTGGGGTGAAGACATCCCGACCCCCGCGTTTAGGACGCTGGGCAAACTTCATCCCTACTTTTACTTCATCACTGACTGGCCGACTAAATCAAAACCGTTCTACATAAAACCTCGAGACGACAAGCCAGAGTTGTGCGAGGCTTTCGACTTGATGTGGCGCTGGATAGAGCTCGCCTCTGGAGGATCTCGTGTCCCCTCTAAAGACCTTTTGATTAAGAGGTTGAGGGAGCAGGGACTGCAGCCTGAATCGTTTAAGTACCATTTGCAGGTGTTCGATTATGGCATGCCTCCTCATGCAGGGTGGGCAGCGGGGCTTGAACGACTGATGATGGTGCTGACGGGAAAACAAAACATACGAGAGGTTGTGCTGTTTCCAAGAGACCGCTTTAGGCTCACACCCTAATTCGTTCACTAGTGTCTATCGTGTTTCAATATCCAAAAGATCATGAAAAAGTGGTAATTCTTCGTGACGGAACTAAGGTGTTTCTTCGACCTGAATTATCCACGGATACCGACATGCTGTGGGAGATGTTTTCTACCCTGTCAAAGGAAAGCCTGCGGGTTCTTGTAGGGCCCTTCACACGGGAGAGAATCGAAGGTTGGACGAATAACATAAACTATGATCGGGTGCTACCCATAGTAGGCGTGATTGAAGAAGAGGGAAAACCACGTATCGTCGCATCCGCAACCCTTACTTTTTTCGAGGCTCCGGCAGATAAACACAAAGCTGAATTTGGGATAACCGTGCACGATGACTATCAAAACAAGGGATTGGGCACGGCATTAACAGGGCACATGGTTGAGATAGCAAAAAAGAGGGGATTGAGAAAAGTTTCCTTGCGGGTATTAACGGAAAATGAAAAAGCCATCCACATGTATGAAAAATGCGTCTTCAAAAGCGAGGCAAGATTAAGAGAGGAACATTTTGTAAATGGAAAATATTACGACGATTATATAATGTCCCTTTCCCTCCGAAACATTGCCATACCATTAACCTTGCTTTCAGATGTCTGTGGTGATATCCCCGCAAACTCCCATTTTTTCTGTTTATTTGTTATGTTTTGCAACTTAAGGTTGAAGAATGGCAGAGCACTGTAAGCTATCTAAAGAATTCTATTTAGCCCAGGATTCTTTTCAACAACTTTCTTGAACTCAGAAAAATGAACACCGTTTAGTAGATCCTGCTTGAATTTGTTGGCGGCTTCTTTGAGATCCTCAATGAAGTCGTCAACGGCTATCTTCCATCTTCCTGATTCCTGCCAGATACTCGGAGGGACAAGTGGAACCCGTTTTCTACCGATGACTTCAAGATTGACTGGAAAATATTCATGAACCAGACCACAACGAACTTCTTTGTAAATCATCTCCCTTTGCATCGAGTAGGCAGGCAGATATTCTTTTAAGAAACTACAAAAATTTCTATGTGGATCTTGCTTGCCTGTCATCAGCTTCCCAAAGTAGTCGGTATAACACATCAATCCAAGAGCAACGAGAAAATTAGCCCTACCACATCGAGCACTTCGTGTTAAATCTCCAAAGATAAATCCATAAACATACCGTTCCCAAAACTTTTCAACCAATTGTCGATCTTCAGAGTTTAACATATAGTCACTTAAAATTTTTTATAATGGCATCTTTCCTAAAAAGCTTAATGACACGGCAAGTGTTACAGCCCCTTTAAGAAAGATAGAAGTGGGGTTTGAATACGTCTGCGAGAAAGATGGCTTGATATTTTCTGAAAACGAAAATAGTTAGTTAAAAAAACCGGAAAAAACTAGTTTAAAATCCTGCTCTTATTAGGTCTTGTGGCTTCATAAACTCCCGTAAGAGGACCGTTGCATAAGAGCCTCGATGCAGCGTGAAGCCTAACATTACCTTTCGCTTGGAAGGGTTTGCCGAGTCTTTGGTTGGTTTTTCAACGGAAAGATTAACGATGGGCGCTAAGATGGTTCGTAGTCCGCCTGGTGCGCTTATTTCGGGCATGTGTGGAATGTAAAAATCTTGGGGAGCTACGTTTTCGGTTTCAAGAGTTTCCCGTTCGATTTCGCCTTGCACTCCTTCCGAGTGAGGTTGTTGAAAACCTATGAGGGGAATAGCGACGCGCATCCTCTCCTCATTCAACGCCTTCTCGACGCTTGAGCGGGATTGAGCGGTCACTCGCATGAAGTTAGTGGTGGGAAGCCCGTGACCGTCGAGGTATACAACAGAATCCCCTGTTTGAGCCTCGTTTATGGAAATGCCCTGTTGGGTTCTTTGACTGAGAAACTTGTTGAAAAGGAAGGATTGGTAGGCTTGGAGGAAGAGTTTGCGTAGCTTCAGAGGCAGCCTTCGGAAAGCGCCCACGAAGTCTCTTGGTTGTTTGACTAGGTGACTGAGCATCGAGCGCTCATATTTGAGATGTTCTGGGAAGGTGCGAAGTGCTTCCTTGAAGTCTTGCGTGTTTTGTAGTTGTTGCCGTGCCTCCCTTGATTCAGGATGCTCGTATGGGCTTGGTTGAGCAAGAAAGGTAAGTGCTGCTCCTTCTAAGTTGCCTCGCGCGAGAAACCTGCCTACCCAGTGAGTGATCGGTCTAACCGTGCCGAAGCGTTGATGGCCAAAAAAGTTGGGAAACCCACCTAGATTCAGTAACCCACTTTGCACGTTGTTTATTCGTTGTTCAACCACCGAAGAAGAGCGAGATATAGCCCTAATCAAAACACGAAATTGGTTTCCGAAGAGAAGGTGGGGAAAAACCATTTCATCAGAAAAACGCAGTGGATAAAGGGTGATATCCCTAATTTTAACTTGCAAAACCTGCTCGGGGTCGATGCCGTAGAGGCTAACGTGCTGAGCAGTCAGAGCCTTAGCATCCTTCATACCCGCAATTTGAACGCGCTCCTGACTTATGCCCAGCCGCTTCGCAACCTCTTTGACCGAAAGAAGCGTATCCCAGCCCCGCTTAATCAACACACAAATAAGGTAGCGCCCCTCTCCAGCAACTTGCCGAGGTTCGATCGGTTGCACCTCAGCCGTCGACCCGTCTACCAAGACTTCCTCAACCACAAAGTCCTCGAAAAACTGGCGGATTCTCCCCCCAATTCCCGGGGATTGGGAGGCAAAAGCCTCTATTCCGAGTTCTTTCTCCAGTTTAGGAACTCTCAAAGACTGGCCTCACAGAAGGTCGAGCTTACCTGTTATTTTATCTATTTGGTAGGAGGGTGCAGGACCGATTCCTAGGCAGGTTATCGTGCCCGGCGGAAGCTCCGTTAAGCCTCTGTCAGAAATCAAGGCGGAAGGCAGTCCTGACTCCTTAGCTTTTCTTTCTAGTTCTAAAAGTTCTTGCTCACTCCTCGCCTTCACAGCGATCTTGCACTGACCCTCTTCTATCCATGCCTTCCACCAGCTAGGATGTCGCCTTCTCGCTTCTTCAGCTGCAGAGACCGCTGCGTGCCCGGCTTGAGCCGAGATCTTCCCCTTACTCATCTTCAAGTCTAATCGCAGAACAATAACCTGCTTATATTTAAATTCAGACATGTCGGATTTCAATTGTTATAGACGAATTTAAATGTTGAGCTAAGTTTATTGTCCTCTAGCCAGTTTGCACCAACACTGCGAAAAGGAATAGAGCCTTACTGTCTTCTCCAAACTATCTTAACCATGGCTCTTAACATTACATTGCAAACCTTATAATAAATAGCGAGGACTGTCAAGTCGATCCTTTTCGTCACTAGTTTTTGCTTTAATAACAGCTGCATCGTTTCTAGAACCGTTTCACGCTGCCTAACGCTGTTCAGAAGAAACTCGCACCTGCTTTGCATCGTTTCGCCCCAGAATATTCTGTATTGTGTCTCCATATATGGAATTTACTTCACTGGCTGACATATTCCATTAACCGACATATATCGCAATTCAGTTCGTTCAACCGTAGCGTTGCCTTTGTTCCAACTACTTAATCATCTCAGAAGGGAAACAAGTGGTCAGTGAAGCAAGGACGACAA
>Ga0315314_1001242_pt1 | contig 23682 bp, 22 predicted proteins | sample TDP9_MG_FD_203631 | JGI IMG/M metagenome (GOLD analysis project Ga0315314, IMG submission 203631) | Freshwater sediment microbial communities from Lake Towuti, South Sulawesi, Indonesia - TDP9 | ecosystem: Environmental > Aquatic > Freshwater > Lake > Sediment | place: Indonesia: South Sulawesi... | reverse complement strand
TCAGTAAAAGCCTTGGAGACTCCCTTTGGTAGTCGATTTGATTCTTAGCGGTGCCAAAGTCTACGCCGACGGAAGACTTGGTGAAGCGGACATCGCCATCGACAGGGGACTAATTTTCAAAATAGCCAAGGTGGACTTGCCACAAGCCTCAGCAAGATTAGGCCTGAAAGGGTGCGTCGTGCTCCCAGGCATGATAGATTGCCACGTGCATCTTAGGGATCAGCAGCTAGCCCATAGGGAAGATTTTCTCAGCGGGACCATGGCAGCCGTCGCAGGCGGGGTCACATCAGTCGTCGACATGCCAAACAACAGCCCCGTGACCATGGACGTTCCCTCTTTGAAGGAGCGCATGAAACTGGCGGAAAGAAGAATCTTTTCAAACGTCGCCTTCTACTCAGCCTTCCCCGAAGACTTAGAAGAAATACCTAAAATCGTTGAGGAGGGAGCGGTAGCCTTCAAACTTTACTTGACAAGTAAAATTGGGGGGCTAGACATAAAAGATGATGCTGAATTGCTGCACGCGTTTGAAAAGGTTAAAGAAGCGAAGGCGCCAGTCGCCGTTCACGCCGAGGATAAGGAAACTATAGAAAAAGTAGAGAAGAAAATGCAAGCCATGGGAAGAAGAGATTTTAACGCGTATCTTGAGGCTCATTCTCCCGAAGCCGAGGCTAAGGCGATTCAACGCATCATCAACCTTGCAAGGGAATCCAAAGTCCGAGTTCATCTCTGCCACATTAGTTCAGCAGCCGGGTTGAAAACAATTTCGAAGGCAAAGAATACGGGGCTCTGCGTCACTTGCGAGACCGCACCGCACTACCTGCTCTTAACGCAAGAATCTATGAAGGACTACGGGAACATGGCGCTCATAGCTCCTCCGCTGAGAACAGTGAAGGATATAGAAATTCTTTGGGACTCCCTGAACAAAGGTTTGATCGACATACTTGCCTCAGACCATGCCCCCCACGCAATGGAGGATAAGACCGTCAAGTCCGTTTGGGAAGCGAAGCCTGGAATACCCGGGCTGGAAACAACTCTTCCTCTGATGCTTACTCAGGTAAACAAAGGTCGAATACTGTTGCAAGATTTGGTAAAGTTAACTTCTGAAAGGCCGGCAGAAACATTTCAATTGAGGGGCAGAGGAAATCTAAGTGAAGGATGCCACGCCGACCTGATAGCGGTGGACATGAACCGGGAATATACGATTGACGCAACCGATTTTTATTCGAAAGCTAAGTACTCCCCATTCAATGGATGGCGAGTGAAAGGCAAAGTCGTAAAAACCTTCGTGAACGGACAGTTGGTCATGGATGAAGGTGAAATCGTGGCAAAGCCTGGAGTCGGACAGGTTATGAGGCGAGTGAATTGAGGTTCGTAACCGATGGCATGCTTGGTAAACTCACCCGCTGGCTTCGCATGCTCGGCCACGACGTTAAATATTCACGCTCTCTAGACGATAAGGAATTGATTAAAACCACGAAAAGGGCGCGACGCGTTCTGCTTACGCGTGACCTTGAGCTTTACCGGCAGGCCGTAGCCCGTGGAGCGGAAGCCGTCCTCGTTGAAGGTGCAAGCGAATCTGAGAAATTGGCTAAATTGGCCAAGAAATTCGACTTCAAATTGGAAATTGATCCATACGTTTCTCGGTGTCCAAAGTGCAATGTAAGAGTAAAGGCAGTTTCCAAGGAAGAAATTGTAAGCAAGGTTCCCAAGGCAACTTTCTCCAATTATGAAGAGTTTTGGGAATGCCCGAAGTGTGGACAAATATACTGGCAGGGAGCCCACTGGAAGCGGATCGGCAGGACATTAAAAGAAGCTAAACAGGCGTTGAAATTGCAGTAAGGAGCAGCGGTTGCTAAATCAGTGTATCGTGCCTCTCAACTTTCCCTAAGATAATGTAATTTCTTCAACCAACCTTTCTGCGGATTCCCTTGAGAATCTTGCGCGCGGAAATAGATTATGTTGTTTAAAAGGTTGTTTCACATTCTTGATTCTTTCGCCTACAACCTCTATTTCATCTACACGATACTCACCCAACCCGATTCTGCCCGCGGCATAAATGTAACCTATCTCAACAGCATCGAAACCTGCAACTTTGCACGCTACTGCATCGCAAGCTACAGGATCCGCACTGGCGATTATGACGTTCAGGTTCTTACAGGTTCCAGACATCGGGCCATCGCCCTCCATCGCTACAATGCCATCTATGACCGCGAGCGAGGGCATAACATTAGATGCGAGTATAACCAGATTCTTTGCCAAGGCGATTTTCGATGGACCAACCCTTTGCTCTAAAGTCAATTTGTCGGGCGACGGTTCGATGCCCCAGCCATGCATTAAACGTTTAACTCTCCAACCCTTAGCGAGGATCTCACCCGTATCCGCTCTCCTCGACTGACAGAGAGCGCCCATCATATTTTTTATTGTCAGCGTTAATCCGAGGAAGTCGTGGGTCTTGAACTTAGCTACGCTGGCGACGGGGTTTTCCACGGCAGTCCTAGCGATCCCAAGCTTAACCTCGTAATCAAGTCCGGGACTAACGATTCTCATCCACCTGCCCGGCTTATCCCGGTTAAAATCTACATAACGCGATATCTTTTCCTTAATTTTGTAATAGCCATTGTTCCTAAACGCCGTAAGAGTCTTGGTGAGGGGTTTATCGCCACGTCCATTCGATGTTCCCTCCGCAAAAATGATCTCTTTACTTTCCAAGCTTAAAGAATCAGCTACAGCCTCACAGACCCTTAAATCTGTGTTTATGCTACCCTTAGTATCGACTGTGGATAACAGATTCGGCTTTATGACAGCAACTTTTGGTATACGGATCCCCGCTTCCAAAAGATTTTGTAACGCCTTCATAGTAGTGTCGTGGGGATCTGTTCCCTTAGCAATCGAAACCACGCTCATCCTGAAAATCTCCTTTCTTCCTGTCTAATTTTTCATCAGTCATTTTTTCTCTATAAAGTGCTTGTTCAAATATGCTTCCGGAAGTTTAAAAAATTATTTGTTTAGGAGGAAAAACAAATTTATTGAGGTCTCTCTCAATCTCTGAGCCTTTCCGCTGGATTTCCTCAAATGAAAAAATCTTTTTAGGAATAAGAGTCTAGGATGCGTGATTGTAACGGAGGTGTAAAAGGTATGGAGATAACTGATCTGAAGTGTACAGTTATTGGAAAAAATCCGGTTGTTCGTATAGATACTGATGAGGGGATAAGCGGCCTCGGAGAGATAGAAAGCACAAAAGAGTATCTAAAACCACACGTCCTATTCTATAAGCGCTATATACTGGGGCAAGACCCCACCAATGTGGAGCGGGTGATGCTTAGAATACGTCGATTGGGGGGCTTCAAACCATGGGGAAGCAGCGTAAGCGCGATTGAGATGGCGCTTTGGGACATAGCCGGAAAGGCGGCGGGAGTGCCGGTGTACAAGCTCCTCGGAGGCAAAATCCGCGACAAAGTTCGAGTCTATAATGGCGGAGTAAGACCACAGTTAAAAGGCTTCTCACCCGAAGATTACGCAGAGAACGCTCGCGAGATGAAGAAACTGCAAGAAGGGTTCACAATAATAAAATGGTCCATCGGCTTTCACGGAAACATGTTCGCTATGATTCCGGGATCCTTCTACGGAGAAGTAGAAGAGGGCTACCCATATGGAACCCGAGGGCTCACCACGGAAAGAGGCATAAAACATGTGGTTGCCTGCGTCAAAGCCGTCAAAGAAGTCCTAGGAGACGAAATAGCGATCGCTCTGGATTGTGGACCAGGTTGGGCTGTCACGTCCGCTATTAGATTAGCCAAAGAGTTGGAGCCGCTGAATGTGATGTGGTTGGAGGACTTGATTACAGGCGACTACACTCCGTATACTCTTCCAGATGTCTATCGTCTTGTAACCCGAAGTACAACTACACCGATCCACACAGGAGAACAGATCTATCTCAGACAGGGCTTCAAGGAACTAATCGAAAAACACGCTGTTGACATAATCGGCCCTGACCCCTGCGATGTTGGAGGCGTAGCTGAACTTAAGTGGGTGGCCGAGTTCGCGGACCTTTATGGGATCCTAGTTGCACCTCATGGTGTTTTTAATGGACTGATTGGCCTTGCTGCACTTATCCAGATGTCCGCAGCGTTACCGAAGAACTATATTGCCTTCGAGTATCCTGTTGGAAATCCCCAGTGGTGGTATGACATTGTCGAGGGACTCTCGAAGCCGATAGTCAAGGACGGATTCATAGATGTACCAGACAAGCCTGGAATGGGCGTGGAGCTTAATGAGAAGGCCGCGAGAAAACATCTCCCTGAAGGAGATGACTTCTTCGAGTGACAGCATCCACAGAGATAACATTATGGAAGAATGTATATTGAGTGGTTGAATCTGATAGTGAGCGTTTTTTGTCTCGTCTTATCGTTTTTTCTCCTCTTTGAGTTTCTTCAACCAATATTTGAAGTCGCTTTCGATTTCAGCTGTCCACCGTCTGTCAATTTCCCCAGGCGTATACTGACCCTCGCTCAGACGTTGCTTGCCAAACTGATCCCGCATTCGAATATCTTCCAACCTCTCAACGACCTGCTGAACTAAGTGCGGCGGGATAAAGATCACACCTGTTGGCGTGCCAAGGACCACGTCGCCGGGCAGTACAGTCGCTTCTCCGACGCGAATTGTAACGTTAATGCCGACAAGAGTTGTGTCGGCGATGGCTGAAGGGTGTATTCCGCGGCAAAAGATGACGATGTTCTCAAGCTTGGATACGCCTTGGAAGTCACGGATACCTCCGTCGATCACGGCGCCGGCGTTCGTGTGTGTTTGTAACGATGTGGCTAGATTATCTCCAACGAATGTTCCATCCTTGATCTTACCGAACAAGTCGACGACCATCACGTCGCCTTGTTCCAGCGTGTCGATAACCCAAGAATTTTGTCCGCCGATACGGCCCTCTCTCTTCCCTATTTCTTCCACGAGGTCATGTAGATCAGGTCGCCTAGGGACCATCATCGCTGTAACCGCCCTGCCAACCAATATCCGGTCTGGATGAGTGCAAAACCAATTGCCCTCAAACTGATGATGGTAACCCTCCTCGCTAAGGACACCCCAGGCTTGCTCGGTGGTTACCAGCTTCATGCGTTCAAGCAGTTCATCAGGTACACGCGGCCTACCATCACGAAAACGCTCGAATGGGTTTGAACGAGTTAACTCAATAACCGATTCAGGTGGATTGACAATATGCATCGTCTTCCTCCGCCTTACACCGTGATCTCAACTTGGCAGTATCACTATGCAAATGAAATTATATAATGATTATTTGACCTAATCAATTCGCTGAAACAGCAGGGCAACTGTTTATTCTTCTTTTTCTTAGTCTGCTCCGGGACTCGTTGATACAGCTTTCCGGCTTGGAAGAGCATTTATTTCATAGAAGTCTTCTCGATGCTTTCTGCGAGACCTTTCATGTACCCTAGCGCGAATATCTTGCTCATTCTTCCGGTTGGGTACGGCGATGGTTCTCCACCGTCCTCACCTTCCATGATTGGACCATGGTCAGGTCTCATAGGACCTCCGAAGCCAATTTCGTAGTACGCCCTCATCGCCGCGAACATGTCATTCGAGCCGTCGTCATGGAAAACTTCTTGGAACTTTGGGACAGCTCCCCTCACATCTCTGAAATGAGCGAAGGAGATCTTATTCCTCCTACCGAAGTGATGTATTGCAGCGGGTACATCCACACCCATTTCGGCAAAGCACCCCTGACAGAACAGGAGCCCGATATTGTCGCTTGGGACTATCTCAAGCATGCGATCGAAGGCTTCAACGCTTCTTAAGATTCTAGCGAAGCCTTGTATCGGAGATATGGGCGGATCGTCTGGGTGCAGACAGATGCGGACCCCCACTTCTTCAGCCGTGGGAAGAACACCCTTAAGGAAGTACTCAAGGTTCTTCCATGTCTGCTCCTCAGTGACGACACCGTACTTGGTTGGAGGAGCGTTCTTAACAAGATCGTAATCGAAGGCTCTTGAGGTGGCGCCTCCCCTCGTGGGCATGGAAGGCGATGTCGTCATTACTTTGTGCCATCCAGGGGGCATGTGTTGCGGCTTGATCGTCTTTATGCCTGCAGCGCCCGAGTTCTCCAGTGACTTACAGAAATTCTCTAATTGCTCTTCACGGCCTGGTAAGCCAAGCATTATCTTCTCTATCGGAGGGCCATCTTCGAGTACATCAAGTCTAAGCCCGAAATCCTCAACCCGCCTTTTGATCCGCACTAAGTCTCCAAATTCCCAGACCTCTGACTCGGGAGCAAGCCTAGGTCCATGGCCGATAACGTCGGTGCAACCCAGTTGTTTTGATATCCTTAGATTCTCGGTCGAGTAAGCGTCTCCTAAGATTATGGCAAACCGCATCTTGGTCATGTCTTCCCGTTAAATTTCTTTGTATATATGTCTTTCATCTAGTGTTATTGCATATACCTCCCCAAAAAGATTGAAGCCAGCTTCGACTACGTCACAACCTTTCGAGATATAATGATCTTCCGAAAACGCAAGTGATATACACCTATAGTATTAAAAACTATCTTTTTAGAAGCCATCTGAGGGGTATGTCTTGATAGGTTCCATCCGGCAAGGTTCTGTTTAATTTTGCATCAATTTTTTCTCTATGAAGTGCTTATCCAAGTATTATGCTTTCTGGAAGTTTAAAAATATCCATTTTCTTCATTTAAGAGAAAAACAAATTCACACCCATTCTCTTGAATCAATCTTCAAACTCTCGATATTCATGTTTCAGCGAATCCAAAAACTATATACAGTTCAGCTGTGAATTTGAAATGATCTCTCTAAAAGCGCGGTTGCCAGATTAGGAGAGCCACATTGAAAACTAACGTCTTCTGCGACTACGAAGGGAGTCATGCGCTTGGAATTTTTAGAAGGCTAGGAAAATGGGAGGATTTTGGAAGGATGGCTTCACGGCTCTTGAGGCCTTCTGTAGCTGTATTGTTGTTCTATTCTCTCTACGTGATAGGTGTGCTCTCCACTCGAAACTTTGACCCAACAGCGTTTATTAAAATAGGCATCCGCTACCTGAATAGGGATCCCCATAATCCTGTTGTTAAGCTGGTCTACGATGTGGGCTTCGGTCCACCCTACTGGGATATGGGGTACGACGGACAGTGGTATTACTATCTGGCTCTTGACCCGATAAATGCGTGGGGGATTTTTGATAACTTAGGCAGGTATCAGCGCATCCTATACCCCCTGATTGTCCGATTCTTCGCTCTGGGAAAACCGCATCTTGTTCCATACACCATGATCGTTGTCAATCTTGTGGCTATAGTTGTCGGCACGGAGATAACGAGTCGGTTGCTTCATACGTTGGGGGCCAACCCATGGTATTCGCTTGCATATGGGTGGCACATCGGTCAGTTATATTCGTTAAGATACGACTTGGCTGAACCACTAGCGTACATGTTCGTTTTGCTAGCCGTGTACACGTATGAGAAGAAAAGAGACGTGAATCTTTGTGCTTTTTTCTTTGGTCTATCCCTCTTCACAAAGGAAACCGCAGCCCTCTTCATCGGAGGGAGCATCGCTAGCTTCCTAATCACCAGAAATTTCAGGGGGGTTAAGTCCATTCTATCGAGGACGCTGCTCCCATATGTGATGTATCAGCTATTCCTATATCAAATATTTGGCATAGTACCGTTTTTCACGACTGGCGCAGCTCCTTCTCCCCACAGTATAATGGACATGGTTCCTTTCTATGGGGCGTATCTCGCCACTCTGTCAATGAATTACCCGTTGCCGGAGTTTCTAATCATGACGTTCTTGATATTCATTCCATCTCTGCTCTCTTTTTTCATCTTCATCGAGCGGATGCTTGCTAGGGATCATAACCCCTCGGTTTTTGCACTGGTCTTTAACGCTGTCTTTATGATGTTCTTACCTAAGGACGCCTATCTTGGTCCGCTAAATTTCAATCGCATCTCGATGGGGCTTGCAACTTCATTTCTGACATGTAGCACCATCACAAAGAAGAGATGGGCGCTGAACTATTCCCTGCTGTGGATCCTGCCATTTAGCACGCATTTCAGGTTCATAGAGTACCTATGACATGGTTTTTCAGCGAATTTACTCTAGGACTATTCTTTAAGGAGAAAGCATGCTGAGTTTCAGCCCTTTAGAAGCCACTAAAGATATCCGAGCTGGATATCCATAAAAGTCTTTCGGCAGGCTCACAGCTCCCCTTTTTTCTGTTATATGAGTAGGGAGAACATCCGTAAATCTAGGGTCATAGACTCTCCATATTTGCCTGAGGCTGAGGCAAGTTCGCCATCGCTGAGGAAGGTGTCGAAGACGCAGAAGATACAGAAGAGTAAACCAAGGACTTTGGGATAAATAGTTATAAGATCGCTGATAGAAGCGACGAGAAGAGAAGTCTTATTGGCAAAATCAAGGTTTAGGGTCATGGTTAATAACGTGTTTGAGCATCTATTGGCTCGGTGAGCCATCTGAATATGAAGGTTGTTCATGTTAAGGTTCCGGAGACAATTTCTGAGAGGGATGTTAAGATAGCTGCAGCTGTAGAGGCACTATCTAAAGGAGCGGTTAGCGTCGGAAAGGCTACTGAGATAGCTGAGCTGCCTATTCAAGAGCTTCTGGTCGAGCTTAAGAAGAGAGGAGTCTATGCCTATCCGTATACGGATGAGGAAGCCTTAGAGGAGCTCAAAATGTGAGCAAAGCAGTTTTGGACTCTTCGGTTATAATAGCTCTAAGCCATTTAGGATATCTAAACCGTTTAAACCGTGTTTTCGATAGTGTCTTGATCCCTCAAACAGTCTATGAGGAGATATGTGTTAAAGAAGCCACTTGAGGGGTATGTCCTGATAGGTTCCATCCGGCAAGGTTCTGCGAATCGTCATCGGAAGTATACCGCTTTCAAGCTCTTTAAGGGCTATGTCAATAGGGTTTGAAAGCTCTTTCGACGGTTCCAGAAGGATCGGCGCACCCATAGATATCTGAAGAGCCCTAGCTCCCACTATCCTAGCCTTCTCGAAACGCGTGAGTTTTGGAGGACCAATCCAGATTTTGTTTTCCTCACTCGTTGGCCTAGAGCCCTCCGGCGCTTGGATATTCTGCCCCGTAAGGACCTTTCGGTGGCGTTGGTGGGGCCTTCATCTTGCCAGCGGCTATTATATCGTCTGCCTTGATGTCGCTTAGGTTTGTAACCGCTTTACCGCCTTCTGCCTCCGAAAGCTTTTTCATGTCGGACTCCTTCACTTGGCGGATGGGGAGTTCCAGCTAGTCCCGCTGACAATTATAGCGGAACTAGAGAACAGCTTTACAATATAAACCTTTCTCGGTTCGATACTGCTTCGAGAGCATTTTAAGGGAGTATTCCAAGGCTGGTTCACTTAGTCCAAAACCACTAATCCTATATGTGGGATGATAAGAGATATTTTCGCACAACCCTTCGAGGACTTCCGTTATGAAAAAAACTAAAGTAGTGATAATGGGCGCAGCTGGACGTGACAGGTTACTAGCTTGATGTGGTAACCCACGAATTCCACAACTTCAACGTTTACTTTCGTCGCAACGACCTCTATGAAGTGGTAGCTTTCACCGCCACGCAAATACCGGGTATCGAAAAGCGGGTTTATCCACCCGAATTGGCAGGAATCAACTATCCGAACGGTATACCGATCTATCCTGAAGAAGAATTGCCGCAGCTCATCCAGAAACATGGTGTAGACGAAGTCGTTTTCGCGTACAGTGATGTGCCTCATGAGTATGTTATGCACAGGGCTTCAATAGCCTTAGCCAACGGCTCCGGCTTCAGGCTTATGGGACCGGACGCCACCATGCTAAAGGCTAAGGTTCCCGTTGTTTCCGTCTGCGCTGTTAGAACAGGCTCGGGGAAGAGTCAAACCTCGCGAAGGGTCTCTCAAATCTTAAGGAAGAGGGGGTATAACGTCGTTGTGGTGCGGCACCCCATGCCCTACGGCAACTTAGCTGAACAGGTTTGTCAAAGGTTCGCTTCTCACAAAGACTTGGACAGGTTTAAATGCACCATCGAAGAACGGGAAGAGTACGAGCCCCACATAGATATCGGGATAGTTGTGTATGCAGGAGTAGACTATGAAATAGTTCTGAGGGAGGCGGAGAGAGAAGCCGATGTCATAGTCTGGGATGGAGGCAACAACGACATCCCCTTCCTTAAACCAGACATCCATATCGTAGTGGCCGATTCGCACAGACCAGGCCATGAACTGACATACTACCCAGGCGAAACAAACCTCATGATGGCGAACGTGGTGGTCATTAACAAGGTGGACACGGCTGACCCGAGAAATGTTGAAGCCATCAGAAGGAACATAAGGGCAACGAACCCGGATGCCACCGTCATCGAGGCGGCGTCGCCGATAACCGTGGATGATCCGCGGTTGATCGAAGGAAAAAAGGCTTTGGTTGTTGAGGATGGTCCAACCCTTACTCACGGCGATATGCCCTACGGCGCCGGTTGGATCGCAACGAAGAGGCTAGGTGCCGGCGAAATAGTGGATCCCCGTCCCTATGCGGTCGGATCCATTGAAAAAACTTTCAGGGAGTATCCACATTTAGGAAACGTGCTCCCGGCCGTGGGTTACGGGGAAGGGCAGATACGTGAGTTGGAAGAAACAATAAACAAAACGCCCTGCGACGTGGTCGTGATAGGAACCCCGATCGACCTACGAAGAGTCTTGAAGCTAAATAAACCCGCAGCAAGAGCTAATTATGAGCTCAGAGAGGTAAGCTCACCGAACCTGGAGGACGTATTGGGAAAGTGCTTTGGAGAAAGCCCCTCAAAAAGATCGACTTAAACTAGCTGTTAGGGTTGAACAAAGGTGAGGAAAGCGAGCGTATCTTGAATCTTGCGGCGATTTTCCGCCGTTTAACGGGGAACAAGGAAGAAGCTCATCCACAGGCTTCCTCCCTCGAGTTCTGAGACGGCCTGAGCACGCGTTAAGTGTTCATATGCCCTGTGCACGCAAGTTTTTATAAATATAGTATATTACTAGTAGGTGTGCTAAAGTTTCAGTGTGGGATTGATTGGAGGAATTAAGAGAGTCAGCTGACAGGGTTATTGATAGTGACGTGTTGATCGTTGGCAGTGAAGGAGCGGGAGCAACGGCTGCGGTTGAGGCTAGAGAGGTAAGCGGATATAAGCTCAAGGTCACCATCGCCACTAAGGGTCGCCTAGGAAAATGTGGAGCAACGGTGACGGGCGACTCAGACCATGATGTGGACAGCAGAACCCTGCATGAAATGTTCCCTGAGCTGGTGGGAACCGACCTGAAAGACAGCCCTGAGGAGTTCTTCAAGGACATGGTCAGAGGCGGAAAATACCTGAATAACCAACGACTTGTTGAGGTTCACATTGATGACGCGCCCAGAGCCTTGAAAAGGCTCCTCGATTGGGGCTTAAAGCATGAGAAAACCGTGATTAAAGCCTCAGGCCATTCGCACCCGAGGGGCTTGGTAAGCTGTGGTACCAAGTACACTCCCATCTTCAGAAGAGAAGTGGAAAGACACGGAGTTGAGGTGATCCCAGACACAATGATTATGGATCTACTAACTTCTAGGGAACGCGTTGTTGGTGCTGTAGGCGTTAATATGCGCATGGGTGAGTTTGTTGTGTTAAGGGCAAAGGCTGTGGTGCTGGCAACAGGAGGCTGCATGAGAATATACCCGATTACAACGGCACCAGAAGAGTTGACGGGAGACGGCATGGCTATGGCGTACCGCGCGGGCGCTAAACTCGTCAATATGGAGTTCCCGATGTTCATCCCGGGGGGTTTCCTATATCCACCCGCGGTACACGGGGCAGACGTTCCGTTTCTACTCTCCACAGCAGGCGTTTTCCACGCATGGCTGCTAAACCGGTTTGGAGACCGCTTCATGAGAAAATTTGCCCCACAAACCATGGAGCACAGCACCAGGGACATATGCTCCGTAGCCATGATGCTCGAGGTGTTAGAGGGCAGGGGAAGTCCACACGGGGGAATATACGTCTCGCTGAAACACCTACCAGACAACCTGATTGATGAGATAACCAAAGATCCGCAACTTGCCGGAGAGTATAGATATGGAGGCTTCAACCTAGAGGATTTCATCCCCAGAGAGAAGCTCAAAAGAGAGGCAATCGAGGCTTCTCCTTCGTGCCACTTTTTCAATGGCGGAATCGAAATCAACGAGAGATGTGAGACCAGCCTGCCTGGACTCTTCGCCGCTGGTGAGACAACGGGCGGCGTGCACGGGGGCAACAGGCTCTCCGGCAACGCCTTCACCGAAATGGTGGTCTGGGGATTTAGGGCTGGCAGGTTTGCCGCTGAATACGCGATGAAGGCTCCTCGACCCGAAATAAACACAGAGCAGGTGAAGGCGTTACGAAGGAAAGTGTTTGAGCCTCTTCAGCGCACTGGGGGAATTACTCCGGTGGAGTTGAGAAAACGAATTCAGAAACTGGCTTGGGAGAAAGTTGGAGTCATCAGAAACGGTCCGATATTAGAGGAGGCTGTTAAAGAGATCGAAAAAATGAGAGAAGAGGACATTCGTGAGGTCTACACCAAGTCAAAGGATCTCGTATACAACCGAGAGTGGATTGAGGCGCTGCAAGTCGAAAATATGCTCCTCTGTCTGGAGATGATCGCCAGAGCGTCCTTAATGAGGACGGAGAGCCGGGCAGCCCACTACAGGCTCGACTATCCCAACACCGACTACATAAACTGGACCAAGAACATCGTTGTAAAACAGGTGGATGGAAAGATAGAACTGGCTACTCAGCCCGTGGTTATAACGAAGCTAAAACCACCGGAAAAGGTTGTCCCATACGGGGTGGTGGAGTGAAAGTTGTCCGAAGAAAGGAAGATAAGGGTAAAAATCTTTAGGTTTAATCCTGTTAAGGATAAGGAACCCAGATACGAGACCTACGAAGTCCCGTTCGTGGAGGGTATGAGCATTTTAAATTTACTAAACTACGTCTACGAGAACATCGACAGCAGTCTGGCTTACTACTATTCGTGCAGAATCGGCAGATGCGGCTGTTGCGACCTGATAGTGAACGGCCGGGCTGCTCAATCCTGCTGTACCCTCGCAAGTGACAACATGATTATTGAGCCACCACTAAATTTAGGCTTTAAAGTCATCAAAGATCTCATTTCAAGTGACGTTTCAGTCGGTGAAAGGAATAAACTTTTCATACCCAATATAAACGCTTTCCATCGATTCAATAAGGCTTACATGAAAGTCAAAGGAAGCTCGTTATGAAAGTAACTGTAGAATTTCTAGGTCCGGTTCGAACATTAGCAGAAACGAAAGAGGCGGAGGTAGACTTAAACGATGAAGCTCGCATACGGGACCTGCTCGTCGCCATATCCGAAAAATTCCCGCAGCTTTTAAACCGTGTAATAGACGCGGAGGCATTCAAGCTTAAGGAGCCGTATGGACTTAGCGTTGAGGGACGATACGCAGTGAAAGATGTGGACGCTAAAATTGGCAAAAACAATAGAATATTGATCTTCCCCATAGAGGCTGGAGGCTAAAAATGTTCGGATACACTGGTAAGGTTTTGCATTTAGACATGACGACAAAGAAATCCAGAATAGAGCCTGTCACTGAAGAGTTCTGTAGGAAATACATAGGTGGAGTTGGCTTTGTGGCGCGTTTATTATACGACAGCACTAAGCCAAAGATAGACCCATTAAGCCCAGATAGCGTGCTGATATTTGCAACAGGCCCTTTCGGTGGAACTTTAGTACCGGTTGGCAATAAGCACGCGGTTGGGGGGAAGTCCCCTCTCACAGGGTTTATTGGAGACTCCCTTTCATCTAGCTTCTGGTCGCACGAGTTAAAAAAAGCGGGCTATGACGCCCTTATAATTACAGGAAGAGCAGACAAGTATACTTACCTGTTCATCGACGATGATACCGTTGAGTTTAGAAACGGTGAAGCCCTTCGGGGTAAGAGTTGTTTAGATGCTGAGAAACTAATAAGGGAGGAATTGGAAGACAGGAACATAAGGGTTGCTTCAATAGGAATAGCTGGTGAGAATCTAGTTCGCTACGCAAATATATCAAACGATAGGCGACACGCTGGTAGAACAGGCTTAGGTGCGGTTATGGGCTCTAAAAACTTAAAAGCCATCGCTCTGCGAGGAACGAAAACGGTACGCGTAGCAGATCTTGATGAGCTTACCCGAATTTGCCTTGACCTCTATGAGAGAGCTCAAGGACCACCCACTGAGAAATACAGGGTGTTAGGCACTCCAACCAATGTTCTCGTCTTCAACCGACTTGCTTGCTTACCAACCAGAAACTTCCAGCAAGCTACGTTCGAAGGAGCAGAGAAAGTTAGTGGCGAATACATGCTCGAGCATCACGTTACAAAAGTTTCGGCATGCGCATCCTGCCCGATCGCTTGTGACCACTACAGCTTTGTAAATGAAGGACCTTATGCCGGCGCAGCTACCTCACTTGACTACGAGTCGATGTTTGCGTTGGGACCCAACTGTGGTGTTGACGATTCCCCCGCAATCATAAAGGCATTGGAGCTCTGCGACTACTATGGATTAGACACCATTAGCACCGGCGGGGTTATTGGTTGGGCAATGGAATGCTTTGAGAAAGGGTTGTTAACCGTCAAGGATACAGGCGGGATTGAATTAACGTTTGGAAACCATAGGGCTCTTGTTCAGCTTATTCATAAGATAGCTAGTCGCGAAGGTATCGGAGATCTTCTGGCTCAAGGTGTGAAGAGGGCATCCGAAAAACTCGGTGAGGGTTCAGAACTCTTTGCAATGCACATAAAAGGCTTAGAGCTTCCTGGCTATGACATACGCGGATTAAAAACGGCTGCATTGGGCTTTGCGGTAGCTGCAAGAGGCGCATGCCACAATAGATCAGGAGCATATGATTATGACATAGGTGGTGAAGTAGACAGATTTAGAGCGGAAAAGGGCCGCGGTAAGCTTGCTATGGAATCAGAGGACTCCGCGGCAATATTTGACTCGCTCATGCTGTGCAAATTCATACGGAGATGCTTCAAAGACTTCTATGATGAAGCAGCTGAACTTTATGAGGTTGTTACTGGGCTCGAAATGAAGGCTAACCAATTAAGGGAAGCTGGCGAGCGTATCGTTAACCTGAAAAAGGCGTATAATGTTCGAGAGGGATGGACATGTAAGGACGATCGTCTACCACCGAGGATTATGAAGGACCCCATACCCGATGGTGTGGCCAAGGGCTCTCTGGTCACGCCAAACGAACTCGATCTGATGCTCAACGATTATTATGAGGCGAGAGGCTGGACTGAAGACGGGTTTCCCTCTAAGGCGAAGTTGATTGAACTCGAATTAGATGACATAGCTAAGGAGATTGGAGATGAGCGACGTGCAGAACAAGTTTATTGTTTGTGACGCTGACAAATGTGTTGGTTGTCAAATTTGCGAAATTGCGTGTTCCGTCGCTAAAGAGAAGGTCCTAAACCCTCGACTTTCCCGCATTCATGTGGCCCGCTTGGAATCAACAAGCGAACCTGTATCCAGTATAGCTATCACATGCTACCACTGCGAAGATCCTGCCTGCGTTAAAGCTTGCCCAAGAAAAGCTTTGTCCGTTGATGAAAAAAGCGGCATAATTAGAGTGAACGAAGGATACAGTGGCTGCAATGTTTGCGGTTGGTGTATTGTGGCTTGCGAGTTCGGAGCTCCAATTATGAACGTGGAAAAAATGGTTGTGGCAATCTGCGATCTCTGCCCGGAACACCCAGAACCGCCATGTGTTAAGTTTTGTCCCAAGGATGCGTTATCGTTGGCAACGGTAGAAGAAGTTATAGAAAAATCAGAGAGCGACGTTGTTAAGAAGCTTTTACAAGAGTTGTCTAGCTCGCGAAAGGGGTCAAAAACGTTCTATGAAAGGTTTGGATTCATCCCGATGCAACCAAAATAACTGAAATGACCCATCTTTGTTTTGTTAAGGTTCTTTTCAAGTCGCTAACGCGCCATAATTCCGTGACATGGCACGCGCTACTAAAACAGTTTTGATGGTACGTGTGACGTATCCAAAGCAGAAAAAGGAATACGGGTCTTTATATTATTAGTTCTCTTGGGATTTTGGATAAGACCTCGTGTCCGTCTTCGGTCACGAGCACGTCATCCTCGGCGTGAAAGTGACCATAGTCTGTGACGATTCCGGGCTCCGCTGTTATGACCATCCCTGGCCTCAGAACAGTATCATCGTACTTAGCTATGTGGGGGGGTTCTGTGGTTAGAAGCCCGATTCCGTGGCCGATTCTGCCAGCCTTGTTCGATGATGGACCTGCGCAGTCGCCTCTACCCCACAGGTCTGCTAGACCAGCCCTCTTGAACTCGTTGTCGGCGATCCTTGAAAGGTCGGATGCCTTAATCCCCGGCTTGATAGCCTCAATGATCGTTCTCGTGATCTTCATGACATTCTCCTGCATTCTCTTTTGTCTCTCAGAAGGCGCGTTCCCGATGACTATTCCGCCAGAAAGGTCGGACCATCGACCCTTGTGAGTGCATCCAAAGTCATACCAGAGCAGGTTTCCCTTCTCTAGGATGTGGTTGCCTGGAATGTCGCATCCGCTGTCGAAGTTGTAGGGTCCGGAGTTCACACTGACGAAAGGAGTTGCCCCTCCTGAGCGTATATGCTCTTGAATGAGAATGTTCACGGCCTCGGTATCCGTCATGCCTTCCTTGACGGTCTCGAAGCATTTTTTGATTGCTTTACACGAGATATCCACGGCCTTTCTGTGGCATTCGATCTCTGCATTCGACTTTACCATTCTTACGCCCCATAAGACGTCAGAAGCGTCAACGAACTCCGCTCCTGGAAATGCATCCTTTATCCTTATGAAGTCGTTGTACGGTATCCCTAAACGCTGTTCATATCCCAACTCGGCGCCTATCTTACCACGGGTTAGTTTCAACTCTCCCATGACTTCCTTGATGAGTTCAATCGGGGTCCTTAGTGAGGGGTAAGATCTCACATCCTCAACCCAGGTTTGCCTTCGAAAAGCAGACTCAAAGAACTCGTGTACCATTATTACTGGAGATCCGTCTTTCGGCAGAACCATTATTGTAGGTCTACTATGGGAGAAATCTCTAAATCCTCCGCCCAGATAGATAAAGTTTAGTCCTTCGGTGACGAGTAAGGCGTCTAAGCTTTTTTTCTCCATTAGTTTACTTGTCCTCTTCCATCGGCTCTCAAACTCACTTTTTGGAAAGCGCTTATACTCAAGGCTCAAGGTAGATTCCTCATTTAGTGCACGATATTTCTGAGGGAGAAGGCTTAAGACCATTTCGTCCCAGCGAGCTTCATTACTGCTTGCAGTGCGAATTCGCACTGCTTAGAATCAGCTATTCCCTTTCCAGCTATGTCGAATGCTGTGCCATGATCAACAGTTACACAGGGAACGAACAACCCCACATACATGTGGACGGATGCCTTTCCTGCGAGGTTCTTTGCCAGGTTAATTTCGTTGTGATGCATTCCCACGACGGCGTCGAATTCTCCACGGAACACGTTTCGATACACCGTAGTCGCTGGATATGGACCGCTCGCGTTTATTCCCAATCTCCTAGCCTTCTCTACTGCGGGTGATATTTCGTCTATTTCTTCACTGCCGTATAGCCCACCTTCGCCTGCATGAGGGTTAAGGGATGAAACGGCAATTCTCGGAGCCTTAGTTCCCAGTATCTGCTTACAAGCTTCATCTGCTGTCCTTATGCTGGAGACTACTTTTTCCATTTTTATGTTATCGGGGACGTCACGCATCCTCATGTGCCCAGTGACTTTGGTCATGATCACCTGATGAGTGTTTGTTGATACGAGTTTAACCTCTAAGACTTTAGGGCTTCTTGAAAACTCCTTCAGAAAGTCTACGTCGTCGTTGTAGTTCTGATTTGCCATGTGGTAGGCTTCCTTGCAGACGGGTGCTATAACAATTCCGTCCAAAAGGTTTAGGAAAGCTAGTTGAAAGGCTTTGGCAACGTATTCCATGGATGCCCTTCCAAAGCTTTCTGTAATAACTCCATACTTGAACTCGTCCATATCGACGTTTTGCACGTCTAGAACGTCGATTTTTCCAAAGGAAAACGCTGCATTTTTGACATCTTCAAAAATGTTCAATCTATTACTTATCCTCGTAATCTTCAGCGCATCCTTCATTACATTGGAGTCACCAATGACGAAGGGGTTGCACGAACTATAAGCTTCGGGTCTGGAAAGAGTTTTAACGATGACTTCGGGACCAATGCCTGCGGGATAGCCCATGGGAATGGCGATTCTTGGTTTTTCAGCGGACAAACTTATCTCCACCAAGGTACAGATATCGCATATTAGAATTCTTATATCTTTAGTTTTCGTGCAGGTGTGGAAGAGTTTCTCGTTACTCAGAATATCCCCTTGTCCCTCGTTACAGAGAGAGGACCTTTAGAAAAAGGCTTCTAATCATAGGAACGTTATTCTGCCGCTCGATGAACATGGCGAGACGCATGTTGTCAGCATCTTGTTTTATATACGCCTGTAGACTAAAGAGAAGAAAGAGGTGAAAATGTCCTTGGTTGTTCTGACAGATAAACAGCTCCAAGAACTCGGAACAAAGATGTTCGTGGCATTAGGGGTTCCAAAGGATGAGGCTGTATGGGTTACCGACTGTTTGGTGAGGGCGAACCTCAAGGGGGTCGACTCACATGGTGTCCAGATGATACCTAGGTATGTGCAGGATATAAAGCAGGGAAGACTCAAACCAGAAGCCAAGATAAAGCTCATGAAGGAGACAGCTGCAACCGCGCTCTTCGACGGTGGTGGCGGCTTCGGATACACTATGGCTAGACAGGCTATGGAAGCAACCATTAAGAAGGCTAGGAAAGCTGGGGTAGCTTACTCGGGCGTCTGCAACTTACACCACATCGGCCGTGTGGGAAGGTGGCCTGAGATGGCTCTGGAAGAGGACATGATAGGAATCGCCAGCCAGCCGGGTGGAGTCTACATTGCACCATGGGGTGGGATAGAAAGAAAACTGCCGATAGCTCCGATAGCCATCGCCATCCCCACGGGGAGGTATCCCCCCATCGTCATCGACATGTCTCTGGGACCTATAGCGGGCGGACGGGCCTCGATCCTAGCTCTGCGTAAACAGAAAGTACCTCTGGGATGGCTCATAGACAAGGAAGGCAAACCCACCGATGACCCAGCCGTCTTCGACAGAGGGGAGGGTGCTCAGCTACCTTTAGGGCAGACGGGACTCGGTTACAAAGGCATGGCCCTTGCCATGGTCGTCGACATCTTTGGCGGTCCGCTTATCGGTGTCTTCCAAAGCCATGCAGACCCGTTCCAACGTCGAGGAGTCTTCTTCGGAGCAATCAACATAGAGTCCTTCGTTTCCATCGACGAGTTCAAGAAGGGCGTGGATGACATCATAGCCGACATAAAGTCCTCCAAGCTAGCCCCGGGCTTCAAGGAGATAATGATCCCAGGTGAGCCTGAGTGGAGAGAGCAGGAGAGAAGACTCAAGGAAGGGATCTTCATCGACGACACGATATATGAGAATATACTTGAAACCGCTAGGACGGTTGGAGTGGACATCTCGAAGTACAAAGGCAAGGCTGGCAAAGCCGAAGTCACTCACCCGTCATACGCTCTCAAGCAACACTACTAGCTGTGAAGCTGGAGGGGAATATCCAATATCTCCACACACTTCTTGAGAAAGACTTCCTCTTGGTATGGTTGCGTCGCCGCCCTGATCTCCTCGACGTATTCATCTTATGCTCTGGGGAGCCTCGGTCGATCTTCATGATAAACAAGAAGAAACAGGAACTTCGGCTGTACGCATGATAACCAAAGTTTCGTTGCTCCCATCCGAAAAAGAAGCCCAGTGGAGAAGTACGGCAGATATAAATGCTGGGAAGTGAACTCTAGCTACTCCGGGAAACGTTATATATTTTATCCAATGTGTATTACGTAATTTTATGGAGTTTTTAGAAAAGATTTCGAAGGCTATTGAAGAGCTGAAGGGAGAGGAGGCAGAAACTCTCGTCAAAGAGGCGATCGAGAAGGGGATCGACCCTTTCAAGGTGCTTAACGGCGTAACGGCGGGAGCAAGGGCCGTTGGAGACAAGTTCCAAAGATCTGAGTACTTCCTACTTGAACTTTTTGAAGGGGCGGAGATAACCGAGAAATGCCTGGGTTTGGTGACGCCTCACTTGCCTAGGGAGGCGACGACGAAACGAGTGAAGGTTGTTCTGGGTTCGGTGGCTGGAGACTTACATGACATTGGCAAAAACCTCGTTGCCCTTCTACTAAGATCCGGCGGCTTTGAAGTTTACGACCTCGGAGTAGATGTCCCGTGTAAACGCTTTATAGAAGAGGCGGAAAAAGTCAATGCAAGCATCATCGCAATATCGGCACTGATGTACTCAACAAGGCTGGCCCAGAAGGAAACCATAAAGCTTCTGGAGGACCTGGGGCTAAGGAGCAAATATAAAGTGATGATAGGTGGGGGAGCGACAACAAAACCCTTTGCAGAATCCGTCGGAGCAGATGGGTGGGCTGAAAATGCTGTGGAGGCGGTGAATGTAGCTAAACAATTGGTAGGTACAGAGGGGTGAATTAGGATGGTTTCGATTAAGGACTTCCAAGAGAGGGCCCTCACCGGCCCGCTAACCGACAAGAGGGCTTTCGACAAAAAGCTTATGTTGAAGGTTAGGGAACTCGCGAAGGATTACGGCATAACTTTCAACCCCCGAGAGGTTATACCAGATGATTCCATGGCAGACGCTGTTTTCAAGGCTGGCTTCGACTTGCTGATGGATGTAGGCATCTACCACATAGACACAGAGAGGGTCATCATGTATAACGAGAAAGAGGTGAAGGATACCATGAGAACGAGGCCGAGGGAGATAACACTCGGCGAAGGCAGGGATAAGGTAACGTTTAAGTCAAGGCAAGTCGTTCCAGGCGACAAGAGCGTCCCCATAATAGCGGGTGGAAGTCCTCATCTGGCGACCGAGGACGTCTATATACCGTTAATGCAATCATTTGCACAGGAGCCTACGAACAACGGGCTTTGCCCAGGCGTAGTAACCTCAGCATATGGAATAGAGAACAGAGCGAGAACGCCTGGGGAGATCATCTGCGCCATGGCCGAGGCGCGCTGGATGAAGGAGGCGGCTAGGCGAGCGGGCAAACCAGGCATATACATAGACGAGCCGATGAGCGCGACATCGCCCGCGGCGTACATCTCCGCATTCAGCCAACCAGGGGGCTACAAAAAGGAAACCACACAAATGTCAACACATCTCTACGGCGAAATGAAGATCCCTTGGGAGCGAGTCGTTTTAGCTACGTATGCGCTACAAAACGGGATTGTGCCTTGGACCTGCTGCCCAGCAGTCATAGGCGCCTACTGTAGGAATGCAGAGGAGGCGACGATAGTCAATGTCGCGAGCACGCTCGCACAACTGGAGTACAACCGAGGCTCCCTAGTAGCGCTGTATACCGTAAATGTTAGAGGTGGAAACTACGTCTATCCACGGGATAACTACATGGAGTACGCCACATTTAACAGGACCATGAGGAACATACCCGTACCTGTCCAAGACCTCTTCTTGGCGGGTGCAGGACCCTGCACGGAGATGGTCGTATATGAACTCGTGGCCCAGACTATAGCATACACAGCTTCAGGTGGCGCAGCTTTTTTGGAAATACATGGCGGCGGGGTAGACGATTTCAAACGAGGACGACTCGGTGTTGGCACAGGCATGGAGGCAAGGATCGCTGGTGAAACGGCTCACGCTGTGGCCAGTATGAGTTTGACGAGGAGCGATGCGAACGAACTTGTGAACATGGTTATAAAAAGGTATGAGGATGACCTCATAAAGGATAAATACCCAACGGGTAAAACCTTCACCGAATGCTATGACCTAAAGACCCTCACGCCATCAAAGGAGTACTTAGACATATACGCTGAGGCGAAGAGGGAACTGACAGATATCGGCATAAAATACGAATAAAACCCAAACTTTTTCATTTTTATCCACCACAATCACTTTATAGAGAATAACGGTGCGTAACCATGTTTAGGTTTGAGAAGGAGCAGGAAGTATACAACATAGGCGGTATAAGGATCGGCGGTCAGCCCGGTGAGAACCCCGTCGTTTTGATCGGCTCAATCTTCTATGAGGGACATAAAATCGTTGAAGATGAAATCAAAGGAACCTTCGATAAAAAAGAAGCCGAGAGACTTGTGAACAAACAAGAAGAGATGTCCACCAAAACCGGCATCCCACACGCATTGGATGTAGTAGGATCCTCATCTTCTGAAGCTCTGATGAAGTATATCGATTTTATTTCGGACATAACTGACGCCCCACTCCTAATCGACTCTACAAACCCAGAAATTCGTCTCAAGGCATCAAGACATGCCATCGAGATTGGTTTGAAAAACAGGGTAATCTATAATTCGATAAACCCTCACATAAAAGATGAGGAGATAAGGGGAATCAAAGAAGCCGGTATCGAAGCGGCGATCATTCTCGCGTTCAGCCACAGGCATTTTAGACCGAGACAAAAATTAGACTTGCTCACGGGAGACGAAAATGAAGCTGGTCTCCTTCAGAAAGCGAAAAACGCTGGGGTAGGTAAAGTATTGATAGATCCGGGCATAGTGGATGTCCCGAGCGTAGCCCCAGCTGTGTCATCGATCCACATGATAAAAGAGAAACTAGGACTACCTGCCGGATGCGCTCCTTGCAATTCTCTGGATATGTGGAAAAGGCTAAGCGAGTTCGGAGACCATGCAAAGATAACTTCTTTGACCAGCGCCGCAACAATCGCTCAGTGCATGGGCGCTAATTTCATACTTTATGGACCTATTAGGAGGGCAGACATCGTTTTTCCAGCCTGCGCGATGACGGATGCAATAATAACCTATAATAACATTGTAACACATGGTTTCAGGCCAAAACACAAAGACCTACCTTTATATAAAATTTTTTAAACTCACATGGAGGATCAACCCTCTCGAAGAGCGGCAAATGGAACAGACTTATGAGCCATGCGGTTCCTAGGCCACAAAAACATCAAAACACTTTGGGGCTACATTGAGCTTGAATGGAGAATCTTTATCAAGACTGGCTTCATCCATGAATTCAACGGAGTAACGCTTTTCAGGAAACGAAAACAAATATGGCAGATAATCCAAAAAGGTGAGGAAAGTGAGCATATCCCGCATACCTGTAAGATTCGTGATTGAGGGAGTTGGCGAGGTGGAGGGAGAATTAGTGCGGTATCTCGCTCCGAGAACGGTCGATGCTCTCATCAGGAGGCTACCCATCGAAGGGCGAGCTGCGCTCTGGCAAGAAGAAGTGTACTTTGAAGTTCCGGTGAAAATGGGTGAGGAGAAAGCCAAATCCACCGTGGAGAAGGGCACGATAGCGTACTGGCCCATGGGAAACGCGCTTTGCATCTTCCACGGCGAGTCTCAACCGTATAGCCCGGTGAACATAGTCGGCAACATAACAAAGAACCTAGAATTAGTTAGGCAGGTGAGGAGCGGAACGAAAATCAGGGTTGAAAAGGTCTAGTTGACAAGTTCATAAGAATGCGCTTTCGTGCCATTGCCTCAAAATATCGTCGCACCG
>Ga0315314_1001240_pt1 | contig 23700 bp, 27 predicted proteins | sample TDP9_MG_FD_203631 | JGI IMG/M metagenome (GOLD analysis project Ga0315314, IMG submission 203631) | Freshwater sediment microbial communities from Lake Towuti, South Sulawesi, Indonesia - TDP9 | ecosystem: Environmental > Aquatic > Freshwater > Lake > Sediment | place: Indonesia: South Sulawesi... | reverse complement strand
TCGGGAACTCCTGACCAATACTCTGGTCTTTCTGGAAGCCCCCCTGGATTGGTTTGGCAAGGAGGAGCGCCATATGTTCGAGGCCGGATGAGGCAGGCTGGCATCCGATCGATGAGGGAAAGAGAAATCGCCTGAGGCTCAACCCCAGGCGCTTTTTTCGCCTTGCTGAGACCTCTCCTATCCCTCCTCCAGAGTGAGCTGGTGGCGGATTCTGATGCAACTGATCACACTCTGCGCAGCGGGACAGGAGGGCAGATAGGCATCCAGGGATTGCTGTGCCTCCTCCTCCTTGCCCGGAGTCACCTTCAGGAAATAGCGCACCCGGATCTCGGTGATCTTCAGCACACCTCCTGCATTCTCGATGTCACCCTCCGCTTCCGCCCGGTAGCGGTCCTCAGAGGTCAGGATCTGATGGTTGGCCAGGACCCTGGCCAAGGTTCCCATCATTCAGGCACTAATCGCCGCCACTATGTGGTCCAAGGTGGCGGCATGTTCCTCCTCGGGCTCCACCCCGTAGAATCTCTTGATCCCCCCATGAACACCGTAAAAGATGGGATCCGAGAAGCCCTCGATGAAGGCCTTTCTGACGACCCCCTTCACCCGTGTGATCGTCGCCTTTGAAGTATGCACCACCTCTCCCATAGCAATTCTCCCTCCTTTCCTGATCGTTAAATACATTATAGCTCAACTCGTTCGCTCTGAACACCCCGGAGAAGGGCCATTTTTTTCTCTTGACATTTCTTCGGGGATGGATTAACTACCAAAGTAGTGAGTATCCCCTTGAGTAGTGAATAGAGGATTCATGAATGATCTCATCTCCAGGCTGGTGGAGTTGGGCTTCGGTGAGTATGAGGCGAAGATCTACCTTGTCCTTTTGCGCCAGAATCCAGCCAGTGGCTACGAAATCAGTAAGGCCTCCGGCGTTCCCACCTCCAAGATCTACGAAAGCTTGCGGCGTCTGAAGAATAAGGGCTTCATTTTCGGAACGGAGGACAAGCCGGAGCAGGCAAAAAAATATATACCCATTGAGCCTGAGGAGCTCTGCGGCCTCCTCTCGCGGAAGATCAAGAGGAATCTCGATCATGTCGCAGCCGCTCTGGCCAATCATGAGCCTCCCAGGGAATCCTCCTATATTTGGGCCGTCTCTGGCCGGGACGCAATTTTAGCGAAGGCGGAGAACCTGATCCAGCAGGCGCAAAAGACCATTCTCCTCTCCACCTGGGATGAGGATCTGGAGCCCCTGCTCGAGTCCCTGGAAAGGGCCGCAAAACGAAGGGTTCGGATTGCGATGGTGAGCTTTGGCTCCCAGCGGCCCAAATTCGCCATGGTCTTTCCCCATCCCATTAAGGATACCATCTACAACGAGAAGGGAGGTCGGGGGTTGACCATCTGTGTGGACTCGCACACGGTCCTGGAGAGCATCGTGGGGCCGGAAGATCAGGGACAGGGGGCCTGGAGCCGAAATCCGGGTTTCGTCACCGTAGCAGAGGATTATCTCAAGCACGATATCTATGTGATGAAGGTGATTGGCCGTTTCGATAAGTTACTGCGAAAGACCTACGGGGAGAGATACGAGAAGTGGCGCGACATCTTTTCCGATGAGGTGCTGTGACATGGAGTACTCCTGCCGAATGAAGTTCTTGAAAAGCTCATCCATCCGCGAAATGTTGAAGATGGCGGCAAACCGGGAGCTGATCTCCTTCGCCGGGGGATTGCCTGATGCCAGTCTCTTTCCCACCAACATCCTGGCAGAGCTGGCGGAAAAGGTCATCCGGGACCACGGTCGAGTCGCACTGCAGTATGCCCCCACGGAGGGACTCCTTCCCCTGCGGGAGAAGATCGCTTGCTCCCTGGCGGCCAAGGGAATCCAGGTGGAGGCGGAACAGGTGCTGATCACCCAGGGTTCGCAGCAAGGAATTGATCTCCTTTGCAAGCTGCTCCTGGATCCGGGGACAGCTGTGCTCACCGAGAATCCCAGCTACCTGGGTGCCCTGCAGGGCTTCCACTTCTTTCAGGCCCATCTCCTCTCCGTGGCGGTGGATTCCGAGGGGATGATCGTCGAAGATCTGCCCGAGGTTCTGAAGGAAAGGCCGAAATTGGCCTATCTCATGCCCAATTTCCAGAACCCCACGGGCATTCAGTATTCCTTAGATCGGCGCAGGGCAATAGTAGATACCCTCTCTGCCCATGGGGTGCCCTTGATAGAAGACGACCCCTATGGGGAACTCATTTATGATGGGTTGCCTCTCCCCTCTCTCTGGAGCTTCTATCCCGGAGAATGCAAGGTTCATTTAGGGACTTTTTCCAAGACGATCGTCCCTGGGCTGCGGATTGCGTATCTGGTTTCCAACGCGGATCTCATCCATCGTCTGGCCCTGATCAAGCAGGCCACGGACCTTCATACCAATAACCTGGGCCAATGGATCGTGAATGCCTTCCTCGAGGAGGGCCTCCTGGGTGAACATATCGAGAGAATCCGAGAGACCTATAGGAGAAAGCGGGATCTGATGGCGGCATCGATCAAACAGTACTTCCCGCCCATAGCTTCTTATCAGGTTCCCAGGGGAGGCATGTTCTTCTGGGTCCAGATCCCTGCGGGTCTGGATGTGATCAGGCTGCTCGAGGCTTGCCTATGCAGGGGAGTAGCCTTTGTCCTGGGAAGCGATTTCTTCATCCGCCAGCCAGCCGAGAATTTCTATATTCGCCTCAACTTCACCTCCATGAATGAAGAAAAGATCGAGCAGGGCATCTTTGTGATCGGCGAGGAGATGGCCAAGCTGACCCAGCGAAGAGAGGAAGTGGCCATAGCCAGCTGATGCCATTGCCCTGCGGACGAGGCAAAAGGGGGTCCCCTTTGCCTCTTCTCTTCTTCTCCCCCTAAGAAGACCCGAATTCTCAGGACTTGGCGAGCCCCTTCACCTTCCCAGCCCAGGAAAAAACCCCTTTACAAATCAGGAGGAATCTGGTAATTAGAGTGGCCAGAATTTCCTTGCAGACGGTGCCGCTGACTTGAAGATGGCCGCAAAGAAAGATAAAGAGTGGATGCTTGATTCCGGACAGGCGTATCCCATGCGGGAATAGCTCAGTGGTAGAGCATCGCCTTGCCAAGGCGAGGGTCGCGGGTTCAAGTCCCGTTTCCCGCTCCACATGTGAAAAGAATGGGCGATCACTGGATATCTTGACTCCGTCTTGGGCGGCGTAGCCAAGTGGCTAAGGCAGAGGTCTGCAAAACCTTTATTCAGCGGTTCGAGTCCGCTCGCCGCCTCCAGTTCCAAAAGACCTGAAATTCGTGAGATTAGGAATACAGTTGCCGAGGTGGCGGAATTGGTAGACGCAAGGGACTTAAAATCCCTCGGGCATTCTTGCCCATACCGGTTCGATTCCGGTCCTCGGCACCAATCTTTCGGTCACTTACATCACCCCCCCTCCTTCGCTTCTCCCTGCCAAAATCATGGATTGTGCCCGAAATTGTGCCCGTCGAGGCGCTGAGCCCTTGCTGGTAGGCCTCCCGCTTGGCTGCCGCCATCTTCAAATCGCTCTCGCTCACGATGTTGTAGCGCTCGAAGACGCTCCGGGTCTTGTGGCCGGAGATCATCATGGCCACTCGCTCCGGGATGCCGGCCCTCACCATATCCCTCACCGCCGTCCTCCGCAGATCGTGAAATAGCCTCTGCCCGATCCCGGACTCCTCGCAGGCCCTCCCCCAGGCTCTCCGGATGTCCCTGATCTTTCCGAGGCCTTCCTCATAGGGGCTGGGGAAGGCATAGGGCGTGATCTTGCCCACCTTCTCCCTGGCCTTCTTCTCTTCCAATTGGTGAATAAAGACGGCCTTTAGCTCTTCATCCAGATAGACCGTCCGGCCCTCCCTGTTCTTCGTCTCCCCCGGCTCGATCCTCGCGATGCCCTGCTTGAGATCGACCTGGGGCCAGGCGAGGCCGGTGATCTCCGAGAATCTCCACCCCGTCTTGTAGGCAAAGGTGAGGAAGCCTCGGAGGTAATCGGGAAGGGCCTCTCTCAAGGCCAGGAATTCGCCATACTCGAAGAATCCCTTCCGGATATTGTCTTCCCTCAGCATGGGGATATGGGGGACTCGATTCACCTTGGGTGGAGTTTGCTGGGCTCCGGCCCGGAGCATCCGCTTCAGGGCTGCCAGCTCCCGGTTGATCGTGGCATTGGCCGCGCCTTCCCCGATCCGCTTCTCGATGTAAGCATGGATGCGGGGGGTGGTGATGTCCACGATCCTCATTCCTCCGAAGAAGGCCCCAAGATGCCTCACGGACAATTCCGCCCGGACCAGGGATCGCTTTTGATTGATCCGATAATCGGCCAAAAAGGCCTCGGCCAGCTCGTCAAATCTCACCCGGTCGAAATACACCCCGGGAAGCTTCCCTTCGGAGATTTCCCCCTCGCGCTTCTTCAATAAACGCTTCGCATCCGTCTCGCTTTCACTTCGGGTAGATTCCCGGTAAGGCTTGCCATTCCGGTAGTATTTGATCCACCAGACATTGCCCCTTTTATACGTCATGCCCATTCCGTCTCACCTCCTTTCCTTCTTTTGGATTGTCGCTCTTGCTCTCTTCCTTTTTCTGGAAGGGTAGGGTTTGGATTTCTTCTCGCTGTCGATCCGATGGGCCTTCACCCAGTCGATCAGCTCCTCTTTGTCGAAGAGCCACCGCTTGCCGACCTTGTAGGCGGGTATCTCGCCACGATAGATGAAGCGGTTGACCGTCATGCGGCTGAGGCCCAGGAGCTTGATAGCATCAGAAAGGGTAATGAACCGTCTATCCATTATATAACTCTCTGTATCATAATATAAAGCGGCATTGCATTTCTGTCAAGAGAATTTTTCAGCTCCAGGATTGAGATAAAGAATGGCCTCTATTTGCCCCTACAAGCCACGATCTCTCCCGGGGAGCAAAGATGTATGCCTCCAATTGAAGAGGCTGAAATCGGCCCCGCCTTGGCTGCGGGTTGGGGAAAGATCCGCCCTGGCCTTCCCCTGAATTGACCCCCTCATCCCCACGGCTGGTCGCCTGCTCCCCCATACCTTTTTGCCGAATTCCCCTCCACCATCCCGACTTATGCCTCCAGGCCTGGAGCTCAGAACTCCATCGATAGTCAAGAGGGTCTTCTGTGCCGATCCCCAAGGTCTCCAGGAGAGGGTAGGGGAAGAGACTCCCGCCCATGCGAAGAAGAAGCCAGGCAGGCATGGGTCATGGTGGGCCATCACGATCATTCCGCATATGGCATTGGCCAGGTCATCATGAGGCACTCCGCCGCCTATGGTTCGGGGATGATCAACCACATCTTTGCCGGAGGGTCCCCGCTTCCTCTTCAAAAGGCAAAGCCCCCTGACCATTTCCCGGTTGTCGAGCAGCTCCACCAGGCCGGAGGTAATGTAGGGCAGACCCTCGAGGTATATCTCTGACTCGCCCAGCTCACTTGCCCAGTGGGAGATGCCCTCTTTCCGGAAGCCCTCTTCGATTCCCTCCCCGATCCCCTCTCGGCCCCGATCTTCGCCATGGTCAGTTAGACCGGCTCAAGAATTTGCCCGTTCTTGCGCCAGGGCCCCCTGATTTGCGTCGTTTCTGGGAGGAAAAAACTTTGTCCGTATGTCAGAGCCTCCCCCGTCCCCAGACCGCTTTTCCTTCTTCTTTCGAGGTGCCTTCGTGTAAGGCATGAACGGAAAAAGAGGGCAACTGGGTATCCCGCAATCCTCCCGGCCGTCGGCTTTCTCAAGCAGTTTCTTCATGGTTGTATGGATCGTAGCGCCAACCAGGGGAACCAGGCCCACTCGCTACCTTTTCCTTGTACCGCCAGCCAGGCGAACCAACGCCGTAGGAATTAGCCATCTTCCTCTTGTTCAATTTGATCTTTTTCCTTGCCTCTCTCAATATGGCAGCGGACGATCCTTTGACTGCCACCCTCAAAGCATTATGGAGATGTCTCTTCCTGGGTCTTCCTTCAGACTCCCGCGCTTCCAAGTAGGCCGGGGCCGCTGGCCAGTCAATAAAGAACTTTCGGGGATAAACAACTCCTGGATCTGGATCAACAAAGAACTTCTCGGGCACCAAAAACTCTCCTTCAGGAAGCTCACCTTTTCGTTTTGGCTTTGGCTCAACAACAACTACCGCGGGCTCATACCGACGTTTAAGCGAATTCATGCTGCCCATGTTATTCACCTCCCTTCAAACACCGAAATTGAAAGCATAATCTCGCGCGGGGAGAGATATGTCAAAAATCCGCGAGGCTCGCTGTGGCCCTCGCACCCCCCTCCTCCCCGGAAGGCTGGGGGTTGTGACGCGCGCCCACTCACCTACCGTTTCCGCTTTCACCTCTCCTTGGCCATATCAAACCATTACCCTTCCCCTATTCGTTCCGTTTTCGTGCAGTGAGTTGGGAAATTTTAGAATTTCCTACGCCTTTTCGGGCTGGGTTGTGACCAGACCTATATGGGTAAAGGGAACACCTGAAGATCGGGCAGAGCTTGACCTCGTTTGAGCTACCTGCCGAGCAGTCCAGGCACTTCAGGCGAATTGCCTTCATAGGCGTGGTGGCCTTCACTTAGCCGCCTCCTTCTCATGCATCCCGCCGCTCATGCCCTGGCCTTTGTATTCCTGGAGGGAGAAGACAATCTCCTCGACGGTGTTCTTCTTCATCCGGCCTACGATGCGCTGATCCGAAGGCGCCTCGTCTCCTCGATTCATCCTCAAGACCTCCTCTCTCAATCAAACGTTCTCTTGTGCCTGGAGATGAAATCTTCCAGGTCCTCCCTGGCGATCCAAATCTTTCTGCCTCCGGGAAATTTGACGAAACGAATACAACCCCGCCAGATCGCCTCCCTCATGGCCCAGGTGGTGAGCCCCAGGTATTCCGCTGCTTCCTTTAGGGGCAAGAGGCGCGGAGGATTCATCATCCTTTGAGCGGCTGCGGATTTTTGTTTGACGCTATTCTTCAAGGTGCTGTGCCCGAATTGTGCCCGTATCAGAGTGATCTAACTTGATTTCTCGAAACGCTTTCGATGGGCGGACGGACTTATCCATTTCTCGCCTCATTCCAATCAATCAGCTCCTGAAACACCTTTCCTCCCTTAGCCTTCCTCAAACCCTCCCTCTCTTGTGCAGCCTGAGCCTCGACCCTCTTCTGCTCCGCCTTAGCTTTATGAGAGAGGGCCACCGTCCGAGCGTATGCCACCGGGTCCCGCTTGCCGAAATCGAACCCATCCTTTTTCTCCTTGTCAAAGCAACTTCTTAGCCCTACAAGAAGGCATTGCTCATCTGCCCTATCCCTGACCTTCACCAGGTTGGCCAGGAGGCTGCCGACTCTTTCCCCGGCGATCCGCTTCGTCTTATTGGCTGCCCGGACCTTGTTCATGAACTCCAAGATGAATTCCTTGGTCTCTAAGCCGAAGCGGAGGTACTCAGGCAGGGAGGAGAGAAACGCGGAAAGCGCTTCGAAGGTTTGGTAGTATGTTTTTTCTTTACTTCTTAACTTCTTTAATTGTGTCCCATCTGCTGTATCTTCTGCTGTTCCCTTATTGGACTCCTGTTGGCCTTGTGCCGCATCTGTGTTGGGTTTCTGCTGTCCTTTCTGGTGTCCCTTCTGGTGTCCCTTCTGGTGGTCTCCTGGTGTCCCTTCTGGTGTCCCCTCTTCCTCTTCTGTTGCTTGATATTTCTCGTAATTACAAATACTTAGGACACAGAATCTGCTGTCCCTTCTGGTGAATTCTATGGTGTCACTTTTCCCACCCCAATTCGTGCCCGACTTTCGCTCAACCATTCCCTCGTTTTCCAAGGCGGTTAGGAACGCTCTTGTCCTCTTCCTGGTCCAGCCGAATGTCTTGCTCAGGCCGAGGATTGACGTAAGAAACTCTCCTCGCTCCACGGGAATGTATTGATTCCTGAAATTGACAATGCCGCGCTGGTAATTCGCTTGAGAATAAATGAAAGACCATGCATAACCATCGCACCAGGGCTTTCTGCTCGATATTTCATGGCGGAATTGCTCCCGCCACAACTTCACCCACCCCTTACTTTGCACCTGTTGCCTCCACAAAGGCCTGAAGATCATCCTTCAGGCTCTTGCTTCTGGTGAGAATCGTGAAAAGCCGAACAAACTTCTCCCGGTCGAGACTGAACCCTGAATAGCGTCCGGTTTCGCAGCAAATTCTCAAGGGGACTTCTTCCACGCTATCCGAGGAGTAGAAGAAGTCGGCCAGTTGCAAAATGCGTTTCTTCGTCATTTCCTCGCTTCCCGATAAGTATTGAATCGTCCGTCCCACTCCAAGCTGATCCTCGGAATTGTCGGGCCATACCGATTCTTGGCCAATTCCAAGAAATCCTCGTCCTCCTTGGCATTGTCCAAGAGGCGAGGCCGATGCAGGAAAAGGACGAGATCCGCGTCCTGAGAGATCGCCTCCGATTCCCGCGTATCGCGAAGGCAAATCTTCCCGGTGAGCCGCTCTTCCGGATTTTGGTTTAGTTGAGAGAGGCCCAGAATAGAGATTTTCAGCTCTATAGCCAGACGCTTCAAGGTCCGGGAGATGCCTGCGACCTGGATATGGCGGGGCTCGCCTTTGATGTGATTTTCGATCAATTGCAAATAATCAAGCCCCACGAACCTCACTCCATGGCATAGGACCATCCTCCGGATCTTCATGGAAACCTCGGCAAGGGTCCGGGTCCTATCCTCAAAGAAGAGGGGGAGGGCCTTGAACTTGTCGTGAGCTTCCAAGAGGATCCTCTCTTCCCTCTGTGTCAGATTTCCCTTCTTCACGTCCAACGGGCTCAAGCCAGTTTGCTTTTGCACAAGATGAAGCATGACTTCGTCGCAGGGCTGCTCCAAGGAGATGCAGAAGGAACGGACACCTTGTTTCGCGGCGCGAAAGAGCATATCCATCTCCACGGTCGATTTCCCGTGGGCCTGACGCCCCGCCAAAACGGTCAGGGTGCCCTCCTGGAGGCCCCCCGTAACCGCATCGAGGGAAGGGAAGGGAGTGGGGATGCCAAAGACGGTTTGCCCGTCTTGTCGTTCGCCCTTTCGGCTGTAGTAGTGATCCAAGATCGACTTCGACAGGTTTTCAGCGGTCCTCAGTTCCCGGTCTCCGGTATCGTCCAGGATCGCCATAACTTTCGCGCTGAGCTTTTCCTCCACCTCGCAGTATTCGAGGGAAGGGTCCTCCACCTCCTGGAGGCCGAGTTGCAGGGCTTGCTTCAACTTCCTGCGATTGCTGGCCTGCCGAAGTTCGCCGAGGTGGTAGTCCAAGCTCATACCTGCAAGGTATTCGGAGGAGTCAAGGATCTCCAGGATTCGGGAATGGGGGATTTTCTTGCCTCGCCTCTTCAGTTCAGCAACAACCGAGATCGGGTCCACCGGATGCCCTTTCCCGAAAAGAGAGTGAGCTGCCTCAAAGATGCTCCGGCAGGTCTCCGAGGTGAAATCTTCTGGCCTCGCTCGGTCGAGGACAAGAGGTAGGTTGGCGCTGCCCTCCACAGGATGGAAGAGAGCACCAAGAACGAAGGCCTCCTCCCTCTCGTTAACCAAGGGAGACAATTTCTGCCTCCTTTTCGGCAGCGGGGTTTTCCCGCTGAGGAATGATTAGCTTCTCCTCGAGCCAGCGCCCCAGAGCCTTTTCTTGTTCCTCACTTGAGGCCAAGTAGTATATGCCTCGCAGTTGGAAATCCGGGGTGAAGTCCAGCAAAATTCCAAGCGCCATTTGTGTAGTGTTCACGTCCTTCCACCACCTTTCAAGGCTATCATTCGCGCCTTCAGCAATCGGTATGAAGTCAAATATTGCAGAATCGGCGTCGGATAATCGGAATTGAATTGGACGAGGAGTTGGGTGAGTTGGGGAGAGGAGAGAAAGGAGAATTTGACCCAGTTATCGGACAACGACAACTCGGCCTCTAAGCCGTGACACTGGAAAAAAGCAGCGAGGTTCAGGTCCGGCGTCACGAAAGTTCCGGCCTTCTCGTTTACCTTCTGTTCTTTTTTCACCGTCTTCCTCTATTCTCTTCTCTTCAAGCCGCAACAAAAAGGGGCGACCACTGGATCACTCCAGCAATCGCCCCTCTGATTACGATAAGGGCTTATTTAGAGGAGATTTTGCCTGGTTGTGAAAGCCAGAATGGCTACTTATTCACTTCCATATATTGGCTTTTTCAGCCAGGCAGAGTTTCCTCTGAATTCTTGCGCCTTGCGCCCTTGCAAGGCTATTCAATTATATCCCATATTTTTCTGTCAGAGTCAATACTTTTTTCGCTCTCAATAAGCTCGCTTCTTCCTTCGAAAAGTATTTTAGTTCCAGTTTTCCTATCGCCACCAAATCGCGCTTGCGAATGCCATCGAGTAACTCTCTGATCTTCATGGTTGTTCTCCATATCTGTTAAGGTAAGGTCGGGTTGTTAGGCGATTTCGCGTTCAATCGACCATCTGAAAATCAAGAACTCGGAACTCTATATTTGTTGTCAACTGCCGAACACTTTGATCTACTTCCCTGGTGATCCGTTTCGCAAGACCTGCTGGTATTACACCTTGGTATTCAACGATATCGACATGAATCGGATCGCCCTGTGAATCGTAGAAGACGACGAGGCAGTATACATACTTGACATTGTCACGCAGTTGATTCCTAAGCGAAAAAGTGTAACAGCCGATTGGATACGGTTCCCATCTGAACTTACCGCCCGTTACACTTTCTGAGCTTTGGCCCCCTAAGTCTGACAGGATCGATTTCTGTGCTTTCACTGCCTTCGCCTGGGCCAGTGGCTTTACAGAGCCTGACTTAGTCAGCAATTCCTTCACGTATTTCGAAGGGATAGCGAAGTTCAGGTTTTGGCCGCTTCTGAAGGTGGCGACTGAAACACCAATGACCTCTCCTCTAACGTTCAAGACTGGGCCACCGCTGCTGCCGGGTGAAATCGGGGCTGTGATTTGAAGAAGCTTGTCTGTGCCAACCTCTCTAATGCTACTGACGATACCCTGAGAAAACGTGCCTTCCAATCCCTGCGGATTCCCCACAGCGTAGACAGGCTCACCGACCTGAACGGCGTCGCTGTTGCCAAGGGGAAGCACCTGCGGGCGTCCGGCCGAGATCCTGAGAACTACCAAGTCCCGCTCCGGATCAACCGCAGTGATCCCTTCAATGTCATACTTCGCTTTCGCGCCAACCAGCTTTGCGTAGCCCCTCGCTGCACCTTCCACAACGTGGAGATTGCTGGCTACCTCTCCATCGCGGACAAAAAACCCGCTACCAAGCGAAAGAGGCTGACCGTTGGCATCTTCCATGACCAATAGCATGGTCGAGCGAAACGCCCTTTTTGCGATTTCCTGGGCCGTTTGAGCATTTGCCGTGCTTGCTCCCAAGAACAGGAGGAGCCCCCAGCACAAGAACCCCAACGATCTCGATTTCATCAGTGCCATCTATGACCCTCCCCGTCACCTAACGACACGGTTAACTGCGCTGTGTCCCGGCGACCGTATTTAGGCGGCGGGGTACAGCGTCAGCTGGACCAACAAGTTATGATCTGCTTGACGAAAGCCACAACCTTGGACCAATTATCTATCAATAAGGAGGTCGAGATGGATACGACCATAGCGGCAATCGCCCATATCACAGTCGTTCGTATGCCAGATTTACTTTCTTCCTGAACCGGCTTAATCACACTTTTGTAGACGTCTTCATAAACGTCGGAAACCCTTCGAACGACCGCAAAATGATCCCTTATCTGCCGCAAAGGTTCCTTGAGTAGACTCAACACTTCACTCTCGCCGATTATTTGGTCAGCTTCATCCAGTTTCCTGCTGGTGTCTTCCAATGTAGCCGACAATTGAGCCGGATTGAAGGTCAGGATTGTAGTGATCCGCTCCTCAAGCCTGGCGAATTCCTCTTCTGCTTTCCCAATCAGATCCGCCAGGTATTCGTGAGTTCGCTCACTGACAGTTGCGACAAAAGTAGGGGCAAATCCATCCTCACCGAACTCTCCGAAGTAAATTACGCCATCTCTGCATAGGCTGTGAAGGAAAGAACACACATCGTCATCGCGGGTCAGGAGTTCGCAGAACTCCCGACCAACCGATGTTCTTTCGAAATCGACCTCACCGTCGTGGCCAGCCAACCGAATCAGAGTATGCATGATCTGGATCTTCTGAAAGTCTGTGACTTCTGCTTTCAATTTTGCCATCATTCAATCATAACGTCCTATTTTGTATTGCTGCAAGAGTTGATCAAGAGAGCCGTCAGATTGAAACAGAAACCTTCGATCCGAAAATGAGGAATCGGGAATAACGGAAGCCTTGTGCAGTATAAGTGTTGCTGTCAACCATATTGTGTCGCGTCGGTTTCAATAGGGGTTCCTGTTATATCTTACAGCATTCGAGAGGGAATGGCACGGTCCCAAAGGCAAGTCGACAGCGATTTTGCTGCCGAGAACACAAAAGGCACCCTAATCTCCGACCAACAGATTATGCGGTGCCTTCTCTCATCCACTCCTCCGAACGTGAAGAACCTAAGCCTTTGATTTAGTTCCCTTTGGGATTCGTCCCTGTCTACACCTCCAATCCGGTTTTGTCAATACCTTTCCTCTGGGGAGCCGGCAGAAATGAAGAGGGTATGGTCATTATTCAACCTCAGAATTCTAAAATATAGTCTCGCGGTAGGAGGAATATATCAACTATTGACTGGGCCGTCGCTGGCCCACATACCCCCCCCTGCCTTAGACTTCCAATGTCCGCTTTTTTCGACCTCGGGTTCATCCTTCGGAATCTCCGGGCTCCAGGGCATCACTCCTCATCGCTTGTGCTTCCCCCTCGTATAACTCCCCGCCCGGAGAATGCATGACCTGAACCACAAGCGCCATCAGCCCGACATCCGCATCGACATGGACTTGCTCGCGCAGGTGGCCTTTGAGCTTCATCGCAAGCTCCAAGGTCTTCCGTTGCGTTTCCAAGGCTTGGATGATGCGCTTATCCGTAACCTCGCCCATATGCGAGAAATACTCGACCTGACGGGCATTCAGGAGGGACTTGACCTTCCTCACCAGGAATTTATCGGAGAGGCCTTCCGCGTCCATGATCATCGCAAACGCCCCTTGCACTTCAGGTTCCTTTAAGATTCCCGAGACTTGTTGAGAGGCAGTATTAGGCGACAGACCCGTTTCAAGCGCCACCTCCCGAAGATTCTTCCCGTCAAGGCACGCCTCTATGATCTTGCGCCTCCTGAGTTTGGCTGCCATTCGCGTCTTGGGAGCGTGACGCTTCGGCTGCACTCCACCCGAAGGACCTTTCTTCGCTTGCCCTCCGTTCTTCCGATGTTTTCCGCCGCCTTTGCCCCTTCCTGCCATGATTTCTCCTTTTCCCTTCTCCTTCTATGCCTTCCCTTCTTTCTGTTCTTCAAATCCGGTCACGCTCACCCTCCATCCTTTAAGATTTCCCCCCTCTCATGACGCTTCGGTTGGATTCCGCCGTCTCGCTTCCTCTTCGTGGCTGCGGCGAGTGGGGCTGCGTTGTCAGCCGTTGCGCCGCACTTTGGACTTCGGCAGAGGAAGTTTTTTCATTGGCATCCCATAGCCCGCCTCACGGAGAGGGCAATGTAGGCTTTTTGGCTGTCCTTGCTTGGAAAAGCCATTCCGCATACCGATCCTGAAGCTGCCTCAGCAGATCCTCGGGCATTTTTTCCCCTTTTTATCTGCCTGCGAATGCAACCAATTCCCTGTTCAATTCCCATCCCAACGCCCGATCCAGCTTTATCGCTTCCTCGGGATAGGAGTTCCGCATCAAATGGCCATATTCGTCAAGAGTTACCTGACAGGAACTATGGCCGAGTTGAGATTGAATATACTTCACATTCTGGCCCTGCTCGATCCGCAGGCTGGCATTTGTATGCCGGAGGTCGTGAAAGCGAACTCTGCGAACGCCAGCTCGCTTCAACGCAGGAAGGAAATGTCGCCTGACCATATTGCCGCCGTCCATAAAATTCCCTGCGGCATTGGGGAAAATCAGATTCAACTCGCTATTCGGGGAGACCAGGATATGTTTCTTCAATTCCAGAGCCAGCGTTGGAGTCATGTCAATTCGGCGGATGGAGTGTTTACTCTTGGGAGTAGTTATCTGATTCCGCCACAAGGCCCGGGTCACATGGATTTGATTGGAGGCCCAATCAATATCCGTTCGTCGTAAGGCCAGAAGTTCCCCGCGCCTCATCCCCGTCAGAATGGCGGCCAAGAACAGGATTCGGTAAGGTGGTTGAGCGGAAGCCAGGAGGCGGTTGACCTCCTCGGGGGCCAAGATGGTCATTTCCGCGGACTCGACACGCGGTCTTTTCACCTTTTCGGCGGGGCTCTTTTCTAAGTAACCCCAGTCCATCGCATGCTTGAATATTGTGTTCAGATGGACTAACTCGTTGAGGACTGTTTTGGGTTTGGCCTGCTCCAATCTTTTTGCCACATAGTTCTGGATGCTGCTCAAGGTGATACTCGTCAGGGAGAGGTCACCAAAAGCAGAGACGAAGTGGTTTTGGATGATGCTCTTATAGCTCTGAAAAGTAGAGGGCTTGGTGGCTATCCTTGCGTAAACGTCGAACCAATGAGCGGCGAAATCACCAAAGGTCATCCGTTCTCTGGAACCTCTGAAGGTCAGGCCCAAAAGGATGGTCAAAGCCTTTTTCATCTCTTCCCTCCTTCAAGTCAAGAGAGCTTGCGGGTATTTTATGAGCAAATACTACGACCCTCACTCTCGGAAATCACGGGGGAGGAGGCCCAGGCCGGTGAGGTTTGCCGGCTTTTTGGGAGCTACCCTATGGCCTCCTCTCTCAGTTTTCGCTTGACAATCGATGGCCTTTCGGGCTATATAGCCAATCGGGTTGGGCATGCTGAACTGTGCCTGTTTTGGGCACAATTTTGGGCACAAGAGCCATTGAAAGTTCCCGTATCTATTGATCTCTCCATGGGATCAAAAATCCCTCGGGCGAGCTTCTTCCTTGTCTGTTGCGCCCAAAAAGGCTGTCCGAATCGGGATTGAAAGTCCCGCGTTCTCCCCGCCCAAATTGTGCCCAAATTGTGCCCGTCGAACCTCAAAAACTCTCATTTAACCCAACATCTGCCAACTCAATTGGCAAGGAAAAAAGAGAGTAATCTGAACTATTTACCTGATTTCGTTGAATCGGTTGGAATCGTCTGATTGGGGCTTAAAATCCCTCGGGCATTCTTGCCCGTACCGGTTCGATTCCGGTCCTCGGCACCAAAAGCGGGAAGGGTCGCGAAGGCACGTAGCTCAGGGGGAGAGCGCTTGCTTGACACGCAAGAGGTCGGCGGTTCAAGACCGCCCGTGCCTACCATCCGTCTTCCTGCGATCCGATGGACAAACTGAACCCCCCTTCGCCTGGTAGCAGAACCCTGGCATCACTGGCGATCTGTTGCTTGTGATGCCTTTTGTTTGGAGTGGTGATTGCTCATGGGTGCAATACAGATAGGCCTGAAGGCGGGAAGGGCGCAGGAATTTGATCAGGGCATCACTGTATCCCAAGCGGCTCAGGCGCTTGCCAGGAAGGAGGCGGCGACCGCCGTGGCGGCCAAGGTGAATGGCACCCTCCTCGATTTGTGCACTCCGCTCTATGAGGACTCAGAACTGGAGCTAATATCCATTCACAGCAAGGAGGGCCTCTCCATTTTGAGGCACAGCACCTCCCATGTGATGGCGGAGGCGGTCGGCCAGCTATACCCATCGGTCAAGTATGGAATCGGGCCAGCGATCGAGGATGGATTCTATTATGATTTCGATCTTCCCGAGACCCTGTCGGAGGAGGATTTGGACAGGATCGAAGTCAAGATGCGGGAAATCATTGAGCAGGATCAGCCCTTCCACCGGCGCGTCATGACGAAAGAGGAGGCGAGGGCCTTCTTTTCCGATCGAAGCCAGGACTGGAAGGTGGATCTTCTGGAAGGATTGGAGGACGATCAGCCCACGGTCTATGAGGTGGGGGAATTCTCCGACCTCTGTCGGGGGCCTCACCTGCCGTCCACGGGAAAGATCAGAGCCTTCAAGTTGCTCAGCGTTGCTGGGGCCTATTGGAAGGGCGATGAACGAAACAAGATGCTCCAGCGGATTTATGGGGCCGCCTTTGCGGATAAACCATCTCTGGCGGAATTCCTTCACCGCTTAGAGGAAGCGAGGCGAAGGGATCATCGTCGTTTGGGAAAGGAGCTGGACCTGTTCAGCGTCCACGACATCGCCGGACCGGGCCTCATCATGCTCCATCCCAAGGGGGCGATGTTGAGACGCATCGTGGAAGATTTTGAGAAGGATGAACATCTGAAGCGAGGGTATCAGATGGTCACTACGCCCCATCTGCTGAAGGCCGATACCTGGGTGGTATCCGGCCACTATGAGAATTACCGGGAGAATATGTATTTCACGGAGATCGATGGGGTGGAGTACGGAATCAAACCGATGAACTGTCCTGCCCATATGCTCATCTATCAGAATCAGATCCGGAGCTATAGGGATCTGCCTATCCGATACTTCGAGCTGGGTACCGTGTATCGACATGAGAAGTCGGGGGTGCTCCATGGCCTTTTGCGAGTGCGAGGCTTCACCCAGGACGATGCCCATATCTTTTGTCTGCCGGAGCAGCTGAAGGACGAGATCAAGGGGGTTCTCGACTTCGCCCTCTTCATGATGAAGACCTTCGGCTTCCAGTACCTGATTACCCTGGGGACGCGGCCGGAGAAGTTCATAGGAGATGAGGCCCACTGGGAACGCGCCACATCGTCTTTGGTGGAGGCCCTGGCGGACCAGCGGCTGGAGTATCAGGTGGCGGAAGGGGACGGCGCCTTCTATGGCCCCAAAGTGGATATCGCTCTGAAAGATGCGATCGGAAGGGCCTGGGATGGACCGACCATTCAGGTCGATTTCGCCCTGCCCGAGCGGTTTGATCTCTTCTATGTGGGCTCTGATGGCAAGAAGCACCGTCCGGTCATGGTGCACCGAACGGTTCTGGGCAGCATGGAGCGCTTCCTGGGAGTGTTGATCGAGCACTACGCGGGAGCCTTTCCCGTTTGGTTGGCCCCCATTCAAGCGCGCATTTTGGCGCTCACGGAGAGGCAGCATTCCTATGTGAGCCGCCTTTTTGATCGGCTGAGGGCGGAGGGCCTGAGGGTGGAGATGGACCTGCGCAATGAGAAGATCGGCCTCAAGGTGCGCGAGGCCGAGATGCTGAAGATCCCATATATGCTGGTGATCGGGGACAAGGAGGAGAAGGAAGGAACAGTCTCCTTAAGGGAACGGAGCGGAAAGGATCTGGGACGGATCCCGGTGGAGGAATTCATCCGCTTGGCCAAGACGGAGGCTAAGATACCGGGGGCTTGATTCCCCTCTGGATGGGAATAAGGAGGTGAGCGGACTATCGGGAGAGCAGTCAGGGTCAACCAAAAGATCAAGGGGAGCGAAATACGGGTCATCAATCCTGATGGCATTCAGCTCGGGATCATGAGCCCGCAGCAGGCCCTGCAGACGGCTATGAGCCTGGGGTTAGATCTGGTGGAGGTGGCACCCGATGCCAATCCTCCCGTGTGCCGGATCATGGACTACGGGAAATACCGTTACGAGCAGAGCAAGAAGGAGAAAGATGCGAAGAAAAAGCAGAGCATCATTCAGGTCAAAGAGATCAAAATGCGCCCCAAGACGGATGAGCACGATCTGGAGTTCAAGACCAAGCACATAGAACGGTTCCTGAAGGAGGGGAACAAAGCAAAAGTGACCATGATCTTCCGGGGCCGTGAGTTGATGCATCCCGATCTGGGAAAGAGATTACTGGATAAATTGGCCAATGATCTCAAGGAGACTGCTGTCATAGAGCAGATGCCGCGTCTGGAGGGCAAGAACATGGTCATGATCTTGGCCCCCAAGCATTAGCTCTGTTGCATCATCAGCATCAGCCCTTATCTGGTTGGCCAAGCCAGCCGAGGAGAAGGTTCTTCACATTTTGAGGTCCCCGGGCCTCGCAGCCGGGAGTTTCCATCTTCGGGGGAGGATCGTATGCCGAAAATGAAGACGATGAAAGGGGCGTCCAAGCGGTTTCGAATGACGGCCCTGAGGAAGATCAAGAGGAAGAGATCGTTTGCCAATCACATCCTGACCAAGAAGTCTCGAAATCGAAAGAGAGGCCTGGGGGCCCCCGGGTTCGTCTCCGATGCCGATTATGACCGCATTCGGCGCCTGTTGCCCTATGCTTGAGGATGGGACAAGAGGCATGGGAATCCCCCGGGCCAATGAGGATGATCAGCCTCGGATGATGAAGAATACACCTGGAGGAATAATCGGGGAGGTTTAGAATGCCAAGGGCAAGGGGTGGTTTTAAGACGAGGAGGAGACGAAACAAGGTCCTCGCCATGGCGAAAGGCTACTGGGGAGGAAGGAGTAAGCTCTATCGAACGGCTCAAGAGGCGGTGGACAGAGCCCTGAGATATTCCTATCGCGATCGAAGAAATCGAAAAAGGGATTTTCGACGACTCTGGATCGTTCGGATCAACGCAGCCTCTCGGCAGAACGGGCTCTCCTATCAGTTGTTCATTTCCGGACTCAAGAGGGCGGGTATCCTTCTGGATCGAAAGGTGCTGGCAGATCTGGCGGTGAGGGATGCTGCTGCCTTCAGTCGTCTGGTCGAGATCGCCCGTTCAGAGCGGGCTGCTTGAGGGATAAGCAGTGGGTGGATACCGCCGGGTCATCGCCGGCGGTATTTTTGTCGGAGGACCAAGAGAGGCATGTTGGAAGAATTAGCCCAGATCAGGGATGAGGCCCTATCCGCGATCGCTGGTGCCCAACATTTCAGCGATCTGGAGAAGGTGCGGATCCAGTATCTAGGTAGAAAAGGTTCTTTGACCTCCCTATTGCGGGGACTGGGTACCTTGCCGATGGACATCCGCCCAGAGGCGGGCAGGCAGGCCAACCTCCTGAAATTGGAACTGGAAGAGGGGATCAGAAAGCGAAATGAGGAGATCAAGGCCCAGGAGCGAGAGGAGTTGGGAAAAGGGAGGAGGATCGACATCAGCCTCCCCGGATGGCCCCTTTCTCTCGGGTCTTTACATCCCTTGACCCTTGTCTTTCGAGAAATCATCGAGGTCTTCTCCCACTTAGGCTTTGAGATCGCGGAAGGTCCGGAGGTCGAACTGGACTATTACAATTTTGAGGCGCTCAATCTCCATAAGGACCATCCGGCCAGGGACATGCAGGATACCTTCTACATTTCGGATGAGGTGCTCCTCCGGACGCATACCTCCCCGGTGCAGATTCGGATCATGGAAAACCATCAGCCTCCCCTTCGCATCATCGCGCCGGGCCGAGTCTATCGCCGGGATGACGACATCTCGCACACCCCGATGTTTCACCAGGTGGAGGGATTCCTGGTGGATGAGGGGGTAAGCTTTGCCGATCTAAAGGGCATCCTGGAGATCTTCGTCCGGCAAGTCTTCGATAAGGAGGCGAAAGTCCGGTTCCGCCCGAGCTATTTCCCCTTCACCGAGCCGAGTGCGGAGGTGGACATTGCCTGTATGATCTGCAAAGGATCAGGATGTCGATCCTGCTCCCAAAAGGGATGGCTGGAGATTCTGGGATCGGGGATGATTCACCCTGCTCTGCTGGAACGGGTGGGCTATGACTCGGAGAGATGGACCGGATACGCCTTCGGAATGGGAGTAGAGAGGATGGCGATGCTCAAGTACGGGATTGATGACATCCGTCTCTTCTTTGAGAACGACCTGCGATTCCTTCGACAGTTGCAGGGGATATAGATGGGCAGCGAGGATTCTCTTCGATGAAGGTGAGCATTAGCTGGCTTTCCGATTTCGTGAAGATCGATCTCTCGCCCGAGGAGGTGGCCGAGAAACTGACGATGGCGGGGCTGGAGGTGGAGGGGCGTGCCCGCGTGGGATCCGAGTTCTCGGGAATCGTGGTGGGAAAGATCCTCTCCGTCACTCCTCATCCTCAGGCAGATCAATTGAGCCTTTGCCAGGTCGATGTGGGAGGTGAGGTGGTTCCCATCGTGTGTGGGGCCACGAACATTGGGGTATCCGACCGGGTACCGGTGGCCCTCCCCGGATCCGTTCTCCCCCCTGGGGTCCGCATCGAAAGGTCAGAGATCCGGGGAGAAATCTCAGCGGGCATGATGTGCTCCGAGTTCGAGTTGGGCCTGGGAGAGGATGCGAGCGGCATCATTATCCTTCCCCAGCACAGCCGTCCGGGAGAGCCGATCTCTTCTGCCTTGGGATTGGAAGATCAGATCCTGGATATCAGCATCACCCCCAATCGGGGGGACTGCCTCTCCATCCTGGGGGTGGCTCGGGAGATATCGGCCATTCTGACGCGTCCCCTCCGTGCGAACGAACCAAGGGTCAGGGAGGGTAAGGTCCCCATTGGGGAATTGACCTCGGTCCAGATCGTGGATGAAGACCTATGTGGAAGGTACGCCGCGCGCATCATCCAGGGGATCCAGACCACCCCCTCTCCCCTTTGGATGCGCTGGAGACTGAAGACGGTAGGAATTCGCCCCATCAGCAATGTGGTCGATGTGACGAACTATGTCATGATGGAGCGAGGGCAACCCCTTCACGCCTTCGATTTCGACAGGCTCCAGGGAAAGAGGATCATCGTGCGCCGGGCGAGAGAGGGCGAGGTGCTCATGACCCTGGATGGGGTGAACAGGGTGCTCTCTGGCCAGATGCTGGTCATCGGCGATGCGGAAGAGGCCGTTGCCATTGCGGGGGTGATGGGAGGCTCCACCTCGGAGGTAGGGCCCGATACCCGGAATGTCCTGTTAGAGTCCGCCTGGTTCGATCCGATCAGCATCCGCCGAACTTCCAAGGCCCTCGGGTTGCAGTCTGAGGCATCCTATCGCTTTGAGAGAAAAGTGGATCCGGAAGGCACTGTCCTGGCCATTGATCGCGCTGCCCAGCTCATCCTGGAGGTGGCAGGAGGCGAGGCAGCCGCCGGTGTCTTCGATGCCCACCCTCGGCGCTACTTGACCGCCGTCGTTCCCCTCCGGCCCCAGAGAGTCAATCGAATTCTGGGGACGAACCTCCGCAGGGAGCAGATGGTCAGGATCATGGAAAGGCTGAGTTTTTGCATTCTGTCGAGGGACCGCCGAGCGCTTCAAGTGGCAATCCCCAGCTTTCGTGGAGATGTCTCTCGGGAGATTGACCTCATCGAGGAGATTGCCCGCATCCATGGATTCGAGCGAATCCCCCGCAGTTTTCCCCTGGGAGAGATTCGGCCTCAGGAGGAATCTGCTGCCCTGTCGGTAGAGGGACTCATCAGGCGCCTGTTGAGCGCCTCCGGGTTTTTCGAGGTGGTAAATTTCAGCTTTACAAGGCCAGAAGTCTTTGATAGACTGCGCCTGCCGGCGGATGATCCTCTGCGCAGGGCGGTGAGGCTGAGGAATCCTTTGAGTGAGGAAGCCTGCCTGCTCAGGACCCATCTTCTCCCCAGCCTGCTGGAGAATCTGCGCTGGAACGAAAACCGAAGTCTTCGAAACATCAAGATCTTTGAGATTGCCAGGACCTTTCATCCCTCAGATCTTCAGCCCTTGCCGAAGGAGAGGAGGGAAGTGGCAGCGGTTGCCATTGGTCCACGATTCGACCTCCATTGGGATGGGCAGAAAGGGGAGGTCGATTTCTTCTTCCTCAAGGGGATCGGGGAGTCTTTAGGGAGGATGCTGGGTCTCCACATGGAATTGGGCCCCATCAGCTCTCCCTTCCTCCATCCGGGCAAGGCGGCATGCATCGAGGCGAGCGGCCGGGAATTGGGATGGATCGGCCAAATCCATCCGGAGGTGGCTGAGAGCTTCGATTTGGCAGCACCTCCCTTCGGATTCGGATTGATGGATCTGGATCTGGTCTCTTCCCTTTTCCGTCCCCAGAGGCAGTATGGAGGCCTTCCTCGATTCCCCGCCGTGGTGAGGGACGTGGCGCTCCTGGTCCCGGCGGATCTTCCCTACAGCCGGCCCAACGAATTGATCCGCAGGGAGGGAGGGGATTTGGTGGATGAAGTCAAGCTCTTCGATGTCTACCAGGGGGGAAAGATCCCCGCTGGCTACAAGAGTCTGGGCTTTTCCATATACTATCGGGCGGAGGACCGAACGCTCACGGACGAAGAGGTCAACCAGATCCATAGTGCACTCTTAGAGATCCTGAGGAAGGATCTGGGGGCGGAAATCAGGTAAATGGGGGGTACGAGAGAGTGAGGGAGCAAGGGGCATTGCATGACAAGTTGGGAGAACTGGAAGAGAAGATCAGGATGCTCCTCACCGAGGTTTCCCAATCCCGGCAAGAAAAGAAGAACCTGGCCGCCTCCGTGAGGGAGCTGGAGGCAAAGCTGGCTTCCGTGAAAGAGCAGCTCGATCTGGAAAGAGCGGAAAAGGAGCAACTGGAGCTGCAATTGAAGCAGAGGGGAGAAGAACGGGAGGAGATCCGCGCCAAGGTGGAGGGAATCCTGGCGGAGGTCTCCCGGATCGAGGCGAACTTCAGCGAGTTGTCGTGAGGAGAGAAGGATGGGTGTTGCCAAGGTGGAGATCTTTGGGGAGAAGTACACGCTGCGAGCTGACGGGGACCCCGAACACATCGAGAGGGTGGCCCAATATGTGGATGGCAAGTTTTCGGAGGTAGCCAAGTCCTCCCCCACCCTTCCCCCCAACAAGATGGCCATGTTAACCTCATTGAATATCGCGGATGAACTCATCCGCTTAGAAGAGGAAAAGGAGAGGATAGAACGATCCATTCTGTCAAAGGTCGGGGAATTGATATCCTTGGTGGACCAGGAGATGGAAGCAATCCCCTGAGGAACGGGAGGTTTTAACCTCGGGGGATGGGGAGTTCATTGGAAAAGAAAAAGCTTGCTGTGAAGAAATGAGTGTGGTAACTTGGTTGTGCATGAACTATCTGGTAGCAAGAATCCCCTACCGTGTTCGTGATGGGGCGATTATTTTTGAGCCAACACACACAAAAGGGGAACCCCTGACAGAGCATGGTGTGCAGGCCCTTAGGCAGGGAAGCCTAAAATGCTCGCGGGGTGCCCACCTGGGTTTCCCGGTTCAAAAAGACAGCCTTCACACGGCATTCGGTGGGGGTTTTCTTTTTCCTTGACTCCTCCATTCTGATCTTCCAGTTCTCGCATCTCCTCTCTCTTCCATTTCTGCTGAGGACTCTCCCCTACCTTTGCTTCCACGAAGATCGAAGCAGACCCATGCGGATAGGTCTTTCCATCGCCGAAGCGAAAAGCCGTCTCCGCCAAAAGATGCGGGCCCTGCGAGATTCCCTCTCTGCCGAGGATCGGAGGGAAAGAAGCCGAGGGATCTTCCAGAATCTCGACTCGCTCCCGCCTTTTCGCGTGGCAGAGCTGGTCCTCTTCTACGCCTCCTTTGGCAGCGAGGTGGATACCTGGGAGATGATGGAGAGATCCCAAAGATGCGGCAAGAGGATCGCCCTGCCTCGCGTGGAGCAAGGTTCAGGAAATCTCCTGGCCTTTGAGATTTCCGATTTGGGGGGGGACCTTCGTCCAGGTTACCGGGGCATCCCCGAGCCGCAGGGGACGGAAGGTCGGAAGGTGAAGGAAGAGGAATTAGGCCTCATCATCGTTCCCGGCTTAGTGTTCGATCGCCGGGGTTATCGTTTGGGATATGGGAAAGGCTATTACGATCGCTTCCTCTCCCACCTATCC
>Ga0315314_1001239_pt1 | contig 23706 bp, 18 predicted proteins | sample TDP9_MG_FD_203631 | JGI IMG/M metagenome (GOLD analysis project Ga0315314, IMG submission 203631) | Freshwater sediment microbial communities from Lake Towuti, South Sulawesi, Indonesia - TDP9 | ecosystem: Environmental > Aquatic > Freshwater > Lake > Sediment | place: Indonesia: South Sulawesi... | reverse complement strand
TGGTCCCTCGGGTTCAGCAGGAGAATCCTGTCGCAAGTCGAGAGCACTTCGTCGAGCTTGCCTGATCTGAGCAACGTCTTCTTCTTGTTAGAGAGGACGTTCAGGTCATTCTGGTCTATTCTTAGCGCGCGGTCGAAGGAGTCGATTGCCTGCTCGTAGAGCTTGAGCTCTTGCTGGACAACGCCCAACTCGTTCCAGACGACTTTGTTCCCCTGATCGATCTCCGCAGCGCGAGTGAAGTGTTTCAGAGCCTCCTCGCGGTTGCCGAGCTTGTGATGGATGCGCCCCAGATTGTCAAGACAGTAAACATCGTCAGGAGCCAACTTCAGCGCTGCGTTCAGGGATTCTATAGCATCTTCGCTCTTGCCAGCGTAGTTGAGAGCAGCAGCTTCTCCGATCCAGAGATCCTTATCTCTGGGATCTATCTCTATTCCGCCTTCATACGAGCGCGCAGCCTCCTCGTATCTTCGGAGCCTTATGAGGGTCGTTGCCTTCCTTTTGATCAGGTTGAGGTCCTTGGGCGTGTGCGCCAGAATTCGGTCGTAGTACCTCACCGCCTCCGGGTTGATCGCAAGAGCTCTATTGTAGCTCTCGATTGCGCCGAAGACATCCCCTGAGGCCTCCTGAGTCTCTCCCAGCGCGGACCACAGATCCTCGGAATCAGGAGACATCGAGATCCCTTCCCTGAGAGTTGACAGGGCCTCGTCCTTCATTCCCAGCCTCAGCGCAGATCTTCCCGCGACGGCTATCGCGTGTGCGTTTCTCGGGTTCAACTGCAAGGACACCCTGGCTGCATCATGTGCCATGCTGGGCTTCTCGTAGGCGAGATACTTCGCGCCCAGCCTCGAGAAGACGCTCGAGAAGTCCATTTTCATCTTGCCGATGAATAGCATGTTCTCCTTGAGGACGGCGCTCATTCTCTCGAGCTCTGTGAGCGCTTCCTTAGGCCTCCCGCTCGCCTCCAGAGACTCGACTCTAGCGAGCTCTCTCTTGGCCTTTTCGAGGAGTTTCTTCTCCTTGTTGAGCAGAGTGTCTAGAAGCCCCAAACTGTTCCACCTGGCTTGTTGCGACTTAATGCTCTTGTCTTCATAAAAGGGTTTCCGGCGCCACGGTCAATACCGTGCTCCAGGACGCAAATAATGCGATATCTTCGTCTGACGGAGCACGAGCAGCTGTTCGTGCGAGATACGGTGGAAGATGCAGCTCCAGTTTAGAAATCTCTATGAGATTTCTGGGGCAAGATCGCATTCCTCGTCTGACAAATCTGGCCGAACGGAGCTGCGGTCCGGAGAATGTATAAATAGTCGCGAACATCATACGGCAAATCAGCTGACGAAATGTCAGACAAAACCGTTTAGGATGGGATGCAATGAAGCGCAGGAATGCGTTGCAGGCAGCGGTCCGGAACGCCCAGGCAATCGAGTGGGTGAAGACTCACACGCTTCGGGACCTCGAGGATCTCGTCAACGAGATGTCGGATCTTGGAGAAGATGTCAGGGACATCACACAGCTCCTGGTTGATCTACAGGAGATAGATCGGAGCTTGCGGACCGACATCGAGGTGATTCCTGCCGAGGCATACGGACAATATGCGGAAACCGCAGGATAGGTGTTTGAAATGGTGAGACTGAGGAAACTGAAGTCAAAGACGATCGATACAGAGAACATGGAATACGTCGACAATCACGTCCACAAGGACGTCGTCGAGTTCCACCCGCACTGCGTAATCCCCGCGCTCGCAGTCGCGGAGGCGAAGCAGTTTGACGAAATCTATGCCCTGGCACACAATCCTGTGCGGAGAGAAGAGGAGACGGACGCTTAGAGCTAATGCAGAGAAGCAAGACGCGCTAGACCGAAATCTCTGGTACGGAAGTGCAGGTGCCGGGATTTGAACCCGGGCCGTTGGCTTTCGTCCCTCTCCAAACCTTATTTGTTTCTCCCGGATCAGTTGGAAGGCCAAAATCCTGACCAGACTAGATTACACCTGCTCGTTGTGAGGAAGCGCATTCAGTCATAAATACGTTGTTTGTTAGGACGGTTCGGCCTGAAGGAGTCCGTCTGGCCGGGATTGACGTGCATTCGGTAGGAAAGAGCCGCAGTCAGAGAGTGGGGTAGGCCGGATTTGAACCGACGGTCACGTGGTCCCGAACCACGGATCATACCAAGCTAGACCACTACCCCGCGTGTGGACGATTGAGGGATAGACGGAGTTGTTTATTTATTCCTAGTGGGCTCTGCGAGTTGAATGCGTGCTCGCCGTGTCCTCGTCTTCCGTCCATCGAGTCGGCTGACAATTCAGTCTTGCGCGAGTCTGTTCGTCTATCAGCCGACGATGCTCAATCTTTGTCCTTTCATGCTAGCCAGGCGTAATCGTCTATTGCCGATTGTGAACTACGACAAACTATAAATAGAGACAAACTTCTCCATCGCTCATGCGAGACCAGGTGAGGGAGAAGATTGCGGGCGAGATATGTCTTTCTGATGAGCCGGGCAAGACGATCAGGAAGTGGAGGGAGCAGTTCAGGATTTCCCAGCAGGAACTTTCCAAGCACCTGGGCGTGTCGCCATCCGTGATAAGCGACTATGAAGCGGGCAGGAGAAAATCCCCGGGAATCGTTACGGTCCGCAAGATCGTCGATGCGTTCCTCGAGATTGACGAGAAGACGGGCAGCGCAGTCCTCAAGCAGTATTCGCTAGCTGCGAAAACGGATTCGATCATCTCTATCAAGGAGTTCGCCGTGGAGATACTTGCGTCTGACCTCGTCAACAAGATCAGCGGCGACAACCTTACGCCTGCAATACCTCTCGACAAGCATATCCACGGCTACACGGTGATAGACAGCGTGCGCGCGATCACATCTCTCAGTTCTTTCGACTATCTCAAGATCTATGGCTGGAGCAGCCAAAGAGCCCTCGTATTCACCGGCGTTCGGTTCGGCCGATCTCCGATGATCGCAATCAGAGCACACCCTCTGAAGCCAGCGATGGTGGTGTACCAGAAGCCGGAGCAGGTCGACGAGCTTGCGATAAGGCTTGCTGAGCTCGAGGGGATCCCCCTGATCAGGACCCAGCTGGCAATCAGCGATCTTGTCGAGAGGCTCCATTCTCTTGGCTGAGTGAAGGAGGCGACATTGGGCATGAGAGTCGGGATTGTGAGCTATGGAGCGTATGTTCCGCGGTACAGGATAACTCCGGAGGAGATTGGCAAGGTCTGGGGCGTTGACGGAAAGGCCATGAGCAAAGGCCTGATGATCAACTGCAAGTCGGTACCAGGACCGGACGAGGACACGATCACCATTGCCGTCGAAGCAGCCCGTAACATGATGAAGAGATGCGATGTGAGTCCAAAGGACATCGGTGCGATCTACGTGGGCTCTGAATCGCACCCATATTCGGTCAAGCCATCGGGGACAATAGTTGCTGAGGCGATCGAGGCAGCGCCTGACCTCACCGTTGCAGACTACGAGTTCGCCTGCAAGGCCGGAACGGCGGCCATTCAGACCTGCATGGGCCTGGTGGGATCGGGGATGATCAAGTACGGCGTCGCAATAGGCGCGGACACATCTCAGGGTGCCCCCGGAGACGCACTGGAGTACTCGGCCTCTGCGGGCGGAGGAGCTTTCCTTATCGGTTCCGAGATGGTCATCGCAACGATCGATAGCACCTACTCCTACACGACGGACACCCCGGATTTCTGGAGGCGCGAAGGTCAGATGTATCCTCGGCATGGTGGAAGATTCACAGGCGAGCCAGCATACTTCAAGCACATCGTGAACGGTGCCAAAGGCCTCATGGAGAGGAACGCGACGACCGCGAAGGACTACACTTATGCTGTCTTCCATCAGCCCAATGGGAAGTTCCCCACGAGGGTGGCCAAGCAGCTCGGGTTCAACGACGCGCAGGTGAAGACAGGTCTTCTGGCACCCGTCATTGGCAACACTTACTCAGGTGCTGTTCCGCTCGGACTCGCAGCAATACTGGACGAGGCCAAGCCCGGAGACAGGATATTCGCGGTTGCGTACGGCTCAGGGGCCGGTTCAGATGCTTTCGACATCCATGTGACGGAGGAGATTGAGAGGTATCAGAAGCACAAGGCGCCCACGGTTGCAGAGCTGAATCAGAACCTCAAGTTTCTGGACTACGCAACATACGCCAAGTTCAGGGGCAAGATCATCCTGGGGAGTGAGTGAGGATGAGACGAGTTGCTGTGATAGGCGTCGGTGACACCGAGTTTGGGGAGCTCTGGGACCTGTCCTTCAGGGAGATTGGCATACAGGCCGGACTCGCGGCGGTGGCAGACGCCAATATCTCCGCGGAGCAGATCGATGCGCTCTATGTCGGAAACATGTCTGCTGGGAGGTTCATCAATCAAGAGCATATAGGAGCTCTCATAGCAGATTATGCCGGCCTTGCGAGAGACCACATCTCCGCAACGAGGGTCGAAGCAGCAGGAGCGTCTGGCGGCCTGGCACTCAGGCAGGGTTTCATGGCAGTGGCATCCGGACTCCACGATATTGTCGTTGTCGGCGGCGCGGAGAAGATGACCGATGTGAGCGATGTCGAATCCTCCGTCATCCAGTCGTCGGCTTCGGACCAAGAGTGGGAGACCGAGCTGGGCGCCACGTTTTCTGCGTTGCACGCTCTCATCGCAAGACGACACATGCACGAATACGGAACCACGAGGGAACAGCTGGCCGACGTCGCCGTCAAGAACCACAAGAACGGTTCACTGAACCCGAAGGCGCAGTTCCAGAGGGAAATCACGAGGGAGACAGTGCTATCATCGCCTATCGTGTCGTCTCCGTTGAGGGTGTTCGACTGCGCGCCCAGCTCCGATGGCGCGGCGGCAGTCGTCCTCTGCCCTCTCGAACAGGCGAAGAAGTTCACCGAGACGCCGATAGAGATCGTCGGCTCGGGGCAGGCCAGCGATACTCTTGCTCTTCACCACAGAAAGGACATATGCACGATGGAGGCAACCAAGGTCGCGGCAAAGCGCGCGTTCGGCATGGCAAACCTGTCTCAGAAGGATGTCGACGTGGCGGAGGTACATGACAATTTCACAATCAGCGAGATACTCGCGATCGAAGATCTGAACTTCTTCAAGAAGGGCGAGGGGGGCAAGGCGACAGAGGCGGGACTGACATCACTTGAGGGCGAGGTCGCGGTGAACAGCTCCGGCGGTCTCAAGGCGCGCGGGGACCCGATTGGTGCTACTGGGCTTGCACAGGCTGTCGAGATCGTCACGCAGCTCAGAGGGAAGGCAGACAGGCGTCAGGTCAAGGACGCGACTGTTGGGCTGACTCATAATGTCGGCGGCACGGGCGCAACAACGGTCGTGCACATCTTCAGGAGGGTCTGACGTGGCGACAGCACCGAGGTTCTGGAGAGAGAATCCGAGCAGGTACAACTTTGTTGGATTCAAATGCCACAGCTGCGGCAGAACCTACTTCCCGCCGAGGGCAATCTGCCCCGTGTGTCACAGGAAGAGCGTGGGAAAGCTCGAGAAGGTCAGGCTCAAGGGCGAGGGCAAGATATTCTCATTCACGGAGGTGCAGGAAGGGCTTGAGGAGTTTTCCCTTCAGAAGCCCTATGTCCTTGCACTTGTTGAGATGGATGAGGGGGCTAGAGTAACAGGCCAGATAATAGATTGCGAGACCTGCGATCTCGACATTGGCACCCGCGTGCGCGCGACGCTGCGGAAGCTCAGCGAGGAAGGTCCGTCGGGAATCATCCATTATGGCTACAAGTTCGTCCCGGTGAAGGAGAAATCCCCTTAAGCGTCGCCGCCAATTTCAGGTACGAGAAACCAGATGCCCGCAGGGAGTGACCGGCGGTTTTCCGATGCCAGAACTAGATGATCCACCAGGGGATGTTGTCAGGATAGATGGTAACAGCTTGACGATCGAGAAAGTCGTTCGGGTCTCACGAGAAAGGGCGAAGGTCGAACTCGACGGCGGCGCAAGAGATCGCATGGCCAGGTCCAGAAAGTCGCTTGAGAAGCTGGTCGAAGACGGCAGGATCATCTATGCAGTGAACACCGGCGTCGGAGAGCTGGTGGATGTAAGGATACAGCCCGAGGAGCAGAGATCGCTGCAGGTGAACCTTCTCAGGAGTCACGCGTGCGGCGTCGGTGAGCGCTATCCAGAGGAGGTCGTGAGGGCAATGATGCTCTTGAGGGCGAATGCCCTGGCCAAGGGCTATTCCGGCGTCCGACCAATTGTCGTCAGCATGCTTGTGGACATGCTCAACGCAGGAGTTCATCCGAGTGTCCCGCGGCAGGGCTCTGTCGGCGCCAGCGGCGACCTGGTGATGCTTGCGCATCTGGGCCTTGTCATGATCGGGGAAGGGGAGGCCGATGCGGGCAAAGGACTCGAGCCCGGTGCATATGCCTTGAGGAGGAAGAAGCTCTCACCAATCACACTCGAGTCGAAAGAGGCGATATCGATCATCAATGGCACGCAGGCAATGTCTGCCTTGGGGGTGCTCGCAGCGGAGGACGCTGCTCTGTTGGCAGACAACGCGCAGATTGCGGCTGCTATGTCTCTCGAGGCATTGAAGGGGACGTCGTCGGCCTTTGATGTTCGCGTCTCGCAAGTGAGACCTCACAAGGGGCAGATCAGAGTGTCCGAGAACATGCTCTCCCTCGTGGAAGGGAGCGAGATCATGGTCTCCCATCACGATTGTCCGAAAATACAGGACGCCTATACGCTCCGGTGCATTCCACAGGTCATGGGCGCAACGCTCGACGCTATTTGGTACGCCGAAGATGTGCTGGGCGTCGAGATGAACTCTGCGACGGACAACCCACTGTTCTTCCCGGAAGACGGCAAGGTCATTTCCGGAGGCAACTTCCATGGACAACCAGTCGCGTTGGCGATGGATTTCCTTGGCCTTGCCTCACACGAGCTAGGCAGTTTCTCTGAACGGCGAATTGCGCGCTTGGTTGATGAGAAGTTGAGCGGTCTTCCAGCCTTCTTGACCAGACACGGAGGGGTCAGTTCTGGGCTGATGGTCCTGCAGTATGTTGCTGCATCAATCGTGTCTGAGAACAAAGTCCTCGTGCACCCCGCATCTGCAGACTCGATTCCCACGAGCGCCAATCAGGAGGACCACAACAGCATGGGCACCATTGCCGCCTGGAAGGCGAGGGAGATAGTCCAGAACGTCAGGAAGATCGTCGCGATTGAGATGATCACAGCCGCTCAGGGCCTTGATTTTATCCATCTGACGTCGAGTCCCGCGATAGAGAAAATCAGATCCGTTCTGCGCTCAAAGGTGGCGCCGCTTGAGGAGGACAGGTCCCTGTCACATGATGTCGAGAATGTAGCGGAAATGATATCACGGGGTGTCTTCGTCTCGGCTGCCGAGAGCGTGTGCGGGTTTCAGAGAACCTGAGCGGGCATACTTTGATTTCGCGGGAATCGGTACACGGTCGGAATTAGAGGCGATTTCGTGGAGGACCTTGCTGAGGCGGCCATCAGACATGCTCTCAAACTCGGTGCTGAGTTCGCCGATCTCAGGATTGAATCGGCCAATGGGACCAACATCGTCGTGATGGATGGGAAGACCAAGACGTTATTGGCACAGCAAGAATCGGGCTGCGGGCTGAGGGCCTTCATCGGCGGTGCTTGGGGCTTTTCGGCGACGAACACGCTCACAGCGTCATCGCTCAGGTTGGCTGCCTCATCTGCGGTCAAGATGGCGAAGGTGGCAAGGTCCAAGGCCAAGATCCAGTTCAGCATCTCGCGCATGCGTGCGGTGAGGGCCACCGAGGAATACAGGTGCAAGGAGAAGCCATCAGATGTGAGTGTGGATGAGAAGCTGTCGTATGCGTTGTCCCTCGACAAGTCGATGAGCTCAACGGATGCGAGAATCGCCAGCACGAGCTCGAGGTATGATGACCTCGAAGCAGAACGCGTCGTGGCAAATTCCTTTGGTACGCTCGTCAGGACGAAAGAGAGGTGGGTTTTGGCCGCATGTTCTGCTTGGTCAAAGTCGGAGGGGATTACCCAGAGAGGACATGCGTCGACTGGTAGCGTGGGCGGATATGAGCTCATGCGCGGTGACGAGGCTGCTGACCTGGGGACCAGGGCGGCCGCGCAGGCTCTGCGATTGCTCGATGCCAAGCCTGTTCCAGCGGGGAAGTTCACTGTCATAATCGACAACGATATGACGGGGGTCCTGGCACACGAAGCATTCGGCCACGCATGTGAGGCCGATGGCGTCCTTGCCGGATCCTCGGTGGTCGAGGGAAGAATTGGCCAGAAGGTCGCGGGTGACGAGATCTCATTGATTGACGATCCCACAATAGGGGACACATTCGGCCATTTCTCCTTTGACTGGGAAGGAGTCAAGGCCAACAAGCATGTGCTGATCGAGAAGGGCATCCTGAAGGCGTATCTGCACAACATTGAGACAAGCAGCAGGATGAATCTTCCTCCGGGTGGATCGGCCCGATCTCAGGGCCACAACAACGTTCCGATAATCCGCATGAGCAACACGTATGTCGCACCTGGCGATATGAAGAAGGATGAGCTCTTTGAAGAGCTGAAACGCGGTCTTCTGATGCAGGGAATACAGTATGGATACGTCGAGTCCGCCAAGGGTCAGTTCATGTTCAAATGCGACGAAGCGTACGAGATCACAAACGGGGAGACAGGTCAGATATATCGAGACGCCTCGATCTCTGGAGTCATCCTGGAGGTATTGAACAACGTGGAAGGACTGGCAAACGATTTCCTTTTCGGGGACCCAGGGTTTTGTGGCAAGGGTGGGCAGTCGGCAAGGGTCGCAGATGGAGGGCCTCACATGCGCGTTGCGAACATGGTGGTCGGAGGCCTAGCCTAGGGGGCACTGCAATGACCGACATCGGCCACCTCGCCAGAAGAACCGTGGACCATGTTATGAGGCTTGGCCCGGATCATTGTGATGTGCTCGTTGTCGACACGAAGCACATCACGGCTGAGATTGAGAAAGGGTCGATGAAGCAAGCGAGCGTAGTCGCGGATCCAGGAGCTGCGGTGAGGGCCTTCTCCAAAGGCTGCTCAGGGTTTGCCTTCTGCACCTCCCATGAGATGAAGGCTATCAAGAGGATCACATCGCTCGCAGTGTCTCAGGCGAAGGCGGGAACTCATGACCCTGATTTCAGAGGACTACCAGAGAAGAGGAGGCCGGCGAAGGTCGGCAGCTTGTTCGATCGCGCTCTGTCAGAACTGGAACCCCACGAAGCAGTTGAGATGGCCATTTCTCTTGCGACGCTGGCGGGAGACGACAAGCGCATCTCCTCGGTCAATGCTGGAATCGGGGTGGCATCTGGAAAGTTCGCTCTTGCAAATAGCAATGGCTTCTGTGAGGTCGAGGAGATGACATCGATCGACGTGACCGCAGAGGCCGTGGCTCGTTCGAGGTCTGGCATGTTCTCCGGCGTCGACTACGGTTCGAGCAGGCGCATCGAGAGCGACATGATCGAAAGAGTAGGGAGAAACGCGAGAGAGCATGCGATAATGGGCCTGAAGCAGACAAGAATAGAGACCGGCGATTATCCGGTAGTCATCGATCCGCTTGCTCTCGGCTACATACTCTCTGTGGCCATCGGGGAGGGTGCCAACGCCGAGGGCGTCCAGCGCAAGAGAAGCTATCTCGCAGGCAAGCTAGGCCAGTCGCTCGGCGTCCCCGAGCTGACCATTCTCGACGATCCCACTATCGAATGGGCATCAGGGAGCTACGCATTTGACGGCGAGGGTGTTCCTTCCAGGAAGAAGGCCATCATTGACCGCGGCAAGCTTGCGACCTACCTTTATGATACTTATACGGGAGGGAAGGATTCTGTTCAGAGCACGGGCAACTCCTCGCGGGGCGGCCCTCAATGGAGTTTCAGGCTTCCGCCGTCGATCTCCAGCTCAAACCTCGTGGTCGGAGAAGGGGACGCATCGATCGAAGAGATGATTGCGGAGACCAAGAGAGGGGTCTATCTGAGAACAACCTATGACTTTCCAAACCTGACAACGGGTGAGTTCTCGGGCCTGATGATGGAGAGCATGAAGATCGACAGAGGAGAACTCGGTCCATGTCTTCGGCAGGCAACGATTGGTGTGAGCATTCCGGACATGTTGAGTCGTGTGGATATGATAGGAAGGGGATCCCGGTTCGCATTTGGCGTCAAGACACCCGCGCTGCGCATCTCTGAGGCGAAGATCGCCGGGCCAAGCTAGAGATCGTATTTCTGACCACAGATGGGGCACGCGCCCGTCCTCTTGGCGCACGAAAGGTGCAGTTGGCCGCCGCATCTGCAGGTCACGATATCGAATCCTGGCTTGATCCTGCCCTGGCACGAGATGCATCGGGTTATGTCAGTCGCTCTTCCCAGCTTGAATGGTGGACCTGCGGGGAACACGTTCAGGACGTCTTCTATGTCGAAGGTCTGGATCCTGCCGTCCAGCTGTCTCTTGGCAGATATCTTCACGCTCATTGGGACGCTCCCGTCCCGTTTCGGCACAACCTTGATTTTGACTAATTCCTCACTTCCCGGCTTGAGCATCGCAACCCCTGGCGTCCCAACGGTCTTGAAGTCCCCGACGACATGAAGCGAGACATCTTTCGCCAGCGCTTTGCCGTTGTTCCTCAGCGTCACTGTCACTTCGCCCTCAACATCGGTTTGCAGACCAATTGCTGTCAGGCTGCCCCCAATGTCTGGCGAGTAGGCCTCCATCAAGTTCTTTGCAGTGTCTAGTGCCTCGGCAACGAGCTCGGTTGCGGAGTCGTAGTCCTTCTCTTTCTCGATCTCAGCCATCGCCATCAGCCGTTCGGGCTCTCTCCTTGATAGGCCAAACCTGCCCAGGCTCTCGACGGCGCTCTCGGCTGCTATTGATATGTCCATGTACTTCTTGTGGGAATCCTCGATTGTTCCGATCTTCTGGTCCGCAGACATCAGGGTCTGGAATGCGCTTGCTATGTCTCCATTCTCTCCAGCTTCCTTCGCGCCCGCAATCATGTCCTCGATCAACCTGACGGAAGCTCCGAGTTTCCTCAGCGCCTCAATCCTTCCCTGAATCTCGTCTATCAGGCCGGAGAGCTTCTTTGATATCAGGGCCAGACAGTCATCCTTGCACGACTGTGCTTGCTGGTATGCAAAGTCCCACAGCTTCTCAGAGAACGAGGTGTTCGCGACCTCGAGGAGATCCTCACATGACTTGGTGTTGATCCCCATTGATTTCGCCCTTGAGATCATCATCCTGTTCTGTTCCATGACCTTCCTGACGGAGTTCTCAAAAAGCGTCGCAGCCATGTCGGATGCCCTCTTCATGGCATCCCTTGACCTGCCAAAGTCGTATGTCGTCAGGTACTCCTGAGCCATGTCAAGGATCTCGTCGCATTCCGATGTATCGATTTGGATCTTCTTGAGCCGGTCCACGCGTTCTCGAACCGCACTCAACTCTATCCTGCATCCATCCAGATTCTCGTGAATAACATGGAGTTCGTCGCCGCTCTCGATAGCTGCCGTCATGGCATCGACGTATTTCCCCTCGGCGAGCAGGTTCTCAGCTTTCTTAACGATGGACGCGAGCCTCTCGCTCTTGATCCCCTCCGAGGCAGCATCAACCATCTTCTTCATCGCCATCTCGACCGCTCTGGTGCTTATGTCGCGCTGTAGCTCAGCCCGTTCCATCTCGGTCTCGCACTTCATGGCCAGCTTGAGCGAGTCCTGATACCTGCCATCCTTGAATGCCTGGATGCCCTCGGAGACGCACACCTCCGCGGTTCCCACATGCAGTCCCTCAGAGGCTGCCTTTTCAACGCGGTCTTTGAACTTCTCGAGCGTGTCCCATATCCTGGATTTGCTCACCTCAGAGGAGACCTCTGATGATTTTCTCGCAAGCTCCAGCGCAATCGCATACTGATGTCTCGTGAGAGCCTCGACCGCCTGTTCCAAGAACTCCCTAGCACGGCCAACGTCCATGTCGAGTGTCTCGGCATCCTTCAGGTTCGATCTCGCGACTCTGATCTCAACAGCGGCTTGTGAGCTCAGGTTCTTGACATGATTGATATCTTCTTTCGCGGACGAGAGGCAGCGAAGGGCCTCCACGAAGCTACCAGTTTTCGTCAGTTCAATGGCCTTCTCCGCGAGCTTCTCTGGCCCAAGAGTATCGACGCCGACATTCCTCGCATCAGTCAGGAGCCTCTGCAGGTCTCTGGTCATCTCCGCGATCGAGGTCGATATGGTCTTTCTAGTCTCTTCGTCTGATTTCTTCGCTAGCGCGAGGGCCTCCTCGTAGTTCTTCATCTTCATCAGCTCCTTGGCTTTCGCAAGGAGCTTCGCCGGAGCGTCCACATTGATTGAGTGTGATTGCGCAAGGTCGACGCTCTCTTTTGAGCTCAGTATGAACTTCGCTGCGAGATACATCCCCAGGTTCTTCTCCGCCGCCCCGATGCATTCGTCCAGGAGCTCTTCTGCTTCATCGAGCGAGGCATTTGCAAACAGGTTCTTGGCTCTGTCAAGGTCTCGCAGAAGCGGCGAGACATCGGTCTTCGTCCGCGACGCCTCTGCGATGAGTTCCTCCGTCCTTCTAATCTTCTCCTTGACTCCGTCGTACCTGACGATCTTCGCCTGGAGCCCGTCCCTGGTGTCCTTGACGATCATGAACGCATCGGCGAATTCCTGAGCGTCGGCCTTCGCTCTAGCGTCCTTCAGAACGGTCTTCGCATCTTCTATGTCGATGCCTATGGTCTTCGCTTCCTCGAGGGTGTCCTTGACTGCTGAGAACTCCGCCTGTGTGAGCTTCAGCATCAACTCGTCCGCCTGCTGGGTTATCTCACGAGCGCGCGCCGTAGCCTCCTCGTAGACTTTGCGAGACAAGGCATCGTTTGCCCTTGTCAGCAGTATCTCGAGGTCCGCCGCATCCCCTCCCATCTCCCCCACGATCTTGATTCTGGAAGTGGCAGTTGCGATCAGGCGATCGCTCTCGTCTTGGCCTATTGATTCGATCTTCTGAGTCACCTCTTTGAGAAGTGAATAAGACTTGTCAAACTCGAATCCGGCCATGTACTGTCGCGCTGCGGTGATGGTCTCGCCAAGATCAGCCAGGTTGCCCTCGCCGGAGTATTCCTTGACAAACTGGTCGATGCTCTGCAGCCTGTCGCTCATTACCCTGGTCATAGCGGCGTTTGCAGCCTCTTGGCTTGACTTCGCCAGATCCACAGCGCCAGCCATGTCTTCTTTCGCGAGGCTCTCCAGAGCCTTCTGAAGGGTTCCTTCTGCCTCAGTCATGTCTGCGCCGATTTCGTTGCCCAGCTTGACCGATCTATCGCACAAGTCGATGGTGCTCATGGTTCTGTCGTACGCGAGCTTCTTCGCCTCCGCAAGCCCCTTCCGAGTGGCCTCGGCGGTGTTCACGTAGTCCTTGTCCTCGAAGAACTTCCTGGCATCTGACAAAATGTTCTTGATCGTCGTTGCATCTGCTCCGAGGTCTGTCACAAACTTGGCTGCCTTGGCGAGCTCCATGATCTGGTCACGGGCTTTGTAGAACGTCTCGAGGGCGTCGTCGACCTCCTTCCTGCTCTGCTCAGCGTAGTTGACGGCTTCCTCGAACTTCCCGAGTTTCAGATGGTCCCTCGCGGTGTTCAGAAGCATCAGGGCCTTGGTCATGTCCACGCCGACTTTCTTGGCGAGAACGAACCTGTCGCGGGCTTTGGATATGACATCGAGAACCGAGTCAAATTGAATCCGATGGACTCTTTCGTGTGCTGTGCTAAGAGCGCGCAAAGCCTCGATGTATTTCTTCTCCTTCATTGCTGTCTGGGCTTGGTCCAACAGTTGCTGCGGCACGGAAACGTCTTCTTTCGCGCTCTTGACCTTCTTGATGCTCTCACGCGTTTCTCGCACAAGTTCCTGGAACTTCGTCGAGATCGCGTTCTCTCCTTCCGACTCCGCGCGTTTAGCATAGGAGAGGGATTCTTTGAACTTCAGAGCATCGAGGGACGTCTTCGCGCGCTCGACATGGTTCTCCACCTTCGCCATGTCAGCATTCAATTCCTCGCCAGCCGAGACGAGCTCCTCCGCCCGGGAAATTGTCGAGTTGATCTGGACCTTCAGGTCCTCGCCGGCGCTTTCGAGAGCCTCCTTGACCTGTCCCATGCAGATCTCGTATTCCTGGTTTTCGAGAGCGGTCTTTGCCCTCGCCAGTTGATCTTCATATATGGAGACGTCCTCGCCCAGATCCTTGGCCTGCATTATCGTCTCCTGGGCCTGGGAGAGAAGTTCCGAGAATATCTCGTGGAGCGCGCGCTCAGCAGCATCGTACGCGTTCTTCGCATATTTCATGGCGCCTTCAAGGTCGTCAGTGGCTGCGCGCTCCTTGCTTTTTTCGAGCAGATCCAGCGTACCTTTTGTCTCTGTCCCCGACCCCTCGATCATCGACAGGAGTGTTTCTGCAGAGTCAGCTACGTCCGCGATCTTCCTCACATAGGCCGATCGCGCAACTTCCGTCGCCTTTCTCACATGCGCAAGCGCTGACTGATAGTCCTTCGAGGCCATTGCAGCCTCAAAATTCCTTTGGGGCTTCTCTACATCGGAGACGTCGACACCGTTCTCTTTGCACTTCTTGAGAAACTGTAGCAGAGCCTCGTTCTCTTTCTCGGCTAGCTCCCTGTTCTTGGTCGCCTCCTTGGCCCTCTCCTCCAGCTGTTTAGCTAGCTGCAGGCTTTTGAGGTAGCTTCCGGCCAAGGTGAACCAAGCTCCTACCGTCAGGAGCCTAGAACGGAGTCAGGCTACTGACAAGATGCTTGGATGTCATCATTTTTCTGTGCTCACTTAAATGTATCGTTGCTTGTATCAATGTTGATACGACCGTGCCAGCACATCAAAATCCTCAAGTCGAGAGCCCCTTCTCGATTGCCGCAAATGCTTTCCTGGCAGATGTGCTGGCCCTCTCCTCCTGCCTGGAAAGGCTGCTCCGCATCCGGCCTACGAAGTCCGAGTCCTTCAGGCTCTTGAGGTTGATTGAAACGTTCATGGAGGCGCCTTTGAAGCCCGTCTCAGCGAGAAATATCGCCACCCCCATGTCTGACAATGCACTCTTCGTGCCGATTTCTGCGACCCTGTACGAGATTTCAAGGACATCTGCACATGTCGATGCCGTCTTCATGGGCACGTCTGCAGCGCGCTTGATCGCCTTGTTGAGCTCCTCGATGCTTTTCGGGGTGCTGTTCCGGCGTTGTTTCCTCGCCGCCCGGACCATAGCATCGTAAGCTTCTGCATCTTCTTTGGCTAGGACTAGCAATCTGCTCATCTTTTCGAGAGCGCGTTCATTCAACTCGTCGAGAGCTTTCCAATGCTCTTCGTAGCGTCTGTTCGCTCTGGTCACCTCGCATACCATGGCGAGGAGTGATGCGGCAATGGCGCCGGCTGCCGCGGACGCACTTCCTCCTCCAGGAGATCCCTTGCCAGAAGAGAGCTCCTCGCAGTAAGACTTGAGGTGCTTCTGAGCCTTCAGCCCCAAATCCTCCTCTCCAGAACTTGATTGCTCGTGAAGTTGTCTATCCTCAGATGCTTGGCGGCAAGATCGCAGACAGCATCCAGTGGTATCAGGCCTACTATCTCGCTCCCTGCGATTTCCACACCTCTTGTCTCCGCCTCCTTGACGACGGAGTCGAAAACCTTCGAGATCGGCGTCACAGTATAATCAGTGAGGTTCATGGATACTTGGACCATCCCTCTTGCGTTGAGGGCGAAACCAAGAGCCTTGACCTTTGGGAGTCCGCCGCTGCTTGCTCTGATTCTCCTTGCTATGTCCTTCGCAATTCGCACATCTGTCGATCTCAGATTGACGTTGAACGCGATCAGCGGCATCCTTGCGCCGACTGCGACCGCGCCTGCAGTCGGGTGCAGCATCCTGGGACCGTAGTCTGGATATCGCGATTCATCTGTTAGGATTGCCTCTCTCAAGCCCTCGAATTGCCCTCGTCTCACATTCTCAAGATTCACTCTGTCAGGTTTTTTCGCGGCCGCCTCGTACAGATACACGGGGATCTTGAGTTCCTTGGCAATCCTATTCCCGATCTTGTTCGCGATCTCGACACACTCCTCGATCGTCACGCCGGATATTGGCACGAACGGCAGGACGTCCAAAGCCCCCATCCTTGGATGCTGTCCGCTGTGTTTTGTGAGATCGATCAGCTCCGAAGCCGCTCTTGCGCCTCTGAACGCGCCCTCCTGCACGGTCTCCTTTCCGCCAGTGAAGGTCACGACAGACCTGTTGTGGTCCTGGTCCATCTCGACGTCCAAGACCTTCACACCGGGAACGGAACGGATTGAGTACACAATCCTATCGACGACTTCTTTCCTCCGCCCTTCGCTGAAATTAGGCACGCACTCTACGACAACGGGCATTGTATCGGACCGGACTGGGAGAATCGCATTAACCACTTATTATATTCGTCGAGTCAGCTCCGCAGAAGAACTCGGTCACTTCTTCAGTATGTCCACTGCCGCGACTCTCTCAAGTACGAGCTCCGCAGGGTTTCGATCTTTCAGCGTGCTGAGCTCTTCCTTCGTGATGCCAAAGCGGACTAAGCGCTCGATCGAGCCTTCCGGCGAATCCGAAAGCCTCTGCCAATCGCCCACGGGCTCGAAGCTGCCCTCGTTGAGCTTGGCCACAACTATCTCTTCCGTCTGCTCGTCGATTGACATCTTCTTGATTGCACTGCTCAGCTGTCTTTCCCCAGAAGCATATAGCAGGGTCTCCATCGCGAGGGAATCAGATGCGTTCCTGCCTTCTTGCATCGATCTTCTTGCGTGGTAGAGTGCGCTTCTGAGATGATCCATCCCGAAAACCATGTCGGCCCTGACAACCAGAAGTTCCACACCGTTCGCTGTTGCTGGTTTGACAACCTTGTCGAGAAAGGACTCTGCTTCGCCGGGTCCTAGCTTGGCTGACCAAGCTGTCATATCCGTCGTTGCCTCGCTCGCTGGGTCTCGCATTTCTTTCTGTCCCCTTCCGACCCTGCAGTATGCATTATGTATTATCTGTAGTCTGTCAGCGATTTCTGACTCTCTTCCTTCTCCATGGGCATGGTCGGCTCCGCCTGTCCCAGCTGGTTCTTGATTGACCGCGCCACGGCTTCCCCTATCAGGGGTATCTGTTTCAGCCTATCATAGCTCGTGATCCGCAGGTCCTCAAGCGTCCTGTAACCTCTCTTGTACAGCGCCCTCGCCCTCACCCGTCCTATGCCTCTCAGCTTGACTAGCTCGAGGAGCTCGGCCTTCACTCCGTACCTCACCCTAACTGTCATCTCGCGCATCTCGCCTATTGCCTCGTTCTTGAAGATCTCAGCCAACCTCGCCATCGCGTGCACAAGCCATTCAGCGAGCTCCATCTTGTTTCTGATATCTCCCGGGCCGATGTTGTACCTGCCCGCGATGTCGTTCTCATGTGTCTCAGAGAGCCAATCATCCAGGAGTTTTGCCGTCTTCACTTCGGCAAGAAAGATCTCGTACTTTGCAAGGTCTGATGGCGCCTCGAGGAGGAGCTGGTCGCTCTTCTCGGCAAGATAGTCTTCGACCAATTCGTAGTCCGACCGTCTCAAGTACAGAAGCGGCATGTCTGGCACCGCGCACACGGCATGGAGGATGCCGAAACTGCGCCCTGGGGCGAACTTCGCCAGGGCGTCTCTCATCATCACCGCTGACTGTGGGTCGATGTACAGGTCGCTTACATGTTTCCCGAACAGGGTCGCCCTCAACGGCTCACCGGAGTGCAACATCCCCTCGCGTTGCAGGAATTCTACGACATTCGATACGGTGCCTTTCAGGTACGTCGCCTCCGTCTGATGTGCCAAGAAAGTCCTTTCGAAGAACGCTTCGAGCTCTTCCGTCGAAGACGCGGCCTTCGTCGCCACAAGCGCGAGCACGTGAGATCGTATCGCTGGCTCGGTGCCTAGCTTGGAGTAGATGTTCTCGTTTTCTCCGAGCAAATAGGTCTCAAGCAAGAGGTCTTTCTCGTCCTCGTCCTTGGCCACCAAGATGGCCTCGCCATACTTGTCATATCTCGGGCGTCCAGCTCTTCCACACATCTGCTTGATTTCGAAGACAGGGATTGTCGTGTACCCGATGTTCGCATCGAATCGTCTGACATCGCGGACGAGAACGGTCCTCGCAGGAAGATTGATGCCCGCCGCGAGAGTCGGAGTTGCGACAATGCATTTGAGCAACCCCTTCTTGAAGCTCGATTCGACGACTCTCCTTTGGGAATTCGTTAGTCCAGCGTGATGGAACGCGCATCCGTTCTTGATGGACCTCCCGAGCTTGTTCCCCAGTGTGGTTGGCTCCTCTTGCTCGCCAATCATCCTCTTTGCGATTTTGGATAGTTCGTCCATTCTCGAAGAATCGATCTCTTTCACGAGCGAGCCCAGCTCATGAGCGAGCAATTCGCTCGACTTTCTCGAGTTGACAAATATCAAGCACTGGCCACCGAACTCCAGAGCCTTTCTCACGAGGCTTCTGACGGGCTCACCCTCGTCCGGTAGCTCCCTTTTCGAATTGTCCGTGAAGATTATCTTGCCATCGAGATAAACTCCTTCCTTGAGCGGAACCGGTCTCCAATCGCTTTCTATCAGGGTAGCATCGAGCCATTCAGCTAGCTCTGGGGAGTTCCTGATTGTTGCGGACAGGCCGATGATCTGTGCCCGTGGGTTGAACGTCCGGAATTTGACCAGCGTGACCTCTAGCGTCGGACCTCTCTCGGGGTCGTTTATGAGGTGGATCTCGTCCGCGACAACGATTGAGAGCTGGTCCAGCCATTTCACCCGGTGTCTCAGCAGGGAGTCTGCCTTCTCTGAGGTGGCAATCACGATGTCATACCTGTCCAGCTTCGGATCGATCTCGTCGTAGTCCCCTGTCGACTCCCCAACTCTGATGCCCAGGTCCTCGAACTTGGAAAGATCCTCGAATTTCTCTGAGGCGAGGGCCTTGAGCGGCACGATGTAGAGCGCCTTACCGCCCCTCAACACCGCCTGCAACATGGCGAGATATGCCACAAGGCTCTTTCCGGAGGCCGTTGGTACGGCGAGGATGAGGTTCTTCCCTTCGAGAGCTGGGATCATGGCCGACTCCTGAGGCGGATAGAGTTCCTCTATGCCGTCCTCCTTGAGCTTTCGAACTATCCTAGGGTCTATGCCGAGCTCGTCCGTCTTCATGATGATCCGCAGCAGATCCTCCCGTGATTGATGGCCTTAGTCCTAATACTTGCCCGCGGGCCCCTCAACATGGACTAGTGCAGGCCTTTCATGAATTCCATTGCATGTATACTGGCATGTGCAACTAGTCATCTGCTCAAGGCGCAATGCTTATTTAGCACCATGTCCAATAGCTTGACAGTCACCCGGGTGACATCTCCTGGTGTAGCTGATGGGCGAAAATGATTCTTGGGGGTCCACGCTCGGCCTCCCGGACATCGAGGAATGGATCAGGTCTCAGCCATTCGAGACAACGTCAGAGGTGAAGATACCTCCTCAGCTAGTCGACCAGGTCATCGGCCAGGACGAGGCCGTGATGGTGATCAGGAAAGCTGCTGAGCAGAAGCGACATGTCATCTTGATCGGTGACCCTGGAACCGGCAAGTCGATGCTGGCAAGGTCCATGGTGGATTTCCTGCCAAAAGGGGAGCTCCAGGATGTCATTGCCTATCACAACCCGGAGGACACAAACGAGCCGAAGATAAGGCTCGTGCCCGCAGGCAAGGGCAGGGAGATCGTACAGGCACAGAAACTGGAGGCGGAGCAAAAGCGCGCCCAAAAGAACTCATCCGCAATGATGCTCGTCATCATGTTCATTGTTCTGGGGGCTTTCCTCTCATACATCCAAGGGAACACCACTCCGCTGCTCATCGGGCTGATCGGTGGTCTGCTGTTGTACTTCCTGTTCAGATACTCGGGGCAGAGGCGTGAGGCGCTGCTCGTGCCTAAGCTCGTGGTCTCCCACAAGCCGGACGAACCGCCCCCGTTCATTGACGCGACAGGAGCGCATGCTGGTGCCCTGCTCGGGGACGTCAAGCACGATCCGTTCCAGAGCGGAGGCCTTGAGACTCCAGCACATGAGCGCCTCGAACCGGGGGCCATACACAAGGCCAACAAAGGCGTTCTGTTCATAGATGAGATTAACATGCTGAGGATCGAGAGCCAACAGAGCCTTCTCACGGCGCTCCAAGAGGGAGAGTTCGGCATCTTGGGACAGAGCGAGAGGAGTTCTGGGGCGATGGTCAAGAGCGAGCCTGTGCCCTGTGACTTCATATTGGTGGCCGCGGGCAACTTGGACGCGGTCGCGGGCATGCACCCCGCACTTAGATCGAGAATAAGAGGGTATGGCTACGAGATCTACATGCGGAGCACGATGCAGGACAGCGAAGACAACAGGCAGAAACTCATCCGGTTTGTGGGCCAGGAAGTCGCAAAGGACAAGAAGATACCGCACTTCAGTAAGGGAGCTGTTGCCGAGATAATCAGAGAGGCACAAAGGCGGTCGGGCAGGCGAGGGATGCTGACCCTGAGGCTCAGAGAGCTCGGCGGCCTTGTGAGGGTCGCCGGAGACATAGCCACTGAGAAGGGTGCATCCGTCGTGGAAGCGCAGCATGTCCTTGATGCGAAGAAGATTGCTAGATCTCTCGAGCAGCAGGTGACGGACAGAGCCGTCGAGAGGAGGAAGGACTACAAGACCTGCCTCACAGAGGGCTCAGTCGTGGGAATCGTGAATGGACTCGCAGTGCTCAATGCGGAGTCGTCGATGGCCGAGTTCTCAGGTATCGTCACGCCCATAGTCGCGGAGGTCACGCCGACTCAGAACAAAGAGGGCGGGAAGATCATCGCGACCGGCAAGCTCGGAGAGATTGCGAGGGAGTCGGTCCAGAACGTCTCAGCACTCATCAAGAAGTACACTGGACAGGACATCAGTAATCACGACATCCATATCCAGTTCATCGGAACGTACGAAGGGATCGAGGGGGACAGCGCCTCAATCGCGGTCGCAACGGCCGTGATATCGGCCTTCGAGGAAATCGATGTTGACCAGACCTGCGCGATGACCGGAAGTCTGAGCGTGCGAGGCCAGGTTTTGCCCGTGGGCGGCGTGACTGCGAAGATCGAGGCGGCGGCGGAGATGGGCCTCAAGAAGGTCCTCATACCAGCTGAGAACCTCAAGGACGTCCTGTTGGAGGACAAGTACCTCGGCAGGGTCGATGTGATCCCCGTGCACACTCTGAACGATGTGCTGAGCCACGCGCTCGTGGGCGCGAGAAAAGAGGGGCTGCTGAAGAAGCTGGCTCAGCTAGTGGCCGCCAAGCGCCCGACATCACCACCTGCACCCATCACAGGCGCTGACAGAGCAACGGCCCATTGACGGGGGTCGTCTCTTGCGCGGTCTTATTGTCGGAAGGTTTCAGCCGTTGCACAAGGGCCACATCTCGGTCATCAAGGAGGTCCTGCGTAGATGCGACGAACTCATTGTTGTAATCGGGAGCGCGGAAGAATCCCATACTGAAAAGAATCCGTTCACGGCGGGCGAGAGGTTCCAGATGCTCCTGTCCTCGCTCACACCTGAGGAGCGCGGGCGGGTACTGATCGTTCCAACTAGGGATGTGAACAGGTACTCGGTGTGGGTCAACCACCTTGAATCATACGTCCCGCCTTTTGATGTGGTCTTCTCCAACAGCGACTTGACGAGGTCCCTGTTCAAGCAGGCTGGATATGAGGTCCGCAGGACCAAGGCCTACGACCCGAAGCGGTATTCTGCGACCGAGATAAGGCACAGAATCGTGTCTGGAGAGAGGTGGAGGCACTTGGTTCCGGATCCTGTCGCAAGGATTCTGGACGCTCTCGACGTCAGACGGAGACTGCTCGACGCCGGGATGAGGCCGAGGAAGAGATGAGAATGGCGGCTTCGCTGGCGAAGGAGATCGGGGACCTGTTGAGGTCGAAGGGCCTGACCTTATCAGTAGCGGAATCGTGCACCGGTGGCAAATTGGGCGACCTCATGACAGACATCTCTGGCAGCAGCGATTACTTCATGGGCGGCGTGATCTCCTACAGCAATGAGGCGAAGATGGATTTGCTCGGCGTGACTAAATCGGTTCTGGAGAGCAAGGGCGCCGTCAGCGAGGAGGTCGCTGCGCAGATGGCTGCCGGCGTCAGAAAGGCCTTGCATGCGGACATAGGTGTGGGCATCACGGGAATCGCTGGCCCGACTGGTGCGACCCCAGGAAAGCCAGTTGGCTTGGTCTACATTGCTTTGAGTTCAAAAGACAACGATTTGTGCTCGAGGAATCTGTTCAGGGGTTCGCGCGCGTTGGTCAAGAAGCAGGCTGCGGGAAAGGCCCTCAAAATGGTCAAGGAATATCTTGCTGGGCGCTGTTAGATTGTTGCCCGTCCGCCTGTTTTCTCATCGCCAAAATATTAATACTCACACTATGATTTTATAACGCACAGGCACGCGCGAGGACTTTCCGATGTCAGAAGGGAATGTGGCCAGGATACCTACTGGGGTTGCCGATTTTGATTCCATCATCCAGGGTGGGATGCCAATCGGGTCGGTTGTGCTGCTCTTGGGCGATGTTGGTGGAGGGGGGCTCGAATTCGCTCTCACGTCTGCCGCAAAGATCGGGATTGTGAAACAGTTTCCAGACACCAGAGCTTTCATGCTGGGCGACGCGGGCAAGCGCGGCATTCTTCCCGAGAAGATGAGCTACATCACATTCTCTCGGTCGAAGGAGGACATACTCCGCGAGGTGAGGATGTCCTTCAATAGGGATTTCTACGAGTCTCTGAAGAACAACCTTGTGTTCAAGGATTTCTCAAAGGGCTACTTCATGCACACTGTTGTCCCGACGAGCTGGGTCGACACCGATCAATCTGGCATCTTCTCCGACAGTAAGGAGGATGGCCTGATGGAGTCGCTCGTGGACTTCATGGACAACAACGCCCCTCGTAGTATGGTCGTGGTCGATTCTCTCACAGACCTCATTGTTTCGGATTCCGTGGAGTTCCAGGACATCGTTGCGCTTCTCAAGGGGATCCAGAGGATGTCGAAGAAGTGGGGTTCGATTGTCTATCTTCTTCTCACAGACGAAATCCTTGACAAGAGAAAGCAGCAGATGATCATTGACAGCGTCGACGGCGTTCTGAAGTTCGAATGGGCTAAGTTCCATCACACCTCGAAGAGACAGAGGTACCTGTACGTTGAGAAATTCATGAGCGTTCTTCCTCACCTGGACCAGGAGAGGATTGCCAGGTTTGCCACTCTCATCACCTCTCAGAGCGGATTCGTCGTGATCAACACGGAACGGGTGGGATAGGCCGATGACCATGGTCAGGATCAAGACTGGCGTCGAAGGCCTGGATGAGATGCTCCAGGGGGGGTTCCCCGAGAACCATATCGTTCTCTTGATGGGATCCTTCGGGACGGGAAAGACCACACTTGGGCTTCAGTATTTGGTCGAGGGGCTGAGGAAAGACGAGCCGTGCATATTCATATCGCTCGAGGAGGACAAAGACTCCATTCTGAAGAACGCCCTCTCATTCGGATGGGATCTCAGCCAGTCGATTGACAAGAAGAGACTGGGGCTCTTCAAACTGGAACCCTCCGACGCGAAGACCACGATCACCCGCATCAAGAGCGAGCTCCCGAAGTTCATCAAGGCATTTGGCGCGAAGAGAGTCGTCCTCGAT
>Ga0315314_1001238_pt1 | contig 23714 bp, 24 predicted proteins | sample TDP9_MG_FD_203631 | JGI IMG/M metagenome (GOLD analysis project Ga0315314, IMG submission 203631) | Freshwater sediment microbial communities from Lake Towuti, South Sulawesi, Indonesia - TDP9 | ecosystem: Environmental > Aquatic > Freshwater > Lake > Sediment | place: Indonesia: South Sulawesi... | reverse complement strand
TAGAGACAAACATCGCCCGAAGATTAAACATAACCCGTCAAACCGTTCACAAGGCTCTCAGCGTCGCCAATGCCAAAGTCTCTCAGGCTCTTCAGGAGACAGCCAGACTCAACAAGATAAAGGTTAAAACTGTTGACCCCGCCGATGGCATCTTAGTGGGTTATAGTCCGGAATTCAAAACCGACGCCCTGATCACTTTCTCAGCTAAAAATGGGGTTCAAATTTGGTACAGGCACGATGGAGACTGCGAAAACTGCGATCAACTCCAAACATGCAAGGCAATGCTGCTTGATGAAGCAAAGGATAGAAATGTTCAGCTTCCAAGAAATTCTGATCTGATGTCACCCTCTAAGCTGGCTGAACTCTTTTTTTCCAAAATTATGGGTGAGCGAAAATGAACATTCACAAGAGACTGTGGAACTGGTGTCGAAGACCCAAAAAGCCAGTCTTAACAGAACTTACAAGGTTGGCTGTACCAATTTACCTCTGGGCGAGCGCACCTGGGTTCCTAATATGTTTGAGTGCATCTCTGTTTGTGTTAGGCGCGTATTTGTCTGTGGTGAAGGTGCCTGTTTGGTTCGGTGACCCTTACGGGCACGGTGAGTACGAGCCTATGCGCGCGTACATGCCTTTCGGTCTCCTTCTATGGCTTTTGGCTCTCGTACTCTTCATTTATGGAGTTGTCTTGGGGACACGAAAGCCTGTGATATCGAGATTAAGGACTGGATTCTCGATTGCTAGCTTGGTTGTTGGCGTGGCATTAGGCATCTTGGCTTTGACTTCAATTCTGTTACCTTGGGTGATAGCCGAAAGCGCCACCACACTCGTAGAAACTCGGGGGGGCACCTTTAACGTACCGCAATACTATGCACTCAATGGAGTTAACCTAATGATGAGGATCGGAGAAATCTTACTTGTGTTTGTAGGCGGAATAATCAGCATCTTAGCCCCACTGATCTGCCTCTTTGAGAGTGAAAGACCCGACGCCGTTAGAGCGTTCCTTTTCCTGCTGAGTGGTATATGTATAGTCGGTCCTGTTGCTCTACTATATGGTGATATCCAAGAAAACCTTACTTGGGGGATCAGTTTCGGCCAGTTTGGCATAGGCACAGTCTTCAAAAGCCCTGGAATAGGGTTTTTCATTGCAGTTCTCTCCAGTATTGGACTAATGGTTTCTGGGATAATTACCGGCATAAAATTGACCCAGCACTCCACAACGCAAGCCTTCAATGGCTAGGATTGACCATTTGCGTGCAACAATGCTTTAAGTTTCTTGACTATTGAAAATTTGGATTAGGGAACATTTATGTGCCTTGATGATTACCGAGAATTGGCTAAAGCCTTAAAGACACCGCCGATGTTTACGGATGTCCTTCCAATGATAGTCAGGCAGGACGAGGTTGAACTGCTCCTTAGGTTGTCGGAAAAAGAGCGGTCAATTAGTCAACTATCCAAAGTATTAAGTGCAATTCCCTTTGTCATCCTCTATTTTTCGAATAGCCCATTAGAGATGAGCCTTTCCATGGGAGTTTTGGGTGTAATGTTGGGAGCCGTGTTCGTTCAGTCCAGTGCCATGGTTGCGGAGCTATCTCCTAAGGGAAAAGAAAGTCTGTGCATGGCTTTCTTCGATGCAGTCATAGACTTCTCGTTTCCAGTGATGCCTGGAATCGTCACTTACCTCGTTATGTTTGGAATTAAGACGCCGTTTCTTCTCTTGATTAGTTTGATGATGTTTTCAGGTTTCACTTTTGCAGCCATAAGAAAACAAGGCACAGATAAGACGCAGATTCACGCAAACTCATTTTCCTAAAATTCTTGGGTTAGGCAAGTCAAGGATTTATTTGCGTAGTCTCAAAGTAAATCACAATAAATTTGGAGGAAGATGATTATGGAAAAGATTGATGTTCCTATGGATGTTCCCGAGGGTGTAAGTTTTCCAGAATATAAGGATAAACATCAGTTAAGGCGTTGGATTTGGCGGCATGTCCAGATTCCATACCCAATGTATGTTATAACCACAATTGACGAGAACGGAATCCCTAATGCAGAAGTAAACACGTGGGGTCTACCATTTGGTTTTGCGCCAGATCAGATGTTTATATTCGTTTGCGGAAAGGCTCATCACACCGCCCAGAACGTATTAAGAAGCAGAGAATTTGTTGTCAATGTTCCCGGATCTAGCATTGGTCAGAAGGCAGAGAAAACGGCTATACCTTATCCTAAGGGCACCGACGAGATTAAAGAGTCAGGTCTAACGGCTATTCCTTCTCGAATTGTTAGACCGCCTAGAATAAGAGAATGCAAAAGTCATTTCGAATGTAAGCTAGAATGGTATAGGTACGTTGACAAAGAGGGAAAAGTAATTGTGTTCTGTGGAAGAATCGTTGCAGTTTCAGCGAATAAAGAAGTGTTGGTAGGTGATGTGGAGTCTAAAATAAAAAGGATGGAAACAATTTATGTTATGCCATGGAACGTTGACACGATAAGAATGAAACTAACTGGAAAGGAAAAGGGCACCACCGCCTATGCAGACATTGGAAAAATAAGGTACACTCCACATGGAAAGTGACACACTAATTCGCATTGTTAAGGAGGCAAAGGTTTGTCTGAGTTTAGTCCCGAGCTGGTGAGTGTTTGCGGAATTTATTGTGGCGTTTGTCCAGTCTTTGATATAAGGTGTCCTGGTTGTTTGAAAGACCCACATTCAAAAGAATGTGCCCTGTACGCTTGCGCTTCAAAAAGAGCAATTAGATGCTGCTTTCAATGTAACGAATTTCCTTGTCAAATCCATTATGAAAAGGGAATCTATGGGAAAAAAGCATTAGATAACTGGAAGGGAATGATAAGAAAGTAAGTCTGCGACGTTTCCCGCGCTTGTAAGGGGCATTTTTAGATTAGAAATTCATACTTTATATAAGCAAGGATGCGAACAAATGCTTTAAATAAGACTGTTCTGCCTATGCTGGGGGAAACGGTATGAAGTCACGAAATTACAGAGAGGTAAAGGGTCCGCCTTACACGAGAAAAGAGTACATTAAAGCCTCTCCACAGCCAAAAATAACCAAATTCACCATGGGAGATACCACAAAAAGATTTGAGTACGAGGCATCTCTCATCGCCCAAAAACAAGTTCAAGTAAGTCACAACGCCCTAGAAGCGGCACGTGTCGCAGCAAACCAAGTTCTCGCCGGAAAATTAGGAAACGATTATCTCCTACAGATTTCACCGTATCCTCACACTGTGCTTCGGGAAAACAAAATGGTTTTCGGAGCACAGGCAGACCGGTTCCAAGACGGGATGAGGAAGGCTTTCGGCAAGCCTATTGGAACTGCTGCTCGAGTAAAAGTAAATCAGCCAGTCATAATAGTAAAAGTCAATGAAAACGGCGTGGAAGTTGCCAAGGAAGCCTTGAGAAGAGGAGAGGCAAAACTGCCCACTCCTTGCCGAATCGCCATCGAAAAGACGTCAGATTAGGCGGGGTGAATCTCTTGCGGAGTTCCCGAGAAAAGCTTGTGATTGATTTTGAAGATTTAGAGAAAAAAGACATTCCTCTTGTAGGGGGTAAAAACGCCAACCTAGGAGAGATGCTCAGAGCAGGAATTCCAATCCCTCCAGGCTTTGCAGTGACCGCTTACGCCTTCAAGAGATTCATCACCGAGACAAAAATCGCTGAAAAGATTTATGAGACCATCAAAGAAACCGTCACCGACATCAACAATCCCAAGCAGTTCGAAAAAGCTTCCGAAAAAGTTCGCCGTCTCATAGAATCAACTTCCATGCCGGAAGAAATCCAAAAAGCCGTAATAAACGCTTATGAGAAACTTGGTGAAAAAACTGGGGGTTCTCAGGTTTTTGTGGCTGTGCGTTCAAGTGCCACAGCGGAGGATTTGCCTGACGCCTCCTTTGCAGGTCAGCAAGAAACCTATCTAAACGTAAAGGGAACCAAAGACCTGCTTGAGAGGACTGTGAAATGCTGGTCGAGTTTGTTCACTCCCAGAGCAATTTTTTACAGAACTCAGAAGGGGTTCAGACACGAAGACGTTCTCATCAGTGTCGGAGTCCAAGAAATGGTGAATTCGAAAACCGCAGGCGTTACGTTTACCATCAATCCGGTAACTGGTAAAGAGAGTGAAGTTGTTATTGAAGCTAACTGGGGACTGGGCGAGACCGTCGTTTCTGGAGAAGTCACACCAGACCGATATGTTGTAGACAAGAAAACCCTCAAAATAGTAGACAGAAAGATTGCAAAGAAAACCGTTGAACGCATTCGCGACCCAAAAAGTGGTAAAACGATTGAGGTTCAAGTGGTTACCGAAAAACAAGAGCAACCCTGCTTAACCGACGAGGAGGTTCTCAAACTTGCCCAGCTTGCCAAAAAAATTGAGGAACATTACGGAACGCCGCAAGACATTGAATGGGCAATCGACCGAGACATGCGCTTTCCAAAAAACATCTTTATTACGCAGTCCAGACCCGAAACCGTGTGGAGTGTGAAGGAAGCACCCAGTAAAATGGAGATAAAGCCTACCGTCCCATCAGTCTCAGAACTGGAGCAGAGAGTTGTCGTCACTGGAATAGCCGCTGGAAAAAGAGCTATAAGCGCGGGCTTAGCGAAAGTCGTATTTACACCAGAAGACGCCTCTAAGCTCATGGGTAAGGGCGACGTTCTCGTCACCACCATGACCAATCCTGATTACGTACCATTCATGAAAATGGCAGGAGCGATAGTTACAGACAAGGGAGGAGTTACTTGTCACGCTGCCATAGTGAGCCGGGAGTTGGGCATACCATGCATTGTCGGAGCCGAGAATGCAACTAAACTGATGAAAACCAATCAAGGATACACTGTGGATGCGAGAAGTGGAGTCGTCTACGAGGGAATCATAAGGGAACCGGAGGAGCCAGCCGCGTCAGCATTATCAAACACAGCAACCACTACAACCACTCTTCTTGAGCAGGCTCCCATAACCGCCACAAAGATATACATGAACCTCGGTGTCCCAGACATGGTCGAGGAATACAAGAACCTTCCCTTCGACGGAATAGGGCTCATGCGCATCGAATTCATCCTCGCCAGTTACATCGGGGAACACCCATTGTACATGTTAGAGACTGGACGAGGAGACGAATTCATAGAGAAGTTAGCCAAAGGAATAGCCGCAGTTGCAAGGGCTATACAACCTCGCCCAGTTGTGGTGCGGTTCAGTGACTTCAAAACAAACGAGTACAGAGAACTGAAGGGCGGAGAAAAATATGAGATAACCGAAGCAAACCCAATGCTTGGCTGGCGAGGAGCGAGCAGATACGTAAGCCAATGGTATGAAAAGGCGTTTAGACTTGAATGCAAAGCAATCAGAAAGTGCAGAGAAGAATGGAAACTCCGAAACGTGTGGGTGATGCTTCCGGTCATAAGAACAGTGTGGGAAGCCAAGAAGTGCCTAGCCTTAATGAGAGAGGAAGGACTAGAGAGTTCGAGAGACTTCCAGATATGGTTTATGGCTGAAACCCCGTCCATTGCTATTATGGCTGATGAGTTTTCGAAACTCTGTGACGGATTCTCCATAGGCTCAAACGACTTGACGCAGGGCATCTTACTAATTGACCGAGACTCAGAAAGACTGGGGCTGATGGGCTACTTCGACGAGAGAGACCCTGCCATAAAACGCATCATCGCCCATCTCATTCAGGTAGCCCACCAGCACGGGCGCACTATTTCTATCTGTGGAGAAGGTCCTTCAAACCTTCCAGACTTCACTGAATTCCTCGTTAAGTGCGGAATCGACAGCGTCTCGGTAAACGCCGATGCTGTTGTTCGTACACGGCAACTAGTAGCAAGCATCGAACAGAAAATTTTGCTTGAAAGATTAGCCGAGACGCTTAGAAGCAGTGGCGTAGCCGAAAAGTCTAAACAAAACCGTGAATGGCTCCCAGAATGGGAATGAATAGGGATAAAGGCATAGAATAGCCATACAACCTCATCTGATATTTCCAATTCAGTGGCAAATCCAAATGAAAACAAAGACCTTTGACTTTGAAGAAAAGCGTTTGGAAGAAGAAATAAAAAAACGAGAAGCCAAACGGGTTCTCATACAACTCCCCGATGGACTAAAAACTGAAGGACTCCATCTAGCGTCCATAGCTGAACGGGTAGGAGCCACCGCAATCATTTCAGCCGACCCCTGCTACGGCGCCTGCGATTTAGCAACACTCGACGCCAAAAGTCTAGGCGCCGACCTAATCGTCCATTACGGTCACAGTCCAATGGTCAAGGAAGGGCAAACACAAATTGTCTACTTCGAGGCTAAAGCGAAAATCAGTTCCAAAACTGCTGTGCGAAGGGCAATATCCCTTCTAGAAGACCGGGGCAAAATTGGATTGGTGACCACGGTTCAGCACGTTGACACACTTGAGGAAGCAAAGAAACTGCTACTTGAATCGGGGAAAACTGTTGCAATCGGAGACGCAGGACACCAAAAGTACGCTGGTCAAGTAACCGGTTGCGACTACACAAACGCCAAAGCGATCTCAAGAGAGGTTGAAGCCTTCCTTCTTATTGGAGGCGGCAGATTCCACGCCATAGGCGTAGCGTTAGCCACCGCAAAACCAACAATAGTCGCTGACCCCTATGAAGGAAGAGCCTACAACGTTGACGAAGAAGTGAGGAAGATAATCAATCAGAGGTGGGGCAGCATTTCAGAAGCAAAGGAAGCCAAAGAGTTTGGGGTGTTGATTGGATTAAAAACCGGCCAAGGAAGACTCGAGTTAGCCATGTCGATGAGAGAGAAACTTGAGAAGAACGGGAGAAACACCACACTACTTGCACTGAAAGAAGTAACACCAGAAGCGCTCATGCAATTTCCACACATAGAAGCATTTGTAAACACAGCATGTCCACGAATATCAATAGACGACGGAACAAGATTTCGCAGACCAGTTCTCACCCCTAATGAAACCCTAGTTGCTCTTGGCGAAATGAGTTGGGAGCAGTTATGCAAAAAAGGCTGGTTCGAAAACAACACCTAGAAAAGGCAATCGCGGAAGTCATGCCTCACCCAAAACCCAAGGCTTACCTTGAACAATACACGATACCATCCGAGGTTGCGGCTGAAATTCTGTATTTGGCTACCTACACATACGATGACATTATCAACAAGAGTGTAGTGGATTTGGGGTGTGGCACTGGAAGACTCGCCATCGGTGCGATACTTCTAGGTGCAAAAGAAGCGTTTGGCATCGACATAGACCCGTTAGCCATAAAAGTGGCGAAAGATAACGCCAAGAAATTGGCGGTAGAAAAAAAGACAAACTGGGTCACTGCTGATATCAATGTTCTGCATGGGTATTTCCATACGGTTCTTCAAAATCCACCATTTGGCGTTCAGCGAAAAAGTGCAGACAGAATATTCTTGGAAAAATCCTTAGAACTAGGTCAGAGAGTGTATTCCCTTCATAAGAGTGGAAAACTTAACAGAGAGTTCATCAAAAGGTTTATTGAGAGGCGTGGGGGAACAGTTACTGGCATCTTTCACATGGAGATGACGATTCCGAAACTCTTTGAGTTTCACACAAAAGAAAGACGAAACATTGAGGTTGACTTGTATCGAATAGAGGGAAAAAACACATGCCTGAAAATGAAAGAAAAAGCGGTCAATTCGTTGTGCCAGGCGACAGATTAGGGGTTATTGAAGAATTTGTGCCAGGCGCAGGAACATACGTGGAAGGTGGTGTCATTCACTCTAAAGTCACTGGGTGCACGCTTCTAGACAAGCTCAACAAAAAGGTCTCCGTCTATCCTCTAATTCGTGGAGTAAGCGTTCCCAAGGTAGGAAGCATCGTTGAGGGGCAGGTTTCCGATGTACAAAGCAAGTCAGCGACACTACGTATATCCAAAATAGGGAAGAAGTTGCTTTCGGGCAACTTCACAGGAATTCTACACGTTTCTGATGTAAGTCCTGAGTACGTGGAGACAATGTACGACGTGTGTAAACCCGGTGACATCATGCAGGCCAAAGTGATCAGCACCATGAACAGAACGCATCACTTGTCAACCTCGGAGAAGAACTTTGGGGTTATCTACGCTTTCTGTTCGCGATGTGGGCACATGCTAACTTTAGGAGGACCAGGATTACGATGTCCGAAATGTGGAAAAATTGAAAGACGGAAGATTGCTTCGGATTACGGTAAAGGTTAGCCTGGAGAAAAGGGAATGAAAGTTCAAATTCTGAAAAAAACCTCGACCGAGTTGAAAATCGAAATCGAAGGAGAGGGACACTCCCTCTGTAACGTATTGCAAAAGGTTCTTGTCGAAGACGATACTGTAGACATGGCAGGATACAGTATACCGCATCCCCTACTTTCACGTGCCATAGTTGATGTTCGCACGAAAGAAAAACGAAAACCAGAGGACGCACTAAAAGACGCTGTGAAAAAGATAAGGACACAAAACAAAGAGTTCAGGAAGAGTTTTGAAAAAGCCCTAAAAGATTATCAGCGATCGGTATCGTAACTAACTGATAACCCTTTATGAACTGACCTCGGTTAAATTGAGTTTCTTTGTAATTGTCAGTAGAAGGGCACAGAAGCCTTCCACAGGGTCCTCGTGTTGTTCTAGGATGTCGATTCCTTTCTCCATCGTCATAGCATTTTGTATCCAAGCATACACAATCAGAGCCTCCGCAGCATCTGCTTGAGCATGCCTATCGGTTCTAGACGGCAACGCTTTCCTCAAACCCGCCTTCTTGAGAGCCTCGGATAGCACCCGACTATCGACCTTAGCACCGATGGGTTCTCCTCTTCTTCTTGAAAGGGCTAGAGAATAGGCAAGGTTCACGAAGGAGTCGCCCAGAGAAGCAAGTTTTCGATCCATCAAAACCTCACGGAGTTTCTTATATTTCGGCATGAAAGTGCACATGAAGCATTCACTTCGTATGGTTATCTTACTTATTGCTATTAGGTGCTTATGAAAAGGATTTAAAGATAAATGAGGATGGTTTAAGAGGAGAAGCTTGAATCCTAAACGATTTCGTTGCATAAAACCCGAGATCAGAGTTTTAGGCATAGACGACGGAGTTTTCCTTCCACGCACAGAGGGCACTGTTGATGTTGTGGGCGTTGTTTATCGAGGAGGATACTGGCTTGACGGAGTCATGCGAACAGAAGTGGAAATCGACGGCATGGATGCAACGAAAAAAATCGCCTCCATGATAAAGAGTTCTCCCCATCACAAACAGCTTAGAGTAGTGGTGATAAACGGAGTCACTCTTGCAGGCTTCAACGTGGTGGATATACAGAGACTTTCAAAAGAGGTGGATTTACCTGTCATAACGGTGACCAAGGAAAAGCCAAACCTTGCAGAAATAAAGATGGCTGTCGAAAATTTGCCCGAATACGAGAAGCGATGGCAAGCGATAAAAAACGCAGGGGAGATAGCCGAGGTATACACACGAAATGAGGAGGAAGCTGTGTACGTGCAAGTTGCTGGAATCTCTAGAAGTGACGCTGAAAGGATTCTGAAGAAAACGTCAACTCGGAGCAACGTTCCAGAAGCTTTGCGCGTGGCGCACATCATAGCGTCTGGACTGGCGCAAGCGAAGGAAAAAGAAACGTAATATTAGGAAGGGGGCTTCAACTCGTTGGATGTGTTGTTATTTTTGTCCGACCAGCGTGGCACCTGAAAACGCTATCGTTGGAAGTATAACATCGTCTACAATTTTTACGTCGTTTCCAACACCAACAACATTTCCGAGATATTCGTACATGTTTCCAGTCAGTAAAGCGTGTTTAACGTGTCTCGTTAGTTGACCTCCCTCGATGAGCGTGGCGTCTCTGACCTCACAACCGAACCCGCCAGTGATTGGATTAACCTCTGGTGAAGCGAATCTTTCGACCAAAACTCCTTCATCTATCTGTGAGATTATTTGTTCTCTACTCTTGTTTCCAGGTCTTATGGTCATGTTGGAGTAGGCACAAACGGCTGGTGAAGTGAAGGCTCCTTCAATGCTTCTGGTTCCTCTTCGGAAACCGTTTCCAGTTGCTTCGACTCCAGCGATGTTTGCGTTGTAGGAGTCGTAGATATAGGACTTAAGAACTCCATCGCTTATGATTGCTTTCTTGGTTGTTCTGACTCCCTCGTCGTCAGCGACCGCACTCCTGATACCGCCAGGATAGGTTCCATCGTCCACTATGGTGAATTCTCTGCTCGCCACTTGGGTTCCGATTTTTTTGATCCAAGGGCTTCTACCCTTGTTCACTTGCTCAAAGCTAGTTGCGAACTTCACCGAATCAAGCAAGCCAGCAGTCTCAACCGGGTCTATAACTGCGATTCCCTTGAGTTCCCCTTGAAAAGGGTCAGCTTCTAGAGTTTTCAGGGCTTTTTCAGCGATGGATGTTCCCATTCCATCAAAGTCAATGGACGAAATTTTCGTGGACCATACTTTTTCTACGCCTTCTCCAGCGTTTGCTCCTCTTGTTGCCTTCGCCGTGAAGTGTAAGAAGACCATTGTGCCCTTGTGATGGAAGCGGACGCCTAGTGAGTTAGAAACTTGCAGGGTGTATTTGGCTAAGCGAAGTAGTCCCAAGGGTGCCTTTACTCCTTTATTCTTTTCGGCAGTTCTCACGGCTGTCATCGCCTTTGCTACAATCTCTTCAGTCGTAATTTCAGCGGTTTCCTCACAAAACACATCCTTAACTTCTCTAGAGACCTCTCTGCCACTTGGAAGAGACTGGAAATCAGGATCTTCCTTCGTGGTTTTAGCTATGCTTAATGCTTCACTCACAATTTCCTCAGTGGATTTTATGTTGCTTATAACTCCCGAGGAGAAGCCAACTTGCTTGTGAATGCACGCTTTAACGCCTAAGCCTCTCTCTAGTTTGTCGTCTGCGAGGCGTGGAACACTATCCTCTATGTAGATGCTGCGAATGTGGCTGTCTATGATAAAGGCTTCTGCTTGGCTTGCACCTCTTTTTTCGGCACTTTTCAGAACCGAAGACGCCAACGAATCAAGTGTCGACAATTCATCCGCCTCCTACGATGATGCTTGCTCTCATATAGGGTCCGCCAGTGCCTACCCGCACTATGTCTTCTTCGCCTTTACCGCAGCTGCCGCCTTCCAGACGAAAGTCTTTGCTAACCGCGTCGACGGTTTTTAGAATGCCTATGGCTTTGCCTGTTAAGGTAAAACTTCGAACCAATTCTTTCTTCTCACCGTTTTGTATCGTGTAACCCTTTAGTGCCCTTGCTTGAAATCCGCCACCGACTGGGTCTTCCATTCCAGATATCGCCTTCAAGGCTAGTAAACCATTTTTTGTGTCGGAAATCATCTCCTCGAGTTTCCAGTCTCGTGGTTCAAAGAAGGTGTTTGTCATGCGAACCCATACGCGTCTGTTGTAGTCTTGAGCCCTTCCGTTTCCCGTTGGTTTTGAATTGAGTGCTGCTGCCGTTTCAAGGGAGTGTATGAAGCCTTTGTAAATCCCGTTTTCTATGATTATGGTTCGTGAACTCGGCGTGCCTTCAGAATCGTATGGTATCGTTCCATCTGCCTTGGCTATTGTTCCATCGTCAACCATGGTTACAAGGTTACTTCCGACCTTCTTCCCGATTACGTCACAAAGGAATGATCTTCTTCGAATCACTTCGTCGGCTTCTGAGGCGTGTCCCATAACTTCGTGTGCAAGCAAGCCAGCTATGTCCGGGTCTACTATGACTTTCATTAGTCCGCTTGGAGGCTTAACCGCTGAAAGCATTTCTATGGCTTCTTTGGCTGCGTTGCCTGCAAACTCGTTGGGGTCTGTTTCTTTGACAAGTTCGTAACCCACAGTTCCGCTTTTGAAGTCAGCTCCCAATTCTCGCCTACCTGCTTCGAGAGCCACGCTGAAAGCTGAAAAAGAGGTTCGAATCTCGTCCCACTTCAACTCACAACCTAGGCTGTTAGCCAACTCAAATTTCTGAGAAATTTCGGCATAGTTTGAAGTTCTACTTGCGATTCGACTATCTGTTTCCTTTTGAGCCTTATCAAGGGCAAAAATGAATCTCAGCTTCTCTTCGGTGTCGATATCCTCCGGGTTAATCTTGATTTTCGTCTTTAATGATTTTTTAACGGGTTTTATTTCTGGGATTTCTATTTTCCCTTTTGAGTAAGCACTGGATGTTTTTGCTAATTTGAATGCCCTCGTTGTGGCGTCTTTTAGTGAATCTGAGGTGGGCACGTTTGTTGACGCTAAACCCCACACGCCCTTGAGTTTAACTCTTACAGCCACCCCACTACGCACAGATGAGGTGAAGTTTCGAATTGCTCCGTTCACTACGTTGATTTGCTTTACTTTTCGCCTTTCAAATCTTACATCAGCGAATTCGCCGCCTAACTTCTGAGCAAAATCCACTACTTTCTCCAGTTCACTCATCATTGTAATCCTCTTTCACTTCGCTGTTACGTAGGATATTAAACTTTGTGAAGGTGTATCGAATTGAAAGAAAGGTTTAAAAGACTCCAAATTAACGAAAAGGAAACGGACAATAGGTGTGACTCACATGGAATTTTGCCCAAAATGCGGAACAAGATTAACGCCAACCCGCGGAAAAGAACAAAAAAAGGCGGTTCTTTTGCTTTCGTGTCCAAAATGTGGCTATAAGAAGCCCACGACACCTGAGTTAACAACCCGTCCAAAGGTTATAGAACACGCGCCTCAAGAACGCATAGCCATAATAGGGAAAGAGGAACAAAAATTGAGAACCCTCCCCACGGTTCAGATAGAATGCCCAAAGTGTGGGAACAACCTAGCCTACGCTTGGCAAGTGCAAACGAGAGGAAGCGACGAATCCTCAACGCAGTTCTTCAGATGCACAAAATGCAACTACACATTCAGAGAATACGGCTAAACATTGTGCATTTAGAGGGAACATCCTAACAATAGCTTTGAAGCTTCGAGAGAGAGGGCTATCAAAATCCTACTTGACAACAATGGTTAGAGCTCTGAATGAGATAGCTGAAAATGTAGACTTTGATAACCCTAATGAAGTTCTATTATACATAGCTAGAAAGTTAAGGGTTCATTCAAAGCTAACCTATGTGATCTCTATGAGCATTACGCTAAGTATTTTGGAATACCATTCATTAAACCAAAATATAGAAGAGATCTACTCTTAACTAAAGAGATGTTAGGATATAGGAATATCAATAATACTCTGATTTATACTCACTTAGTAAGGTTTGATACAGAGAATAAGTTCTATTCAGCTACAGCTAAGGATATCAATGAAGCTCAGAAACTGATAGAGTCTGGCTTTGAATTCGCTACTACCTTTGATGGTTTAATGCTGTTCCGTAAACGTAAGTAGCCCTCAATTCCCTCTCTATTTTTTTTGGAAAAACCAAATAAATTAGAGCTTACCACTATACTATGATTCAAATGTCTAGAGTTGGAGAGTACATTTTAGGAAAGATAGAAAAGAAAAGCTCCAGGAAAAAAATCCCTAAAAGTGTGAAGGATGCTGTTTGGGGTAAATACATAGGAATGGATAAGGCAGAAGGAAAATGTGATGTTTGTAAGAGAACAATTCACATTTCAGATTTTGACATAGGGCATAACAAGGCAATTTCTAAGGGTGGTTCTGACAGTATCACTAATCTAAGACCTATATGTAGAAGCTGTAACAATTCCATGGGTGCTATGTCAATTGAAGCTTATAAGAAGAAATACTTCTCAAGGTCTGAAAAGAAACCCACTAAGAAAAAAACAGCAAGAGGAAGACCTAGAAGACGTAGAAAGACTCCAGTAGAGAAGATAGTCTTCGGATAGACTAGTTCTCATACCTCTCAATTCCCTTGTTTTTTGTCTAATTTTAGATATCTTTAATATTGTAAAAGATGTAGCGTGACGTAGTATGAAGGTTTGAAAAAATGAAATTGAGTAAAAGGGAAATTGTTCTGACTCTTTGGGGTGTTATCCTAGCTTTTTCGGTTCAGGTTGCTTATGATATATTTGGAGAGAATCCATTCTATAAATCAATTATGCCAAAATATTTATGGGGACTAGCTATTGTCATCGTAGCTTTCATTCTATTAATTATTGTGGTTAAGAAAGGTATAGAGATGAAAATATGAATAGCCATCTTAAGTTTAGCCTTATATGAGCTAATCCTCTCTTTTTTTATCTAAGTTTATGAATACTATCAGCAGTTATTATTTCTATTAAAAAATTCTTACCTCAATTTAAAATACATAGTTAGAGTTGTAATTGTTTTTTTAGGTCTTATAGAGTAATTAAAGGAAAAACGATAAAATAAAACATTAAAAACGGATATTCACGTAAAAATACTACATATACTTTCATGTCTTTGTTTGACTCTCCCTCTTAGACTAGAAGACTCTTATTTCTCAGCCGCATGAAGTGTAATAACCATCTCGAATAGCCATGGAAGACTTGATCATAGTAAAAAGATTAAAAAGAAGGGTCAATATACGCATTGAAGGAGGATTACCTTTGTTCAACGTCAAGATGACGGACGCAAAACTCTTGAAAGACATGATGACCTCCATCTCAATACTCATCGATGAAGCCACCTTCGACATATCGCCCGAAGGAATCGGACTCCGTGCAATGGACCCCTCACGCGTAGCAATGGTTGACTTCGAATGGCCCAAAACAATTTTCGATGAATACAACTGTGGTGAATCAATGAAGATGTGCCTCAACATAAGCGAAATGCTAAAGTTACTCAGAAGAGTCGGAAAGGATGAATCCATCGAACTCTCCTTAGACGAAAAAACGGGGCGACTAAAACTGACGATAAGGGGAAAGTATGTGCGTACGTTCAACATGCCGACCCTGGAAGCCATGGAGGAAGAGGTTCCCACTCCAAAGGTCACTTTTAATGTGAAAGCGAGGGCTACAACAGACGGCATACGTGAAGCCATAGAAGACGCTTCACTGGTAAGTGACCATGTTCGAATCGAAGCCGACAACGAAAAGATGATAATGCAAGCGACTGGAGACCTGATGGGAGCCACTATAGAACTGAAGAAGGGTAGCGACGCCCTTCTAAACTTAGAAGTTAAAGAGCCGTCTAAGGCGACGTTCAGTTTGAGCTACCTATCTGAAATAGTTAAAGCTGCGTCTGCGACATCCGCAGTGGCGACTCTTGAATTCTCCAGCGACATGCCCATCAAACTAAACTTCGAACAGGAAAAAGAAGGAAAATTAACATTCTATCTCGCCCCACGCATAGAAGTAGAATAATAAACAGCCAGTGGAGGGGAACTGCGTATTTACAGAGAGCGACTTAGCCAAATACCCCTTCATCCCAGAAGCCGCAACGTTTGTAAAAAATCTAGATATTAAGATCGAAGAACTAGCAAGTCCAGAGTATAGGTCGATATTAAACAGAGCCCAAGAACGAGTTGAAGAAGCCATTCACGATGCCTTAGTAAGCAGAAAACTGCACAACTGCGGAATAGAAATCCCCTCCTTTCCAATAGCGGTCATGATGGTAGTAGCCCTCGCCAACCCCTACCTCAAGAAGAGATACGCCTTAGCCGAAGCCAAAGGAGTCTACCAACAACTTGAAGAAGAGGATAGAGAAAAAATAACTGAAATCGCAAATACCTTCGATTGGAACATAAAGCCAGTCGAAGACGACGCCAACGTGAAAATCTACGATTTCTCACTCCACTTCACAATTTTTTTAAAAAACGCAGCGGCTTTCCACGACGCAAAATGGAAACTCGTCAACCGAGTTATGCTTCAAGGAAATGTTCACCTGACAAAGAGTGAGGCGAGCCGTTTGCTCCAAGAAGAAGTACAAAGATACGTTGAAGGGAAACTAAGTGCTAAAATAAACGTTCTTCCGCCAGACATAATGGAGCGGATAGAGCAACTGAAACAACTCTTCATCAAAAAGAGGGGTGAAACTCAAGCAGAAGAAATTCCCAAAACAATGGTTACCGCAGCGTTTCCACCATGCATCAAAGAACTATACAACACCATAAAGGCCGGTCGCAACCTCTCCCACATCGGCCGTTTCACACTAACCTCCTTCCTGATAAACGTTGGCATGACTGTGGAAAATGTTGTTGACCTGTTTCGTTCATTCTCAGACTTCGACGAGAGAATGACCCGTTATCAAGTGGAACACATAGCTGGAGAAAAAGGAAGTCGAACAAAATACATTCCACCCCGATGCGATACTCTCCGCACCCACGGGGTCTGTGTCGGCACCGATGATACCTGCAAAAGAATACGCCACCCCCTTGCTTGCTATAGAAGAAAACTGAGAAGTGTGAAAAAGGCCGTTGTTGAGCCTCAAACGAATGAAAAATCCTCTGTTACCAGCAATTAGGGCGAAAGGATAATACTTTTATTTACTTGTGAAAGATGTGTGGCGTTTATGAGAACTCCTGAGTTCTTCATTTTGCTGAGCAAGATAGGTGAGGTTTCAAGAAGATTTGTCATCCCCTTTTCCTTTATTTTACCCATCTCCACTCTATATCTCGTCTACCCAGACTCGTTTGAGCTCATTTGGAAGGGGCGAACACCTTATCTCATCTTTCTGTGGCTTCTCTTTCTCGAAATTGCACTAGCCTGGAAGAAGCTTCCCAGTAAACCACCCAGTGTCGCAGCGATAGCTATCACAACCGCAGTTCCAACCTATTTGATCAGTATATTTGCATTCGCACTTAATGACGAAATTATGGAGTTAGGTAAACTCGTAGGAGTGCCATACCAAGAACACGGTTGGCTTCTCGGAGATTGGGTTCTCTCAATAGAGTACGTTGTCCTCACAGTCTGTTTCGTGGCTTCAATTCTGCTTACATACAGGATCGATGGTTTAAAATTTTTTTCGATTTCCGCATTCTTTCTTGGGGCAACTAGCTGTTTTTACATGATTGACACATTCTATCCTCTTGGTCTTCTAAATGCCCTTCAGGGGTTTGTACCAATCATAGCCTCTTTAGCAGCTAGTATTCTCAACGGGATAGGCTACGCTACAGAGGTACTTCCCCCAGAGGAAGTGTACCGGCGCTATCCGCATTTAGGTGAAACGGGAATGTCGGGATTGCATGTTCAAGGTTATGGCGATGTCCTCATTGCTTGGGGTTGCGCAGGCGTGCAAAGTTTCTTCATCTACACCTTCGTACTTCTGCTTTTCATTAAGGGAGTTGCAATCTCGTTCAGGCGAAAGATAGTATATTTCGCTGTAGGTGCTGTCGGCACTTTTCTCGTTAATCTTCTGAGAATAGCATCTATCTGTGTGATTGGTGTGCAGAGGGGGTCAGAGGGTCTAAAGATATTTCACGAATATTACGGAGAACTCTTCTTCATAGTTTGGATCATCGCGTACCTTCTTATCATCTTATACGGTGGCCAAATTCTTACAAAAATGTCTGCCCTCGCGTCTAAACTTAAAGGCCTAATCTTCTATAAAAACAACAAGTAATCAAGTCAGAGACCTCGTCAGAATAGTCCCGTAGCGTCTTTTGATTTGGCTGAGAGAAATCATCCGTTCTTATACTGGTGCGCGCTCTATCAGAGCAGAAACTAGAGTCTTAGGGAGAGATAGAAGGAAACTGGGCTCCGCTTCGCATGGAGACCAGCAATTCGGGCATTCTTCTTTCTTTATGCTTTCTCGTAGTTTGTTAGCGGTCTGCGAGTGCCAGATGTCGTGGAAATTTGTCTCTCTTATGTTGCCTAACTTCCTACCATAGATAGAGCAAGGGTGCACAAAGCCAAACGGGTCTATGAAACAGGAACAAAACAGTGCGGCGCACGGAATCACCATCTTGTCTGGCTCTTTCAAGAAATCCATCGCTGAGATTAGAAACATCCTCTTGAAGAGGTGCCTGCCTGTTTCTACGATACCTTTTGTGATAGGTTTAAGAATCTGGATTTTGGATAGCATGAACTGTATGTCGGTGTTGGCTCCTTGAAACATCGAACCTTTCTCAGAGCTTACGTTGTGGTATAAGTGACCAGTGTGCTCTATGGCAACAGAAATCAAATCGGTCTTCATTTCGATTCCTTCCTCATCTAACGCTTTCAAGAAATCTAAAAATCTCCCCGCATTGTGTCTTGAGATGGTGTAACTTATGTGTGGGGACAAATTTGGATGAGAACTTGAGATTTCACATAGTGTTTTGTATGTGGCGATAGCCCGGCTCCACGCTTCCTTTCGACCTCTCATATAGTTATGTGTTAAAGGAGGTCCGTCCAGGCTTACGCCCACTGTTATGAAAGGAATATCCGCGTCTTCCAGTATTTCATTAACTTTTTTTTCTATAATTCTTTCAGAAAAGCCGTTCGTGGTGAGTTCCAAAATGTGAAGTTTTCGTGATTTTGAAGCCGCGAGATAGATGATGTCTACTAAATCCTTCTTTAGAAAGGGCTCGCCTCCAGTTAACCCCAGCCAGAATAAATCGTGGGAAACAGACTCGAAGAAAGGAGTATAGTCATCTGAACGCATCTCGTCTCTTGCGAGGTCTGGAGACTCTCTGTATATCTTCCATACACCACATATCCTGCAACGGAGGTTGCAACGGTATGTTACTGCGACATTTACCCTAAAGGGGGTTGGTACTCGGACCAGATTCTTGTGTGCGAGCTTAGCTCTCATCAAAGCCTTGCAGAGACTGACGTAATTTGCCACTTTCACGACTTAGTCTCCAGCGCCCGTCTTCTCAGCGTACAATAATCGAAAATTCTGAATTACCACCAAACCCGAGACTGCCCCTGGGATGGGTTGTTTAGGATAAGGTTGCCCGCGAACAGTGTGTTCGAGAAGAAAGTGTATGTTCACTATCTCATCGAAGTCCGGACTGCCAACATGCCTCTTTGGAAAGAAGGTGTCGGAAATAGGAATAGTTATGTTTTTCCACCCTTTGAAATCAAGATATAACCCAAACTCTCTGAAGTTCCCCTCTGCATCATAGAGATCTATGTAAAGTGTGTTGTTATCTTCGTTGGCGAGTACCTCAAATGACAGAGCCGCATTCGGCATTGTCAACCACCCTAGAGACTTGTTGATGGGTCTCACTTCAGTGACCCATCTTCCTTGAGACGGGAAATCATATTCAATTGTAATATTGTTCTCAACAACAATTGATTTTATCTGTTGAGACCATAAATCCCGACGCTTGTACACTACAACTTCTAGTTCTGATACCCATGGAGGCGCAAGAGAAGCTGGAAACTGGACGTATTTATCTGGCATCACATAGAATGGATAGTACTGTGAGAGTATGGTTAACAATATTTTGGAGGCGTTCCATTCAGGCGGTGGTGGAGGCCCGATAAGCACTACATACTTGACGTCCTTCTCTAGAAGCGCCTTCTCCACGTTTTCCACATCTAACCTTGTCACACCGTTTGGTGTGTACGTAAAGAAAAATGGTCTAGGCAATGGCGGGCACCTCTCTGATAGATAGTAGATCAAGGGACCAATCTTCACCCAGAACTCGAAAACGAATATGCTTTCGTTTGGGGCTGTTTGCTTTCTTATGAAACCAGCGACTTTCATTGCGACTTGTGAGTCATACCTGCATACATATCCTTGACCCGCAATGATGTTGAATATCAAACTTGAGATCACAGACATTATCAGTACAGCGGCGACCACTTGTTTGCGAGTCGGCATAAACCTTCTGAAACCTTTTGGGTGCGGAATGACATTGGCTTGCCTCAAATTTCGATGAAAAGCGGTTAACCCCTTCCCAGCCACTATACAAAGCGGCGGCAAAATCTGGTAATAATAATGAACATACCCCGGTATAGGGAGAAATAGAAAGGACAGGAGAGGAAAAACTATCCAAAGAAACATTAGCAGAGTTCCCTCTGCTTTGCGTCCAAGTTCATTTCTCTCTACAATTATGGCGAGAAAAAGAAGAGGTAGAGTCGTTAGCCCCGCTGCGATAAACCATTCCACCTTCGACCACGTAATCCAAGGTGTGTGCTCAGCCATTCCCGGTACCGGCTCCGTCAACACCCAATAAACCATTTCATCAAATCCAGAGACTCCTATGAAATAGAAGATTACTGGCAGAACCGCTGCAGAACCCCCGAGTACGATTAAGGAGACGCGTCTCAATGTTTGTCTCAACGTGTCAGATACGTGAAACGGTTCTTGCCAGAATGTAATCAAAAACCACACTACTATGGCAGCAAACAGGAGAATGCTCGTTTGCCTTATCAGTACCGCGAGAGCAGTGAATACACCGGCAACAATTGTATATGTTACTTCTCGTTTCTTCAAAAAGGAAGCGATTATCAAAAAGTAAATCGCTATACTTTCCATAAGTGAACTGTAGATATTCGTTGGACTGTGATATCCCCAGAGTGTGGAAGAAGAAAATGTGATGAAGAGATAGGCGGAAATTATTCCCACTTTCTCTCCGTAAACCTTCCTCGCAGCCAAGAACACGAAAACTCCAGTAACCCCTGACACCACAGCGAAGAGCAAGCGTAGAACCACTAGATTAGACCCAAAAATTAGGCTGATCAATGCGTTGATGTAGTAAATCAAAGGCGGTTTGCTGTCGCCTATGTCTCTGTACAAAACCGTGCCTCTTGAAATAATCATGCCTATAGTCGCGTAATTTCCCTCATCTAAGTCTGCGGGACCATACATGTAGGGCAAGCGCAGAAGAATTGCCAGAGCAACGCAGGATACTGTGATCCATAGTTCGGTGGCTCGCCAGATTTTATGATTCATTATTTCTCATAGACCTCCAGCGTTCTTCTCGCGATTTTTTCCCAACTGTAATCCCTCACAATTGTTCTTCTTGCGTTCTCTCCCAAGTGATTTGCAAAACTCTTGTCTTCTAGGAGACGAACCACGGCGTGTTCGATCTCGCTTATGTTACTTGGTTTCACAAGTAAGCCAGAGAAATCGTGTTTAACGACTTCCGGTATTCCTTGAACCGCTGAGGCGACGACAGGTTTGCCAGCGGCCATCGCCTCAAGCAACACAAGAGGGCAACCCTCGAATATGCTGGGCACAACCACTACGTCAGCGATGGTGAGAAGTCTTCGTATCCTTTCATCACTAACATAACCTAAAAACATCACAGAGTTCTGCAAGCCCAGTCTCTTTGGTAAGTCTCTCAAGTGGTGTTCAAGAGGCCCCACTCCGACAACAACCAGTCTGGCTTCAGGAAAGTGTTCTATGATATGCTGCATCGCCTGCAACAGATAATGAACCCCTTTCCTCGGTGCTAACCGACCCACATACAAAACTACTGGATAACCTGACCTAGACTCTGCTTCTTTCGAAGAGATGTCATTAAGAAAGCTGCTATCAACAGCCGACGGAATCGTTGTTATTTTGTCGAGTGGAATTTTATAAATCAATGATGCACGTCTTCTGTTATATTCAGAAACCGAGATGTTCACATCCATCTGATTGTAGACGAGTTTTCCGTAAAGCATTATGATTGGTGGAGGAGCAGACAAGAACGTATACAATCCATTCAGGTAAAAACCACATCTCCAATAGTCATGTGCTGTTTCCATCTGTTCGTCAAATCCAACTGTGTGGATTGTTCCCACACATTTTGAGGACTTGAGTCCAAGCATCTTTGCGAAAGCCACTGCGCCAGCGCTGCTTCCTTGACCGTGAACCACATCAAATTTCTTGTTTTTTGAGAGCGTCAAAATCTCCTTTGCTGCTTTCCTCAGGAAAAATAGGAGTCTTGAGGATTTTCCCACTCTCAGCGGGTCAGGGAAACAGTGGAAATTTACTCCTTCTTTGGTTATTACCTTCTTCACTTTAAAGTTCCTAGATAAACCGAAGACGTGAACTTCACAACCGAGCCTAGCTAGATTTAATGAGAGGAAATAAGTGTGTACAGCTACTCCATCATTTCTAAAGTAGCAGGGGTTATCTATCGTGACCATGCAGACACGCATAGTAGAAGCAACCTTTGATCGGTAGAACCTCTAACCATTAATCACATAAACTTTCTCTTGGCAATTAGCTTTTACTCTCGTCGTAAACAGACGCTAGCAAAAATCTCTTCATGCTTCCTCACGTAGTACTCGACAGGGTACACACTAACATAGTCGTGTGCTGCCTTCTTTGATCTGCTGGCAAGTTTTAACCACCAGTCCTTTTTGCTTGAAAGCATTCTTATCTTTCGGGCTAGGGAATGGTGTGATCCTGTCTTGAATAGACATCCTTGCAGTCGCGACACATTCTCTCGTACTCCGATTAGGTCGGATGCCACTGGTACACATCCGTATAACGCTCCTTCAATTAAGACAAGTCCATACGCCTCGGTGGTGTTCACTGAGGGCAGACACACCACATGCGCTTGTCTGTACAACTCTTCTAGCACATCATCACTTACCTTCCCCAAGAACTTGACATTTGCCAAACCTTCCGCCATCCGCATAAACTTTGACTTGAGGTATCCGTCTCCAACAAGAACAAAGTTAACGTTCGAAAGCATGGATGCAGCCTTCAGGAGTACATCGATGCCCTTGAATGGTCGAAATTGACCGACAAAAAGAACCGTAAAGGGATTTGTTTTCTGTTCGATTTCGATTTTTCGGGGGCGTCTGATGGAACATGGCATACGTATTACTGTGACGTTGGTTCCGTTGAACAAGGTTTTGTAGTCGTGCGAATGAACTATGATTACCTGAGCTCTCATTGCTAAAAATTTGTGAAACCGTGTATAAAGATTTGAAACTCCTTTTGAAATCCAGCACACCTCGGCGTGATGAGTATAGACGATTGGACGCTTACAATGAGTTAGTAATGCTAGATCGGACAAGAAGGGGGTTGGTCCGTGTAAGTGGATTAGATCGTAGCTGTCACTATACCGACGAAAGGGTATACTCGAAAACTTCAGTTCTCTAATCTTAAACTTGGGGTGAACTAGGGTCACGCGATGCCCTACTTTTTCCAACCCATCCCTTAACAAACCCACGAGACAACTAACACCGCTCTTGTAGGGAGGAGCATCGGGGGAGATCATGAGAATGTTCAAGGTGTTGTACGGTCCCAGGCGTTTATCGGGCTAGTTCTTTCCAGAGCCTAAATAAACCTATTAGTTGGGAAAGGATGATGCTTACGAGTTTCTCGGGGTTGTACAAGCGAGTGGTTCCGTTCATTCTTCTTCTATGGTTGACCGAAACTTCGGTTACATTAAATCCTTTTTTGTACGCTCTGACTGTAAACTCTGTCCAGAAACTGTACTTCATGTACTTACATTCATTTGCTATTTCCTGAGCCACCTTGGTTTGCATCAACTTGAAAGGTGCGGTCATGTCGTAGAACGATGGTAGCCTGAAAAGAGATGTAGCCATCAATCGAAACACAGATGACATCAGTCTCCTATGAGGTCCATCGGCTCTTTCAACCCTATACCCACTTATCACGGGATTCTTACCTTTCACTTCATAGAGTTTCCAGAAGTCCTTGGCTACATGCTGACCATCGGAATCAACAAAAAGCACCAAATCCGAGTTAACAATGCTTAAACCGTCCTTCACTGCCTTCATGTAACCCTTCCTTTTCTCTTCGAGAATAAGTTTCATGGGAATCTGTTTGCTGAGCTCCAGAAGGGCTTCTTTGGTGCCGTCGGTGCTGCCGTCCTCACATACGACGATCTCCACAGGTATTTTCGTACCTATTTCCTGATAGAATTCCAGTATCGTTTTCTGTATCGTTTCTCCTTCGTTGTGTGCTGGGAGAAGAAGCGAAATCATATCCTGGGATGGTT
>Ga0315314_1001237_pt1 | contig 23726 bp, 21 predicted proteins | sample TDP9_MG_FD_203631 | JGI IMG/M metagenome (GOLD analysis project Ga0315314, IMG submission 203631) | Freshwater sediment microbial communities from Lake Towuti, South Sulawesi, Indonesia - TDP9 | ecosystem: Environmental > Aquatic > Freshwater > Lake > Sediment | place: Indonesia: South Sulawesi... | reverse complement strand
TCTTAGTTATTGAGTAATTAGGTTATTGGGTCATTGAATAACTTAATAACCAATGACTTAATTACCTTTTCAATTAATGCGTAATCCGAATTCCGAAATTTTGATCGCTCCAAGGCGAACCAGCATCTCCATCAACTCGCAGAGGGGAAGGCCAACCACATTGGTGTACGATCCTCGGATCGATTCGATCATAAAGGATCCAATTCCTTGAATGGCGTATCCTCCTGCTTTATCGAAAGGCTCGCCTGTCTGCACATACCACTCCATTTCAGTAGGCGTCAGCACTTTCACCTTTACTGCCGTCTCGACCGCCTCCTGATCCCCAACGCCTTTTCCCAACTGGCGGACGGAAAATCCAGTCAGCACCTGGTGCCTCTGACCGCTGAGGCGCCGGAGCATCTCCAAAGCCTCCTCCCGGTTCTTCGGTTTACCTAAGATGGAACTATCGAGACAAACAATCGTATCCGCAGCAATCACCCAGGAGTCAGGATGGCGACTGCCCACCTCCAAAGCTTTGGCATCAGCCAATCGAATCACGTGATCTCTGGGAGATTCTTCAGGGATGAAATCCTCCTCGATGCTGCTGGGGATGACATCGAAATCGAGACCCACTTGTTTTAGCAATTCATATCGACGGGGAGACTTTGAAGCGAGAATAAGCCTACTTTTCATTTTTTAGAAACTAAAGGAATTCCGTAGGTTTGTCAAGGTTGAAATCACTTTTGAAATTACGACAGGGAAGAATTTAACAGGACTTAGGTTAACGGAATCCAAAGAAGCGAGGAAGGGTCAAGGTAAACCAGGGCATATAGGTAATCACGAATAAGATTATAATCTCTACAATTAAGAATGGGATGACCTCTTTAAAAAGAGGGCCAAGCTTTATTTTTGAAATACCACAGACAACAAATAGACAAAGGCCCAGCGGAGGGGTGAGGAGCCCAATCATCAAGTTGACCACTACAATGAGACCAAAATGGAGTGGATCAATGCCGATCTGGGTGACCAAAGGCATCAGGATGGGGACAATGAGGATAATGGCAGCCAGCCCCTCCAAGAAACAGCCTACAATTAGAAGAAAGATATTGATCGAGAAAAGAATGACATTTGGATTGTGAGAAATAGAGAGGATAAATGCACTCACTTTCTGTGGAATCTCTTGGGTTGCCAGAACCCAGCTAAAGGCATTGGCCATAGCCATAACGATCAGAATGGTGCTTGTGGCAACTGCGCTCCTGAAAAAGATCCTCGGAAGATCTTTCAAGGTAAGAGTCCGAAGAACGAAGAATCCTATAAAGAGGGCATAAGCCACAGCAATGGAAGCCGCTTCCGTAGGTGTAAAAATCCCACTTAATATCCCTCCTATAATGATGAGAGGCATTAAGAGAGGAATAATGGCGCCTAAAAGAGTTTTTAAAAAGATCTTAAATGTCAGAGGTTCAGTGACCCTTGAATAATTTCTCTTTCTTGAGATGATATAATTCACAGCCATCAATCCCAGGCCAATAAAGATTCCAGGAAAGACACCCCCGAGAAAGAGGCCACCTACCGAGAGATTCGCTACCATGCCAAGGACAACCATGGGAATGCTGGGCGGGATGATAGGGCCAATGATCGCTGCGGAGGCTGTGATGGCAGAAGCGTAATGAGTCTCATAGCCATCCTTTTTCATGGCTGGAATCAAAATAGAACCAAGACATGAAGCATCAGCCACCGCAGAGCCACTAATGCCTGCGAAAATCATGCTCCCCACGATGTTTACATGCCCCAACCCTCCCCGGATCCTGCCCACCAACACTTTCGAAAATTCAACAACGCGGTCCGTAATCTTTGCGGCATTCATCAGATCACCACCCAGGATAAAAAAAGGGACAGCCATAATGGGAAAGGAATCCATTCCTGTGAATAACCGCTGTGGGATGAGGTGAAGCGGGATATTCTGAAGTGCAAGCAGGGCCGCTAATGCCGTGATCCCCATGACAAAGGCAATAGGAATCCCTAATGACGACGATACGAAAAAGCTGATCGCGATCAGGAAATTCATAAGGGCTCCGTTACTTTCTCTCCCAAAGATTGGCCCTTTGAAAAAATCATGATGAGGGCCTCAAAGAGAATGAAAAGACAACCAAAGGGAATCGCTAAATAGGGCCAGGCCATGGGAATCTCCATTGCAGGAGAAGTCTGTCCTGACAGCTTAAAAATAAGGCCAAACCCTTCGATCATGACAATTGTCATAAAGGCAATGATGATGATTTGAGTTATCCCTGTAATGACTTTTCCTGTCGTTCCATGGAGCTTATCGACGAGGATGGTGATGCCGATATGAGATCCCTCCCGGTAGGCAACAGAGGCTCCCAGAGAAGCACCCCATACCATAAGATATCGGGCTAATTCTTCGGACCAAGGAAGTGGTGCCTTGAGGACATATCGAAACAGAACACCCAAGAGAACGGAGGTGCTCATGGCCCCTGTGATGAGAAAAAGGACCCACTTTATGAAATGATGAAAGACTTGCTCAATACTTAGGATTTTATTTTGAAAGTTACTCATGGCTAAAAGAAGTACCCTATTTTAATCCTCCCTCGTCCCCCTTTAGTAATGGGGAGCGAGGGGGATCAAATAAGATTACTTCGTTAGTTCTGCCTCAGCCTCTTTTACGGCCTTCATCAGTTTATCGATCCATGCCCTCCCAATTTGCTTCTCGACGTATTCGATGACCGGCTTCTGGGCCGCATCTCTGAACATGGCCCTCTCCTTCGGAGTCGGTGAATAAACTTCCATGCCCTTTTCTTTCAACTGGGAGATACCAATGGCTGAATTGAGTTGTTGGATCGCTCTCCCACAGAACCCAGCATTGATTGCAGCCGTTTTTAAAATATTCTGGGTCTCTTTGGGAAGGCCCTGGAAGAATTTATCGTTGACCAGTATGAAATCCACACCATAGGAATGGCCATCGAGTGTTATATATTTTTGAACTTCATAAAGCTTAAAGGAAAGAATCACTGAAACCGGGTTTTCGTGACCATCTACTACCTTCTGTTGAAGGGCTGTATAGGTCTCTGGCCAGGCAATAGGCGTAGGAGCGGCTCCAAGTGCTTTAACCATAGTGATATAAATCGGGCTCTCCATCACTCGGATTTTTAGTCCCTTCAGGTCGGCAGGAGATTTGATGGGACGAACAGAACTTGTAAAATTTCTGAATCCGGTCTCTCCATAGGCCAGGACTCGCATTCCTGTCTTCTTTAGACAGTCTTCTGCCATCTCTTTTCCAAACCAACCATCCATCACTTTCCATGCAACTGGAGCAGACGAGAAAAGATAGGGGATGTCAAGGACCTGGGCCTCCTTGTAGTAGCCGGCAATAGCAGCGGAAACCATGCTCATCTGAATCGTACCGAGTTTTGTTCCTTCCACAAGTTCTCGCTCTCCACCGAGTTGACCGGCTGGGAAGACCTTGACCTCCACACTACCTCCTGTTTCGGCCTCAACGAGGTTTTTAAAGGTTGCCCCAGCTGCCCCCTTTTTGGACGTATAAACATCGGGTGGATCGACATGACCAAATTTGATCTCGATGGGAGCTGCCCAAACAGACGCAACGCAAATGGTTAGAAAAAATAAACTGATCACGATACATGAAAATAATTTAAACTTTCTCATTTTTCCTTCCTCCTTTCCTTAATTCCTCTCCCGTTAATTATTGTTCAAAAAAGATTGCCACCGCTTCGCCGTTCGGCTGAGCTCACGCCGAAGCCTCGTAATGACAGGGAGAGGTTCGTTGTCATTCCGAGCGAAGCGAGCAATCTCAGCCTTGTAAAAACCACTACATCTCAAATGCTACCTTCACCATTTCTCCCTGGTGGAATGCCTCAAAGGCTTCCTTGGCTTGGTCCAGCTTAAACCTCTTGGTAATCATCGGCTCCGCCAACACCTTCTTGTACTCCACCCAGCGTATGGCCCTGAGAAACTGTCTCGGAACCACTGCCACATCTCCAGCCATCGTTAACCCACTTCTTAGAAAGGTGAGGGGGCTCATAGTGGCTTCAGGATAGAGACCAAACAAAACAACACGACCTCTGGCTGCTGCCAGGTTGACAGCCAGGGGGATGGTTGAAGGATGATTCGCCGTCTCCACAACGATATCCACCCCTACTCCATTCGTGATTTCCTTGACTCGCTTCTCCACATCTTCCTTGCTTCCATTGACGATATAATCAGCCCCCAATCTTTTGGCAATCTCAAATCGCTTTGCGTCTTGATCAAGACCAATCACGATCACAATCGACGCTCCAGCTGACTTAAAGGCCTGAAGGTGAAACATCCCGATTGAACCAGGCCCAATAATAGCCACCGTATCTCCTACCATGGGCTTCACATGCTCGAGGGTACGAACCGTAAGGCTGATGGGTTCAAGGAATGCCCCATCAATCAGGGAAATGCTATCAGGCAATTTGTAAGCGACAAACGCCGGCAAAACTCGATACTCCGCAAACGTACCGTCACAGGTAATTCCCAAATGCCTCCAGTTCATGCACATGTTTGGATAGCCATTGAGACAGTTCTGGCATTGACCACAACCCCACAAGGGATTGAGTCCCACTTTGTCTCCAGGCTTAACGTGCTCAACCCCCTCACCTACCTCGGCTATCACGCCCGCCCCCTCATGTCCCATAATTATCGGGATGGGCACAGGCACCCGACCTTTATACTTATTCGTAAGGATCATCACATCGCTATAGCAGATCCCTGCGGCCTTCATCTTGACAAGCACTTCGCCCGGGCCAGGCTTCGGCGTGCGAAGCTTTTTGACCTCCATCGCCCCCGCATCTTCCCTCACCTTCATAATCGCTTTCATAAAGTCTCCCTTTAAATTGGCTAAGCGCATAGGGCATGACGCTCTGCCCTTTGCCCCATGCTCTGTGCGTATCCCGATTACGGCGGGAAGGCGACCGTATAGAGATGCCTTCCTCCCTTCATCGGACCCTTTAGAAGAGCTTCGACCTCCTCAGCAGGTCGCTGGGTCAGATATTTGCTCTCGGGCAACACGCCCGGAGGATATTTAGCCATAATATCATCGTGGAGCTTTTTCAGATAATCGAGGGTTACTTCGACACTCTTATAGGCCTTCTTTGGATCGGCCAGGGACGGCTTTCCGATGACCCCTTCAGGATAGATCACGCATTCGATACCGCCACAACCAACTTGGCAATGGCCGGGGATCGGGTTGCCATAAATATCCCCACCTCTATCCACGTGCCCCGGTGGCAGAAAGCCCCAGGGCGTATTGTCCTCGGCATTCTCGAGCTGAACCATCTCAGGAAAAAGAGCCATGGAAACTGAAGTTTCTGCCTCGCAGGCATGCTGGAAAGGATAGTCGTAAGGCCCTCCATGAGCCTTGTCTTTCAGGGTATCTCCCATGACTCGCGGGATATCGACAAAGATGATCATTGCCGGCACCTGGTATTTCTTTCCGAATTCATTGATGGCCGAGGGGACAATATACTCCTGTCCGTGCATGCTCATAAAGATCTGCTTACGGAAGCCTGTATTCCAGAAACCTGCCATGATAGCCCTGAGATAAGCTGAGAATACGTCATCGGGAATGACAATGGTCCCTGGCTGACCCAGATGGTGGTAAGGGTGGGATCCATAAGTAACAGGATGAGCCACCGTACACCCTGTGGCTTTGGCAACCTCCTCTGCCATTCTTGTCACAATAAAGATATCTTCGCCGTAAGGACCGGCAGCCCCATGGTTTTCTGTGGACCCGAGAGGGATGATAATCAAATCGTTCTTTTCAAGCCGCTCCTCCACATCCTTCTTGGTCATTGTTTGAAAATAGATCTTACTCGGTTTGTCCATATGCCCACCTTCCGGTGGTAACTTCCATTTTCCCATGTGTTCCTCCTTTTCTTAGTGGCTCGTGAATCGTAAGGCGCGAGTCGTAAGTGTTAAGGAACTACTTCTTCAATGTTTCCCCCCACGCCTTCTGCCTTACGCCTGACGTCATTACTTTCGATGACTCGGCAATTGCGGGGAATAAATCCAGACAAATTTCAGAACCTCATCCCCGGTGTTGATAATCTTGTGAGGTTTTCCAGGAGGATTATAGATGCAGACCCCTGGTTCGAGAGGAATCTCTTTCCCCTCGGTCACAAAAGTCCCTCTTCCGGCAAGGAAGAACATCACCTCTTCCTCTTTGTCATGCTTATGTTCCGGCACCATGCCACCGGGATAGGTCTCATTCACTCCCATGGCCAGATTCTGGGCTCCCACCGTCTTTTCAGAGATCAAAATCCATGACACCCGGGGTGGGTCCCGGCGCTCTCCTTTCACATCTTTTATATTGACAACTTTCAGCTCTGACATCATCGTCTCCATAATTTTTCAAATTACTGCTTGCCCCTCACCCTTTCCCTCTCCCCTCAGGGGAGAGGGTTGGGTGAGGGGGCATTTATCTGATGAGGATTCCACCGTTGACATCTAAGGTGACGCCTGTCACCCAATCTGAGCGGCCTGAAGCTAAAAAGATAGCCGCATCAGCTACATCTTCTGGCAAACCATCCTTCTGTATTGCCCGCCCCACATTCCATGTAGCAAAAACTTCTGCTGGGTATTGTTTCGTTTGCTCTGTCAAAATGGGTCCGGGAGCAATTGCATTCACATAGATACCCGAAGGACCAAGTTCCCTCGCAAGGGTCTGCGTAAGCCCAATGACACCCGCCTTGGAGGCAGCGTAATTCACGCCCACTCCAGGACGACCAGTTCGTCCTCCGAGAGAAGCAATATTAATCATTTTTCCCCTTCCTTGTCTTTTCATGATTGGTGTGACAGCTCGGCAACAGAGAAACGTTCCTGTCAAATTGACTTTCATGACCGACTCAAAGATTTCAAGTGTCATTTCCTCGATAGGTTTATGGCGAGAGATGCCTGCGTTGTTGACCAAGACGTCGATCCTCTGAAATCTTTTGATGACCTCCGAGGTGGCCTCTGCGACCTCTTGCTCATGGGTGATATCCACCTTAGTGGCCATCGTCTTCTGGCCGGATGAATCCAATGAGGCTGCCACACTTTTAGCCAGAGGTAGATTAATATCCCATATAGCTAACCAGGCACCTTCTCTAAAAAATTCCTCAGCAATGGCCTTCCCAATCCCTCGTCCTCCACCTGTGACGACAGTGACCAGATCTTTCAGTTCCATTTTCGATACTCCTTTGTATTAAAAAAACGTCCGGGTTTCGTGTTTGGAAAATATACGCTGGCCGACTCTATAAACTTCAAATCCCCCCATGCCCTCCTTTACTAAAGGGAGGAAGGGGGGATTTTTAAAAAACATTGCCCGGGATTTTAACATTCCAAACTCGCTGCATCTCTTCCATAGGAATGTTATAAACGGAATTCCTTGGTGGGAGCGGTTCTTCCCGCATGAATTCTGGAACATCAAAGAATTCCTCCGAGACGCCGGCGCGCCGGTTAAACTCGTGCTCTGTCTCCAGGGCATCAATTCCCATTTTTTGAACGTCATAATAAGTGACATCCCAACCGTAGCGTCCCTTTAAGAACAGAGCGAAAAGTTCAGGTTTCTTCACAAAAGGAGGCCGAGTGAAAAGGCAGAGGCCCATGGTGTCGAGAATGGCAGCTCGAATTTGAAGCCTTCGCGAATTTTCAACCTGGTTTTCTATCCCCAAAGGATTGACGGCCTTTGCGGTCTCAAAGGTATTCCCTGCTGTGTGGTCTGCTCCCATGGGCGAGGTAACATAGGTAATCCCGTTTCCTTTTAATGCCCGTGGATCATAGCCTGGAATCGCCTGGCCTTTGATGGCAGGCACACGCTTTATTCCAAGAACCTTTCCCGTGATCACAACCCCATTTCCAAGTATGCGTCCAAGATAAGTTCCCTGGCCAATCTGGCGTATCAGATCCTTTGCGCCTTTGGCATCCCCAAAGGGAATCACTCCGGCTTCCATGGCCACACCAATGGCCGCACCTATTTCAATCGCATCCACGCCCACTTCGTTGCAGAGATGATTCAACTCGGCAATGTCATCGATATCACCGATTCCACAGTTCGGTCCCAGAAGCACAATATTCTCATACTGGATTGAACCTACCGTCTTCTTTCCCATTGGATTCGGAAAGATATTGGAACACTGGATGACGCATCCGCGCAGGCAGGGTGTTCCTGAGCGACCTTCTCCCCCTCGGGCCGCAATCACCTCCACAATCCGCTCTCCAGCGATCTCCTCCGCCCTCTCAAATTGGCCCGTACTGAAATTTCGCGTCGGCAGAAGGCCGAGCTCATTGGCGACCATGAGGATCGCAGGGGTCCCATATTTATGCCTGTTTTCCGTCTTGGGATCATCGAGGAGGGCTCGAACAAGGGCTTTGCCTGCTTCACGAAGAAGGACTTCATCAAAAACATGGGGCAGCATAGCATCTGAATCATCCACGACAATCGCTTTGATCCCCTTCGACCCCATGACTGCTCCAAGGCCGCCCCGGGCAGCATACCGAATCTGCATGTCGTTCATATCAGATACGGATACGCCAGCGCCTGCCATCTTCATCTCCCCCGCCGGGCCGATACAGATGATTCCCAACTCGCGGCCGAATTTTTCCCGGAGGATTTGAATCGTTTCAGAAACATACTTCCCCTTCAACTCGGGAGACTCTGAAAGCTCAATTTGACTCGCTGATAACATCAGCACCTTTGTACCGGGTTTTTCAGGGATATCTTCCAGCACCAAAGTCTTGATCCCAAGCCTGGCGATCTTCTTCCCGGCCTCTCCACCGACGTCGCTTTCTTTAACACCATGCGTGAGAGGGCTCTTACCTCCGACAGAAAACTTTCCGGTGGTTGTCACCACAGTATCTCCGAGAAGTCCGGGGGCGATAATCAATTTGTTATAGCGTCCAAGAGGATCACACGATGGTGGTACCTCTCGAAGCAAAAACTTTGAGACGAGCAGCCTCCCTCCCCAACGCAACTCCTCTTCCGTCGCTTCTTGTTTTGTGATATTTCCGTTTCTCGTATTCACTCTCACAATCCATTTCATCGTCGTCACCTTCAACTAAGCCTCAGAGGGCTCTTCACCTTCTCCAAGAGATCATTTAAGTCCTTTGCCGTTCCTGGACTGATTTCAATTCCATCCTTTAAACTTAGCCTTTCCTTCTCGGCCTCGATCTCTCCTGGAAGGTAAATGCGGGAGACACCTCTGGCCTTCTTAGATCCCGTGATAGCCTCAGTATAAGAACGAAGAACTAAGTTAAAATTCTCAAAGGACATGAACCTTTCAACGTCGATCGCCATGCAAAAGACGCCAACGCCAGTCGGTCCCTCAGGTTGGTGGAATGTCTTTACGTCGGAACCGTACTTTGAACCCGACAGCATACCTGCCAGGACATCCACCATCATGGCCAGGCCGCAGCCTTTCGGCCCTCCGATCGGAGCGAGAGTCCCCTTGAGCGCAGCGGCCGGATCGGTCGTGGGATTCCCGTTCTCATCGAAGGCCCACCCCAGGGGGATACTTTCCTTCATCCTCTGGGCACGCCGGATCTTGCCGCGCGCTACGAGGCTCGATGACATATCCAGCACGACCGGGGTTTCTGTCGGCCCTCCCGGAACAGCGATGGACAAGGGGTTAGTTCCAAAAAATGGTTGTGCGCCTCCCCATGGAGAGATGGAGGCAGCGCCATTTGTCATGATGATTCCGACCATTCCTTTCTGGGCGGCCATCAAGGTATAGAAAGCCAGAAAACCTATATTATTGGTGTTCCGTGCCAGACAACATCCAACGCCATAACTCTGAGCCTTTTGAATGCTCATCGTCATCGCCCGGTGGGCAGCCACCTGCCCCAATCCGTTTCCACCGTCGATCAAGCCAGTAGCAATGTCTTCTTTGATGATTTTCAGTTGAGTCGGAAGGTTGACCATCCCGATATTTACCCGGTCTGCTATCAGCTTCAACAAAGTCACGCCGTGCGTATCCGTTCCCCTCATGTCAGCCCGAACCAGGCTCTCCGCCGTCAGAGCTGCTTCATCCGCCGTGCCGTTCAATCCCGTTAAAATGTGGATCACAGCTTCCTTCAACCGACTCGGCTGGACTTTCATTTTGATCAGTCCTCCTTCAATCCCAGAAATTCAAAGACCTTGCCTAATTTGTTTACCTCCACACTCGATACCCCGGCTGCAAGCTGGACGGATTTTTTCTTTTCTGTTTCGACTCTCTCAATCGACTTTTCCAAAACCGTTTTGCATTCGGTTCGATCAACAACAACCATACCGTCATCATCACCGAGAATCAGATCACCAGGATTGACCATCACCCCGCCGAAGACGGTTGGATGATTGATGAGTCCAAGCCCCGTTTTCGTTGTGCCCAGGATGCAGAACCCCCGGCAGAAAATGGGGAACCCTATTCGGATCATCTCTTCGGAGTCGCGCACGCAGCCGTCGATGGCCAATCCCCCTATTTTTCTCGCCATCGCTGATATCGCCATCAAGGCACCCCAATAACCTCCTTCATAATATCCTCCGACCGACGCGACAAGGATATCTCCGGCCTGTGCTCTTTCCAGAGCCTTGTGGAGCATCAGGTTGTCCCGTGGATGGCATTGAACCGTAAAAGCGGGGCCGCAGATACGGATGCCTCTCGTAATGGGTTTTATCGCACAATCCACACACCCCTTTTTTCCAGAAGCCTCATGGACTGTGGCCGAGCCGAGATTTCGAAACCGGTCTATCAGCTCTTTCGAAGGCCTCTCAATCCTATTGATGACATGGATCATTTCTTTCCTCCTCACTCGCTAAATGATTTTTTTGAGAAATTCGACCGAATTTCGAAGATGTTCTCTCACTGCGATTTCTGCTCTCACAGGATCTTGTGCCTCTAACGCATCCAATATCTCCAAGTGTTCTTTAAAAGACTCTTCGGATCGATCCGGATGAGATTGATCGAAGAAATAGATACGGTTTCTGACAACATGATCCTGAAGCCTTCTATAGATCTCTATCAATCGATTATTCCCAAATGCCTCGAAGATGAAGCTGTGAACCTCATCGCCTGACTTAAAATGGCCCGGAGAGACCTTCTTGCCGGCACTCTCAGAGGAAACAAATTTCTTCTTTACAGCCTCTACCTTCTCCGGATCCACCCTCGTGGCGGCACGTCTGATCACCCCACACTCTAAGATCTCACGAATCTCGAATAACTCCCTTATATCCTGGATAGAAATTCGAGAAACAAAAGCTCCCTTTCCCGGAATATTTTCAATAAATCCCTCCTTTTCGAGTTGCTGCAAGGCCTCCCGAACCGGGGTTTTGCTCATCTTCAGATCTTCAGAAAGAATCCCTTCGTTAAGAGGCTCCCCTGGCTTGAGGGAGTTGGTGATAATTCTGTTTTTCAAATTCTCGTAGACAATAGCCTTTTTGCTCTTCAAGTTGTTCTTCATCTTTTTGTCATCCCTTATCAGGGTTAATTCAAGATATTTAAAAAATATTTGTGAGATATTTTTAAAATACTGCTAACATATCCCGAAAATCTTGTCAATAAAAAACGGATCCTCCTTTCTCATTGGGATTGTATTTAGCCAAAGATCTTACACTAGCCGGGAAACGTAAAGATCTTTTTTAATGATAGAGGTTAAGTAGCCTATCGAGAAAAAATTGGGAATTTTCAGGAGGCAGAGGGATCAGCTGAGAAAGTTTTAGCCCTGCCTGCAGGTATGAACTTCCCCCATAATGCACGAAACGAATTTTCCATTAAAAGGCGTTCGAGCGAAGCGTCATTTTGGTCAACGTTCCTGGCACAAAAGAAGCCTGAAAGATTTGAACGTTAGTCTTTTGAAACGTGTTAGCCGTCTGTTGCAGGCATTAAGAACCGTGTTTCCTTTAGCTTATCCTCTTATCTGCAAGTAATTATACGTTTTATTTCTGTCCCATCGTCTTTCATAATATAAATGCCACTTTCATACCGCTCCCAAGAACCAGGACTGAATGGATATTTGGAGAATAGGATAGTTTTCCCATCTGATGACCAAGAGACTGAACCACCATAACGGAAATATCTTTCTTTCTCACGGTAGTCAGCAATTATTTCCCCTTCTCTGCTTAAGATAACAATTCCATCTCCGCCCTGAACTCCAATCATACGATTGACTGATAAAACAAGTCGCCTGCCAGATGGATCCCAGAATCGCCTCGAGTCAATACTGGACAGGAGCCACCTATCAGTATCAACATTTTCGAGACACTTTTTCTTGCCGGTGCCATCTATATTCATCAAATAAATGTCTCTCGGTTTATCCGCTCCACCTCTCGGAGGCGAGTAAAATATTGCTTTGCTATCAAGTGTCCACGTGATAGCCATGCCATCGCCAATCTTTCGGTTACCAGAACCATCAGGATGAATTATTTGTATTCCTTCTTTCCCATGATAGAGAATCCATTGCCCATCAGAGGACCATCTCGGAGAAAATGCTTTTTCTACCAAAATCTTCTGATTTGAACCATCCGCACACACGATTATAATATCATGGCCTTTACCTTTGATGTATCTTGAGAAAACAATATTTTTCCCATCTGGAGACCATTGCACCTGAGATTTACCAAACGGATCATCAGTCAGCCTCGTTAAGCCTGACCCATCAAGGTTTATTCTATATAGCTCCTCTTGGCCATCTCTCTTAGAGATAAAAAGTATCCATGTCCCATCCGGAGACCAGATTGGTTGATAATCTGCTGAAGGATTTTGCGTTAAATTTCTTATTTCAGTACCATCTAGCTGAGACATGAAAATCTCTGTGTTTCCATCTATCTCGGCCTGGAAAACGATATATCCACCATCAGGTGAAAAGCTTGGATTAGCACATGCGGCAGGGGAGGAAATTAATCTTGATAGCTCTTCTAAATTTGCCTGTTTGAATCTATACCAGCCTGAACCGTAACCCACGACAGGTATAATAAGGACGACTCCGGCCGCACTACCCTTCTTATTCATAATAAGTGATCCATCGGCGCTTTTTGTTAGACAGAGTTTCCCCCAACCCATGCCTAACTCAAACCCCTCTCCACCATAGCCTTCCTTAAAAGGAATTTCAATTCCTTCAGAGGAACAGGAATATTCCTTATTCGCTTTTGAATAAAGTCTCTTGCGAACTAAATTTCCCCAACTCCAAACAGAAACCTCCATGGTCTCATCGTGCTGCATGATTTGGACATGTGTTCCGCCAATTGGTTCATTTGGAAAAAGAAGGCGGGAGAATGAACGGGGATATTTACCCTCTGCTACTTCGCCAAGATCTATATACGTCCCTGCAATATCCGGGCATTTATTTTTTTCAACTCGGATTAAACTATCCCATCCAGATGGGTAATCTTGATGAATTACACAGGATGTAAAGAATAGAGAGGATAATAACAAAATGCCCCCAACACAAACTCTATAAAAGATAGGAAACAGAATTGGTTCTTTTTCTGTCACATTTCCTCCTTAATGCCTGCAATGAGCAGATAACGTTGTCAGAGAGGATAAATGGGGACGGCTCTATTTATTCCAAATGTTAAGTCTAATCTTGTGAATAATCTTATTTGGCTTTTCTGTGGCTGTAAATAAACTACATTTCTATTTGTCTCAGGACTTTTGAATGAAGCCCAATATTTTGATTCGCTATATTGTAGTGACGGCTTTTTGTTTTCAATTTTTGTTTTAATTTTGTGCAACCATCCTAAAGTTTTTTGGGAAGATGTTATTAGTATATCCATTTCATAACACCTCTTTTTCATTCCTCCGCCATTTCGGCTAACGGCTCGCGGGGGACCGAAGTGCCCTTTATGGGCATTTTGGCTTCAGCCCTGTCTGCCGACCCCGGTCCCCATTCTAACTTTTTCACCCCCACCCGCACCCTCCCCCGTCGATGGGGAGGGATGGAGATTGGATAATGAGACAACAAAACCATTCCTGATTAGAAATGGGTCTCAATTTTCTTCAGACCATATGCCCACCCTGTCTATGTTTAAAGGGTTGAAGGATGATAACTCATGGCCTCTGTTTTGATAGGAAATTATTAAGATATAAGAGAGAAGTCAACCCTTCGGCTCCCCGGCCTGAAGGCCTGGGCTTGCTCAGGGTTGACCCTGAGCGGCGCTTCTTTACCCCGCCTTAAAAGGCGGGGCTTGGCGCCGCCGAATGGGTCAATATTAAAAAATGGTCAGTATCCTATTCACCAATGGATGGAGCCGGCCTTCTGGACTGGGGTTGACTGTGAGGGTCAAATCTGATAGCTTTTGAATAGGAGAAAGAATTGAAGGAAAAGATTAAGACGAAAGACGATCTCTGTAGAACGGTCGGGGATCTCAAGAAGAAGGGGAAACGAATCGTCTTTACAAATGGCTGTTTCGACCTCCTCCATCTCGGTCATATCCGTTATCTCGAGAAAGCCAAGTCGCTCGGCGACATACTGGTTGTGGGGCTGAACAGCGATCGTTCGGTTCGAGGTCTGAAGGGCCCTCAACGACCGATCCTACCCGAGGATGAGAGAGCTGAGATCCTCTCGGGCCTTGGATGTGTGGACTATATCGCCCTATTTGATGAGCTCACCCCTCTCGAACTCATCTCTTCTGTCCAGCCTCATATCCTCGTCAAAGGAGGCGATTGGACCAAGGAGGACATCGTAGGAAGGGAAGTGGTCGAGCGATCCGGTGGAGGGGTGGTGATCCTTCCCTTCGTTGAAGGTGCCTCAACTTCCAATCTGATCGAAACGATCTTGAAACGCTATGGAAAAAGAAACTGAAAAAAATCTGCTCTCGCTGCCAGAAAAGCTCCCTCTTCTTCCCGTGAGAGATATCGTCGTTTTCCCCTATATGGTCCTCCCCCTCTTTGTCAGTCGGGAAAAGTCGATCAAGGCGTTAGAAGAGGCCCTTTCAAAGGACCGGCTGATCTTCTTGGTTGCGCAGAAAAACCTCACGGAAGACGAACCCTCTTTTAAAGACCTCTATCGTGTGGGAACGGTTGCCATCGTAATGAAGATGCTCAAACTTCCCGACGGAAAGATTAAGATCCTCATCCAGGGCCTCTCCAAGGCCTCCATCAAGGAACTCCTTCAGACAGCTCCTTGCTTTTTCGTGCGAGTCGAGAATATTAAGGATCCCTTCGTCACAGAGATTACTCTCGAGACCGAGGCCTTGATGAGAAACGTCAAAGAGCAGTTGGAGAGGATCGTCTCCTATGGCAAACTCCTCTCACCCGACTTGATGTTCGTCCTCGAAAGCGTCGATGATCCTGGGAGGTTGGCGGACTTGGTGGCCTCCAATCTGGATCTGACGGTCGAAAAGGCTCAAGAGATCTTAGAGATCTTCGACCCCATCGAACGGCTTAGGGAATTGAATGAAGTGCTCGGAAAAGAGGTTCAGGTCCTCACCATGCAGGCGAAGATCCAATCTCAAGCGAGAGAGGAGATCACCAAAACCCAGAGAGAGTACTTCCTCCGAGAACAGATGAGGGCCATTCGAAGCGAACTCGGAGAAGTTGACGAACGGACCAAGGAATTAAGGGAGCTTCGCCAGAAGATCAAGAAGGCGAAGATGCCCAAAGAGGTGGAGAAGGAAGCCCGACGTGAACTGGATCGATTGGAGCAGATGCACCCGGATGCTGCAGAAGCTTCCATGGTTCGAACCTACCTCGATTGGTTGGTGGAGATGCCTTGGTCTACATCGACTGTGGACAGCCTCGATCTCCAAAGGGCAAAGAAAGTTTTGGATGAGGATCATTACGATTTAGAAAAGGTGAAAGAACGCATTCTGGAATACCTGAGCGTCCACAAATTGAAAAGGAAGATGAAGGGGCCTATCCTCTGCTTCATCGGTCCTCCCGGCGTGGGAAAGACCTCCTTAGGGAAATCGATCGCCAGGGCACTGGGTAGAAAATTTGTCAGGATCTCCTTAGGAGGGATCCGAGATGAAGCTGAGATACGCGGACACCGTCGGACCTACATCGGTGCCATGCCCGGAAGGATTATCCAATCGATCAAGCAGGCGGGTAGCAATAATCCGGTCTTCATGATGGATGAGGTCGATAAGATCGGCAGCGACTTCCGCGGAGACCCTGCCTCTGCCCTCTTAGAGGTCCTCGACCCGGAACAGAACAATGCCTTTAGCGACCACTATCTCAACCTTCCTTTCGATCTCTCTCGGGTCATGTTTATCACGACGGGGAACTTGACCGATCCAATACCTTCCGCTCTCAGAGACCGGATGGAGGTCATCAACATCCCTGGATATACCGATCTCGAAAAACTGAAGATCGCTCGAACCTTTCTCTTGCTTCGGCAGATGGAAGAGAACGGGATCAGTCCGAAGGTACTCCAGATTTCTGATAAGGCCATCCTTCAGATCATCTCCCAATACACTCAGGAGGCAGGCCTTCGGAACCTCGAGAGGGAGTTGGCCTCCATCTGCCGTAAGGTTGCAAGAAAAGTGGCAGAAGGCCTGCCTGCCGGTAGGCAGGGAAAGAAGGAGAAGACCATCATCCATACCAGAAATATTCACCAATTCCTGGGAGCTCCTCCCTTTTTGCCCGACGAAGAACAGAAGCGCAACGAGGTCGGTGTGGCCACCGGTTTGGCCTGGACAGAAACCGGTGGTGAAATTCTCCATGTGGAGGCATCCATGACACCGGGCAAAGGCGGTCTCATTCTTACTGGCCACCTCGGAGAGGTAATGAAGGAGTCGGCGCAGGCCGCTCTCACCTATGCCCGCTCGAAAGGGAAATCTTATCGGATCAAACCGGATACCTTCAATCATAAGGAGATCCACATCCATGTCCCTGCAGGTGCCATTCCGAAGGACGGTCCCTCTGCTGGCATCACCATGGCGGTCGCCCTCATTTCCGCCCTCGCCGGTACCGCTGTCCGAAAAGACGTGGCCATGACCGGTGAGATCACTTTAAGGGGGAGAGTCCTTCCAGTCGGAGGCCTAAAAGAAAAGGCTCTGGCTGCTCTTCGAAACAATATTAAGAAGGTCGTCATTCCATATCTAAACAAGAAGGACCTTGCCGATCTTCCATCATACATGCTGAAGAAGATTGACTTTCTACCTGTCAAACATATGGACGAAGTCCTACAGATCGCCCTGGCAAAGAAGTAACGTGTCCGTGTTCCGTGTCACGTGTCCGTAAATTCGAGGGAGAGATTATGTGAAGTCTACTTACAATTCCAAGGAAACAAAAATTATAATAAGTTGTACGTTGCAACTGAAGCATGATTATGAAGAAACGGACACGAAACACGGACACGAAACACGTAATTAGACTAAAAGAGATTGGCGAGTTCGGCCTCATTGATCGAGTCAGGAAGTGGATGATTGCCTCTGACCCGGCTCTGATTCAGGGCATCGGCGATGATGTCGCAGTTATCGAGATGCGTCATAAAGTCCTGCTCGCCACCACCGATATCCTGATTGAGGGTATCCACTTCGATCGATCCTGGATCGATCCTTATCGGTTGGGGAAGAAGGCTCTGGTCATCAATCTCAGTGACATCGCGGCAATGGGAGGGGTACCGAAGTACTTCCTCATCTCCCTGGGCCTTCCAAGGAATATTTCTCTCTCCTTTGTCACTTCCTTTTACCGCGGCCTAAAAGAAGGGGCGAAACGTTTTGGGATCGATCTGGTTGGAGGAGATACCTCCCTCTCTCAAAAAATCGTCGTCAACATCTGTCTTTTGGGAGAGGGAAAAAAGGGGGGTCTTCTCTTCAGAAAAGGTGCAAGACCCGGAGACCATCTCTTCGTCTCTGGGACATTGGGCGATGCGGCGTTGGGATTAAGAATTCTCCAAAATAAGGGAAGCAGGGGAAAACCCAGAGGATTGATTGAGAAACACCTCTCCCCTTCTCCGAGGATCGAATTGGGTCAGGCTATTTCAGCCCATCGATTGGCCACCGCGATGATCGATGTCAGTGATGGTCTGCTGATAGACACGAGCCATCTCCTAAAAGAGAGCGGGGTGGGCGCTCGAATCTGGGAAGATCGAATCCCTCTCTCGACGCTCTATCGGAAATGGGTAGGCTCCTATTCGAAGAATCGTTATCAGATTTCCCTCACCGGCGGAGAGGATTACGAACTCCTATTTACCGCGCCACCTGAAGAGAGAGAGAAGATCGCAACGTTGGCCTTCTCATCGAAAATTCCGATTACTCATATTGGAGAGATCGTCCCTCGGAAGAATGGACTCCACATTGTCCGGAGAGATGGGGAAGAATATGCTCCCTCATGCTTGGGCTTCGAACACTTTAAATGAAACCACAAATTTCAAATGTCAAAGCTCAAATTTCAAATCAAATCCGAAGTTCAAATGTCAAAAATTTTTGATTTTGGCATTCATTTGACATTTGCCTGCCTGCCGGACAGGCATGGATTTTGAAATTTATCATTCCTTCGAAGTGGTGAAAGCAGGGAAAGGAGCCTATGAAGACTTTTATCAACGAAATCAAAGAAAATGATCAGGTAGACTCCTTCTTCCTGGTCAAAGAAAAATCTTCCGGTCTGACAAGAACCGGAAATGCCTACCTGAAACTTAAACTGATGGACCGCTCTGGCGAACTGGAAGGAAGGATTTGGACTTCTGCAGAGGCTTTCGCTGACTCTTTTGAGAAAGACGACGTCGTTCATGTAAAAGGAAAGGCGGTCTCTTTCCAAGAGCATCTCCAAATCAATATCACTCACATCGAGAGGTTGGAGCAGGAGGCGATTCTGCTCTCAGACTTCTTCCCTGCGACGGAAAAGGATATCGACGAAATGCTTCACTCTCTCATTGAACTGAGTCAGCAGATCAAAAACGAACATCTCGCCAAGCTCCTGCGCCTCTTCTGGGAAGACGCCTCATTTCTTGAACAATTTAAGATGGCTCCTGCCTCCAAATGGCTCCACCATAATTATTTGGGAGGCCTCTTAGAGCATACCCTTTCCTTAACCCAGTTGATATTGAAAAATGTCGGCCACTACGCTGGATTGAATGTGGACCTCTTAATCACAGCCTCGATCCTCCACGATTTAGGCAAGGTGGATGAACTCACCTACCAGCGATCTTTCGATTACTCGGATGAGGGGCGACTCCTCGGCCATATCATCCTTGGAATCGAAAGAGTGGAAGATAAGATCCGTCAATTACCTAACTTTCCTAAAGATCTTTCAACGCTTTTGAAACACCTCCTCCTTAGCCACCATGGTCAATACAGTTGGGGTTCTCCAAAAAGGCCGATGACCTTGGAGGCAGTGATGCTCCATTACCTCGATGACATGGATGCAAAGATCAATGGAATTCAGCAGTTTTTGAAAACAGGGGTTCAAGAGGGATCGAGATGGAGTGGCTATCATCGGATGTTTGAGCAATTTTTTTATGTGCCCACCCTCTCAGAGGAGGTGGAACCAGCTGATAAGATTATGAAAAATGGATTGGAAGAGGAATAGTTTACTGTCCATTTTCTTGACAAACCGCATCTCTATTATTATTTTAAATTCAAAAGTTCATTTACTTTGAATTTCTAAACGTTTATGAGTGGCTAAACCCCGTTAGAAGGAACGGGACCCGTTAGAGATAAGTCTAAATGAACGGGTGCCGGCACCCCTCGGCGGAGTGGATTTCTAATGGGGTTTACTAATGTTTCTAACGGGTCGGGGCTTCAAACATGCCCTTTAAATGAGAAATTGAAGTTTTATTGTTGTCATTCCTGCTATGAATTGCGGAGCTTTCTAACGGGGTAAATGATTGAGGGAAAGGTTTCATGTATCATTTAATTTCGGAACGAATGAGACTCGTTCTTAAAAATATCATCGAAGACTACATCCTTACCGCTGAACCAGTAGGATCAAGGACAGTCTCAAGGACGTCAAACCTCCATCTCAGTCCAGCCACCATTCGGAATATTATGGCTGATTTGGAAGAATTGGGTTTGGTCCTTCAACCTCATCCATCTGCAGGAAGAATTCCAACAGAAAAGGGGCTTCGGTTCTATGTCGATTTTATTCTCGATATCCATACACTAAGCAATCGGGAACAACAGGAGATCCGATCGAGATATTTGAGCCATCAAATTGAGGCAAAAAACCTATTTCAGGAAGCCTGCCGAATCCTCTCCTCATCTTCCCATTACTTAGGGATCGTCTGGGCACCCCGGATGGGCGCAGTCGTCCTTCAGCATATTGAATTTGTGAAATTAAGGAGATATTTAATCTTGGCTATCCTGGTCAGCACAACTGGCTTGGTCCAGAATCGGATGATCGAGAGCGAGGAGGAACTTTCTCAATCGGAATTAGATCATCTTTCAAATTACATGAACCGTCTTCTTACCGGCCTCACCCTTTATCAGGCCAGGGAGAAACTTCTGGAGCAGATGAGGGTGGAAAAGAATGCTTATGATCGCCTACTCGAACAAGCGCTCAAATTAGGAGAAAGGGCCCTCTCCTCTATTGACGAAACGGATGTCTTCATCGAGGGAAGGATAAATATTCTGAACGAGCCTGAGTTCTGCAATATTTCAAGAATGACCGATCTCTTCCGGGCCTTCGAAGAGAAAGCCACGATGGTGAGGCTCTTGGATAAATTGATGGAGCCCAAAGGAGTCCAAATTTCGATCGGTTCCGAGAGTCAGGTCCAAGAGATGGAGGGCTGCAGCTTGGTCACTTCGACCTATGGATGTGCAGGAAGAGTCTGGGGAGCCTTGGGTGTTATTGGACCTCGAAGGATGAACTATTCAAAGGTGATCCCTCTGGTCGATTATACTGCGAAGCTTCTCACAGAGGTTCTGGAAACGACATAGAATCCTGTGGGCCACCGAATAAATCCAGCACCTTCCTGCGGGTATTCTGGAAGATGCCGGATAAAGGTTTACCCCCGTTAGAAAGCCCCAGCATTCCTGCCTGTCGGCAGACAGGTATGCTGGGGATGGTAGAAATAGAAAGCATCAACTCCTTATCGAGGGCGGGGTCAAAGCCCTGCCCTTTCTAACGGGGTTTACTGAAAGGATAGGAGCAAGAGGAATGGGGGAAAAGAAGGATAAAAAGAATAAGCATCAAGGAAGATCAGAAGAACAGGGGAGCGAAACGCTCCTCGAAAACTTTGGGCAAGAACTCCAGATGCATTTGGAGGAGGAAAAAAAGGAGAAGGAAAAAGAGATTGAGGAACTAAAGAAGAAGTTGGAGGAGATGGAGAAAGAGGCAAAGGAACATTACGACCGCTTGCTGAGGGTTGCTGCAGATTTTGATAACTATAAAAAGAGGGCAGTGAGAGAAAAAGAGGAATGGACCAAATTTGCAAATGAAGATCTGATCAAAGCCGTATTGCCCTTTCTTGATAACCTGGAGAGGGCGGTCAATCATGCTGAAAAGGTGGAAGACACCGGGGTTTTGATCGAGGGGGTGCGGTTAACGATTCAGCAGCTTCTCCAGGCTCTTAATAAATTTGGGCTTTCTTCTTTTGAATCGCTCGGAAAGCCCTTCGATCCGGCTAAGCATGAGGCGATTTTACTCGTCCCTACGGATCAACACGAGCCAAATCAGGTTGTGGAGGAGTTTCAGAAGGGCTATCTTCTGAACGATCGTCTCTTAAGGCCGGCAACCGTTTCCGTATCGAAACCTCTGGAGGAGGTTCAACCTACGGAATGATCTTTAATCATTTCTTAAGAAGGGAGAATTGCAATGGCAAAGACAATTGGAATTGATTTGGGAACAACATTTTCAGTGGTAGCCGTCATGGAAGGGGGCGACCCGGTCGTCATCGCCAACCCAGAAGGAAGCCGAATCACTCCTTCTGTCGTCGCCTTTACAGATAAAGGTGAAAGAGTCGTGGGACAGATAGCGAAACGGCAGGCCATCACCAACTCTGAAAATACGATCTTTTCGATCAAACGATTGATGGGAAGGAAATATAATGATCCAGAGGTGGTAAAGGACCGTAAGATCCTTCCTTATAAAATCATCGAGAACAAGAATGGGGATGCATGGGTCAGGGTGAGGGATAAGGATTACAGTCCTCCTGAAATCTCTGCCTTCGTTCTCCAGAAGATGAAGGAGACCGCCGAGGCCTATCTCGGTGAAAAGGTGACTGACGCTGTGGTCACTGTCCCGGCTTATTTTAACGACAGTCAGCGTCAGGCAACCAAAGATGCTGGGAAGATTGCAGGCCTCAATGTCATCCGAATCATCAATGAACCGACTGCTGCATCACTGGCTTATGGTTTGGATAAAAAGAAAGATGAAAAAGTCGCTGTCTTTGATCTGGGTGGTGGAACGTTCGATATCTCGATTCTGGAGTTAGGTGAGGGTGTTTTCGAGGTCAAATCGACCAATGGAAACACTCATCTCGGCGGAGATGACTTTGACCAAAGGATCATCGACTACTTGGCGGATGAGTTTCGAAAGGATCAGGGAATCGATCTGAGAAAGGATCGCATGGCCCTTCAACGTCTGAAAGAAGCCGCTGAAAAGGCAAAGATCGAACTCTCCAACATGATGGAGACCGATATCAATCTTCCCTTCATCACTGCGGATGCTTCAGGCCCCAAACATTTGAACATGAAGCTAACCCGAGCGAAACTGGAGAAACTGACCGAGGATCTGATCGAAATGGTGGAGGGACCTTGCCGTCAGGCGCTTGCGGATGCTGGGCTTTCACCACGAGATATCGATGAGGTGATCCTCGTCGGTGGGATGACACGGATGCCCAAAGTCCAGGAGAAAGTGAAGGGGATCTTTGGCAAGGAACCCAACAAAAGCGTCAACCCTGATGAGGCTGTTGCCATTGGTGCAGCCATCCAAGCCGGGGTCTTGAAGGGTGAGGTAAAGGACGTGCTCTTGCTCGACGTAACCCCCCTCTCCCTCGGAATCGAAACACTGGGTGCTGTTTTTACCAAACTGATTGAAAGAAACACCACGATTCCGACAAAAAAGAGCCAGATTTTCTCTACAGCATCCGATAACCAACCTGCTGTAACAATCCATGTGCTCCAAGGCGAAAGGCAGATGGCTTCGGACAACAAAACTCTGGGCCAATTTGAACTGGTGGGTATCCCCCCTGCTCCGAGAGGGGTCCCACAGATTGAGGTGACCTTCGATATCGATGCTAATGGAATCGTCCATGTCTCTGCAAAAGATCTTGGAACAGGGAAAGAGCAGTCTATCCGGATCACTGCCTCGAGCGGCCTCTCTGAAGAGGAGATTAAAAAGATGGTCAAGGATGCTGAGGCTCATGCTGCAGATGATAAGAAGAGACGGGAATTGGCCGAGGCAAGGAATCAACTCGATAGCCTCATTTACACAACGGAAAAGTCCTTGAGGGAGTACAGCGATAAGATCGAGGCGGCCGATAAGCAGAACATTGAAGATGCCATCGCAAGGGCGAAGAAAGCGATGGAATCGAACGACTTCGATACCATCAAATCCGCGCAAGACGACCTCACCCGTTCCTCCCATAAACTGGCAGAGGCAATGTACGCAAGAGCCTCGAAAGGAGCTGGGGCCGCGGGTGCTGAGGCAGGGGCTCAGGAGGGACCCAGGCGAGGCAGTCAGGAAGATGTGGTGGATGCGGATTATGAGGATGTGAAGAAATAGTCTATCCGTTCGTCGCAACCCAAAAAGGCGAGGAGAAAATTCCTCGCCTTTTTTATCTGTCGCTGAACCCCTTGAGGTTCAGGATTTTTCTTTGGATCGCATGTGCTGATTTGATTTTATCTATTATTGGTG
>Ga0315314_1001236_pt1 | contig 23733 bp, 22 predicted proteins | sample TDP9_MG_FD_203631 | JGI IMG/M metagenome (GOLD analysis project Ga0315314, IMG submission 203631) | Freshwater sediment microbial communities from Lake Towuti, South Sulawesi, Indonesia - TDP9 | ecosystem: Environmental > Aquatic > Freshwater > Lake > Sediment | place: Indonesia: South Sulawesi... | reverse complement strand
CCTGACGAATCCTTGCGTGCTTGCCTTGTCTGTCTGCCTCCTGAATTTTGGGTTTCGCGCCGGGCGCGAAAACCAGGTGCCTGCCATGTCACGCTACATCCTGCGCCGCCTGCTCTACATGACCCCCATCCTCTTCGGGGTCTCGGTGGTGGTCTTTCTCATCCTCCATCTGGTCCCCGGGGACCCGGCGCGCCTGGTCGCCGGGCCGGATGCCACTCTGGAGGATGTTGAGGTCATCCGCTCCAGCCTGGGTCTGGATCGCCCGCTGCCGGTGCAGTATGTTTCCTGGCTGGGCAACCTCCTCCGTGGCGATCTGGGACGCTCGGCGAGGACGCACCGACCGGTGACGCAGGAGCTTCGGCTCACCATTCCGGCCACGGTAGAACTGACCCTGTGCGCCATCGCCATTGCCGTCCTCCTCGGGGTTGCGGCAGGGACAATAGCCGCGGTGCGGCGCAACTCCGCCTTCGACTACACCAGCATGGTGGTCGCCCTCCTGGGAGTCTGCACCCCGTCCTTCTGGTTGGGCCTCATGCTCATGCTCCTCTTCGCCGTGAAACTCGACCTCCTCCCCACCACCGGTCGTGGCGGCGTGGAGAACCTGGTCCTCCCGGCCATGACCCTGGGCGCCGGGGCGGCGGCGATCATTGCCCGGGTGACCCGCTCCTCCATGCTGGAAGTGCTGGGCATGGAGTACATTCGCACCGCACACGCCAAGGGCCTTTCCGAGCGAGTGGTGGTGCTCCGGCATGCGGTGAAGAACGCCCTGATCCCGGTGATTACCGTCGTCGGGCTGGAGTTTGGGTACCTCCTGGCCGGGGCGGTGGTCACGGAGACCGTCTTCGCCTACCCTGGTGTGGGGCGGCTCCTGGTAGAGGCGATTGGCTTTCGCGACTATCCGGTGATCCAGGGTGCGCTGCTCCTGCTGGCCCTGCAGTTTGCCCTGGTGAATCTGGTCGTGGATGTGCTCTATGCCCTCTTCGACCCACGCATCTCCTATGGCTGAGGATCAGCAGTCAAAGAATCAGGGCCCGGGAAATCGGGCGACTGCAGATACGCTGCCTGGCGTGGCCGGTTTGGCCCGCGCGCCCCGGAGCCTGTGGAGCGATGCCCGGTCGCGTCTGCTGCGCAACCCTGTGGCCATGGCGGGTGGCGTTGTCGTGATCTTGCTCGCCATCGCGGCCGTGGCGGCGCCCTACATCGCCCCCTATGATCCCGTCCAGCAAGATCTGGCTAACTCGCTGGCCGGACCCTCGAGGGCGCACCTGGCGGGGACGGACGTCCACGGGCGAGATATTTTCAGCCGCATCATCCACGGGACGAGGATCTCGCTGCGAATCGGTTTTCTGGGGATGCTGTTGGGGTGCGCGGTTGGGGTGATTTTGGGGCTGGTCTCTGGCTATTACGGCGGCTGGGCGGACACGGTCATCATGCGCCTGCTGGATGTGCAACTGGCCTTCCCCGGGCTGCTGGTGGCCATTTGCATCATCGCTATCATTGGGCCAGGGCTGGAGAACGTCATCGTAGCCGTGGGCATCTTCTCGGTGCCCCTGTTCGCCCGCGTGACGCGTGGGCAGGTGCTCTCCCTGAAGGAGCAGGAATTCATCCAGGCGGCGCGGATGATGGGCGCTCAGGACGGTCGCATCATGCTGAATCACCTGCTGCCCAACGCCGTAGCCCCCATCCTGGTCCTCTCCACCCTTCGCGTCGCCACAGCCATCCTCACTGCGGCCAGCCTCAGCTTCCTGGGGCTGGGGGCACAGCCGCCCACTCCCGAGTGGGGTGCCATGCTCAGTGATGGCCGAGCCTACCTGAGCATCGCCCCCCACGTGGCCACCACCCCCGGCCTGGCCATCCTGATCACCGTACTCTCCTTCAACCTGCTGGGCGACGGCCTGCGCGATGCGCTGGATCCACGGCTGAGGGTGTGAGAGAAAACTGAAAGCTGTTCCTGATGCGCAGAGGTAACCTCAAACTCCTGCGCAGGTTTCGGAGCCTTCACAGGGATTTTCAATTGGAGATGATACGGGTTCTCTCTTTCCCTTCCCGGCATGTGATCCTAGCCGGGACCACCCATGGAAGGCCGGCAACGCAAACGACTTCACGGAATTCCCCAGCTTCCACGGCAGAACCATCCGCCAAGGTCCAACGGCCAACGAAATCGGGAGGACCGAGCTGAGGCAGGTAGCTGTCAGGGAGGATCAAGAAGCCATAAAAGCCCGTATCAACGAAAGCCAGAACATCTTGACGAACGTGCCGGAAGAGGTAAGGCGGCCCAGCGTTCTCTCACCGATCTTTCTGAAGGCAAAATTCCCCCGGCCGAACTTGGCCAAAGCCTGGTCTACATCTGCGATATCATCCGGCCCCACGAGAAGCTCGCCGGTCTTGCCGATGGCCACGTATTGGCCCCAATGAGGCTTCTCCGGCCCTGCCGCTCAGTCGGCTTGCCGCCGAAGAAACGTCGGGATGTCCAGCACCTCCTCGCTGAGGTCCTCGAGCACAAGCTGCGACCCCACCGCCTTCTTGCCTTTGCGCAGGTACGCGCCGCGCTCCGCGCCGGCGGCTAGGGCCGTTGCCGCGGCAACTTTCGGTGTGTAGGCGCGCAGCTCCGTCACCCGCGGGATTTCCTCCACCGGCTGGGCATCTGTCTCGTCGAAGCCTGTGGCGATGACCGTCACGCGAACCGCCTCGCCCATCTCGTCGTCCAGCACGTCGCCGAAGATGATGTTGGCGTCCCGATCCACCATGTCGTGGACGATCTTGGAAGCCTCGTTGAGCTGGTAGATCGGCATCGTGGAGGTGTGGGTGAAGTTCAAAAGGACCCCACGCGCGCCCTTGATCGAGACATTCTCCAGGAGCGGGCTATTGATTGCTTTCTGCACCGCATCCACGGCAGCGTTTTCCCCCGTGACCTCGCCGATCCCCATCATGGCCAATCCCCGCTCCGACATCACGGTGCGGACGTCGGCAAAGTCCACGTTGATGTAGCCGGGCTTCACGATGATGTCCGCGATGCCCTGCACCGCTTGGCGCAGGACGTTGTCCGCCATGGCGAAGGCCTCTTTCACGCCCGTGTTCTTGGTGGCGTTGTTGATGAGACGCTGGTTCGGGATGATGATCAAGCTGTCCACGGTCGCCCGCAGCTCTTCCAAGCTTCGCTCGGCCTGTTCCATCCGGCGCTTCCCTTCGAAGATGAAGGGCTTGGTGATCACACCGACCGTCAAGATCTCCATCTCCTTGGCCAGGTTGGCGATGATGGGCGCCGCACCCCCACCCGTGCCGCCGCCCAGCCCGGCCGTGATGAAAACCATGTCGGCCCCCTGGAGCTGTTGAAGAATCTTGTCGGTGTCCTCGATGGCAGCCTTGCGCCCTTTTTCCGGGTCGGCCCCCACGCCAAGCCCCTTGGTCAGCTTTTCCCCGATCTGGAGCTTGATCTCGACCGGCGAACTGCGCAGCGCCTGGGAGTCGGTATTCACGACGATGAACTCCACACCCGTCATGCTGGATGTCGCCATGCGGTTCACCGCATTGGACCCGCCACCGCCGACGCCGATTACTTTGATGTTTGCCATCGTCTCCGCATTCACCTCCAGCCTGATCGTCATGCGCTCGTCCTCCCTTCTCCGGATGTTAGAAGATCTCCCCGAACCATTCCTTCATCCGCGCGATCACCTTGTCGAAGATGTTGCGGTCCGTGACCTGTCGGAACTTGCGCCGGTCTCGGTGCGCAGCGCCGTACAGGCCCAAGCCCACGCCCGTCGCGTACATGGGGTTGCTGATCACATCCGTGAGACCACCCACCCCGCGCGGGATCCCCCTGCGCACCGGCATGTCGAAGATCTGCTCGGCAAGCTCGGGCACACCCTCCATGATGGAGGAGCCGCCCGTGACCACCACCCCGCCGTTCACCCGCCCGGCATATCCGGCCCGCCGCACCTCGCGGTCCACCAGCATGAGCAGCTCTTCCAGCCGCGGTTGGATGATCTCGCACAGGGTCTGGCGCGCCAGGACTCGGGGACGCCGGCCACCCACGCTGGGTACCTCGATCTTCTCATCCGGCCGGACCATGCTGGCTAGGGCGCAGCCGTGCTTCCGCTTGAGGGACTCGGCCTCCGGGTGTGGGGTGCGGAGCCCGATGGCGATATCGTTTGTGAGCTGATCCCCTCCCACGGCCAGCACTGCGGTGTGATAGATGCTTCCCTCCACGAAGACGGCCACATCGGTGGTGCCGCCGCCCACATCCACCAGGATGCAACCCAATTCTTTCTCTTCTGGGGTAAGCGCGGCCTCGGAGCTGGCGAGCTGTTGGAGCACGATGTCCTGCACCTCGAGTCCTGCCTTGTTGGCGCACTTGATGATGTTCTGAGCCGATGCCACCGCACCCGTCACGATGTGCACCTCCGCCTCCAGGCGGGTCCCGCACATGCCCAGCGGCTCTTTGATGCCGCCTTGGTCGTCGATCATGAACTCTTGTGGGAGGACGTGGATCACCTCGCGATCCACGGGGAGGGCAACGGCCTTGGCCGCGTCGACGACCCGGTCGATGTCCTGCTGGGTGACCTCGCGGTGCTTGCCCGAGATGGCGATGACGCCTCGGCTATTGATCCCCTTGATGTGCCCGCCCGCGATCCCGACAAAGGCCGAGTGAAACTCCACCCCAGCCATCAGCTCGGCATCCTCCACGGCCCGCCGGATGGAATCTACGGTGGCCTCGATGTTCACCACCACTCCCTTGCGAAGACCCCGGGACGGGCTGTGACCGACGCCGATGATATCCACGACGCCGTTACCGTTTATCTCGGCTACGATGGCGCAGACCTTCGTCGTACCGATGTCCAGGCCAACCACGAGGTTCCCGTCCTTGGCCATCCGTGTCACCTCCTTCGTGCCATCCTGCGGAACATCGGCCTCGTCATCGGCCGGCATCAGCGACGAACCGCTGTTGTCGCCGCTAGCTTGAACACCACCCGATCGCGGAAGCGAAGATCCACATCCGTGAACTTGTCCAGGCCTTGACCGCTGGCGACCAGGGCAGCCCCCAGCCGGCGCAGTTGGCCTTCCAGGTCGCGCGCATGCAGCCGAATGATAGGCATCTGCTGGCCCAGGTTCACCACGTAGCTGCCGTCGCCCACCATGGCGATCTCTAGGGCCCGCTCGCCCTGGAGGGCATTCGCCAGCTGAAACTGGCGCCACACCGACAGCCCCTGAATCATCTGCGAAGTCAGGATCCGCTCGCCCAGGGCGACATGGCGTGGCGTCGCCGAACGGAGTGTCGGGAGCGTGGGCAGCTCGTCTTCCCCAAGCTCCGCCAGGATCACGCCGTCCGCGCTCAAGAGATATCGTCGGTCCGCGATGAACACTGCCTCGGGCATGCGCTCGACCACCTGGATCGTGAGGGAAAGCGGAAGACGTCGCCGCACCGTGGCCTCCCTGATCCACGGATTCTCCAGCACACGCCCCGCGAGGGCCTCGAGGTCCACCTCGAGAATGCTGGTGTCCGAGGTGAGGCCAAGGCTGGCGATGATGTCTTGCGCTGCCACCTGGAGGTTGCCTTCGACTTGGACCTCGGCCACCCGGAAGTAGGGGAGCCGCACGAACGCGTTGTACCCTTCCCGGAGGCCGACTCCCGTTCCTCCGAGGATCAGCAGCGCCCCAAGAATCTTGATCAGGCGCGAGAGGAGCGGAAGCCGCTCACCCCGCCTGGTCTTCGCACCAGCCCGCGGCTTGGAAGTCTGGTAGTCGCGGATCATGCTCACGCCCACTCAAAGCCGTTCGGCTGTTTCCGCCTCAGGCCGATTCGACCGTTCGGCAGTTCTATATCGGGGAACAGCCGAACTGTCGAACGTCTTTCAGTCTTCACCGATGACTCGAATCTCGAGTTCGAGTTCGATCCCCGCCACGGCCCGCACGCGTTCACGCGCCAGGGCCACCAGGGCCAGGACGTCGGCAGCCCGGGCATCTCCCAGATTCACGAAGAAGTTCCCGTGCTTCTCGGATATCTTAGCTCCACCGATGCGGGTGCCCTTTAGGCCGGCCACATCTACCAGCCTGCCCGCATGGTCTCCGGACGGATTCCTGAAAATGGAGCCGGCCGAGCGGAACTCCACCGGCTGCTTGGCACTCCGCTGGGTGAGCCGCCGTGAAATCCGTTGCCGGATGGCCGTCGGATCCCCGGGCTTCAGGTCGAAGGACGCACGGATGATCACCGCCCCCTTTGGGAGGCCGCAAGACCGGTAGGCAAAGGGGATCATCTCGCGTCCGAGGATCATGTCATCCCCGTCCTCGGTGATCACCTGCACGCGGGCCAGGCGGTCAGAGGTGGCGCCACCCCACGCCCCCGCATTGCCACAGACAGCGCCGCCGACCGTGCCGGGAACGCCGCTCAGGAACTCCAGCCCGGCGAGTCCCTGTTTGATGCAGAACGCAAGCAGTCGGCTGATCCGAACCCCGGCGCCTGCCGTCAGCTCGGTTCCCTGCCGCGCAAGGTCCTGGAATCTCTTGAGCAGGATCACCATCCCCCGGATCCCCCCATCGCGGACAAGGGTGTTGCTTCCACCACCCAGCACCAGCGCCGGGAGCCCTTCCGATCGGGCGAACGCCAAAGCGGCCTTGAGGTCGTTCGCATCGTCGGGGATCACCACGAGGTCGGCAGGTCCCCCAATCTTAAAGGAGGTGTGCCGCGCCATCGGCTCCTCCGACAACACCTTCCCTCGCACTCGGGTCCGCAGCCTCCGCGCCAGATCCTGGGTGGCCATCACAGCCATCTCACCGCCCTTTCCCCTCCAGCCGGCGCACAATCTCTTCCCCGATCTTCCAGATGTCCCCTGCTCCCATACTCAACACGATATCGCCGGGACGGGCGATGGCCACGACGGCATCCACTAGATCCTCCTTCACCGGGACATAGGTGACACCCCTGTGGCCATGCTCTTTGGCTCCCTGGGCGATCTGCTCCCCATGGACGCCCGGAATCGGTTTCTCACCCGCCGGATAGATCTCGGTCACGAACAGACGGTCCGCCTGGTAGAAGGCGGTGGCAAACTCGTGCACCAGGGCCTTCGTTCGCGTGTACCGGTGGGGTTGGAACATGGCAATGACGTTCCGACCGAATCCGGTTTTTGTCGCATTGAGCGTGGCCTGGATCTCCGCCGGGTGGTGCGCGTAGTCGTCCACCACCAGGATGCCTTTCGGCTCGCCAAGGATCTGGAATCGCCGGCCGACGCCCGCGAACTCGCCCAGGGCCTGCTGGATCGTGGCAAAGTCGATTTGCAGATCCAGTCCCACGGCTGTGGCCGCCAGGGCGTTGTACACGTTGTGGAGCCCCGGAACCCTGAGCTGAATTCTGCCGAGAGTCTCACGCTTCCAGGTCACCAGACACTCTGACGTCATCCCCTTGAACGAGATGTCCTGGGCCACGAAGTCCGCCTGACTCCGAAGTCCGTAGGTGACGAACCGCTTCTCCACGCGGGGAAGCAGGGTCTGGATGTTCTCCTGGTCCAGGCATAGGACCGCCAGGCCGTAAAACGGAACCTTGTTGATGAACTCGAGAAATGTGTCGCGGATATGCGCCAGGTCCCGGTAGTAGTCGAGGTGCTCAGCATCGATGGTAGTCACCACCGCGATGGTGGGCGACAGCCTGAGGAAGGATCCGTCGCTCTCATCCGCTTCGGCGACTAGGAAGTCCCCCTGGCCCAGCCTGGCGTTGCTCCCCAGGGCGTTCAGGCGCCCGCCGATCACGATGGTCGGGTCCAGCCCGCCTCTGGCCAGGACGCTGGCGACCATGGACGTCGTGGTGGTTTTCCCGTGGGTCCCGGCGACGGCCACGCCATACTTCATGCGCATCAGTTCGGCCAGCATCTCGGCCCGCTGGATCACCGGGATAAGGCGCTGACGCGCCGTCACGAGCTCCACGTTGTCCTGCGCCACCGCGGAAGACCGGACGATCACATCGGCCTCCCCCACGTTCTCTGCGACATGGCCGATGGACACCCGGATGCCGAGGGAGGAAAGACGGCGCGTGATCTCTGATTCTCGGCTGTCGGAGCCGCTCACCGCATAGCCCAAGTTGTGGAGCACCTCGGCGATGCCGCTCATGCCGATGCCGCCGATGCCCACGAAGTGAAGGCGTCGAATCCGCTTGAACATGCCCACCTCGGAACAAGAGCGTTCGGGGGTTCGGGCGTTCGGGTGTTCCAGGAACCACCGAGCAGTCGAACCGTCGAACGTTCTTCAGGTTCTCCCGACGACCCGCTCCAACAGATCCACGATCCGCTCTGCGGCGTCGGGACGCGCCAGGGTGTAGGCCCGGTCTCCCATGCGCCTGAGGACTCCTGGCTTCTCCAGGGCCGCCTGCACGCTCGCCCCGATGCGCTGCCCGTCGCAGCTCTGGTCCGGGATGGACCAGGCCGCTCCGGCCTTGACGACGACCTCGGCGTTCAACCGCTGGTGGTCGTTGGCCGCGTACGGGTAAGGCACCAAGAGGGCGGGCTTCCCCACAGCCGCCAGTTCGAAGATCGTACTGGCACCCGCCCGCGCAATGACGAAGTCGGCCGCCGCATACGCCGTGGCCATATCCTGAATGAACGCTTCCACCCGTGCCCGAAAGCCGCCCTCCTCGTACGCCTGCCGCACGAGGGAGAGATCAGGCTCTCCTGCGCCGTGCAGGAATTGGATGTGGTCCCGTTGCGCGATGAGCTGCGGCAGCGCCTCGATCGTGCCCACGTTGATGCGGTGGGCGCCTTGACTCCCGCCAAAGATCAGCACCGTGAATCGCTCGGACAACAGGCCGAAATGCCGACGCGCCTCCTGGGCATCGCCCGGACGAATCTCTGGTCGCACGGGATTTCCCGTGACCGTGACCCGACTGGCGTGGAAGAAAGCCGAGGCCGCCTCGAATGAAACCGCCACGGCCGAGGCGATCCCGCCCAGCCAGCGGTTGGCAAGCCCGGGGTAGGCATTCTGCTCGTGGATCACGGCCGGGATGCGTGAAAGGCGCGCCGCCACGACCGTCGGGAACGAGGCGTACCCGCCTACCCCCAGGACAACCTGTGCGGAAAATTCGCGCAAGATACGGCCGGCCTGGCGCACCGCCGCGGGCAGGGTCAAAAGCGCCGCGACCTGCCCACGCCATCGCTTGCCTTTGAGCTGGCGCACGATGAGGCCGCGGTATTCCAGCCCTCGCTTTGGCAGGATCGTCGCCTCGACGCCCCCTGATGCGCCGACGAAAAGGACCCGGGCTTCCGGCCGGCGCTCCACAAGCGCCTCGCGCACCGCCAGGGCCGGAAAGAGATGGCCTCCCGTTCCCCCACCAGTGATCACCACCCGCACGACTCGCCCTCAACTGGCGCACGCCTGCCTACCCTGGCGCGGCAACCCGGAAGTATGGTACCTGCCGATCCGGCACAGGGTATTGCGGACGAACCGAGGCCGGCTCTCTCGGGATCGCGCGACCTGAGACGTTCAAGAGTATCCCCACCCCAAACAGCGTAAGGGTAAGCGACGATCCGCCGAAGCTCACGAATGGCAGCGGCACACCTGTGGTCGGAAACAGTCCACTCACTACTCCCATGTTGAGCGCCGCCTGGCCGACGACGAGACCAGTGATTCCCATGGCGAGATAGCTGGCATACGGATCGCCGGCGCGGACGGCTGCCCGCGTTCCTCGCCAGAGAAACACGCCAAACAGCACCACGACCAGCATGGCCCCGACAAATCCCATCTCCTCTCCGACGATGGCGAAGATGAAATCGGTGTGGGGTTCAGGCAGGAAGAAAAGCTTCTGCATGGAATCCCCGAGGCCGCGCCCGAACAGGCCGCCGGGTCCCAGTGCATAGAAGGATTGGTCCAATTGGTAGGTGGCCTTGGGCGACACACGGCTCGGATCCAAGAGGGCGAACAGTCGCGTCCGCCCGTGGTCGGACCGCATGATCAGAAACAGCAGGACGGGAAGCGCCATACCCGCAGTGGCCAGCAGGTGGTTGATCCGCGCCCCACCGACGACGAAAACCACCCCCGCCACGAACAGGAGGACGCATGCTGTCCCGAAGTTCGGTTGAAGGATGATCAGGCCCGCCATCAGCCCGGTGACACAGAGCGGCGGGAGGAATCCATCCAGGAAGTCGTCGAGACGATCCTGCCGGCGGGCGAAGTAACTCGCCAGGAACAGGATCACTGCAACCTTCGCCAGTTCCGCCGGCTGAAACGACAGGCCGAAGAATCGAAGCCAGCGGCGGGCACCATTGATGCGAATCCCGATGTGAGGAACCAGCACCAACATCAGAAGCAAGAGGCTTGCAAGAAACAGGATGGGCGTGAGTCGCTGGAACGTCTTGAGATCGCGCCCCAGGGCCCACGCCATGGCGAGGAGGCCGATCAATGCATACACGAGTTGCTTCTTCAGGAAGAAGGTTGGATCGCCAAACCGCTCCTGGGCCCGGATGGCGCTGGCGCTGTAAATCATCACGATCCCCAGCCCGACCAGGAACAGCGTTACCAAGAGGAGCCACCGATCCGAGGGACCATGATTGGCGCTCGCCTTGCGGAATGGAAGGAACGCCCTCCAATTCCGGACGGGCTTGACCAACTCATCCGGCTCGCGTCTCTCGCCCTCCGGAGGCGACTGAGCCGCTACCGTCGCTCCAGCAGCCGCCCGGCCATCAAGCGCGGCGTCCAACGGCGTCCCTCCTGGATTGCAACCCACGCACCGCGCTCTTGAACACATCACCCCGCTGCTCGGCATTCTGGAACATGTCGAAGCTGGCGCACCCCGGCGACATAAGGACGACGTCCCCGGGGGTCGCCCGGTGGCTTGCCCTCTCGACCGCGTCGGCCATACTGGCCGCTTCCTCACTCGGGCAGCAGTCGCCGATCTGTGCCAGGATCTTCGCGCGAGCCTCGCCGATCACGATGAGCGCCTTCACCCGCTCACGCATCAGTGCAATCAGGCTGCGAAAATCCTCCCTCTTATCCCGCCCGCCGGCAATGAGGATGAGGGGGCCTTCCATCGCCTCGAGGGCCCGGCGGACTGCGAAGACGTTGGTGGCCTTGGAGTCGTTCACGTACCTGATGCCGTCGATCTCGGCGACGCTTTCCATGCAGTGCGCCCGGCCGCGGAACCCTCGCAGGACCTCAGCCATGGGTTCCGGGGCGATGTCGAGGATACTGGCTGCCGCACACGCGGCCAGGGCGTCCTCCACGATGCCTGGACCGGGCGCCTGAAGGTCTTCCACCGCGCAGATCTTCCGGGCCGCCGCTCCGCTTTCCAGGCACAGCCAACCATCGTGCAGGGATGCGCCCGCGCCCACCGGGCCCTGCCGACTGAAATAGAGGCGCCGGGCCCGGACAGTCTCTGCCAGCGCGGATACCTGCTCATCGTCCCTGTTAAGGACCGCCACGTCTTCGTGCGTCTGGTTGTCAAAGAGGCGCCGCTTCGCCGCATAGTACGTCTCGACATCCGGGTATCGGTCGAGATGATCCGGCGCCAGGTTGAGAAGCAAGGCGATTCGCGGATGGAATTCCACGATCTCTTCGAGCTGGAAGCTGCTCAGCTCGGCCACGATCCAGGCGTGGCGAGGAAGGCTGGGAGCCACATCGCACAACGCGCGGCCGATGTTCCCGGCAACAACAGTGTTTCTTCCCGCCCGGGCCAGGATGTCCCCGAGCAATGTGGCGGTCGTTCCTTTGCCCTTCGTCCCGGTGATCCCGATGAATGGGGCAACCGTCAGCCGGTATGCCAACTCCACCTCGCCCCATACGGGGATGCCCTGCGAGCGCGCCTGCGCAAGGAACGGGAGGCGCGAATCGACGCCGGGGCTGACGACGATCAGATCCGCCTCCAGAAAACTGCCCGAGGTGTGCCCACCGATCTCGAGGCGCACACCCAGACGAGAAAGCCCGGCCAAGTCCACGCGCAGCTTCTCGGTCGGGTTCTGATCGGTAGCAAGGACGGTGGCGCCTCGCTCTACCAGCGCCGTGCAGGCGGCAAAGCCGCTCCGCGCCAGCCCGACCACCGTCACGCGCTTTCCTCGGAAATCAGCTTCACCCACGCTCGCCTTCCGTCCCTCGTTTCACGTTTCACTTCTCACGTTTCACGGCGCTCGACTCAAGGATCCCAGGTCTCTGTCTCTATCCCTGTCGGCTTTGTCATCGCAGTTTCAGTGTCGTGAGCGCAATCACCTGCAGCACGAAGGACACAATCCAGAACCGCACGATGATTTTGGGCTCTGGCAATCCGTTCAACTCGTAGTGATGGTGAATGGGTGCCATCCGGAAGAACCGGCGACCGGTCCGCCTGTACCAAAACACCTGGATGATCACCGACAAGGCCTCGACCACGAAACATCCACCAGCCACCACCAGGATCAGTTCGTTTTTAGTCACTAGGGCGACGGTGGCCAGTGCCCCTCCGAGCGCCAGCGATCCTGTGTCGCCCATGAAGACCTGGGCCGGATGCGCATTGAACCAGAGAAATCCCAGGCTGGCCCCGACCAGCGCCGCCGCGAAGACGGGGAGCTCGCTCGATCCCCTCACGAAGATCACCTGTAGATACCGGGCAATGGTGGCATGACCCGCGACATAGGCGAACAGAGTGAAGGTCGCCGCAGCCATCAACGTGGGGACGATAGCCAGGCCGTCCAGCCCATCCGTCAGGTTCACGGCGTTGGAACAGCCAACGATGACCAGCATGGCGAACACGATGTAGAGGATGCCCAGTTCCGGCATCCAACGTTTCAGGAACGGGATAGGTACCTTGGTCGTGAACTGGTCCGCGGGAAACAAATACAGGTAACCGCCCACCGCAAGGCCGATCAGGATCTGCCAGAAAAACTTCTGCCATGGCCTCAGGCCCGTGCTGGTAGCCCGCTTGAGTTTCAGGTAGTCGTCGAGGAACCCGACCGCCCCCAGGGCCAGCATGCTGATAAGGGCCAGCCAGATGAACCGGTTGGTGAGCTGTCCCCATAGGAGCGTTGCCGAAACGACCGCAACGAGGATCAGGACGCCGCCCATGGTGGGTGTGCCGGTTTTCTTCCGATGACTCTGCGGACCATCCTCGCGCACCACCTGCCGGGCGCGCATGAGCGAAAGCTTTCGGATAAGGAACGGACCGAGGATCATGGAGACCACGAGAGCGGTGAGGAACGCCCCCGCTGTCCGGAACGTGACGTACCGGAAGACGTTGAAAGGCGTGAACGTTTTGGCCAGCGGAACCAGCAGGTGATACAGCACGTCCCTTTCCTTCGAGGTGCAAGGTTCGAAGTTCAACGTTCAACGTCGAACCTTGCACGTTGCACGCCGAACTACTTCCTCGGGCTCATGAGGTGCTTCCTGTCCACGATGATCCGGCCCTCTTCCGACTCGAAGCGGGTAGCGGTCTTCTCCGCGTGGACCTCGCCGGCCAGTGCCAGTAGGCGACGGATCAGATCAGCCGGCATGATCCCGCTCGCCTCCCACAGGCGGAGGCACAGCGATCCCGGCAGCGTGTTGACCTCGTTCACGTACGGTCGCATGCTGGGCCGGTCCACCAGGAAATCCACGCGCGAGATCCCTCGCGCTTCCAGGGTTCGGAAGGCGTTCGCCGCCAGCTCCTTCACCTCTCGCGCGAGCTTCTCCGGGATCCGAGCCGGAATATGGCTGGGCGCGAGGTCTGCTTCCTCGGTTCGTCCGGCCCGGCCGAGATACTTGTCCTCGAAGCTGACAATGCGCCCCGCTCGGACCAGTTCCTCGCACTCGGAGACCGTAAGATCATGATTCCCCAGGACCGCGCACTGAACCTCGATCCTGTCTTCCACGGCCCGTTCAACCAGGACGCGCGGGCTGAACTGGATGGCTTGGTGGACCGCACGCCCGAGTTCCTCCCGGTTTGCGGCTCTCGAGATCCCCACGCTGGATCCTGCCACCGCGGGCTTGACCACCACTGGATAAGCCAGCTCTGATTCGACTCGGGATGAGAGCAGCACCTCGTCGGCCAGCCACTGCCGGCGCGTGAACCAAGTCGCTTCCACTGTCGGCATTCCCGCCCCGCGGAACAGGAGCTTGGACAGGATCTTGTCCATCCCCACGGCCGAGGCGGCCACGCCCGGTCCCACGTAGGGGATGTCGGCGAGTTCGAAGAGCCCCTGCAGTGTCCCGTCCTCACCGTGAGTCCCGTGCACCGTGGGGAACGCGATGTCCAGGGCGGCCTGTAACCTTGCGCGAAACCATCCCCTCCGTTCAGGATTCTGGGACAGGCCACGGATCGAGGCATCCGGGGCAAGGAAAAGTTGTTCCGCCTGATTCCACCTTTCATTCTTCTGAAGGTTCTCCAGCGCCTGCTTGAAGACCTGCTGTAACGCTTTGCGCCGGCCAGCATCTTGTGATGTCCGGCCCTCGGCCTCGACCTCCAGGAGACGTGCGACGGCTGGCCCGGTCAACCAGGCGCCAGCCTTGTTCACGTAAAGAAGCACCGTCTCGTACTCACCGGTGAGCTGCCGCAGGACCTCATACACCTTGCTGGCGGTGGTGACAGAGATTTCGTGCTCGACCGAACGGCTGCCAAACATCAAGCCAATGCGTTTCATGGCGCCCTCACGTCCCGAGTTCGAGGTACGTGTCGGGCAAACGGTTCTCAAACAACAGAACGTCACCCGGCCGGACGATTCCGGCCAGGTGATCCGCCACCTCGTCGGCGTGCTGGGCTACGAGGATCCGATCCGCAGGAAAGCCCCTCAGGGCGAGCCCCTCGCGGATCGGACGGGTCTGCTGCGGCCCCACCAGCACCACGTAATCGCACACAGATGCGGCCGCCTCACCGAAGCGGCGGTTCTCCTCGGCTTCGATGGGACCGAGTTCGACCATCCCCGGCGTGATCAGAATGCGCGAACCGCCCGTGAACTGGGCAAGCACCTCCAGGGCCATCTGAGCCCCGCGAGGGTTGGCGTTAGCGACATCCAGGATCTTGACGATGCCGCCCTCATCCTGAATCTCGAGGCGCCTGGGCGCCGCCCTCAGTCCCGCAACGGCCTCGCGCATCGCCTCGAGAGGAATGCCGCACTCCCGGCCGGCCAGAAGGCCCGCCAGGATGTTCGAGATGTTCCAGCGGCCCAACAGTGGCGTCTCAAAGGTTTCAGTTTCTCCCGTGTCCGCCACCACTCGGAAGCGCGTGCCCCGGGAACTCACCCGAAGATCCGTTGCTCGAATGGCCAACTCCGGCGTCGCTTCGTCTAGACCGTATCGCACCACATGCTTCCCTTCTGTCCGTACCCGCTCACCCAGCTCGAGACATATCGGGTCGTCGCCATTCACGATGGCCGTACCGCCGGCTGGCAAAGAGGCCAGGAGTTCGTACTTGGCCTCGGCGATCTGGGCCTGGCTGCCGAATCGCTCGAGGTGCTGCACACCGACGGACGTAAGAACCCCCATGCGCGGTTTGAGGATCTCGCAGACCTCGCGGATTTCTCCCCGTCCGTACGCCGCAACTTCAACCACGAACAGCTCGTGATCGTTGCGCAGCTCTTCGCGAATGATCCGCGTGATCCCCATGGTGGTGTTGACCCCCTCAGGCGTCTTGAGGACCCGGTACTTCGAAGAAAGCAAGTTTGCCGTGATGAACTTCGTGGTGGTCTTTCCGTAGCTGCCCGTGATGCCGATCACGCGGCCCGGGTAGACCTGCATGCGTCGATCGGCCTCCTCCAGGAACTTGCCGGCGATGAACCGCTCCACCGGACTCACCAGCAGCGCCGCAAGCCAGACGAGGCCAGGAGCCGCAATCCCCGCCAGCGCCAGACCGCCGATCCCTCCCGCAGCCAGGCGGCTGGTCGCCGCCGGCGAGGAGGCGGCCAATCCCGCAGCGGCCATCACGCCGCCCGCGAGCGCCGCGCTGATCCCGAAGGCGACGACGAGGACCCGGATCGCCCTCGCGGTGTACTGAAGCTGCTGGCTCACTTGGAGCGATGCACGGCGCATCAGGATGAGGTGCCCGACGCCAAGCCACAGCAGGTAGGCCACCAGCCCGTGGATTCTCATCCCAACGACAGCCGCGGTCACCAGCACTGTCAGGATCTGGAGCCCGATCTCGAGGAGAGGCAGCACACGTCGCCAGTGCAGGGACAGCCACCGGCAGTACCGGTCCGGCTTGTAGCGCTCAAGCTGGAGGAGATAGAGGCAGTCCAGGTGGCGCGCCACGACTACCAGGAGGTAGGGGAGCGCCAGCCGTACCGCCCAGGTCAGGGGCCCCCGGATCGTTCGCAGCCACGCGCCGCTCACGCCGGTCTCTCCTCCTGCAGAAACGATCGCACGGCCTGGGCGAACTGCTCCGGCGCCTCCAGGAAGGGAAAATGCCCTGCCCCCTCGAAGACGACCAGACGCGCTCTCCGGATCTTCGTAGCCATGGTGTCCATCGCGCTCCGCGGCACCTCCGGGTCCTGATCTCCCCACAGGATCAGCGTCGGCGCCTCGACCTTCGGGAGCAGCGGCGTCAGGTCCTCGTTCACGACCCTGACCAGCGTCGGGCGCATCTGCCCGGCGACCCTGAAATCCCTCGATCCGATCCGCCCATGCACCTTCGCAATGATCCTTTCTCCGGTGCGACCCCACACGGGTAGGGAGAAGAACCGTCTGACCGTTTTCGCGATGCCGACCCTGACGTAGTAGCGAATTCCCCGTGGGGGGCGAATTCCTGCGCTGGCCACCAGGACCAGTCGTGCGACTCGCGCCGGATGACCGGCCGACAAGCTGATGGCAATCCGCCCCCCGAAGGAATGGCCGACGAGGCAGGCCCGCGTGATCCCCAGTTCGTCCATCAGTCGCTCGACGTGTGCAGCGTAATCCGCGGTCCCCCATGCCACGGATGGTGCCTGGCTCCACCCGAAGCCCGGCAGATCCATGGCCAAAACGCGGAAGCCATTCACGAGAGATGCCGCAACGCCAGATAAGCTCCGGCTGGATGTTCCCCAGCCATGGAGCAGGACGATCGGATCGCCCTGACCCTCCAACGTGTAGTACGTCTCCAGCCCGTTGATCCAGAGCAACACGGACGGATCTCATCAGCGGTTCCCTGGGGATGTGAAGCGGCCGGACCCAGCCTTGAGGTCGGCATATCCCAGGGCCGCCAGTGCCTCCCGCGCTACGACTCGATCGTCAAAGGGGATCGTGCGGTCTCGCAGGATCTGGTAGGTCTCGTGTCCCTTGCCCGCGATCACGACGAGATCGCCTTCCCGCGCACGGGCCAGGGCTGCGGCAATGGCCTCCCGCCTGTCGGCAATTGTAACATGCCGCTCCTCTCCTGCGGACGCCTTTTTCACGCCAGCCTGGATCTCGGCAATGATGGCCAGCGGGGCCTCACTCCGCGGGTTGTCCGAGGTGACAACCAGGAAATCCGAGAGGCGCGCCGCGGCCTCGCCCATGAGCGGCCGCTTGCCCCGGTCCCGATCTCCACCACAGCCGAAAACTGCGATCACCCGGCCCCTCGCGTATTCCCGCGCGAACCGAAGGACCCGTTCCAGTGCATCGGGCGTGTGGGCGTAATCCACGACGACGCCAAAGGGCTGGCCTGCCTCAACCTTTTCGAAGCGTCCTGGCACGGCCCGAAGATTCCTGACGCCTTCCTGCACATGCTCGCGACTCACGCCCAGGTGCAGGCCTGCGCCCGCAGCTCCCAGAATGTTGGCCAAGTTGTGCTGGCCGACCAGGGGCGATTCGATTTCCAGCGCCCCCCAGGGGGACTCAACAACGGCACGGATGCCAGCCAGCGTGAGTGACATCTCGCAGACCTTCAGGTCCGCCTCGGCGGCGATTGCGTACCGGATCACGCGGGCCGTCGTAGCCTGACCCATGAACGGCATCCAGGGATCGTCGGCGTTCAGCACGGCCGCCGCCTCGCCCGCCTTCCGCCGATCCCCCCCCAGCATCCGGAACAGCTGCGCCTTGGCATCTGCATAGGCCTGCATGGTGCCGTGGAAGTCCAGATGATCCTGGGTGAGGTTGGTGAAGATCCCGACGTCGAACTCGCATCCGTCTACCCGATGGAGCGCGAGTGAGTGGGACGAGACTTCCATGACCGCCGCCCATGCGCCCAGTGCGCTCATCCGGCGAAGGAGGGATTGGAGGTCGCTGGACTCGGGCGTCGTTCGTTCGCCCGGAAATGTCGCCGTCCCACAACGGTACTCGATGGTGCCCAAGAGGCCGACCGTGTGCCCGGCCGCGGTGAGGATCGCCTCGGCAAGATACGTCGTCGTCGTCTTCCCGTTCGTGCCGGTGACCCCGATCACCCGGAGGGAGGCACTCGGATTGTCAAAGAACCGGCCGGCCGCGATGGCCAGAGCCGCGCGGGCATCCGTCACCCGCAACACCGTCATCCCCGGCGGGACGGCAAGCGTGGCCGGATCGCGTTCTATCATGATCGCTACGGCGCCCCGAGCCGCGGCGTCCGCGATGAAGGCGTGGCCATCCTGGCGGAATCCCCGGATACAGACGAACAGCGAGCCGGGGACCACCTTGCGCGAATCGTGCCCCACGGCGGTGATCTCCACCTCTCGGGAACCGTCCACCTTGACGTCCGGCCAATCGGCCAAGAGATCATTCAACTTCATGACGGGTCCGGGCGATTTGGCAATGAGCCAACCGGGCAACCGGGAAGAACGAGAGAGGGGCGCCAAGTTGCCCAATCGCCCCGCCACCGGCGGGGTTGCCAGATGGCCACGCTGCTACCCCCGGACCAACCGGACATCGCGCGTCGGCGAAGGCGGCACCTGGAGATACTTCAGTGCATCCCGGGCGATCTCCCGGAATGTCGGCGCAGCGATCGAGCCTCCCCAGCGCAGGATTTCGGGCTCGTCAATCGTCACCAGGATCACCAGGCGCGGTGATTCGGCCGGGACGGCGGCCACGAAGGACGCCACCACCCGCTGGTGGGAGTAGCGACCGGTGACAGGATCGACCTTCTGGGCGGTTCCGGTCTTGCCTGCCACGCTGTATTGCTCGAGGGCCGCTTCTTTTCCGGTCCCCTCCTCGACGACGCTTCTCAGGATGGTGAGCAGACTCTGTGCCGTCTCTCGGGAAATCACCCGCCGGATCATCACCGGCTCAACATGGCGGGTGACCGACCCATCCTGCGCCCGCAGGCCACGGACAATGTGCGGACGCACCAGGTTTCCCCCATTTGCTACTACGGAGAACGCTGTCGCGATCTGGACCGGCGTCACGGAGATTTCCTGGCCCAGGGAAAGGACCGACAGGGACAGGGCCGACCAACCTCTCGGACGCCGGATGAGTCCCGGCGTCTCTCCGGGCAGATCCAATCCGGTGAGGCTCCCGAAGCCGAAGCCGCTGATGTAATGGTAGTAGAGGCTCTTGCCCAGCTTCTGCCCGATCTTGATGGCGCCCACGTTGCTGGAATGGGCCAGGATCTCTTGCACGGTGAGCCATCCGTACTTCTCGTGATCTCGGATCGTGACCCCGCCGACCTCGATGGCTCCGTTCTCACCGTGGAAACGGTCGCTGGGGCGAACCACCCCCTCCTCCAGGGCGCCGGCTGCGAGAATCACCTTGAAGACGGAACCCGGCTCGAAATAATCGGCGACCGCCCGATTGCGCTTGGCGAAGCTTCCGGCTCTCTTGTGGTTGTTCGGATCGAAGGTCGGCTGATTGGCGAGGGCCAGGATCTCGCCGGTCCAGGGATCCATCACGATCGCACTGCCTGCCTTCGCTTGAGAGTGTTCCACCGCGCGCTGGAGCTCCCGCTCGGCAATGTACTGGAGGACTTCGTCGATCGTCAGCGTGAGCTCAAAGATGGGGGCACGCTGCCCCTCTTCATGGCGGAAGATGATCCGTCCCAGGGCATCCTGCTCCGCGCTGATCAACTGGGGCCGTCCGCCCAGCAGGTCGTCGTACTGGTGCTCCAGCCCTTCAAGGCCTCGGTCGTCCAGGCCGACCATCCCCAGCACATGGGCCGCGAGTTCCTGTCGCGGATAGTACCGTCGGCTCTCCGGATACAGGCCGATGCCCTTGAGGTTTAGGTCATTGATCGCTTCCGCCTGGGCCGGTTCCACCTGGCGCTCGAGCCACACAAACAGCTTGTCGCTGGTGAGCAGGGAGAGCAGGTGGTTGGCCGGCTGACCCAGGATCGGGGCCAGCGCCTTGGCGGTCCCCTCCGGGTTCTCGATAGCGGCCGGCTGGGCGAAGACCGAGGCAACCTTTAGGCTCACCGCGAGCTCACGGCCGCTCCGATCGTAGATCGTCCCCCGCCGGGACACCATGGGCAGGCGACGCTGGTACTGCTTGGTGGCCCGTTCAGCGAGGCGATCACGCTGCTGGATCTGAAGGAAGAAGAGCTTGCCCGCGACGCCGCCGAGGCAGAGCAGGAGGAGGAGGAAGATCGAGATGATGCGCGTCCTCATGATGCTGTGGCTCCCCTTCTCCCTTCGGGGAATCACGCCAGGAACTGGACCGAGAAAGGCCCGACCCCACTCCTGATCAGAATCTCCTCGGCAAGACGAGGGTCAGAGGCTGATGGTTGGCAATCTTGTCGGCCAGCTTCGTGAATCTTCCCCCCAGGGCCTTGTACTCCAGGGCAAGTCGTCTGTACTCATCACAGCGTTTGGCCACCCGTGCACAGGCCACGGCCGCTGGCAGCAACGGGCCCGGAGCCGACGGGTTCAATCTGTGGGCCCGCAGCAAGACCTCATATGCTTCCGCATTCCTCTCAGTGCGTAGGTAGGCCACGCCAAGGGCGTGCAGCGTCGAAAAGTCTCCGTGGGCCCCGTGCAGCTCAAGCAGTGCGATCGCGTTGGCGTATTCTCCCTCCTTGACGAGGCGAATGCCAGTCCTCACCGGGTTCGGGAGCATCTTCTCGCCGCCTGTCAGCGTTCCAGTCTCAGAGAGCGGAATGGAGGACGGCTCCCGACCAGAGGGGAAGCGGCTAGCGACCAAATACGGCGTGAAGAGCTCCTCGGTTTCCTGGGTGAAGGTCGGCCAGGCCGCCACGCCTCCACACCCGGCAATCGCCCCTATCAACCCCAGGCCGACCACGATGCTCGCGGCGAGCCTACGCCGCCGCATTGCGATTCTCCTGTCGCCCATGGAAACCATGGAGACGATTGAGCCTGTGGAGAGGCATGCCTTTTCCGCCGCCCCCCTGGATGGACCAAGCGGATGTGCCACAGAAGACGCCAGGGAGCTCCTCCGTCATCGCTCCCTCACCGCATCCATTCCTACCCCCGCTCCGCCCGAGGCCTTCCGACCCTTCGCCTGCCCTGGGAAACGCCCGGGCGTCATTGGACCGCCGACTCCGGAACCAGGGTGACCTGTCCAGGCTTCGGCGAGATCATCCCCATCTGCTTGCGGGCCATCTCCTCGACGCGTTTCAGCGAGCGAAGCTGCCCCATCTCGAGTCGCAGCGCCTTGTTTTCCTGGACAAGAGCCGAGTGTCGCTCTCGCAACCGCTCGATCTCGTAGCCCAGACGCACGACGTAGGTGTGCTGCCACACGTACACTAGCGCCGCCGCCAGGATGACGAGGCCGAGGGCCACGGTGAGGATGAACTCTATCGTCTCCCCCTGGATCCGGGACTGCTGCGCCGTCGGTCGCGGAACCGTCCGGATTCCGGTTTGCGTGGTGCCCACCGCCTGTGACATGTCAGGCTGCCTCCGGCAGCCGCTCGACTGCCCGGAGCTTTGCGCTGCGCGCCCGCGGGTTCGCGGCCATCTCGGCCTCACCCGGCGTAATCGGCCGCTTCGTCAGGACCCGCACCTTGCCGGCCGCCGCCAGGTTCCGACACGCCTGCTTCACAACGCGATCTTCCAACGAATGAAAACTAATGACGACAACGCGACCGCCGGGATGGAGCAGATCCACCGCCTGCGCCATCGCGCGATCGAGTCCGCCCAGCTCGTCGTTGACGACGATCCGGAGCGCCTGGAATGTCCGGGTCGCCGGATGGATGTGCCTCGGCCAGCGACGTCGGGGAATAGCCCGGCTCACCACATCGGCCAGTGCGGTCGTGGTTCGGATGGGTTTCTCCTGCCGGGCCTCGACAATCGCCCGCGCGATCCGGCGGGACCAACGCTCTTCGCCCCAACGAAAGATCAGATCCGCCAGCTCCCGCTCCGAGAGGCGAGCCACGATGTCGGCTGCCGTGTCGCCTTCATTGCGGTCCATGCGCATGTCGAGCGGCCCCTCCCGCCCGAAAGAGAATCCCCGGGCGGGCGTGTCCAGTTGCAGCGACGATGCGCCCAAATCGAACAGAATCCCGTCAAATGTGTGTCCTGCGCCGACCAGCTCGGTGACGTATTCATACCGACCGTGGAGCAGGATCACGCGCTCGCCAAATGCGCCGAGCCGCTGGCGCGCGAGCGCCAGGGCTTCTGCGTCCCGATCGATCCCCACAAGTGTCCCGCTCGGTTCGCTCGCCCAGAGGATGGCCTCGGCATGGCCCCCCAAGCCTACCGTCGCATCCAGATAGCGCCCTCCAGGCCTGGCCTGAAGGATGGCGACGGCCACCTCCGAAAGGACCGGGACGTGATCTGCCACTAGGCTGCCAGAACCGCCATCGTCCCGGGCTGCGCCCCCAGCAGGGCATTCAGGGCGGCCTGAACCGAGTCAAAGGTCTGAAAAAGCGAATCCACTCGCAACTCGCGCATCCGCGAGGTGAGTTCCGCGGTGAGACTGGTCAGCACCAGCGTCCCCCCCAGGTCGCGGGCGCGACACAGGCGCTCCACCAGCACACCGATGCCCATCGCCTCGACGCGCTGCACGCCATGACAATTCACGATCAGCGTCCGGCACCCCTCGCGCAAGAGTGCCCCCACCGTGTTCTTGAGTTCGACCATGGTGCGGATGCCGAGATCACCCTCCGGATCAATCACGGCTACCTTGTGAACTTCCGACCACCGGACCTGCATGAGTTCCCTCCTACAGATAGGTGATGCGGCGAATGCGAGTCTGGTTGAATTCCACGCCCTTTGGGAGTTCCCGGGAGCGCTCGTTCCAGATTCGACGGAACCACTCGGGCGCCGTGGCCACCAGGGTCCACTGTCGTGTGGGCTGGGGGCTTTGCGGTGGCGGTTGTACCTGCTGTGATTGCGTCATATTTCCTCCCTCTGCGTCCCCGCATGGCCGTCCGCAGCGGTCCACCTCCCCGGCCTCTGCGAGGGGTTCTACCGGTCCGAGCATCCCCCTAGACTCCCAGTTCGCCCAGCTTGACCGAAAGCTCTTCGGGCGAAGGCGCCGAGGTCAGCTTGGCCTCCCACCGGGCCTTGTCCCAGACCTCGATCTGATCCATGACGCCGAGGATCACCACCTCCCGCGTGATGCCGGCGCGCTGACGCAATGCCTGCGGGATGAGGATGCGCCCCTGCGGGTCGATCTCCACGTCCTCCGCCGAGGAGTAGACCAGGCGCAAAAAGTCGCGCATGTCCCGCTTGAATGTTGGATTCGACCGGATGCGGTCCTCGATCACGCGCCACGTCCTCATGGGAAAAGCAGTGAGGTAGGCATCGAAGCTCGTGAGCACGAGCGTCCGCTCTTTCTTGAGGATCTCGCGAAACTTTGCCGGGATGCTCAGGCGTCCCTTGTCGTCGATGGAGTGCTCGTACTGACCTCGAAACATAGCGCGCCCCGATGAACCCACCCGGTGGTAGTGGAATGGGATAGTACTCCATTCCATCCCACTTTATCCCACCTTGGCGCGCACAATATACCTGCTCCAAAGGCCGTGTCAAGAGAATTTATTTAGATTTTTTGCGGGGTTGGCTTTTTGAAAAA
>Ga0315314_1001235_pt1 | contig 23763 bp, 28 predicted proteins | sample TDP9_MG_FD_203631 | JGI IMG/M metagenome (GOLD analysis project Ga0315314, IMG submission 203631) | Freshwater sediment microbial communities from Lake Towuti, South Sulawesi, Indonesia - TDP9 | ecosystem: Environmental > Aquatic > Freshwater > Lake > Sediment | place: Indonesia: South Sulawesi... | reverse complement strand
GACTTTTCTTTCCTTCCAAGTTGCCCTTCAAGGCTTGTGTTTTGAGGGTGGCGATTAGATCGGCCGGCGACGCTTCCGGCCTCCGACACCATCCTCCGAAAAGTTCCTCGAAAGCCTTTGACATTCGCCGGTTAGCTGGCTAACCTTTTAGCTATGATCGCATACGGCCCTCGGGGTACCTCGAGGGCTTTCTGCGTCTTAGGGGAGGGGAAGAAGCAGGAAACCAGAGTGAACGATGAGTACCGAGATTAGCAGACCTGAGAAGCTCTTCCTGGAGAAATTCGGCTTGACCGAGCAGACGCTGGAGCGCACGCTGGGAGCAGCGCTGGGCAAGCGCATAGACTACGCTGATCTCTACTTCGAGTACCGGGTGAATGAGGAGATCGGGCTGGAAGAGGGGATCGTCAAGAAGGCCGCCCGGAGCATCAGCCAGGGGGCCGGCGTGCGGGCCACGGCCGAAGAGAAGACAGGGTTCGCCTACTCAGATGAGATCACAGTCGAGAACCTGGAACTGGCGGCAGAGCGGGCCCGCTACATCGCGACCGACTCAGGCCGGCCAGAAGCCGTGACGGTGCGCGAATCGCCGGTGGCTCCCTCAAATCTCTATCCCGTTGAGGTCCCACCCACCGATACTCCCATTCAATCCAAGGTTGACCTGCTCCATCAGATAGACCGGATCGCCCGCAGCTTCCATCCCCGCATCACCAAGGTGATGACGACCATCGCCTGCGAGCAGAAGCTGATCCTGGTGGCTAACTCTGAGGGCTGGGTGGTCGGGGACGTCCGTCCGCTGCACCGCCTGCAGGTCACCTGCATCGCTGAGGACAGCCGGGTCCCTGGGAATCGGCAGATGGGAACGTTCGGCGGGGGCGGTCGGGCCGAGTTCAGTTTCTTTTTCGAGGCCGAGCGATTCGCGCATTTCGCCCGCGAGGCAGCGCGGCAAGCCATTGTCAACCTGGATGCCTGTGACGCCCCGGCCGGGTACATGGATGTGGTGCTGGCCCCCGGGTGGCCTGGCATCCTCCTCCACGAGGCGGTCGGTCACGGCTTAGAGGGCGATTTCAACCGCAAGAGAACGTCGGCTTTCACCGGCCGGATTGGCGAGCGAGTCGCCTCGCCCCTCTGCACGGTGGTGGACGACGGGACGCTGGCGCGGCGGCGGGGCTCCCTGAACGTGGATGACGAGGGGACGCCGACTCAGCGCAACGTGCTGATCGAGGACGGCATCCTGAAAGGGTACTTACAGGATCGGCTGAATGCTCGGTTGATGAAGATGGCCCCGACGGGCAATGGACGCCGGGAAAGCTATGCCCACTACCCGATGCCCCGGATGACGAACACGTTCATGCTACCGGGAACGAGTTCACCCGGAGAGATCATCCGGTCGGTAAAGCGCGGCTTGTATGCGGTGGCCTTTGGCGGCGGCCAGGTGGATATCACCAACGGCAAGTTCGTCTTCTCCGCCAGCGAGGCCTACCTGATCGAAGATGGGAAGATCGGCCGACCGGTCAAGGGAGCAACGCTGATCGGAAACGGACCCGATGCCTTGACCCGCGTCACCATGGTGGGCGACGACCTCAAGCTGGATGAGGGGATCGGCACCTGCGGGAAAGACAGGCAATCGGTGCCGGTGGGTGTCGGGTTGCCGACCATCCTGATCAACGGGCTGACAGTCGGCGGAACCCAAAACTGACGTTCGATGTGCAACGTGCAACGTTCGACGTTGAATCCGCCTCAGACAGAAACCTCGAACCTTGAACCGGGGAACCGACCATGGACTATCGGGAAGTGACGCACGATCTCCTGAAGCGCACCGCGAGCAAAGGGGCCAGCGGCGCTGAAGTGGTCGTCGTTGAGGAGGAGTCGCTCTCGGTCCGGGTTCGGATGCGCACCGTGGACACCGTCCAGAGCGCCCGGGAGAAGCGGCTGGGGCTTCGCCTCTGCTTTGGCCAGCGGTCGGCGACCACGGCGACATCGGACTTCTCGCCGGAATCCCTCCAAAGGCTGCTGGATGACACGGTTGCCATGGCCCATGCCACCGCAGAGGATCCATGCAGCGGCCTGCCGGAACCCGAGTTGTTCAGTAGCGAGGTTCCCGACCTGGATCTGTGGGACTCCGAGGCAGCGGACTTGCCCATCCAGGAACGGATCTCCCTCGCAACGACGGCAGAATCCGCTGCTCTGGATTACGACCCCAGGATCAGCAACTCGGACGGTGGAGAGTTCAACCACCAGGGCGCCCGCCTTTTCTTTGCCAACAGCCATGGCTTCACGGGTGAGTACCGCGGCTCCTCAGTGGTCCTTTCGGCGTCGCCCATTGCGGCTGACACTGCGGGAATGCAACGGGATAGCTGGTATTCGATTCAGCGCCGGTTGCGGAACCTTGAACCCGCCGAGGCCATAGGTCACACAGCAGCCCGGCGAGCTCTGCGCCGCCTGGGCGCCCGCAAGGTTCCTACCCAGCAGGTTCCAGTCGTCTTCGATCCCGATATGGCGGCAAGCCTTCTCCGAACGATCTGTGGGGCCGTCGCCGGTTCGACCATATACCGGAACGCCTCCTTCCTGACGGGCAAACTGGGACAGCAGATAGCGGCCACGGCGTTAACCGTTGTGGATGACGGCAGAATGATGGGACACCTGGGGTCACGCCCCTTTGACGGCGAGGGCCTCCCCACGCGTCGCACCATCCTCATCCAGGATGGCATCCTGACGAGCTATCTCCTGGATACCTACACGGGGCGCAAGCTTGGCATGCCCTCCACGGGCAACGCCTCGCGTTCGTTGGGCCAGCCTCCCACCGTTGCACCCACCAACTGCTACATCGTCCCTGGCGCCTCTTCGCCCGAGCAGATCATCCGGTGCGTGGACCGGGGTCTCTACGTCACGGAGATGATCGGCTTTGGTGTTAATCTGGTGACCGGAGATTACTCCCGCGGTGCCGTGGGCATGTGGATCGAGAAGGGCGAGCTGGCCTATCCGGTGGAAGAGATCACGATCGCCGGGAACCTGAATGACATGCTGCGCGAGATAGAGATGATCGGCAGCGACCTGGAGTGGCGTGGCTCCATCGCCGCCCCCGCGCTGAAGATCGCGCGGATGACCGTGGCCGGCGCTTGAGCGCTGGCCAAGCAACATCTTCTTTGAGTGTCCGGCCTGCGCGGAAAGAGTGTTCGACCCAGAGGCTATGGGGCGGATCGAGAGCGGGCATCCCGCATTCGCCGGCTCCCATCAGGTCAGGAAGTCCGCATAGAGTTGGGAGTCCACCGGACTGCTCAGACCGCCGGAGCGGACGTCCTCTGCCGGAGACGCTGCGCTCCCCGGCCTCGACCAGGTGGCGAAAGACCTGTGGAGCGCCAAGTGACATCCTGGCACAAGCGTATAGGAGGAGAAGATGAAAGTAGTGAGGACGAGCGACATCCCCAAAGAGCCGCGCCAGACGCCGTTGTTCACGAGCGCAGATGTCACGGTGCAGCATCTGCTTCCGGAAGGAGCCCAGTACAACGTCAACATCGTCAATTTCGGGCAGGGCGTGCGCAACAAGTTCCACATCCACGAGTGCGACCAAGTGCTGATCGTGACCGCCGGTACGGGCATCGTGGCCACGGAGAAGGAGCAGAAGGTGGTCACGGTGGGCGATGTGATCCACTTCCCTGCGGGTGAGAAGCACTGGCATGGCGCGACCGCTGACTCGGCGTTCTCGCACATCTACGTCTCACGCGCTGGCAGCAAGACAACCCAGGTGGAGCAGTAGTCATCCGTTCGAATTCAAGAACGCCGCTGCGGAGCGGGGCGGACAGGCGACCTTCCCATCCCCGATCCGACCTGCCTGCCGGCAGGCAGGTGATCACGTAGCGGGGATTAACGCGCTGGTCTGCTCTCTCTGATCTTCCCCCGCCTCAAAACCCGGAAGATTTCGCTTGACGCGCCCGCTCGGCCGGTAGTAGCGTGCCCCTCAACCTCGGCGCGCGGGGGGTCCCGTCCCCTGCGGGGCCGTTGCTGCGGTCGCCAGTTCCCGGTGGTTGACCTTGCCGGGGGTGGCCAGTTTCCAACTTCCGGTGGTGATGCAGGAGTTCGTGTACGCCATGACCTTCATCACTGCGGCGCGAAACTACACGGTCAGCGTGGGGGTGCCGACCTTTCTGGTGCACGGCGACGTCTACTTCTGGGGCTCCATCATGGCCGGGTGCTTCATCACCAGCGTCCCCATCGCCATCCTCTACAACTTCTTCGTGGACCGCTTCATCGCCGGCTTCACTCGGGGCCGTGAAGTAACCCCCCCTTCCAATTTGGCGTGCCTGCCTGCCACGTCCGCCGAGAGAGGTTGCTAAATCTGGCAACCTCTGCTATACTCTCCCCGCATGAGGAAGCGACGACGCTACGCCGTGAATCTCGTGGTCAATGGCCGGTCGATCCATAAGGTGGTCATCGACCCCCACTACGAGATCAAGCACCCGGATATCAATGACGCTCTCATCCTGGAATTGGTCAGGGGCCTGGACGGCAAGGAGTTCCAGCCCGAAGAGCGGGCGGGCGAGTGGGAGTTTTTCATGCTGGACCGAATCGAGCATCAAGGAAGGCACTATCGGCTCGTATGGTGTATGCGGGACGCAAGTCCGTTCCTGGGCGTGATCAACTGTTTTCGGAGGTAGGTTGTATGAAGTCCGTGCAGAGAAAGAAGGCGTTCCCTGATGAGGTGACGGTCAAGCGCATTCGGGAGAAACTGTCCGACCCGAGATATAAGGGTGGAAACCTCGCCCTCCCGGAAAATGCGACCCAAGCGGATCGAGCGAAGTACCAGCTCTGCCAGCTCATCGCCAGGTATCAGCGGGAGCACGGCTTGTTGCAGAAAGACATCGCCCGAAAAATCGGGATTGATGAATCGCGGATCAGCGACATCCTCAGGGGGAAGATCGAGAGTTTCACCCTGGATCGGCTGATCACTTATGCGGAGAAGCTGCATGCTGGGCTGAGGGTGCGAGTCATTGCGGCCTAGGCGCGGACAGGCGACCCCGTGGTGAGACCTGTCGAACCACTCCCGTGGGCGTACCCCGCGTAACCGCTGGGCTGGGCGTGCGTCGAGCTTAGCCGGGACGCTCGCGACGAAGCCCGGTCGCCTGGGACCGCGTCGGAAGGCTAGGAGCACCGAGGTTTGCCCGAACGTCCCCCCCCGGAAGGGATCATACTCCCGTCCCTTCTGGGGTTTCTTGACCTCACCAGCCGCCCCTGGTACCATCCCCCACCGCGGGCAGGATTTGGGCACATCCTGTGGCGAAACGGTCCTCCACCGAGCCTGCAACGCGCTCGATGGACATGAGTTGTTGCCCACATGCCGCTCGGCTTGGCTCCCGACGAAGCCCACCGGCGTTTCCCACCTTCGTATTCGCCCCCTCCGGCAGTCGGGCACAAAGGAGGTCCCATGGAAAAGTCCACTCCAAAGGTTGACGCTGCCGCCGAGTTTTTTGAGATCGTTATGGACTTTCGCGACCCGCGAGACGCCGTGCGCGAGGCGATCAGCAATTCATTCGATGCCAAGGCCCACAACATCAACATAACGGCGGAGGTTAAGCCCTACCAGGGCGAGGACGAACTGGTTCTCATCCTCGAGGACGATGGGGAGGGGATGGTCGCAGAGGCTTCTGTTGACAATGACCTGCCTAACTTAGCGTATTTCTTTGGCTTGGGCAATTCGTCGAGTCGCACACGCCCGGAGCTGATAGGCAAGAAGGGCCATGGTACCAAGACCTACTTCAATAGCCGAGAGATTGAGGTCTTTAGTTGGCGGCAGGGGAAGGAAGTGTATGCGATCATGGACGAAGCGCGCGCGCGCCTCGCGGAACGAAAACTCCCTGATTATGACTGGGAAAGCAAGCCCGGTAAGGACCCAGGAAAACACGGAACCAAGATAATCATCCGAGGCTACAACCAGAATTGGACTAAGGGCTTTAGCCATCCCGAATTGCGGGACTTCATATACTGGTTTACAAAATTCGGGTCAATCGAGTTGGGATTTGGAGACACAGCCAATAAAGGAAAAAGGCTCAACCTTCGCGGTCTCGGGAGAGACGACGCGGAAGAACCTGTGTTTGGCCATCCTTTCCCGGCTGAACAGTATGACCTGAAGACTCTCCGCAAGCGTGATTCAGCTGCACCTACCAAATATTTCATCAAGAAATGGTGCGAACCTGACATACCGATCAAAGGCTATCCGCAATCTCGGTTCAGCATAGTTTTCTATATTGAAGGAGACAAGGCAAAGGATTACAACCCGATGATTCGACGTCAGGGCGTCCCTGTTCGGGAAGGAATGTACTCTGTCGAAGAGCGGTACGGTCTCTGGGCCTGCAAAGACTTTATTCCGGTCCAAAATGTCACGGACTGGATCGCGCGGGGCCAGCGGTTCGCATGGACGAAGTACCACGCGTTCGTGAATTGTCAGAGTTTCAAACTAACCGCCAACAGGGGCGATGTGGGCAATACCGATGAAAGGCTACTGAGCGCTATACGGGAAACTGTGTCCGAGTGGTTCGACCAAAGGGTGCTCGGCGATCCTGTCTATAAGAAGTACGAGGAGGAGCTTGCCTTAGAGGTAACCTATCGTAAGCCCGAGGAGGAGAAGAAGGAATTCGAGAAACGGGAAAAGGCTGCGCTGAGGAAGAAGGTATGCCTAAAGGCTAACCACACCCTACTTTCGAGGAAGGAGCTGGAATTTCTCGAGCCGCGACAGGAGATCGAAGTGTACGCGCTTTTCTGCATGGTCTACGCCCTGAAGCCCGAGTTTTTTGGGTTCAAGGTCGTGGATTATGATGCGCATAGAGGGTACGACGCGCTAGTGGAAACCAAGACCTCCGTTGGTCTGGACAGAGAGACGCTCCGGTTCGTCGAGTTTAAGAAGGCTTTGGAGAGGGACTTCAACCACTCATTCAGTAACCTGGCAGCGGTGATCTGCTGGGACTGTAACCTATCCTCTGGTGACCAATTAAGGGACATCAGCGGCGAGCTCAGGACACTCAAGATTACCAAGCAAGGCTCCGGGAGCGCATACACGAAGTACATGCTCCAGTCCGACACCGACGAGAGAAACATAGAAGTGTTCGTCTTGAAGGATTATCTCCGCGAAAGGCTTAGCTTCGAGTTCGCGCCAAGGGCCTGAATCAGCTGAACCATCCACAAGGAAACCGTACGCACGGGGTGGATACCCGGCCCGACGGCTGCTTGGACCCCTTTAGTGGGGATAGCTCTCGTCTCGGGATCTTTTTCCCGCGCAGGAATGGAGCGTCCGGTCGCAATCCCTTGCCCTACAAAGGGACTGGGCGATGAACTTGAAGTGGGTCGCCTCCGCGGCGTTCGTTGTCACAATTGTCCTCATAGGGGGGTGGTTGAGTTGGAGAATTGGCGAATGCTTTGTGGGCAACGAGGCGTCAGGAGCAACACGGCATGGTCGTTATTACGCCAGTAGATCATGCTGTCGTCTGAGGTGGTTTAGAGAATGTGGTGAAAGCAAAGGATTTCCGTTGGGAGTATATCTTCTCTTTGAAGGCGCACCCTCTGGTCGGTTGGTTGCCAACTCATCTCACCCAGAACTTGAGGCCGTTGTGATGGGCTGGGGTCTCGGGCCAAACGATGCGGGCACAATGGCCAACGTTCAGCGAATCTTGCAGGTGGAGACAAGGTGGTTTTTAAAGCTCGGCGTAAGGACAATCCAAGCCGCAGTGTGGCTTGAACGGCCGACTATCCCAAAAAACCAAGGAATCTTATGCCCTGGTATCAACAGAACGAGGTGGTCCGGTCCGCCGTCGGCGCGATCATTGGAGCCGTCTTGGCCCTTTTCACCACATTCGCCTTTGAGGGGTGGAGGAAAAAGAGCGAGCGTCGGGCCCTCGCGGGAGCGTTGCTGGCGGAAATCAACGGCTTGTGGGAAAGGTATTGGAGGTCTATAGGTTTTCACATCGCTGATCTGGATGTGAATGATCTGACTCCTCGTGATCCATGGACGCCCGGGCTTATTGAACAAACATTCATCGCCGTAATGGTGATGGGGGACGGTCATGAAAATATGAAATTCTTCTCCTCCTCCACCGGGGTGTGCAGGAGCCATCATGCGCCGTGCTGCCCGCCTCGAAACCCTCGGGAGATTGCACTACGATTATCTGCGCTTGCCCTACAGCGGCGCAGCCCCTTTTCCGGATCATGCGGACCCGGCCGCGCCTCGTCCGCCGGGCATGGCCGTCGGTGAGCCAATGCTCGCCTCCCGGATCAGAGAATCGCATAAATTCATGACCGTCCCTAATTCCACTAATTCCAGGTATGATGACCGTTCGCGGTAGGCGCCCAAGCCGCGTACCTCACGAACAGCTGGTCGGTCCTACGGAGCTTTTGAACCCACACTGCAGTCCGAGACCGCGAGAATTAAGGGCCGGCGACTCGACCGGACCAGGCCTGACCTTCAGTAGCAACCTGGGCGTGACCGCGGGTGGGATCTGATTCCTAGGCTCCGATCACGATGTGCGTGTCGGTCTGTTCGACGCCATTGAGCTTCTGAACCCTGTCCAGCACCAATTCGCTCAGGGCTTTCAGGTCAGCAAGTTCTGCGTAGGCGAAGATATCCGGTCGCCCCCAGCACGCGTGGACCGCCCTGATGCCCTTTATCTTGGACAGGCGAGCGACGATGTCCTTGATCTTCCCGGCTTTCCCGTTGATGAGGATGTATGCTCCGATCGCCATCTTACCCCTCCTGAGGCTTGCACCTCTGGGTCCGTCCAAGCCCTCCGGCCCTTACCCAACTCTGGCGTCTGTAAACATAAGAAGCCCCCTTTTTCAAGGCACCGCCTCCCGCCCGAAATGGCAGCCAGCAGTGGCCAATTCGCCAAGAAGGCAGAATAACTAAAACTCGGGAGGCGCTACCGCTCCATGTTTTTCAGTTTACCCGAGCCCCTCACGGTGTCAAGGCGAAACCCCTGCCCAGCGCCTTTCCCTGCCGTGAGTGCGAGAGAGAACCGCGCCGGAGGGGTTGCAGCCGCGCGGTCTTTCAAGGAAGGAATCGGATTATGAGAAATGCGCCGAGCGTCAGGGCACCCAAAAATAGGGTGAGGACGTCGGCCGCGTGGAAGCCGATTTCCAGGTAGGAAGACCGCTCGCGGGGGGCGCCGAAGCCGCGGGACTCCAGGGCCTTGGCGAGCTGGTCTGTGCCACGGAGGGTCTGGAGGAAGATGGGCACGAGGAGCGGGATGTGGTTGCGGAGACGCCCGAGCAACCCGCCGCTTTCGAGGTCCAGCCCGCGGGACCGCTGGGCCTCGATGACCGTCATCGCCGTGCCGATGATAGTGGGCACCATGCGGATCCCTAACGAGAAGGCGAAGGCAGCCTGGTAGGGAACGCGCAGGCGGATGAGGCCCAGGACGATCTCTTCGATGCGCGTGGTACTGAGGAAGATCAACCCCGAGATGATCATCCCATCGATCTTGATGGCGGCCCCGATCCCAAACGACAGACCCTCCCACGTCACCCGCCAGAACAATGGGGTGGATCCCCGGGTAAAGATGGACCAGCTCACGACCGAAAAGATGGCGATGCCGAGCAAGAGGAACCAGATCCGCCACAGGTTCTCCAGGGACCCTCCGAGGGCACCGTAGACGAGCAGGACAACCAGCAGGGCAAACAGCGGCCCCGGCTGAGAGAACAGGACGGCCGCCATGAAACTTCCCAGCATGAGGAAAAGCTTCGTCCGCGGATCCAATCTGTGGACTGAGGTACCCTTATCCAGATACAGGAACAGATTCATGGCTGCAGCAGGGGGGCTGGGGGACTGGGGGGCTGGGGAGATCGAGCAAGGGATCCAATCAGCTCTTCCAGCGTCAACGCCGAAACTCCCAAGCGATTGGCAACCTGGACGGCTGGAGGCGGCGTGAGCCCCAGATCCAGCAGACTTGACTCGTCCGAGAAGACCTCCCGCGCGCTCCCGTCCCGGACGATGCGTCCGTTTCGCATGAGAATGACGCGACGGGCGTATGCCGCCGCTACAGACATAGCGTGGGTGATGATCACGATGGTATGACCCGCCTGATTCAAGCGTTGGATCAGGGCCATCATTCCATCGAGCTCGTGCTGGTCCAGACCTGTCGTAGGCTCATCCAGGATGATCACTTCGGGCTTGGTGGCCAAGGTGCTGGCCACCGCGACGCGCTGCCGGCTCCCTTTGGTCAGGACGAACGGGTCCAGGTCTCCCGCACCCGCAAGACCGACCGCCTCCAACGCCTCATCCACGCGATGGGCGACTTCTTTCTCCGATAACCCCTGAAGGCGCGGGCCGAATGCCACCTCATCCCGGATGCGCTCAGCGAAGATCTGATGGTCCGGATTCTGGAAGACGAGCCCGACGAGACGGCTCAAGAGCATGGACGGCTGGCCTCGCAAGCTCTGCCCCGAGAGCCGGATATCACCGCTCGTCGGTACCAGGATGCCGTTCAGATGTTTCACCAACGTGGTCTTGCCACTGCCGTTCTGTCCGAGGATTGCGACGAACTCGCCCCGCCGGATGGTGAAGCTCGCTCCGGACAGAGCCTGCGTCCCGTCGGGGTAGCGGTGCTCGAGATCCTCGACCTCCAAAAGGACCTCGCCATTCTTCCGGTCGGCATCGGCTCTTCGCAGGAGATCAGTAGCACCCTCTTTCACCTGCCATCCGGACGCTTTGATTATTGCGGCTGCTCGGTCGGCAGAGTCCCAGCGACTGGAGACCCCCAGAGCAGTTGCAAGGCGCGCGAGGGTGAATCCTTTCAGTCCCAGATTCTCCAGGGTCTCCGTCGCCTCCCAGAGCTCCGCCGGCGTGCCATCCACCGCCACGCGACCGCGATCCAGGACAATCAGCCGATCCATCCAGGTGAGCTCGTCGATCTCGGGGTCAATCATCACCAGGGTGAGGGGACGGCCGCGCCTCAAGCCGCGGATGGCTTCCATCAGGTCGCGGCGTCCCGCCGGGTCCAGGTCGCTTGTCGGCTCGTCCAGGACCAGGATCTGCGGTCCCAAGGCGAGGACCGACGCCAGGGCCAGGCGCTGCTTCTGCCCGCCTGAGAGCCCGGCGGGCATTTTGTGCCGCAACTCGTAAAGACCCACCAGACGCAGACATTGGTCCACGCGCCGGCCGATCTCCTGGCGCGGCAGGCCGAGGTTTTCGGGGCCGAAGGCGACCTCGAGTGCCACGTTCGTCGAGAAGAGTTGGGCCTCGAAGTCCTGGAACAGAAACCCAACGCGATCGGCCAGGTCGCGGGGGCGTCGCCCCTGAATATCCTCACCTGCGAGAAAGATGCGGCCTTTCAGGTCACCGCGGACGAGGTGCGGAATGGTTCCATTCAGCGTGCTCGCCAGCGTGGAGCGGCCCGATCCGCTCCGTCCGAGGAGCCCCACCAGCTCCCCCGGGCGAATGTGGAAGCTAACGTCAGAGAGAGCAGGCTCGCTTGCCGCACGGTAGCGGAATGAAACGCTGTCCAGATGTATCACGCTGCTGACTGTGGCTGAAGATCCGGCGAGGTCTGGCGCCAAGCCGCCCCGCCGGCGCGTTGGCGAGAGCGCGTGAATTGAACCGCACACCTCACGCCAAGAGACAGCCCAAGAGAAAGACCACCAGGAACGGCAGAACGGCAGCGATGACACCGTAGCCGGTAGTCCCGGTCCCAAACTGGAAAGGAAGCGCCGCGTACAACCCGGTGGAGATTCCGAGTCCGACCGCCAGCGCGCCAATTCCGCCGACCCACATGAGGACCACCCCGATCCACGGCCGCGCCGGGTGCGAGATCTCGGCAGTCTCCATGATTTCAGCCCAGAGGATATCCCATCGTTTGGCGCGCGGGTACATCAGCCAGATGAGGAACGGCCCAAGGATTGCGGCCCACAGAAAGTTATTGAGGGTGATGACGGAGGCCAGAATGCCGAACGGCACCAGGCCGAAGAGGTCCGTCCCGTACGAGATGATCGCAGCACAGGAACCGCTGGCCAGGAAAGCCAACAGAAGATATTCGATCAGCCACCGGCCCGAGCGAGAGTCCAACGCCTGCCGCGACGAGAGCACGCCCATCTTTCCCCACAGCTTGTAGGGCACATACCCGTAGAAGAAATTCCCGATGAACCCGCCGATGCTGCCCAGGCCCAGCGTGCCAAAGAAATCCCCGATGAGATTCCCAAAGGCCGACCCCCAGGCCGCCGCAGGACCAAACAGCAGGCTGAAGACAACAGGAATGGCATTGGCAGGCCGGAGTTCCGTGAACCCCGGAATGAGCGGAATCCCCTTTAGCGGGATGAGGATCGCCGCGTACACCGCAGCAGTGAGGGCGACCAGGACAACCATCTTCGTATGGCGCCACATCGTAAAGACTTCACGCATCGGTCCCCTCGCTTTCTGCAGCCGCTGCCGCTTTGCGGCCCGCGGTCAGCCCTGGCGCCACGGGCATCTTCGTATGGCGCCACATCGTAAAGACTTCACGCATCGGTCCCCTCGCTTTCCACCCCTTCCGTCTCCGCCGGTAGGCTATCCAGAGCCCAGGGGTGGTGTCAAGGCGAAAGAGATGCTAACACAAGCATGAGCGGCACCTCAGCAGGCGCTGTCGAATTATGACGACTATGCCGGAATGACACAACGGCGCGGGCTTTGCCCTTGCGCCCGAACCAGGCGGCTGGATAGAATGCGACCCAATGCTCAGGCATCGAGACGACGAAGGATAGCGCCTCACGTCGGCCCGCACTCTGGACTCTGGCCCGGGAACCTTGATAGGCGTGAAAGGAGACCATCCATGCGGGACTGCATCTTCTGCAAGGTCATGGCGGGCGAGACGAAAGCGCACACGGTGTACGAGAACGAGAGTATCCTCGCCTTCCTGGACATCCATCCTTCGTCCCGCGGCCACACGATGGTCATTCCGAAGGCGCATGCCGAACGGTTGGGTCTGCTCGAGGATCGGCAGATCGGATCGCTCTTTCTCGGGGTGAAAACGGTCATGGACCTCTTGGAGAAAGCATTGAAGCCTGCCGGCTTGAACGTCGGCTGGAATCACGGCTGGGCTGCCGGGCAACGCGTGAATCACCTGCACGTCCACATCATTCCCCGCTATGCTGGGGATGGAGGAAGCGGCATCCAATATATCATCCGAAGTTCGGTGACGGAGGATCTTGCCAGCGTCGCCAACCAAATCCGGGCCTCCGCCCGCCAGTTGACCCCTATCCGGAAGACTCTTGAACCGCCATGATCACCCAGCGCCAGCGCTGGGTATCCGGGCCGCCAAGGATTGGAAATTTCGGATTGGGGCCAACTCGTCCGCCGATCTATCCCGCGGAAATCTCCTTGACATGCGGGAGCCGTCAGGTGTAGATACACCGTGGTCTTTCACCGATGCGGAATTTGACGTTCGCACGCAGTCCTCTCCGTGCGTGAAAAGGCTTTCCCCGCTCCACTACGTCCGCAAAAGGGTCACCACCATGAAGGTCGGCCGACCCTCCGGCATCACGTCGGCTTCGCGGGAACTCCGCACGATGATCCTCCATAACATGTGGGGACCGCCGAGCGATTGATCGCTCCCCAGGGGATGCCTCTCGTCCCCATCGAGAGACGACCGGGAGATCACAGCAGGCCGGAAGAAAGAGAGGTCACAATGGCAAAGGTCCTGGTGATCCATCCAGAGAAGTGCACAGCGTGTCGGGCCTGCGAACTGGCCTGTTCCATGAGGCACTATGGCGAGTTCGCCCCCAGCCGCTCGCGCATTCAGGTGAACGTCTTCCTGGACGAGGCCATCTACATCCCCACCACCTGCACCCAGTGTGATCAGGCGTGGTGTTCGAAGATTTGCCCGACCAGTGCCATCGTCAAGGACCAGGCCACCCTGGCCTACAAGGTTCTGGATGACAAGTGCGTGGGCTGCAAGATGTGCGTCCTGAGCTGCCCCTTCGGAAGCATCGTCCTCTTCCCGCAAAAGGGCAAGGCAGAGAAGTGCGATCATTGCCTCTCTATCGATGGCGATCCCGAGTGCGTGAAGTTCTGCACGCCCAAGGCCCTGGAGTATCTTGACGAAGACACCGAGGTGCGGATGCGGCAGAGGGCCACGGCCCTGAAGCTCAAGGAGACCTATAAGGAGGCGACGGTCTGATCGGCGGGTCGAACCAAGAAGGAGCATCAAAGGCCATCAGTTATCAGCAGTCAGCCGTCAACCCCGCGGGGCGCGGGATATGAGCGGTGGTCGGGGGAGGCCGAAAACTGAGTGCTGGCGGCTGACCAGCCAAAGGATACGCCATGGCCAGGACGACGAAGAAGCACCATGTGATCATCGGGGCCAGCGCCGCGGGGCTGGCGGCGTTGGAAGCGATCCGCGAGGTGGACAGGGACTGCGCCATCACGGTCCTGTCGAAAGAGCGGGGCCCGCTATACTCTCGGGTAGGCCTGACCCACTTCCTGGACGGCACGGTGAGAGTCCCCGGCATGAACATGCGGGGGCCGGATTACGCCAGGAAGATGAACGCCAGGATTCTCACCGGCGTGGCGGCTGTGGATGTGGACCCGAAAGCGCGGGCGGTGAAGCTGTCCACCGGCAAGACGTTGAAGTACGACATGCTCCTTGTCGCCAGCGGATCCTCGGCCGTGATCCTGCCCATCCCCGGGGTGAAGCAGCGGGGGGTACACCCGTGCATCACCCGGAAGGATGCCATCAACATCGGCAAGGGCATTCCCAAGGCGCGGCAGGTGGCCGTCATCGGCGCGGGCCTCATCGGCATCCAGGCGGTGGAGGCCCTCGCCAAGCGCAAGAAGAAGGTCGCCGTCATCGAAATGATGCCGCACGTGATGCCGGGCATGGTGGATCCCACGGCGGCCAGAATCTTCGAGGACCTGCTGCGAGAGCAGGGCCACACCCTCCTCACCGGCGCGCGGGCGACGGAGGTCGTCGGCAAGGCCGGGCGGGCTGTGGGTGTCAGGCTGGAGAACGGAGAGGTCATTCCCTGCCAGCTTCTCATCATGGCGGCCGGCGTGCGGCCCAACATCGAGTTCCTGGAGGGGACGAAGATCCAGCGGCGGCAGGGCCTGCTCGTGGATGCGCACCAGCAGACCAGCATGAAAGGAATCTACGCGGCTGGCGACGTGGCCGAGACCACCGATATGCTGTCGGGCCAGCGGGTGGTGATCGCCATCTGGCCCGAGGCGCTGAACCAGGGTCGGGTCGCGGGTTTGAACATGGCGGGGGTCCCGACCAAGTACGAGGGCTCCCTGGCCATGAACGTGACCTCGGTGCTGGGGCTGCCCATCGCCTCGCTGGGCCTCTGGCAGGCGACGGATAGTACCGAGTATCAGGTCCACAGCAGCCTCGAGCGATCGAAGCGCACTTATCGCAAGCTGGTTTTCAGAGACGGCAAGCTGGTAGGGGCACTCCTAGTGGGTCCGCATGTGAACATGGAGGCAGGGATCCTGCACAACTTCATCCGGACGCGCCAGTCCTTCACGCTGACGCCCGAGCAGTTGATTGCCGGCCCCATCTCGTGGGGCCGCATTTTGCGGGACAACCGGATGGCCGGCGGAGGGAGCCCTCCCCTTCTGGCTATGGCCCCTGCCTAGTGGCAGGGGTCCAACCCGCCGGAGGAACACGCAAGGAGACGCCGTTCATGAAGGTCGAGGTTGCCCTCTTCGCGACATTGTCAGAGTACCTGCCACCCGGTGCGCAGAACCGCAGGGCGGTCATCGAGGTCCAAGACGGTGCCACGGTGTGTGAAGTTATGAACTACCTGGACATTCCCCCGCACCTCCCGAAGATCCTTCTCGTGAATGGGCGCCAGGCTCCCGACACGACGGTCCTGAAGGAGGGTCAGACACTGTCGGTTTTTCCGCCGCTCGCGGGCGGCTGTGCCTCCGGGTCGTCCCCATCGGCCGGCAGACGGTCAGGGGCAGACCCGCCCTTTGAACGCACTCGCAGCGCGCCCGGACCGCTCATCTGTCCGCCGGAGCCATCCAGTACCACCCGCCCTCGACGTATCTGAGGGCGGCTTGTGCTCCTGGGGGAACCCGTGTCTGTCCGACTGGGCGTGATCGCCGACGACCTCACGGGCGCCAATGACACCGGGGTGCAGTTTGCCCGGCAAGGGGCTCGGACCATCGTGCCGCTGGACTGGCACGATCTCACGTCGCTCGCCCGGCATGCTGACGTGTTGGTCCTCTCGACCGACAGTCGGGCGCTCCCGCCCGGTGCCGCCGCGCAGCGAGCGAAGTTGGCCGCTCAGGCCTTGCGCAAGGCACGGGTCCCGGCCATCTACAAGAAGATTGACTCGACGTTCCGCGGCAACGTGGGCGCCGAGCTGGATGCCATCCTGGAAATTTATCGGGCTCACCTGGTGACCGTCGCGCCGTCGTTCCCTCCGGCGGGTCGGGCCGTCATCAACGGGACCCTCACCGTCCATGGCGTCCCGGTCCACCGAACATCCATCGGGCGCGACCCGCTCTCGCCGGTCCGCCAGTCCCACCTGCCGACGCTCTTGCGAGCACAGTCGCGACGGAAGATCTACCGCCTTCCCCTCGACACACTGAGAGCCCGCTGGCCCCACGCCGCCCGGGTCCTCCAGGCATGGACCCAGTCCGAGGCAGGTATCATTGTGGCCGACGCGGAAACGCCAGCCGATCTGTGGCGCCTGGCGCGACTCATCACCCGCGAGGGCCTTCTCGACGTAATGGTGGGATCCGCAGGTCTCGCATTGACCCTCAGCAGGATGCTGTCGTGGCGCCGGGGGCCGCTCGGTCGCCTCGCCCCGGCGAAGCATCCCATCCTCGTGGTCGTCGGCTCAGCGAACCCAACCAGCCTCGCCCAGATCGCCCTCTTGGAAAAGCGCGACGCGACCTCTATCATCCGCGCGGAGATTCGAGAGATCTTGGCCGGCATGGAGCGGTTTCGGAAGGAGCTGGATCGTGTGTTGACCACGGCCCTGGCAGTAACGCGGGCCGGCCGTGATGTCGTGGTCACGCTGGCGCAGGAATCCGACGGCCGGCGTGATCCCCGTTTCCCGAGGGCGAGCGCGCGGAGAACGCGGGTAAGGCCGCTTCCACCCTCTGCCAGCGGCACCTTGAGCGAGTTTCTGGGGCGGGCTGCCCGCGACCTTTCCCGCAAAACCCGCCTGGGTGGACTGGTGCTCTGTGGCGGAGACATCGCCGTCGCCACCTGCCGTGCGCTGGGCGCGGACGGCATCATCCTCGCCGGCGAGGTCCAGCCGGGCGTTCCCTGGGGACGCCTCGTGGGCGGTGAACGCCACGACCTTCCCGTCGTGACGAAGGCCGGCGGCTTTGGCAGGCCGGACGCCTTCCGCGCCGCCATCCGCTTCCTGCGGCCCTCGCGCACGGTCTGAAGTATCTACCCTTCAACTCGCCTTCCCTGACGGCAGAGCGCCCAGAGAAGATTCCGCTTGACGCGCCATTTCGCTGCTGGTAGCGTCCCCGTCAACGTCGGCTTTCTGTTTGGGGATGGGTTATTGTGCCCGGCTCGGCTTCCTCGGCCGTTCCGCGCTGACCTGGGCTGACCGCTGCTGGCTGCGCCCGATTTCCAATTTCGTATCGGCTATCGGGCGAGCGTCGCCATGCCGAAGATGCGATTCAGCGCCGCCCAGGTCCCGAGGTGGGTTAAGGTCGTCCAGGAAGCCAGCCGGGGCATCTCGCGGCAGTGGGGGTTCATGGGGGAGTGATCTCTCTCCGGCCCTCGGGGGCCACGGAAAGGAGGTGAGCCATGCCGTTTGTGAGCATCCGGATCTACGCTGGGCATCCCCAGGATCGGAAGCGGCGCATCGCCAGCCGGATCAGCGAGGTGATCAGCGAAGAGACCAAGCTTCCCAAGGAGGCCGTTTGGATCGTCATCGAGGAGGTGGAGCCCAAGGACTGGTTCGTCGGTGGCAAAGGGGGGGATGAGAAGTAGCGCAGCCGGGACCACCCGTGGACCTCTCCGGCCTTCTCCGCAGATGGGAGGAGGGCCGGAAGTGATGGGCGACCGGACGAGGCGGGGCGAAGGTCTTGGGGTTGCAAGGAGGTGTGTCATGAGGAGGGCACGATTGGTCGGGGTCATTGTGGCTTTCTCCTTCCTGGTGGTCGGAACGCTATCGGGGCCAGGCCTGGCCCAGCAGAAGCCTATTCGCGTCGGGTTTCCCATGATCCTCTCGGGGGGCGGTGCTCTCTTCGGGCAGCCGGCCCTCACGGGGGGACAGATGCTCGTGAAGGAGGTCAATGACAAAGGGGGTGTCCTCGGCCGGCCGCTCGAGCTGGTCGTGCGTGACAGCAAGGGGACCCCCGAGGAGGCGACCCGGGTCTCGCGCGAGCTGGTCCTCAAGGAGGGGGCCGAGTTCCTCGTGGGGGGTCTGACCTCGGCCGAAGGGATCGCCATCTCCGCGGTGGCCAAGGAGCTGAAGGTCATCTACATCGCGGCGATTCCCAAGACGACGACCATGACCGAGCCCGGCAAGCTCCACCCGTACGTCTTCCGCGCGGCCGCCAACAGCTTCACCGAGGGCCGGAGCGGCGCCGTGTTCATGGCCAAGCTTCCCGTGACGAAGATCTACAGCATCGGCCCCGACTACGAATATGGCCAGGTCGTGACCAAGGCGTTCGTGGACTGGCTCAAGAGGCTGAAGCCGGAAGCCCAGATGGTGGGGCAGGGGTGGCCAAAGCTGGGGGAGCAGGACTATACCCCCTTTATTACGGCGGCACTGGCGGCCAAGCCGGAGGCGGTCTTCAGCACCCTCTGGGGTGGCCACTTTGTCACGTTCGCCAAGCAAGCGAAGCCCTACGGCTTCTTTGAGAGGGTCCGGCTGGTGACGGCGGGGGAGGGGGGATCGCCCGAGACGGCCATGGCGTTGAAGGATGATCTCCCCCTGGGGATCATCAGCAACTCCTACGACGTGTTCTACTATCACCCCGTCCCCGCACACCGGGACTACGTCGAGCGCTTGAAGAAGTTCACCAACCAGGAGTACGCCAACTCCTGGGCCAGCACCGGATACATCGCCATGCAGTTCCTGGTGGAGGCCATCCGGAAGGCGGGCGACACCGACACCGAGAAGGTCATCAAGGCACTGGAGGGCCTGAGCATCGACAGTCCCATTGGCAAGCAGACCATGCGGGCCAAGGACCACCAGGCCACCCGCGGCCAGTTCTGGGGGACGACGGCCAAGGTTCCCGAGTACCCCTTTCCTATAATGAGCCCGGTCCAGTATATCCCAGCCGACGATCTGATGGATTGAGCGTCGGGGGCGACCCGCCGGGGGCAGTTTCGCCGCCGGGGGTCGCCCATGCCGGCGGCGAGCCATGGGGCTGCCCGACCCTTCCTTTTTGGTCATCCAGTTCTTGAGCGGCCTGACCGCCGCGATGTTTCTCTTCCTCATCGCCTCGGGCCTGTCCCTCATCTTCGGGGTCCTGGGGGTCCTGAACTTCGCCCATGGATCGCTCTACATGCTGGGGGCCTACCTGGCCTATGGGGTCGTGGCCTGGTTGACGAACGCGCCCGGGAAGTTCTGGCTGGCGGTCCTGGGGGCGTCCGTGGGGGTGGCCCTGATCGGTGGGATCATCGAGCGCACGCTGCTCCGCCGCTTGTATGGGAGAGAGGCCCTGTACCAGCTCCTGTTCACGTATGCGCTGGTCCTCATCATCAGCGATGCGGCAAAGCTCTTGTGGGGGACGGGGCAGCTCTCGGTCTCGCGTCCAGCCGTCCTGGGAGGGTCGGTGCCGGTCTTCGACCAGGTCTTCCCCAGGTACAACATCTTCCTCATCATCCTCGGGCCGGTCATCGCCCTGCTGTTCTGGTTTGTCCTGCATCGGACCCGGGTGGGGCGGATCATCCGGGCGGCCGCCCTGGACCGGGAGATGCTGGGGGCCCTGGGGGTCAACGTGAATCGCCTTTACACGGCGGTCTTCGTCATCGGCGCGTGGCTGGCCGGTCTGGGCGGGGCGCTGGTCACGCCGGTCGTGACCATCGTCCCCGGGATGGACGTGGAGGTCATCGTGAACGCCTTCATCGTCGTCGTCATCGGGGGCCTGGGAAGCTTCTGGGGGGCGCTCCTCGGGGCGCTGGCCCTCGGGCAGGTGATGTCCTTCGGCATCCTGATCCTCCCCCGCTTCTCCCTCGTCTTCGTCTACGTTCTGATGGCCGTGGTGTTGGTGATGCGACCGTGGGGGCTCCTGGGAAGGCCTCTCGGCCGGTGAAGACGTTCATGCAGCGTTTGCCCTGGGGTCTCCTGGCGCTGGTGGCGGCGGGGCTGCTGCCCCTGGCCGGCTCCCGCTTTTACCTTTATCTTGGGACGGACATCGCCATCATGGCCCTGTTCGCGGTCAGCCTGAACCTTCTCCTGGGCTACACGGGCCTCGTCTCGTTCGGCCAGGCCGCCTACTTCGGCATCGGGGCCTATACCTGCGCGCTCTTGATGATGCGAGCCGCTGTGCCCTTCGTCCCGAGCCTCTTGGCGGGGGGCCTCCTGGGGGCGGCGGCCGCACTGCTGTTCGGGTACTTTTGCATCCGGCTCACCCAGATCTACTTCGCCATGCTGACCCTGGCCTTCGCCCAGATCGTCTGGGCGGCGGCCTTCAAATGGAATAGCCTGACCGGGGGCGATACGGGGCTTACCGGGGTGCCGTTCCCCGCCTTCCTCGATTCCCCCGTCCGCTTCTACTACTTCGCGCTGGTCGTCGTCGGCCTCTCCCTGGCCTTGCTCCGCCGCCTGGTTGGCTCGCCCTTCGGGCGGATGCTGGTCATCATCCGCGAGAATCCCGAGCGGGCCGAGTTCATCGGGGTGGACGTCCGCCGGTACGAACTGGCGGCCTTCGTCATCGCGGGGTTCTTCTCCGGCATTGCGGGCGGGATGTTCGGCGTCTTCAACCACGGCGTCTTTCCGGACTTCAGCTACTGGACCAAGTCCGCCGAGGTGCTGATCATGACCATCCTCGGGGGGATGTACACCTTCTTCGGACCGGCCGTGGGGGCCGGGATCCTCCTCTCCCTAAACATGCTGGTCACCTCCTATACCGAGTACTGGCCCCTGGTGCTCGGCCTGATCCTGGCGGCCTTGCTCTTCCTCTTCCCGGGCGGCGTTTTGGGCTTCGTGGAGGCCCGACTCCTCCGGCGGCACCACCAGGAGGCCCGGGATGCTTGAGGTCCGGGGGATCCGAAAGGTCTTCGACGGCTTCGTGGCGGTGGATGGAGTGAACGTGACCGTGGCCCGCGGCGATATCTGTGCCATCATCGGGCCCAACGGGGCGGGGAAGACCACCCTGTTCAACTGCATCACCGGCCACCTCGTCCCCGACGGGGGGGAGGTGCGGTTCAAAGGACAGGATATCGCCGGGCGACCGGCGCATGAGATCTGCCGGCAGGGCATCGCGCGATCCTTCCAGCGTATCAACATCTTCCCTCGGCTCACGGTGTTCGAGAACGTGCAGGCGGCCCTCATCTCCCACCGCCGGCGTGGCCGCGAGCTCTTCAGGCCGGTTGTGGGGCTGTATCAGGAGGAGACGCTCGCCCTGCTCGACCAGGTCGGGCTGGCGGGGGAGGCGGAGGCCATTAGCGGAACGCTCTCGTACGGGTACCAGAAGCAGTTGGAGCTGGGCCTCGCCCTGGCCAGCCAGCCGGATCTCCTCCTGCTGGATGAACCCACCGCTGGCATGTCCATCAAGGAGACCCGGCAGACCATCGCCCTGATCGAGCGCATCGCGCGGCAGGGCGCGCTCACCCTGCTCTTTACCGAGCACGACATGGACGTGGTCTTCTCCATTGCCCAACGCATCACCGTCATGCACCAGGGGCGCATCATTGCCGAGGGATCACCCGACCACGTCCGAAACGACGCCGAGGTCCGGCGGGTCTATCTGGGGAAGGCGCAATGATCCTGGAGGTGCAGGACCTCTACACCGCTTACGGGCTGAGCCGGGTGCTCTTCGGCGTGTCGCTTTCGGTCGGGCAGGGGGAGGTGGTCTCCATCCTGGGGCGGAATGGGGTCGGGAAGACCACGACCCTTCGGTCTGTCATGGGCCTGGTTCGCCCATCCTCGGGTAGTGTCCGCTGGAAAGGCCGGGAGATTGCAGGCCTGCCACCCTACGAGATCGCCCGCCTCGGCATCGGCTTCGCGCCTGAGGACCGGCGGATCTTCGCGGACCTGACGGTGTGGGAGAACCTGGACGTGGCCCGGCGGCCCCCCTCCCTCGGTGCGGGATGGACCGTGGAACGGGTCTACGACCTGTTCCCGGCCCTCCGGGATGTCCGGAATCGTCGCGGGGGGTTTCTGAGTGGTGGCGAACAGCAGATGCTGACCATCGCCCGAACGCTCATGGGGAACCCCGAGCTTCTCCTCCTTGACGAGCCGTCGGAGGGCCTGGCCCCGCTGGTCGTGGAGCAGCTTCGGGAGCAGATGCTCCGCCTGAAGGGGGAAGGGATCGCCATCCTCCTGTGCGAACAGAGCACCAAGTTCTCCCTGGGGCTGAGCTCCCGGGCCTATATCCTGGAGAAGGGGCGCGTCTGCTACCGGGGCACCCTGGAGGAGCTGGAGGCAAACGAGGAACTCAGCAGGACATACCTGGCGGTGTAACGCCGCATAGTTTGGACCGGTAACCTGAAGCCCTGAAAGCACACAGGAAGAAGGAGGGATGCCCATGGGTACGGTGAAGCTCACGTGGCTAGGACACGCCTCCATCCAGGTCGAGGGGGGTGGCAAGGTCTTCTATTTCGACCCGTGGATCCGGGACAATCCCGTCTGTCCCATGAAGATCGAGGCCATCACCCGGGCGGACGTGGTCTGTGTCACCCACGGGCACGACGATCATATCGGGGACTCGATCGAAATCGTCAAGAGGACGGGGGCGATGCTGATCTGTTCCCCCGAGATCGGGTTCTACGCCCACCGGAAAGGGATCGAATACGACAAGGGGTCGTATCCCATCAACGTTGGAGGGAGCTGGCGAAGCGACGGCTTTACGATCACTATGGTGAATGCCCTCCACACCTCGGAGATCCTGGGAGACGAGTTCAAGAAGGACTGGACGGTGGTCCCGGGGTCCGGCAGCGTTGGGTACGTTCTGACCTTCGACGGGGGACCCGCCATCTATTACGCGGGAGACACGGGGGTCTTCGGGGACATGGCCATCATCCGGGACCTCTACAGCCCTGACGTTGCGGTCATGCCCGTGGGCGGGAAGTACAACATGGGGTACCGCGAGGCCGCCTACGCCACCGCCCTCATCCACCCGAAGCTCTTCCTTCCCATCCACTTCGATACCTTCCCCAATCAGCGCCTGGAGTTTTCCAGGCTGGTGGAGGAGGTGCGGATGCGCTCCCCCCACGTCACCGTCGGACGGTGGAAACCGGGCGACAGCATGGAGTACGCCTGAAGCGTGTCGGAGCAGGCGTGGCGCCCCTTGGACGCCCCGGACCCGGGGATGTCCGGGGGGCGGCATCCCCATGCGCGACAGGAGGAGGAGAAGAAGATGACCGGAGCGCATCCTTTCCTGAAAGCAATCGGCCTCCCCTCCCGGGATCTCGGCGAACTGCCCGCATCGCTCAAGCGGTTCCCCGATGGCGCGCAGTACCGGATCGAGAAGATACCCAACGTCGAGGCACCGGGAGCGCTCGAAGCAGCCCTGGCGGCTGGGAAGGAATTCGATGTCCCCATCCACCCGGTCTCCCAGCGGAATCATTTGCGTCCCCGTCAACGTCGGCTTTCTGTTTGGGGATGGGTTATTGTGCCCGGCTCGGCTTCCTCGGCCGTTCCGCGCTGACCTGGGCTGACCGCTGCTGG
>Ga0315314_1001233_pt1 | contig 23796 bp, 28 predicted proteins | sample TDP9_MG_FD_203631 | JGI IMG/M metagenome (GOLD analysis project Ga0315314, IMG submission 203631) | Freshwater sediment microbial communities from Lake Towuti, South Sulawesi, Indonesia - TDP9 | ecosystem: Environmental > Aquatic > Freshwater > Lake > Sediment | place: Indonesia: South Sulawesi... | reverse complement strand
GTTGTTTCGTAAGGCCCTGAAGAAGCTCTGGCAGTATATCGGAGGAGGCATGATCATATTGATGTTGTTACCCAAGATAATGAAAGAGTCGTGGAAGTTAGCGAAGGCGCAGGCAAGGGTAGACATAGAGATGGCCAAACGGTACAGGGAAAGCCTTGAACAGGAAAAGAAGAAAAAGTCGGCTAAAGTCGTCACTTAACGTTTAGCCCAAAGCGGCAAAAGAGCATTGGTCCCATCGACACTTCTTCTAGGCAATACATGTAAACCCTAATATTGCAGTATGTAGATTGGTTATTGGTCTATATTGTGCATCGGAGGCGGAAGCCGCTCTGCTATGGTGTGGCTGAGTGGTGGGTTCCTTGTCTCTAGTGCGAATGGTTGAGAAGGCTCGCAGGCTCCTGGAGAGCGGAAGGGTTGAGCGCATCGATAGGGAGCACTACAACGTGGTTGGAGACCATGGGACGTATACTGTTGCCTTGAACTACGAGGGTAAGGTAACCTGTAATTGCCCAGGCTTTCTGAGCAAGAACCGATGTTCCCACTCGGCAGCGGTCATAATATTAACCAAGATTCCAAGGCTCCATAGAGCTGAACGGAAAGGAAGAGGTTAAGGAGACCTCTTGATGATGGCAAGTTGACAATACAATAAACAAGACTTATAGCAAAGTTATATTATACCAGTAAACCATGAGAATAGTAGACGTAAAGACCTACATCGTAGGAAATCCGCCTCCGCATCGCGGGGGGCTCAACTGGGTATTTCTGAAGCTGGTGACCGACGGGGGGATTGAGGGCTGGGGCGAGTGCAACGCAGCCTTTATGCGGGAGCACACGCTGGTGCAGTTGATTCAAGAGCTGAGTGAAAGATTTGTGATCGGGCAAGACCCATTCGACATCGAGACGATATGGGAAGGACTCTATAAATCGACCAGAGCTCAGACCGCCCACTTCTTCCAGCACCCAGGCACCCTCACAGGACAGGTGATAGCCGCGTACGAGATGGCGTGCTGGGACATCGTTGGGAAGGCGTTGAACCAGCCCATCTACAGGTTGCTGGGAGGAAAAAGAAACGAGAAGCTGAGGGCTTATACATACTTGTACGACTGGGCAGCCGGGGACCCGCCGGAGCAAGCTGGACCAGCCGCGCGAAAGCTGGTTGAGCAGGGCTTCACCCTCTTCAAGCTCGATCCACTGCCACCCATTTCCCCACAGCCCAGAGAAATCTCCCTAAAGGAGCTGCGGTACGCGGATGCCGTATTCAAGAGTCTCCGCGACGGCGTTGGAGACGAGTGCGATATAGGCTGTGGGACCCATGGACAGTTCACCACACACAGCGCCATCAGGCTGGCGAAGATTCTGGAGAAGTACGACGTGCTCTGGTTCGAGGAGCCTGTTCCACCAGAAAACATAGATGAGATGGCTAGGCTGGCTCGGCATACCAGCGTCCCGATCGCCACGGGCGAGCGACTCTCCACGAAGTGGGATTACCGCCTCCTGCTAGAGAAGCAAGCGGCGCAGATCATACAGGTGAACGTGGGCTTAAGCGGGATATTGGAGTCCAAGAAGATAGCGGGAATGGCAGAGGCGTACTACGCCCAGATCGCGCCGTGGATGCATTGCGGGCCGGTAGCGGCTGCGGCGAACATACAGCTGGACGTAACGACTCCGAACTTTCTTGTACAAGAGGGCATCGAGACCATGGGTGGCTTTGAGGCGGAGATCGTAGAAGAACCCATCAGGATCGAGAAGGGCTACATAATACCCTCGGCAAAGCCTGGGCTCGGCATTGGCAGGGTCAAAGAGGAGCTGCTGGGCAAGTACCCCTATCAGGCGGAGCGAGTGCGCCCTGCCTTTGGTCGATGAAGCGTAGCGTATCATCAAGACTAACACAAATTTTTTAAACTTCTTTCAGACTTGCAGCTCAAACAGTCTGATCGGGGCAATAATATGAGAATCATAAAAGAAAAAGACGTTAAGGCAAGTAGGATTGCCGGAGAAAAAGGCTTTGTCAACTATCAAAACCTGCTAAAAACGGATAAGATAGGGATAGCGATAACCACCGTGGAGCCCAACTCGATCGCACCAAAACCTGTTCACTCTCACAGGGAGAAGCAGTTTAACTTCATAGTGGAAGGAGAAGCTATACTGATTTGCGGTGGGAAAGAGACAAACGTTGGAGTAGGTGATTTAGTAATCTTTGACGACTGGGAAGACCACAGTTTCAAGACAATCGGGGACAAGAATCTCAGATCGGTTGAGATAAAGTTATACGAATGAAGACGTGGCTCATAGGCGACAAAGTATCCGAGCCGTCACGGACATGAATCACAGCTCGGTGTAGCGTTACGCTTATGGGCTATCGCCTAAACCAGCGCATTTAAATTCGGTTATAATGACTAAGATGTATGAATGACGCTGCAAACAAAAGGGCTGCCTTACTTGTTGTTACGTTGAGTTCTTTCCTTACAGCCTTCATGATATCTTCTGTCAACATCGCGCTCCCCCCGATTGGAAGCGAATTTGCGGTTGATGCAGCTTTGTTAAGCTGGGTCGTCACCTCCCACCTTCTGGCTTCGGCGATGTTTCTTGTCCCTTTCGGAAGGGTAGCGGATATGCATGGAAGGAAGAGGGTTTTTACTTACGGCGTACTGATTTGTACTGTTTCGTCTCTTCTCTCTGCAATTTCAACCTCCGCCATCTCACTCATTTCCTTCCGAATTTTGCAGGGAATCGGAAGCGCTATGATCTTTGGCACCGAGGTGGCGATTCTAACTTCAGTATTTCCTATCGAAGAGAGGGGTAAAGCTTTGGGAATAAACGTCGCTGTGGTTTATTTAGGGCTTTCTTTTGGACCATTTTTAGGCGGATCTTTAACGCAGCACCTTGGCTGGAGAAGCATTTTTCTTGCAAATGTGCCTTTGGGCTTGATAATAATTGCTTTTACTTTTCGAGAATTAAAGGGAGAGTGGGCCGAGGCGAAGGGGGAGAAGTTCGATTTCATCGGCTCCATAATCTACAGCCTTACGCTCATAGCGATAATGTACGGTTTTTCTTTGCTGCCAGCTATGCTTGGTGCATGGCTGATACTAATGGGTGTCTTCGGGATTCTGGCATTCGTTAAGTGGGAGATAGAGGCGGAAAACCCTGTTTTGGATGTAGATCTCTTCAGAAATAACACGGTCTTCGCTTTCTCTAACTTGACAGCGTTGATCAATTATAGCGCAACGTTTGCCGTAAGTTTCCTTTTAAGCCTTTACTTGCAGTACGTAAGGGGGCTTAGCCCTCAAGATACAGGCTTGGTTTTGGCATCTCAACCTATCGTGCAGGCCATTTTTTCACCGTTCACTGGCAGGCTTTCAGACAGAATCGAGCCGCGAATAGTCGCTTCAATAGGGATGGCATTAACAGTCGTAGGGCTCTTCCTTTTCACTTTTATAAACGAAAGAACAACTTTGGGGTTCATCGTAGCCTGTTTAATTCTCCTTGGTTTTGGCTTCGCTCTTTTCTCGTCTCCCAATACAAATGCCGTTATGAGTTCCGTTGATAAGAGATTTTACGGAGTGGCCTCGGCAACGCTTGGAACAATGCGGCTGACTGGACAGACGCTTAGTATGGGAATCGCCATGCTGACATTTGCAATATACAACGGGAGGGTCCAGATTACGCCTGAATACTACCCGCTTTTTTTGAGAAGTGTGAAAATTGCATTCATCATTTTTGCCGTCCTTTGTTTCGTAGGCGTATTTGCGTCGCTTGCAAGAGGTAAAGTGCGATGAAGATGTTTAGTGAACTTATGAACTGTCCACATGGGCTCAAAAGTGAGCTTGACTAAAAAATGGACAAAGAAACCGACTGCGATGAATAAAACAAAAGAAAGGGTGAATTGGTTTAAATCCATCTCCATAGCCTCTTAATCGACAGTTGGAGGAAATAAAAATGAAACTCGGAATAATCGGTGTCCCTTCGAGCATCGGCGCGAGGAACAGGGGACAAGAAAGAGCGCCCGTGGTGCTTCGTGAAGCTGGATTAGTTGAAAGGCTCAGAGAGGCTGGAAACGACGTGACCGACTAAGGAGACACGGAGCCCCTTTATTTTGTACCCGACCACAGCAACCCAAAAGCTCGGAACAAATTTGGCGTCGTGAAGGCTTGCAGGCTTGTAGCTGAAAAGGTCGAAACGGCCTTGCGCAACGGGTTTAACCCTTGGTATTGGGTGGCGACTGCACTATAGTTATAGGGAGTCTAGCAGGGGTTGTAAACTTCTTTCCTAAAGTTGGGTTACTCTACTTTGACGGCGACGCCGACCTAAACACGCCCGAAACCACAGCATCCGGCATATTGGACGGGTCTTTTCAAACGTTGTTCTAACATCAGCACACTTCGTTCTAGACTATAGGATAATATATAGTGAAATAGAATACGGTGCTGGAGGCGGTTGACCTATGAAAACTCGGAAAAACGGAAAAGCTGTCGGTGTCCACGTGCTCTGCATAGCCATGGTGCTTTTAGCGGCGGCGGTGGGGATCAGCGTTCTGAAAGATAGCCCTCAAAAAGGATCAGATAAACCTGCCTTGAACGAGGTTGTGTACGAGTATTATGGGACGTTAGGGCTGTTCAAACCCGGAATTCACGTCGTGGTCACGGCTGTCGATCCCGTTGAACTCTACAAAACCGGCGATTGGGCCGCCATGAACGGCTATTGGGAAATGCTAAAGGGTCACGTTGCAGATAAAGCATCTGTCAAAGACTTCATAAGCATCTTGATATCTAGGGGAGATTTCCCCACCGGCGGATACGAGATTGAGATCACGTCGTTAAACGTTGAGGACAACACACTTCGTCTGAGTGCCAACTTCACAGACCCTGGAGAAGGGATCATGGTAACCGAAGCGTTCACCAACCCTACTGCTCTGATTTTGGTAGGCAGGCTGCCCAGGGGCGAATACACCGTTAGGCTTCACGTAGACCTGTTTATTCTCGAAATGGTGGAAGGCAAAATCGTTCGGGTACCCATATTGACGTTCGCGGAAGTGGTGTGGACAGCCACCTTCACTGTTGCAGAGTGATCGTTCCACAGACCTTAAACCTGTGGAGAGGCCTGACTGAGAATATTGCCCTAAAACGGAAATAAATCTAGGCGACGTACGCCATTCCTATCGTAGGCTTCTCTAACTCTTCGACGTTATCCTCCAGGCGCACCGTGGAAGGGGACGCTCTTCCACACGAATTCCCACCAGTCGGCTTCAGTGATCGTTTCCTTCCCCACCACCATGTCCATGACCTTGATGAGGAGCTCATGGTGTCTCCTCTCGTCCGAAGCTATGGATTCGAGCAAGAGCTTTATCCTCTCATCTTCTGTTTTGTCCAGAAAGGACTTTATGCCTTCGAGCGCCCTCTCCTCGTCTTCAACGTGCTTTCCGACAACAGCTCTTAACTGGTCGAGGTCTTCCTCCGTGAGGGATGGTGAAGCGGAAAACATCTCTATCGCTGCCCTGTAGATTTCAGCGTGCTTTAACGAATCCAGGGATATTCCCCTCAAAACTCCCTTAACCACGGGGTTAGCTATGGTCTCCAGAGACCGATTGACCGATTCGGCAATCTTCTCCTCCAGCTTCACCTGCTTTCGAAAAAAGCCTATCAGTTCCTTCCCTTTTAAGCCCAAGAAACACACCGAGAATCAACCTACGCAAAAGACTTTATAAACGTTGTCTATATCTAGTGTGGAAACCCTTCTCTCATTCCTCATAGTCTTAAAGTTTTGTGAAGTCATTACGCGATCTAGCTCTTCCTCTTTCTAACGATAGCGTCATGATTAAACAGAGCAAAACTTACAAGTGACAAGTATCCTTTTAAAGGATGCAATAAAATAGCCTGTTTGAGAGGTCCATAGCCCGTATGACTAATAGAACAGCTGAAAGATCATGGTTGTTTTTCGCGAGGTTATTTCTTCTATTGGAACCGCTTTCCCCCTGGCTTGGCTCCCTCTGGCTGAAGAGACGGCTGCAGAGGTTGAAGGACAAAGGGCTGCTTCACAGCTACGATGTGAAAACTAGAAGGGTAAAGAAGTTTCATTACAGAGTGGACATGGACCTCGTCATGACGCAAGGTCAAGCCAAGGATATGCTTAACCACATCGTTGATAATATTGGACAGGAGGTGATTCCATGGCTGAAGAAGAGAAGAAAGGTCGTGCGAAGATCACGATAGAAATAGAGCTGAACGAGGTGTTTATGGAGACCCTTAAAGAGATGCCTAAGGCAATAAGAAGATTCAGAAGAGCGGAAGAGTAGAGGGGATATCCGAGCTTCAAAAGATGTTTTTGCTTAAACGAGGAATGTCTAATTTGGCATGAGGGTATTGAATTACAGAGAGATGTTCCAGCGAGTTCTTCGATATGCGAACAGACCTTAGCGAGCTCTGGACATACCCCTCAACTCCAGTAAGTGCACAACAAGCTTGTTAGAAGAGTATTATTAACATGAGCGTAGCCATCGTTCTCATTTTATCTCTCTTTTTTACTTTTTAATGCTCAGTATTATTGGGGAGAAATCGACCGTACACGGAGTGTCTCTCCCTTTCCACTATTTCACTGAAGCCAAACCTTAAATAAGTCGCATGAAATCGCTTATGATGTCCTTTAAAACACGGTTGTGTGAGAAGGGCTTGGAGCTCAGTCAGAACCTCACGAGTTCGATCGACTACACTAAAAGGCTTTTGTACGATCTGGGTCGCTTGTTGATTCTGATTATACTTGACGTCATCCCTGTTGTTAACCTGACGGTTCTGGGGTATTTTTGTAGAGTTATAAGGGTGCCACGCGACTCTATGGAGCTCCCGCCGCTGAGGAGCTTTATCGATTTGTGGGTTCAGGGACTAAAGGTTGTGGCTGTGGCATTCATCTATCTGATAATTCCCTTTGTCTTGATGGCTCCTTTCATCGCTCTAACGGCTTTAACGTGGATGGGGTTTCCAGGTTTGCTAGGCTTCAGCGTACCTCTAGCCGTTTTCATGCTGATAATCGGCTTAATACTCGCTTTTTTGTGAGCATCATAATGGCTGTCGCTATAGTGCACATGGTTAAGAGAGAAAGCTTTGGCAAGGCCTTTGCCTTCGGAGAGATATTGGGCATCATCAGAGAAATCGGCTGGGGCAACTACATCCTCTGGCTCATCATCATGTTCGTTTGCGCTGTTATAGTCGGCGGAATCGGGAACATTCCGGTGATCGGATGGCTGCTATCGTTGATAATAGCGCCAATATTCGGAGTCTTAGTCGGTAGGTCAGCCTCCCTAATGTACTCAGAAGCCCTCCCCCCGGTGGAGAAAACCCCGATACCGTCTGGAGAAAAGAAATACTGCGTGTACTGCGGAGCAGAAATGACTGCAGAGGCGATATTCTGTCCAAACTGTGGCAGAAGACAATAGGCGACGCAAAACGAGCAAAGCAAGCCATCTAAGAAGCACATTTCAAGTAAGATCCGGTCTCCAACAAATCTGGAATACAACTTCTTACAAAACAGGATCGTAGAGCGCAACTTGTCGAGAAACGAAAGACTGAAGTCACGGGACATGTAAAATAGCTGAGAGTCGACGGTGACATAGCGAGGTGCAGAGATGAAGGTTCTGTTTGTGGAGCCGCCTAAGGATTACTGGTTTGTCATGGGAGAGTACCTTCCGCCGCCCCTTGGGGTTCTCCAACTCGCAGCGTTCCTCGAAAGCAGAAACAAGGGGGTGGAAATAGAGGTGTTGGACTGCCAAGCCACGCGCGTGGCTTGGAAAGAGTTGGAGAGGCGCATTGAATCCATCAACCCTGACATCGTGGCTTCTAGCGCACTTGCCACTTGCAATACCTATGTTGCCGTCCGAACCCTGGAAACGGCCAAAAGGGTGAAGCCAGATGTCTTAACCGTGGCAGGAGGTCAACACTTTACTGCGACAGCCCAGGAAAGCTTGGAAGCATACCCCGACATCGATGTGATCGTTCGGGGGGAGGGGGAACAAACCCTTGCAGAGCTGGTTCGAGCGTCAAGTAATGGGTCATCTTTTTCGCGAATAAAGGGCATATCTTTCAGGCACAACGGAGATGTTCGACATAATCCCCCGCGGCCCTTGATAGAGAACTTGGACGAGCTACCTTACCCTGGCTACCATTTCGTCGAAGACATTGTTCATGAATATCATTTCACGGCGATGGCTGGTCCCAAAACCCGGTACGCCTTAATCGAAGGGTCACGGGGGTGCCCACACCGCTGCACGTTTTGTACCCAATGGAGACACTGGGACGGAAAATTTAGGAGGAAATCGCCGAAACGGATAGCGGACGAGATGGAGTTTTGCTACCGAAACTATGGAAGCAGGTTTCTTTGGTTGACCGACGACAACATCGGCTTGGGAGAGCACGCAGGCGACTTGTGCGACGAGATAATTCGACGGGGAATCTCAGACGATATCATGTGGTTCATGCAGGCTAGGTGTGACGACGTCGTTCGGCATCGCGGCCTTCTTCCCAAGATGCGGAAGGCTGGTCTCCGATGGATGCTCCTGGGGGTGGAGAGACACGACACTTCCACCCTTAAAGCTTTCAACAAGGAGATAAACCCCGATGAAGCTAAGGCGGCGGTAAAGCTGTTGCGTGAAAACGACATATTTGTCCAAGCTATGCTCATCATCGGGGAACGCAAGGATTCAACCGAATCGATAGCGCGTCTGAGAGAATTTGTGAATGATTTAGACCCCGACCTAGCCATCTTCGCGATCCTCACGCCGTTTCCCGGGACCGAGGTTTTTGAGGAGGCTAGGCGAAACGGGTGGATAGAGGATTTCAACTGGACGAATTACGACATGGTTCACGCCATAATGCCGACGGAGACGTTGTCCAGAGAAGAGGTTCAAGAAGAGCTTTACGAGTGCTACAGGAGCTTCTTCGGTTCTTGGAGCAGAAGGATGCTGGGTTTTCTCTCCACGAACGAGATAAGGAGGAGGGTCTACAGGTATATGGCAACCCAAGGCATCCTAGAACAGTTGAGAAACATGTTTTGAGTCACAGCAGGTTAGAGAAAGAGGATCACATACGACGAAGCCTGTATAGGGCGCCGATGACGATGAGGATTCCAAAGATAATAGCAATCATAGGCCCGATCATCCTCCAGATATTTATCTCAAAGAGCAAAGCTAAACCAACAAGGACGATTATCATGCCGAAGACTATACCGGCGATCTGGCCGCCTCTGGGGATTCCGAAGCATTCTTCTTCCATCCTCCGGCGTTCACGCAGCCTGTATGGATAGGCTCCCGTCTCCAGGTTGGTTCCGCACTGGATGCAAAACCGGGCATCATCCTTGTTCTCTGCACCACATCTAGGACAACGAACCATAAACACCCTCGCTATCAGTGTTTACTCGAAACACATTTTAAGATTTTCGGGAGAGTCAAACGGTCTTTCCTGAGAATCATCTTGGAGCGGATTAGAAAACGACTTCATAGCGTTGTTTGAGCGAATTCGAGCCTCATGCGACAGATGTCACTCACATCCTGAGCCCCTTGAACCGTGGCAAGGAACCGTCACAAAGGAGTAAAAAGCTTGATTAACAACGTCTCCCCATCTAATTGATAAAAGCATGAGGGAGTTGATGTTTTGTCCCACTGTGTTAAGTGCGGAACCAAGCTACCTGAAGACGCGAATTTCTGCCCCGCCTGCGGGGCCCCCGTAGGTAGAGTTACCAGGGAAGAGTTCTCGATATCGTCAGACAAACTCATCGCCAGGGTTAAGGAGCTGATCCATGAAGGGAACGTCACTAGAATCATAGTGAAAGACGAGGAGGGCAAAACTCTCCTAGAGATCCCAGCGACAGCAGGGGTGATAGGAGCCCTCATAGCCCCCCTGGGCGGCAGCCTTAGGAGTTATTGCTGCATTGGCGACAAGGTGTACCATCAGCGTGGAGAGAAGAGAATAGCGCTCATAGTTAGCTCGCCTCCATTGGAGCCTCGGGGACATACGTCTTAGCGCAATCACCCAATTACGTATTCGATGTTCCTTAACGCGTGTGGAAGCGTGAGTTTATGAAAGCAAAAGGCTGTACTTTAGGTGACGCTTTGGCTAAGGAGGACATTCGAGCTAGGATCTGGCGCGTCATGGAGAAAGAAGGCGTAGCGGCTTTCCCCAAGCCCGTTTTCCACAGGATACCGAATTTCACCGGGGCGGATGAGGCTGCCCTGAGGCTGAGGAGCCTGCCCGAATACAAGGCTGCTAAGACCGTCTTTTGTAACCCCGACTCCCCGCAGAGGCCAGTCCGCGAATCGGCTTTGAGGGACGGTAAAAACGTGGTTATGGCTACCCCCAAGTTGAAGAAGGGGTTCCTCTTGTTAGACCCGGATAAAACCCCGAAAAATCGCCTCTTCGATGCATCCACAATTCGTGGAGCCTTCAAGCATGGAAGCTTTGTGGAGCCCTCGCAGGTGAAGGTTGACCTCTTCGTGGCTGTGTCTGTGGCGGTATCCATGGACGGAGGAAGGTTGGGCAAGGGAACGGGCTATTCGGACCGAGAGTACGCCATTTTGAAGCTTTCGGGTAGCCTCGCTCCCGAAACTCCCGTGGTAACAACGGTGCACGACGTGCAGATTGTCGATGGAATTCCGAGGGACGAGTGGGACGTACCCGTGAACATCATAGTGACGCCTACAAGAACCATTCGGACAGCTCGGCCATAATCAATCTAGAGAGCGACCGCACAATTTATACAATTATGTCCTTAAGGCGTTTAAAGCATTCTCCACAGCTTGACCACGCATCTAAAGTCTTAATCCGATATCACAACTCGGATAAAGGTGTGGGGGTTAGGGGTAACAATGCTTGTAGGGTTTTGAAAAACCTAGTGTTCAATAGCAACGCTTAAAACGTAAGAAATAACACGATTCTGAAGGGAGAACGTTTCTCGTCTACCGAAGGCCTTCGTATGCTGTTCGCAGAAAACCTTCAATGGCTCATCGACCTATTAATGAGCTATGGATACGTGGGAGTCTTTGCGATTAGCCTGCTTGGAAACCTACTAATATTCGTGCCCATCCCATACCTCCTCCTAGTTTTTTGGCTGGGCTCGTTTTTAAACCCCATACTGGTGGGCATCGTTGGCGGATCCGGCGCCGCCGTCGGCAAGATAGTCAGCTACGCGATTGGAGCCACTGGCCGGAGATTTTTGTCTCAGCAAAGGCGTAAAAAGCTTGATTATGCCAAGGCTTTGATCGAGAGATACGGAGCCCTTGCGATTTTCTTTTTTGCAGCGTCCCCCTTACCCGATGACATACTATACATCCCCCTAGGAATGATGCGTTATAATCCAATCCTCTTCTTCATCTCCTGTTTGTTGGGCAAAATCGTTTTGACAAGCTTCGTTGCCTTTGGCGGAGGCCTATCCGGCCTCATCATTTACTTCGCCAGTGAACAGGGGGGCTATGTCGGTGCTTTCCTAACCATCCTCTTCATCGCAGTTTCGATCTACGCCACTTTACGACTAGATTGGGAAAAGCTGCTCATAAAGTACGTAGGAAAAACAGAGAGAGAAGGTGAGGGCAACCGCTGATCTGTTTTAGGGAGGATGGCGATGCGTGTAATATCAGACCTTCACATTCACTCAAAGTATAGCCGCGCCACCAGCGAGAAAATGAGCATCGAAGAGATCACGCATTTCGCTCAAGTAAAGGGCTTAAATCTAGTGGGCACAGGCGACTTTACATTCAGAAAATGGCTTAAAGAACTGCGTGAGGAACTGGTTGAAGTACCTGGCGCAAGCCTCTATAAACCGGCTAAAGACCCGGAGTCTCCCGTACATTACATGATCACATGCGAGGTTTCCACAATCTTCAATTTTAGAGGCGAGATCAAGAAGATTCACCATGTGATCTTGACCCCAAGCCTCGAAACAGCCGCTCAAGTCAACGACCGATTGGCTCGATATGGCGACCTCTCCATAGACGGAAGGCCCACCCTAGACATGGATGCACCCCATCTTGTGGAAGAAGTTATGGAAGTATCCAAGGAAAACGTGGTGATCCCCTCCCACGCTTGGACCCCCTGGTTCAGCATCTTCGGCGCGTTCAGCGGTTTCGATCGAGTGGAAGACTGCTATCAAGAAATGACAAGGCGTATTCCTGCCTTGGAAACAGGTCTCTCGTCGGATCCGCCCATGAACTGGCGATTGAGCGCCCTCGACAAATACGCTCTGGTCTCCAATAGCGATAGTCATAGCAGTTGGCCATGGCGCATTGGGAGGGAAGCCAACGTGTTTGAACTGGAGCATTTGACGTATCATGAAGTGGTTGATGCCATTCGCAAAAAAGATCCCAAACGCTTCAAGTTCACCATCGAAACCGATCCGGCGTACGGGAAGTACCATTGGACGGGCCATAGGAGGTGCAACGTTTCCCTTTCACCCTCAGAGGCCATACGGTTGGGAAACCTGTGTCCCGTTTGCCGCAGAAAGCTGACGAAGGGGGTGGAGCAACGGGTGGAGGAGCTGGCGGATCGACCCTCAGGATTCAAGCCGGAAAACGCAATAGGCTACATGCATCTCCTTCCCCTCTCCGAAATCATTGCAACGGTTCTTGAAGTTACCAGCCCTGCCATGTCAAGGGTTTGGAGCACCTACAACGCACTAATCATGAAATTTGGAGACGAATACACAGTCCTCATCGATGCATCGAGGGAGGAGATGGCCAAGGTTGTGGAGCCAAGGATCGCTGATGCCATTATCCAGGTTCGTGAGGGAAGGGCCAAAGTTATACCTGGCTATGATGGCGTTTATGGACGACTTGTACTCGAGGAAGCAAAAAAGGAAGCGCCGCTGAAAGAGCCTAGGCAGAGAAGCATAGCCGACTTCATGTAGTCGGATAGTTACGCTACGAAGGCTTTGGAAGCGCTTCTTTCGATGCTTTTCAACCTGTTGTTTGCTTTTGATCTCCTTAGCTCTTCTTGAAATGTGGAGAAATCTCGTCCGCGATGACGTTTATGGACTCCCGTATGTTTGGCCCTATCGGCGACCCGATCACTATCTGTGTCGCTCCAAGCTTTGTTAGCTGATTGACTTTTTCGACGCAGGCGTCTGGAGTGCCGCAGATCGAGAAGGCTTCGACCATTTCGGGGGTCACTTGAGAGAACGCCTCCTTCCATTTTCCCTGCACGATGGCATCCTTAATCATACTCGCTTTTTCCTTCGAGATTCCATGCCTTTCAAGAACCACGTCTGGGCATCCCGCGACGATGTACGCAACCACGGGAACAACCGCCTTGACGGCCTTATCCACTTTCTCAGCTACGGAGAAAGACGTGTAGACGCCGACCTCCAACTCCCTCAGCTTCTTCTCGGCTTTTTTCGCTCCTTCTCCTATGTGAACCAACGCATCCTCGACGTCCTTGGGATGAGAGGCGTTGATCAGAACGCCGTCACCGATTTCGGCTGCCAACATCAACATTTTCGGCCCTTGCGCACCTATGAATATGGGAATTGGATTCGCCGCTCGGAAGGATAGTTTTGCCCCGGAAATTTTGAAAACGTCGCCTTTAAGCTCAAGGCTTCCTCCATGGACGATTCCCCGGATTATCTGTATGGCTTCCCTTATGGCTGAAAGCGGCTTCGATTGTTGAACGTCGAGCATCTCCAACGTCGTTTTGTCCCCGGCTCCAAGCCCGCAGACAACTCTACCCGGCGCTATTTCGTCCAGGGAGGCTACCGCTTGAGCGGTTACTACTGGATGAACCATGTAGGGATTGGTAACCCCTGGTCCAAACCTGATCCTGTCCGTATACGCCGCCACGGTGGCCAGGGAAACGTAGACGTTCCGGTTGTTGAAGTGGTCGGTGATCCAGAGATAGTTGAACCCCCTTTTTTCTGCTTGAATGGCGTAGAAGGTGGTCCTCCAATACAGATCTCGTGGAACAAATTCTATTCCAAACTCGACCATTAGATTAACCCCCACGATGAAGCGATGCCTCTCCTTCTTTAAGTTTTTCCAAGCTGTTTTATCTCCCTTAGCATGGTAGCTATCTCAGCTAGGCCCAGTCCTTCCATGACAACGATTGTTTTCTCCAAGTCTACAGCCACGGAAGCTTCAAGGAGTAGCTGCAACCCAGCCTCTGTGGACAGTTGATCCTTCTGCCAGTGATGCAGTATGGGTTTAGCGAGGTCACTCGGCATTTTATCGGCGTTCCGCGACTCGAGAATGACGTCTGTCAACTTTTCTGAGGCAACAGCAAAGAGGGACACCGGTATTCTTTTCACGATCTTTTCCAGAGTCATGACACGACACCACAAATTTTGAGTATGGAGTATTTCGTTTTCAAAAATAACTTTTTCCCTATGGAGTTGTCAATTAGGTGTATAGATAATTTCGGGAACCCGTCATCATCCAAGGAAAAAGCCGGAGAACAAAGACTGACGTCGATTATCTATTTAAAGCAGTGTTCGATCTCTTGAAATTCCTTTGCAAGCATCACGTTTTCTGAGGGAATCAGATAATGGATTCGAATCCTCGCACTCATCATGCTTTTGAACCAGTCCAATAACCGTCTATCGTGAGGAGCCACAGAACCCCTTAACCCATGTGGATACTTGATAGTTGTGATCTCTCGGTTAAAGCTTGCTTTTCGCCACGGGGAAGCACGTTTGTGATTCTGAAAACCGTTAAAGTAGATTATAAATGAGAAAGCTTAAAACGTATGTCCTCGAAAATGTTCACGTCTTCAAAATCGGAAGCTGGGTACTAAGCAGGGTTTGGGGGAAGCTTGTGGCTAGAGGTCTAAAAAATAAAAAGGTATTTATGGTTGCTTTCCTGTTGATGCTGCTCTTCGCCACGTACGGCGATCGGTTTTTCCCAAAAGTCAGCGCAGCCACCATAACGGTCTCCATCGAACCAGATAGGGGGCACGTCGGCGACGCTGTGCGAGTTGTCGGAGAAGTTGAAACCTCCAACGGGACGTACGCTATTTTCTTTGGCGACGAGCAGGTGAAGAGCGGAGTAGCTTCAGACAAAGTGGTTAATGACACGTTTGTTGTGCCCCACAGGCCAAGAGGAGAATATGTGGTGAGGCTTCACGATACGGCCGCCGACACGAGCGCCAGCCAAACTTTCAGCTTAGAGACAGGTTACCACATTGGGGCGCTGGTGCCACCATCGCCTGAACAATTTCAGGAGGGGGCACAGGTCAAGATACAGGTAAACGTAACGGGTGGAGAAAAAAGCGTTATTTATCATGCAAATGTTACCGTGGTGGATCCCTCAGGAGCAGCTTACTACGACGACACGCTGTCGTTGTCGGTTGACAGCCAAGGCGACGCTCAGAGCACCACTGTCTACCCTGCAGATTTCTTGCCAGCCCTGCAAGCCCACACGAACTACACAGGCTGGTATGGCGTGTATCTCAATAAAACGGGCAGCCAATTCCTGAGCTTTGACAGCCTCTTCATCGGGCTGACGAACGCCACAGAATACCACAAGTTTCAGGCGGTTAACGTCAAAGCCGCTGGATACACCCAACCCAACGAGCGGGCATGGGTGAACATAACCCTCGGCGAGCAGGTTGTCTTCTCACAGAGCGTAGAGCCTGTTGGTGGACTGGTTGAAACCGGTTGGACTATTCCCGAGAACGCCACCCTCGGGAATTACACGGTGACCGTGATCAGTTCCACAACGCCAAGCACCATAAAGCCTGTGCCCGATGTCCAAAACTTCACGATCTCTGAGGCTTTTCTTCTGTGTAGAGTCCAAGCGTTGAACCTCAACGATGAACCTGTGGCAGGCATCATCGTAGATGCATACCGCAAAGTCGATGGAGAAACGGAAAAGGTGAGAGGCAACGCAACCGACGCAGAGGGTTGGACGACGCTTCTACTCAAGCCAGGGTTCTACGACCTGAAGGCTCTTTGGGGGAATGAGCCCGATCTTTTGGAAGTAGGCGTCTTGAGCGGCTTCGGCGTTGTCGAAAACAACACGAAGGAAACCCTTCGCTCTAACCTCACCAACGTGAGAATAATCGCCGAAGACGCGAAAGGTTTACCATTTCCCTTCATCGAAGAAACCATTACGTATAATTACACAACGACAGGGAACAAAACGGTTTCGAAACAGAGGTCTTTCTTGACAAACGAGACAGGGGTATGGGCGTTGGATAGCATGCCCATAAACATGAGCTACACCATCGAGGCTCGACGATACGGGTTGTCTTTCTTCAACCAGACACTCGAGAAACTGCCCCTGGAGCCTTTCTTCACTCTAACCATTACCTGTCCTGTATACACGCTCTTCGTGAAGACGCTGGATTCAAGTGAGCTGCCAGCTCAAAACATTCGGGTAGCCATGTACGAGTGGAGTGGCAAGGTTTTAGTCGATTCTAAAACCACGGACGCTCAAGGAAACGCCGTGTTCTCCGCCACTTTCGGACGATACAGGGTCATGACGTATTCAGACGACATCCTTCTAAACGAGACTATTGTGGACCTGATCGAGGACCGGTTGTCCCTTAGCATCCATTATCAGGTTCTCAACATAGATGTATCTGTGGTCGTCGACGACTACTTTGGAACCCCCATTCCAAATGCCCTGGTGAAGCTAGAGAGGGAAAAAACAGGGCTAGACTACGAAGTGGTGGCCAACTCAACAACAGGGTTAGACGGCGCCGCTTCGTTCGATAACATCATAGGAGGGTATTCTCGACTCTCTGTGTACGTGGCTGGCCAACTGGCTGAAACCCGCTCCTTGTATTTGGATGCTTCAAAAAAAGTGGTTTTCAAGATCGATGGATACGTGGTGGTTGGTGGCTACCCTCTGGAGACGGGCCAGCTGATAACCGGTATCTCTCTGGCTCTGCTAGTTGCACTATTCATTTTAACCTTGATGCACAGAAGGCTTTCACGGGTCTTCCTCAGAGCTCTGTCAAGTCTTCGGGTTTTGAGGTTAACTCTTCTTCCTCTGTTCCCAGCCTTGTTTGGAGGTGGGGCGTAACATCGAGTTTTCAGCAGGTTTAGGCTCGCGTTTATTTTCCTGTTCGCCGTTAATCCTCATCGTGAGCGTTGGGGCATATATCCATTGGGTTCTTCTAAGTAACAACATGCAGAGCCGAGTTTAGAAATATTTTATTATTCAATTTAACCCTTTTTTGGCTATTTTCGGTATCGTGCGTTTCTTGCGGTTCTTTCCTCTTTCTTTCGCCAGTCGCGCTTTCTCTGAGTCTCTATCCTTGTCCACTCTCGTCCAGTGTAGTGCTCTGGGTTAAACTCAACTCTGTACTGGCGCATTTTTTCGTAAAACGTTTGGTGGTCGATCTCGTTTTTAGAGAGCGCCGCGACAATATCGTTCAGCTGTTTTTTAACCTCTTCAGAAGACGCTTTGTCCCACGCGTCAGAATAGACAAGGTAGGCGGCGTGAAACCTAAAATCTGAAGGCTTATCAATTAGCAGCTTCTGAACAGTTGTTTCGTTGTTTGAACTACCACTCATTTTCTGTCCTTCAATTCTCCCAACTTACATATAGAAAGGCGCACCTATTTATAATATCCGACAAAAACGCGAACAAACAAAAAAGAAGGAAAAGTTGGTTTTTGTATAGACAAGTTTAACAGTCGGGACATTTCAACTATGCTGTTCGTGCGGGATTGATTCATTGCTTCGGAACACGTAGCAATTCTAAGGAGACCCAGCGTATTTGTGTGACTCACTTAAGCCTATCAGTCGCCGTGACGAGCAGTAGGTTTGATGCTAAACCTTTAAAGTGCGAAACGAAAACATTTTATTCAGAACACCTTCTAAGGGTTAGGGACGCGCAATAGAGAGGTGATGGCCACGGGCTTTTTTAGAAAGCTCAAGGAAAGGGTGACGAAGCCCAAAGCTATCGTGTCACTAAGTCTCAACAAGAGCACGTTTGCCCTCGGGGAGAATCTGGAGGGCACCCTCGCCGTGACCTCGGAGGAGGAGTTCGACGCAACGGAGCTGAGGGCTGAATTTCGATGCGTTGAGAAAAGGAAAAAAGGGAGGTACGTGTGGAATGAGGCGACTAAGCGTAACGAGTGGAAGGAGGAATGGGAAACGGCTACGCTACACTCCGCGGATGTAAGGGCGTCTGGAGAGTTTCATCTCACACCGGCGTATCGGAAAGAGTTTCTCTTCAGCACAAGCATCCCCGCGGGTGGGCGGGAGAGCTATGGGAGCGTAGACGCCAGCGTCACGTGGTCTGTAAAGGGTGTTCTGGCCGTCAAAGGACGCCCCGATGTCACCAGCGAAACGGTGGATGTTCAGGTGACAAAGCCCGCCGCAGCGCCGACCGTCGTCAAGGAGATCGTGCGTGAAGTGGTTATGATCCCGTGTGCCTACTGTGGCACCTTAATGCCCCAAACGTCGGTTGTTTGCCCGAACTGTGGAGCACGCCGAAGGGCGTAATCGTGAACCCGATGCTTGCGTTGTTTACTCTTAATCTCCCTCAGGGGAGGTCCACCGCGTTGATCTCATCCAGATCGTCTAGGCTGTTCATCTTTATCCTATTGTCCGAGAAGGTATAGAGCACGCTGCCTATGTAGAGGCTCCTTTTCACGGAGTAGGGAGACGAGAAGTAGTCGCCGCTTTTCATCAGGTCAGCGTCATCGTTCAGGTGGGTGATTCTGCCCTTCAGCACCAGCCCCTCTCCTAGGCTTATGTTGAATACGTAGGCTCCTTGCCAGACATAGTCTCCGTAGGTGTTGGGGGGAACCCCGGTGAGGTACTTTTCCTCGTCTATCTCCGCAACCAAAACCGGCATCACGAGAAGGTTCTTTGACTTATCGAAGAGAAGAGCGTGGTGATCCCCCAAAACGGGCGAGTCCGTTCCCCTGTCACCTATTATGTACTTGGCTATCTCCTTCGGCTTCTCAACCTCGCTGACGTCGAAGAGCGATATTTTCACCCCCTGATACCATGCAAAGTCTCCCTCCTCCGCCGCTATCGTTTCCTTGCCTATACCTATGATGTGGTTCTCGTCGTAGGGGTGCATGTAATCCGAGTAGCCGGTGATCTTCAGCTGGCCTAGAACGGTTGGGTTGCGTGGGTCCTTCAGATCCACCACGAAGAGGGGGTCAACCTTCCTGAAAGTTACGAGGTAGCACCTGTCGCCCATGAACCTGGCTGAGTAAATCTTTTCTCCCGGAGCAAGGTCTTCCAGCATTCCGACGATGCTGAGGCTCATATTAAGAATGTACACGTTATTCCGAGACGGTTCTTCGCCACTCCATTGGCCCGTTGTAGTCGCTATCCTGAAGTAGTCCTCATGCTCATCCATGGAGAACTGATTCAGCACATAGCCTGGAACCTCGCCGTTCGCCTCGAACTCTATCTCACGACCATCCATGTGGGCTCTGTAAATGATGGTGCTTTCGCTCTCGACTCCTGCCTCAGAAACAGTCCATTTCGGAATCGCGACGTAGATGTTGTCTAGGGAAACGTAAAGGTTGCTCGCAGCACCCAACAGGATCGTTTTATATGTAGGTTCCTCCTCGTCGTTCTGCACGTTTATGGCAACTATGGTCGTGAAGGTATAGAGGTAGTCGGACGTGTCGGAGTAATAGATCTCCGAGGCATGTATCTCTTTGACATGGTTGCCGGAACGTATCTTCGGGAGGACAACCGTGACGTTGTTTTGTCGGCTGGATGGCTGGATAGCCGACTGATCTATCACGGCGTAAGCATAGTCGCCTATCATCCTCGAATCGAAGTACCAGCCGTCTAGGGAAACATCTCTCGTTAACACAGGTTTTTCCCTATCTGAGACGTTGTAAACCTTTATGTAGGTTCTAACAATTTCGTATGGATACCCAGAGGCGTCCACAAAGACGACGAGTTTATCTCCATTGATGAAGATGCCCACCACCGTTCCATTCAATTCCATCCTAGAGAGGACCGTGGCCTCCTCAGGCGGGTAAGCCTTGACGATGAAGAGTCTGTATCCGGAAACCACGTAGATGTATTCTCCGTCCGTCTTCACGATATCCGCCTCGTCCACACCCTCAACCTGAACGTTTGTCGTCGAATAGTCGGAAGATGGGGGAGCTACCGGAGCAGCGCTTCCCTTAACCGCCCCCTCGAGGAAGATGGGCCCTACCGGAAACCCTCTGCTGCGATAATAAGGACCAAATAAAACAGGTCCGTTCTGCAGGCTTGTTTTTATAAAGCTTTCAAGCTCATCATAGGACGAGAACCTTTTCAACTTTTTCGATTGACCCTCTTCTAGAGCCCCGAACCTCCAGAGGAAAAGGGGGGCAATAGTGCCCACCACCACAAGGAGCAAGAGGATGAGCAATGCGGCCTTTTCCACAACTTTCATCAACCATCGCCTCTGCCTTCATCATCGGCGTTTAAGCATTTAATGATATACTTTCGAACAGATTGTTCTATTTTTCGTACATCGGTGCATGTAGCTTTACCATGCACATTTCTGTACATAACAACATGAAAATTTTTTCTGAACACAAAAGATAAAAATGAGAATTTTGTAGGTGGAAGCTTTTCCTCTACCTCATTCGATTCTACTTTACGATTTTAACTCAAGGATCTCTTCCAATCTGCCAAGCATTTTTTATGGATCTTCTGCGTGCCGACCTCAACCGTTTGCCTAAGCTTGGTCACACGTCTGAATGCTGTTTTTACAAGAAAATTTCAACGTAAAAACGATACCCCCTACGTTTTTTGAGATGTGCTTTCAATTCTACCTTAGTGCGATTTTAACAGCCAAAGATCAAAGCCGAACCGGGATTGAAACCCTCCAAACGATCCCCAAAGACGCCGATGAGGCCGGGATCAGGGGAAGAGACCAGAAAACGTCTGACGTCGCCCACATGCGTGTCGAGGGAAGGGAAAAGGTTCGAGAAGGAGAAGAACTTGTAGCCCCGCCTGTTATGAAGTTCACGGTAAGCCGAATCCGCCAAAAGGCCGTAAAGGAAGCCCTGAAGCTTATGATGATACCTCAGATCATAAAAACAGTCACACAAAGCCCTAAGCTCGACGAGGAGCCTCATGGAACAAAACCCAAAGGAGAAAAGAACAAAAGAAGATAAAAACCTTCTCCAGCCCTCAGCCAGAGATCAATGTATTTTATAAACAGTAAGAGTTAAGGCACATTTATTCTTTTGTCGCTGATAACGGTCAGTCTTGCAAGGGACCTCTCTTCGATTTCTTCTTTGACCACTAGCAGAACGAGCCCAACCTTCTTTGCTCTCAACTTTTGAGCTAGGAAGAGGACGAATCTCTCGACGATATTGCTTTCATGGAAGAGAAAGTATGTGGATATGGAATCGAAGTAGACAAACTTCCCTTCAGGAGAAGCTATCGCCGTTTCTATAGCCATGCTTAGGTCTGTTGGGTTCTCTGGGCTAACGACCATTCCCCGCTTGTCTCCTAGGTCTACCGGGGAACAATCAATAAACGAGACTTTTTCAACATTAATGTCTTCCCTCGCTAGGGCCTCGATTATGAAGGAGGACGGCTTGTTTACAGCAACGTAGACGCAGTCCAGCCCCCTCTCATCAACTAGATATTTTAAAACAGAAAAGCCTGTTCTAACATATTTATCGAGACCACAGTGGACCAATATGATAGAGCCTTCGGAAAAGGTCTCCAAACCCTCTCGTATTATGGAGTATTCCTTGTATTTTATGAGGGGTGTCAATTGGCTGGCTATCTCTATATGTTCGACCTCATCATCCCTTATGCGAGATATTCTGTCAACGATGGATTTGTCCCGTATCTGTTGTAAATAGTTGTCATAGAGCTCCTTGGCTTTGGCCTCCAAGGCAAGAATCTCCTTCAAGTGGAGTAACAATTCTTCAATATGCGTCTCTGTCACTCCTCGCAACCTCCCTAATCATCTCCGTCAGCATCCTCGAGTGTTCAATACTCTCCCCTAGAAGGTGTCTCACTTTTCCTTCCACAATCGTCTTCGTCATTTCGTCGAGCCCACACTTTTCACCCTTCCTTAAGAAGTCCTCCAAAAGGGGAATTATAACTATCTCTTCCAAGGATAAAGCCTCGGTCAACATCAATAAGAGTTGCTGTCTATTCACCATCCGCCATCTTCTCTTAAGAATCAACCATCTATTTATTGAGGGCCTTCGGTTAAAAACATAACCATCAGCAGAGCGTGGTTCAATTGTTTGGATGAAAGACAAAGGCACTGCGCTGTCTCGCATTCCACCAAGAGGATTCGGTCTTCGAGTAGTTGAATAGTATTATGCCAGCGCCCGTAACTCTGCTTTCTCATAAACTTCCCTGAAATCCTTAAAACGCTCCTCCGACACAGGGCTCGCATAAAAGCTATACGAGCCCGCCGACCTCTTAGTTATACTATCTTCTACAAAATATCCTCTACGACGCTCCAAAGGTATCTACCATCTACGAAAGCTTCATGAATAAATATCCCAACTCGAAAAATTAGCCGACACCCCGAGAGTTAGAAGAAGCTCTTGAGCCGCTTGATTTTACAGAAGGAGTGCAAAGGAACTAAAGTTTTGGCTGAAATTAATGGAAAAGTCCGGCGGATAAACACCGCGTTCTAAAGAGGAGCTTTGGGAGCAGCCTGAAACATCCAAGAATTTATAATGGTTGGATGGAATACTGTTCTTTTATGGGATTTGGAGACAAGGGTCATGGTTGGGTTGGAGGATAGTGCTCGAAAGGAAATAGAGATACTGAGGGTGTTGAGCGAATACGATAGTCCTGTAGGTTCGACTGTGCTTGGAAGGGAGTTGAGGAAGAAGGGCTTCTTCCTAAGCGAAAGGACGATAAGGTACCATCTTAGGTTGTTGGAAGCCAGAGGTCTTATTAAAAGCCATGGCCAGGTTGGGAGAACCATAACTCCTCAGGGTTTGACGGAGTTAAGCAGAGCATTAGCCTATCAAAGGTTGGGTTTCGTCGTCACCCGTTTCTTGTCCTTGGCGTATTCAGTAACATACGACCCCAATGTGGACTCCGGAATGGTAGTTGCAAACGTATCAATAATGGACAAAGCTCTCCAGGACAAGACGGTTGAAACCGTTAAGGCCCTCCATAAAGCGAACCTGTTGCCAGCCCCCTACATCAAAATATTAGGCGAGGAGGAGACCTATCAAAACATATCGGTCCCGAAGGGAAATATAGCCCTCTTCACGGTTTGCAACTTGACCATAGACGGCGTATTAATGCATTCTGGGATTCCTCTGCTTTTCAACTGCGGTGGGTTAGTCCAGATGCTGGATTACAACCCCATCCGCTTTGTAGAAATAATTTCGTATGAGGGAACAACTATTCCCCCTCTAGAGGTGTTCGTGTATAGAAATATGACCTCGATCACTAGAATACTTCGGACCGGGTCAGGAATGTTGCCCGCTACCTTAAGGGAAATACCGGCAGAAGCAAGGGAAAAAACGAATAAAATTCTCACAAACCTGAAGAACAAGGGGTGGGGTGGCGTCTTAGTTTTCGGGGAACCCAACGAACCCGTGCTCGGGGTGCCTGTAGGCATGGACAGGTTTGGGTTGTGCATGGTTGGCGGTCTAGTTCCTGGAGCGGCCATGATGGAGGACGGTGCAAAAGTTGAAACCTTTGCTCCCCACTGCTTCATTCCATTGGAAGAAATGACTCGAATCTAGACGGAACCCAGTCTATACCCAATGGAGTTTAGAGATGAGTTCTGCAAAGAACGTTCATGTCCCCTGTTTGAAGCAGTAACTTGTGTCACTCTAAGCATCTTTAGAGCCTCTAGTTTTCACCGACGCTTGCCCTTACCGCAGCAAAAGCTCTTTTCATATAACCTATTTC
>Ga0315314_1001232_pt1 | contig 23816 bp, 25 predicted proteins | sample TDP9_MG_FD_203631 | JGI IMG/M metagenome (GOLD analysis project Ga0315314, IMG submission 203631) | Freshwater sediment microbial communities from Lake Towuti, South Sulawesi, Indonesia - TDP9 | ecosystem: Environmental > Aquatic > Freshwater > Lake > Sediment | place: Indonesia: South Sulawesi... | reverse complement strand
CATTCTATATGCTAGCGCTGCGGTGAGAAAGAGGATCTGATCCCTCGTTAGGTCGCGCGGGTGTTCAGTGAGTTTGTATCCGCAGTCTAGGCATAAGGCCGCTAACTCAAGCCCCTCTGGGCTCCTGACGAACTCGTCGACTTCTAGGCTTTTTTTTTAGCCCCCTCGGCTCCCGTGACACCGCTCAGCTCGAGCACCCTCATGCCTATGTATTCGGGTACGCCGAACTTCATGCCAGCCACTTCTTCCAGGGTCAGCTTTGGGTCTTCAAGGCCCATGGAAGCCGCCATCCTCAAGGCTTCGAAATTCTTGGAAACGTCCACCTTACTAAGATCGGGTGTGCCGTCTTCCTTCAGGGGCACAGTGCCTATGATGGAAAAGATTTTTGACAGCTCACCGTCCGTTAGGGGACGTATCACCACGTCGGCGCCATACTCCTTTACGGTTAACGTGCTCCTCGTCCTAGCGCCTTCGAGGATGGCCTCCTTGGTAAGCCTTGGCATCTCCTACCGCTACTCCTCCCTCAGCCTAGTTGCAGTGAACGTGTAGTCGCTGACGGCCACGCCGTTGGCGTCCAGGGAGAACGCTTTCCCCTCCAGGTAGCAGTCGTCGAAGGAGAGGGTCTTGATCGATTCTCCCAACCTCTTTAACTCTATGACCAACTGGAAGGGTTTGACTTCTGCAACACCTGTGATGAGCATGGTGTCAAACTTTGGGTGTGTGGACCTGACTCTAAGGGACCCGGTAACGAACATGGGCCCGTAGTCCACGCCTATTCGCTCGTCAATGCCAATATTGTGGACGTTCTGGCGATTTCTAACGATCTTGAACTCGATGGACTGAAGGCCTGCTATCACCTCTCCGTCGGCCTTAATGTTGCTGACGTTGGCAGAGATTATTACAGGTGGCATCTTTCATTCACCTCCTATCACGCCTGCACGGTTATAGTCGCGTATATGTAATCCATAGCCCTCACGGGTCTGACGGCTAAGTCAACCCTCACTATCCCCTGGGCGAAGTCCAGCTCCGACGAGTAAACATCCACAAGGAATGGCGGCTGCGTTCCATCGACGCTGGGGACTATGGCCTCCTCCCTCTCCATCGTCATGAGGAACTCTGTCAGCTTTTGCCTGAGGGCCACGCGGCCTCCCGGAGTGTTTAGTGTGCCGATGAAGTTTTCAGCAACGTTCTTCGCTCCCCGCACGGCATGGTCCGCAATTCTGGTCACACTGATCTGCTCCTTGCTCGTCGAGATTCCTTTTTCTACGATGATGCCCCTTCCGCGCCGAGCCTCCAGCGGTAGGACGCCCGCCTTCAACAGCTCCATTAACTCCGCCGGCGTATAACGCTTTTCCAGCTCTGCTACCCCTGTTATGGCTTTGAACGTCGGCGACTCGTAGTAGTTCAGTCTGCTGATTAATCCGGCTACTGCGCCAGCGACCCCGTAAGGAGCCACAAGTACGAATCTGTCGCTAGCCAGAACAGAGGTTCTTTTGACTATGTCCTCAATCTTCTCCCCGGGAGCCACCGTTCCTATACCGATCCTGTTCTTGGCGTCCCTGCTCATGTTCATGCAGTGGGCATCCACCACCGCGTGCACCTTTGGATCCCAAGAATCGCAGGCCAAGACCATGTCTATGTCCTCCTCCATCTCCAAGGTTTCTAAGGCCGCCTCGTAGTCCTTCAGCTCAGGCTTGGCGGTCAACCCTCCCGTCAGTGTTCCTTCCGCCAGGGCTGGATTCTTAAAGGCCTTTGCCCTCTTTGTTAAGTCTTCTGCAGAGACCAGTTTCGAGTGCGTGTTCAAACGATTAACCAGATAGAGGTCGCTCGTCCTATCCATCGTGAGGTTATCGAAGACTTCAAATTTCACGCCGTTGGTTAGCTGGATCGAAACAGTGCCCTCTGTGGACCCAGCGGTAACGCCGAATCGAAGGTTGTTTCCTGTTTCTCCTGGGACCCTGGCCACTAGTTTTACAACCTCGGCACCGTCCGCGTCGTTCAAGGTGCAGGACGCACTCTTCGTGCCAGCGGCTTCGATGCGGGTGGCGAAAACCTCGAAGACACCATTTAAGAAACACTGCCTGGCCTCCTTTGTCAAAGTATAGGCTGTATCCGAGCCAAACTTATCTGTGAATTCCCTGTAGCTGGTCACAGGCGTCGGCATCAGAATCGGTCCTTTCTCGGCTGTCCCCACCAACCCTACAATCCCAGAAGGGTGAAGCTGCTGCGGAACAATCTCCTTGACTACTTGGATCTCTACACCGGGTAGAATTCTAACCAACCTCATCCCCTTTTTAAATTTGCTCTAAACAATAATATAAGCTTTTGGTTCTCCCCTTTCTAATTTAATCCAACACGTGGCTTGCTCACTGCCTTGATCTATTAATTGGAAAGAGGAATGCAAGCTTCAGCCTTTTAGCCGGAACGGGTTAATGTGATCTCGATTGTCGACACTGTTTTCGTCCTGTCACTCTCCTTTATTGATATGTCCTCGCTTCCTATGTCGATTTTGCCTACTGTCACATTCCCTAGGAATCTGCGGCAAGTCAGTTCGGCAACGTCAACGGCAGTTTTTATGGCCATCCCCCTGGCCTTCAGCACAACATTCTCCACGTCAGCTGCGGTGAAGCTCCTTATAACTGCCAGCACGTAGTTCATGGCGGGCTTCCTTCCGATGTACACAGTTTCCGTTGTCAAGTCAAACTTCCCCTAGTATCTTTGCCCTTCGCCCCGCCTCTCCTCCCACCGGCGCCTCTGGAACGGCCTTCTTGGAGGGCCGTATCCTGGTCTTTCCTCGTATCTCCTTTCAGAGAGGTTGTTTTCCGTGTTTACCTCTTCAAGTTCCATCTCCACCTTTTCTGCTGTGCCGTATCTTCCGAGGTTTAGCCTCAGCGATCCCCTGAAAATCGAGGTGAACCCGTTCTTGATTTCGAACACGTCTCCCACGCTGAGTTGGTCGATTTGATCGTCCCAAAGGGTCAATAAGAGGGAGCCTGTTTCGTCTCCCACAAGGGCTTCCGCGACCCGGTGTTCCGTTTGGTCCATCCTGGATGACACCGTCCTCGGCGTTCCCACGTTGACAACCTTTACAACGGTGTTGACGTTTCTGGACCCTGGCCTTAGCGCATTCACTTTCACATACTCTGCTGTTTCTTCACTCACTCTGAACACGTCTCGACATTTGTGGTGTTTAGTGGCTATGTAACTTTTTGCTTTTAAGCGTTCTTATCCTTTGTGGTAAAGAGGACACCAAAATGCCTAAAAGTTGGACTAATTACCTTTTCTTGGGATTACACTGATGTCAGCTGATGCGCTTTTTGGAATGGTGGCCATCATTTCCATCATCCTTTTGGCAATCGGTTTCCTGATCCGGTGGAAATCCTACAAGAAGTGTCCTGCGTGTCGTTGGCCAAATCCTTCTGACGCCCTCTACTGCACCAACTGCGGATATGACTTGAAAACAAAAAGAGAGCCAGAACAACAACTTTAATTAGGGAGTTAGAGGAACCGCGGAGGCGGAGGACCGGGATCTCTGAGGGAAGTCTTCAGGGATTAGAAGATGCCTCATCGAAGCTAGGCCGTTGAAATCTCAAAGCGTAAACTGTTTGTTTTCTGGGCTTCACTCGCCATTCTGACTTAGAAAAAGGCTTTGTTACAGAAAGTATAGGAGGAGGGGTATATTCTGCATACACGCGGAAAGGGGAAATTTCAGAGTTAGACGAGTCCGTTTTGGCATAATATTTTCTATGTATACAAGAACTGTGCTCAGAGTTAATTGGAGAGCCCAATCCTATGTGATGAAGTTGGTTAAACCTACAGTCTTCGCTATTTGCACGGCTTCATCGAACTCATTACGGGTCAAACGGCGACGAAGCTCCGGAATTTCATGGGCCCTCCACTCGGGCCTATACTGATCCATTAAATTTACACGAACGTCTACACCGAGATTCTTCGCAATCCACTCAAGGACGGGTCTCGTACAGCATTCGTTATGTTCTGGAAGAACAAGGACGCGGATGAGGAGCTCTCCACACTTCTTTCCGTAGAGATGGTTTCGGGTGCAGACCTTCCAGTAACCCGGCGCGTCAGAGATTCTCCTGGCGCATTCACCCGGCCCGTATTTAAAGTCCAGAAGATAGACGTCCACAAAACCGGTGAGGAGCTTAGCCGTTTCTTCACTGTAGTAACTGTTGGAGTTCCAGACCACAGGCACATTTATGTCAACGTGCCGGAACGTCTCCAGCCACTGCTGAAGCCAAGGTGTGGGCTCCCCACCCACCAAGTTGGCGTTTCGGCAACCGCCCCTCCGTAGCCGTTCCACAGCCTTAGCCAAAAGTTGAGGCGAAAAAATCTCGCCATTTTCGTACCATTGGCTGATGGTCCAGTTCTGGCAGTGGAGGCATCTCATGGTGCAGCCCAGGGTGAAGATGGTTCCTGAGGGCACAAGCTCGGGTTCTTCGCCCGTGTGCTCGAACATGGTGGAGACGGTTATTTGGGTTCCACACTTACAGTGTCCAAGCTCTCCTTGGAGGCGGTTGAAGCCGCACCTTCGGGTGCAGAGGTGGCAGCTCTCAAGGACGCGGTTTGCAGTCTCAATCTTTAAATCTAAATAGGATTTTTCCGGATTGTCTAAATCTTCTAAACGTTTCTTGCGTGAATCGACATCCTTTTCTAGGCGGTAAAATTCCTCGGTGAGCAGGTCATGGGTCTCCCACAGTTTTGGGAGCGAATCATCCTTGTCAAAGTGGGCTGGCAGTTTTTTGGCGATGAGGAAGCGGGCTGGCTTATCGTTTTCCACCACATCGAAGTACCTGGCTAGGCTGGACCGCGCCCTCTTATCCCTCAAGACGGCTAGGGCGTCCGGCCTCCAAACGGCCCACATGAACCCCGCATCCTAGAGTATATAGATAAAATGGACCATTATTTACGTATCGCCCTTGGCACCTTAGTCAGTAAAACAACCTCGTGGTTAACATATACGGGGCACGTGACCGTCGAAGTCCGAGTCGAAGCTCATTATTGAATCAATTTTATAGGTTTTCATTATTTGGAGTGAGGTGTAATCAGTGAAGCTGAGCAGTCCATCTTTATGCCTTTTGAATGCCTCCCATGCTTCTGAAAAGTTGTGATCATCAACCCGAACCAGCATGAAGAGCTTGGGGATTCCCTCTTCAGGAGCCCCAAGGATGAGCTTTCCAACCTTGATGGCTAAATCTGGGCGCCCTGTTCTAAAGAGGGCCACAGTTACAGCTTCATCGAAGACATAATCCGATGTGAAGGGGGTTCCGAACTCTCCCTTCCTCAAACGATTTAGGAGGGTCCTAGCACGGACATGGTCCTTATCCTTCATATTTGAGAAGGCCACGAATATGTTGGTGTCTAGGAAGATGCTCAACGCTTTTCCCTCTCAGTTTTAGAGGAGCCATAGAGGTATCTGTCGATTTCTTCGGCCCTTGTTTCGATGCCCCAATCATCCGTCAAACCCAATAGATCGTCGAATTCCTTGTCTGAAAGGGGTAGCTTTACGCCAGTAATCCTCCTGAGAAGCTCCTCTCTTCCGTTATAGGCAAAATCTATTATTGCTGAGAGGATACCTTGTTGCGAGGCTTTCCCTTCCCCCTCAAGGGTGAGGAGCGCCTGAAGCTTCTCCAGCTTCCTTTTATCCTCTTCACTTATCTTAACGGATGTATACAAGGTGTTTTCACCGATTTTATGGTATACAATTCTACTTAAAAAACTTTTCTACTTCAACATTTCGAGAGCCTTCACCAAAAGAGCTTTAAGATATGGAAGTAATTTTCTTCCTATGAAGGGGAAAAGGGTCGTTTTTGTTCGGCAGAACCAGGTTGCGGTGGAAGATTTCGAGTTGAGGCAACCGGAGTCAGGGGAAGTCTTAATAAAGAGTGTAAGTACCCTCATAAGTCCGGGAACAGAGGTCGCCTTTTTAATGGCTCTGCCGAATACGTCAGGCATTTTCCCCCAGTATCCCGGATACTCAAATGCTGGAATGGTGGCCGCTGTTGGAGAAGCCGTTTCCCAATTTAGGGTTGGAGACCGAGTTGCCTCACGGACGGCCCATGCGAGCCATGTTTTAGCCCACGAAGACGATGTGCTGAAAATTCCTGATGAGCTTTCCTTCGATGAGGCGTCCTTCTTCACGTTGGCATCCATAGCCCTCCAGGGGGTGCGGAAGGCAAATGTTGAACTGGGGGACTCAGTGGTGGTCTTGGGGCAGGGCCTGGTGGGCCAATTGGCGCTTCAACTGGCAAAGTTAAGCGGAGGCATGCCCGTCATTGGAGTGGACCTCTACGACCCTCGCCTAGAGTTTTCCCTAAGGCACGGTGCAGACTACGTTTTTAACCCTGGGAAAGTCTACCTTGAGGAGGAGACGGGGAAGGCCACAGAGGGGAAAGGCGCCAATGTGGTCATCGAGGCCACGGGAAGCCCCGAGGCGATCTCAACCGCCCTTAAGTTGGCCGGCAATTACGGCAGGGTCATCCTGCTGGGCAGCACGAGGGGAGAGTCCACGGTGAACTTTTACCGCGACATTCACAGGAAGGGGGTCGCCGTGATAGGGGCCCATAACTCTATTAGACCCAAATACGAGTCGAGGCACGGCTGGTGGACAAGCAGGGACGACGACATCCTGATCCTGAAGCTGATAAACAGGGGATTACTCCGAGTTAAGGACCTAATCAGCCTCAAAATGAGTTATAAGGAGGCCCCGGAAGCCTACAGACGAATAATGGATTCTAAGGAGACCGCCTTGGGCGTTATCTTGAAATGGACTGAAACCTAAACCAGCATCGATCCATAGGGTGTCTGCATGAGGGTTGCTTCGTATAAAATTGGTCGCCGTGTTCCAGCTACAGGGTGCCCCCCTGAAAATTCCGAAATCGATAAATGTTTTAAAACACTATGGTACTTAATTATTAGGTTGTAAGGGGAAGATGGGATGGTTGAGGTTTTTCCGACCTTTAAAGTGGATGGTGTCGAGGTTCCTAGGATAATGATTGGAATCAATCCCTTTTTGGGATACTCCCACTTCAGTGAAGCCAAGGATCGGTACTTCAAGAGAATCTTCAGCGATGTTGAAGCCATCTCAGAAATCATTGTTAGAGCTACAGAGCTAGGGGCCACGGGCATCTACACCCCCGCGGATGAAAAGATTGCCAAGGCCCTCGCTCAAGTAGAGCGAATGTCAGGGGTTAAGATGACCGTGGTCGGCACCACCTACTACACCCTTGATTTTGAAAAGCTTCGGAGGGAGATGGAACTCCTCGGCACCATGGGCGCCAGGTTCTGCCTCCTCCACGGGAACATGGTGGACCATCTGCTCAATCACGTGAAAAGGACCATCACAGACGCGGAGAAGACGCTCAAGTTGATCCGAGACCACGGGATGGTTCCAGGCATCGCGTGCCACGACTCCTACGCCATTGTCTACGCAGACGAACGGGGTTATGATGCCCAACTATACGCGACGCCCGTGAACAAGATAGGTTTTTGGATGAACCCTGAAGGCCGCACTTTGAAGGCCGTAAGGGAGACCCCTAAGCCCGTCATCGCCCTAAAACCCTTCGCCAGCGGCCGCATCCCACCGCGGGAAGGACTGGAGTTCACGCTGACAACCCCAGGAGTCAAGGCCGTGGCCATCGGAGCCGCGTCAATGGAGGAGGTAAACCAAGACTTCCAGCTGGCGAAAGAAATTTTACGTGAAAAAGGGATGCTGTAGAAGCAGAAAGACCGCCAAAATTTGCAGAAATGCGTGTGGAGTTTTAAAGTTTGCAGGGGAGGATGGGTTTCATGTCGGTGGTTGCCTTGGTGAGGGGGGACTCGCCCATCGACATGGTTCTCAACGCCTTAGAAAGGATTGGCGCTGAACAGATTTTTTCCGTCCACGATCAGGTTTTAGTAAAACCCAATTACATTAACGATATGCATCCATCCACTGGAGTCACCACGGACGCACGAGTAGTCGAGGGCATAGTCAAATTCATGAAGGAAAGAGGAATAGACAACGTAATCGTTGGGGAGGGAAGCGGCTTCGCCGACACCTTTAAGGCCTTCAGGGTTGCTGGGATTGATAAGGTGGCGGAGCGGTGGAGTGTAAAACTTGTTGACCTCAACAAGGACCCTTTAATACGAGTGGAGATTCCGACCCCCTTAACGCTGAAGCAGGTGAATGTAGCCAAAACCGCCCTGGAGAGCCGCCTGGTGAGCGTGCCCAAGCTCAAGCTCCACAGAACGGCCGGAGTAACCTTAAGCCTAAAGAACATGATTGGGGCAGTTTCCCCAAAGGGCTCCATCCACAGCCGCCTGGGCGAAAAAATTGCCGATCTAGCCTCCATTCTGAGACCCAGCTTATCGGTCATAGACGGAATAATCGCCGGCGAGGGCCACGAAACCAGCGGGGATCCTGTGGAAATGAACATGGTCTTGGCTGGAACAGACCCCGTGGCCGTGGACGCCGTCGGCGCGGCGGTGATGGGTCTCAACCCAAGGGGGATCAGACACCTACGCCTAGCGGAGGAGAAGGGCCTAGGCACCTGCGACCTAAATCAAATAAAGATCGTGGGCGAGCCCATAGGGAGGGTGCAGAGGAAGTTCGTGAAATCCCCTTTGTCAGGGCTCCTCACCCGCCTGAACATTTAGCCCCATAGAGCCTTAAAACTGTAATAAACACTTCAATGAAGTGAGGTTTCTAGCTTTTTCCTGAGGGTTTCGCTGACCTGTTCGGCCTTCGCTCGTCCCCGGATGTTTTTCATTGTTATGCCCATGAGGGGTCCGAAGGCGGCCTTTCCCTTCTCCTTTACGAGACTCTCGTTTTCCTTTATTAGGTCCTCTATAATCGCTTCCAGCTCCTCCCTTGAAATCATCGTCAACCCCAGGTCCTCGATGGCGTCCTTAGCGGCGGCTTTCTCATGCATCGCTAGCCAAGTCAGAATGTCGGGGATCGCCTCCTTGGCGGCTTCTCCAGCATCTATGAGGTGGAATAGGCCCTTGATCTGTTCATCCGATATCTTGTCGATTTCAACGCCCTCCCGCCTCAGGGCCTTTAGGGTTTCGGTTAAAGCCGCCGCTATGGTGGTGGGCGAAACGTGGGTTTCTCGGGCCGCTGCTTCAAAAAGCTCCGTGTAGTCGGAGTCGAGTACCTGCCTCGCCAGCTTTGGGTTAAGCTCGTAATCCTTCATTAGGCGCTCCATTTTTTCCTCAGGCAGCTCGGGAAGACAGGCGCGCAACTGTTGCAGCCACTCCTCCGTTACTTGAACCGGCGGGACGTCGGTTTCGGGATACATCCGCGCGGCTCCGGGTCTAGGCCGCATATACCGGGTGGTTCCGTCTGGATTCGCGGCTCGGGTCTCCTCAGGGACCCCTTTAACAGCCTCCCTCGCCCTTTCCAAAACAGCCTTTAGGGCGTCGGAGGCGTTCTCTTGGGTGTCGGCGACAAAAACTACGGCGTCCTGGGGCTCAGCCTTCATCAACTGCCTGAGTTGGCGGACTTCTGCGTCCGTTATTCCGTAGGCGGGCAGTTCATCTGTATGAAAGATGCCTCCTACCCTCCCCCAGAAGTGGGCAATGTCCGCTAATTCCCTTCCGAATCTTATGCCGGGCATAAGCTCCCTTTTGAGTAAGCCTCCAAACCTTGGCAGATTAATTGCCCAAACCCCTTTATTCTGCTCTAAAGCCCTTCGGATGACGTGGCAACCCGTTTTATCAAAGACAGGAGTAACGTTGACTATTTTGTCCTGAATGTCCCTTTCTTTTAGTCCCCGCGCCGTTAGTTCATCCCTTATTTCTAAGAGGGTGAGTTGACGTTGCACCTCGTACTCGATTACCTTGGAGACCAGCTCCAGCTCCTGGACACCCTTAATCTCCATGAGGGCTCCGTCTCGAATAGATATGTTCACGTCCTGCCTAATTGTTCCTAAGCCTCGTTTGACCCTTCCAGTGGACCTTAAGATTCGGCCGATGGCGAGGGCTACCCTTTCCGCCTCTTGAGGAGAATAGATAACAGGGGCGGTGGTGACCTCAATGAGGGGAATTCCCAGGCGGTCAATGCGATATTTAAGAATGGAGCCCTCCTCCCCCACCTTTCGGGCGCCGTCCTCCTCAACCCCAATGTGCTGAATGGGAACCTTCTTTCCCTCAACTTCCATTTCTCCGTCCGTGGCTATGACGCACGTTCGCTGAAAGCCCGTGGTGTTGGACCCGTCTATGACGGTCTTCCGCATCACGTGAATCTCATCCACGGGCTTCGCCCCCATCATAAGGGCCACGCTGAGGGCGATCTCCACCGCCTCCCTGTTGAGGTCGTGGGGAGGCTCCTCATCCATCTCCACAAGGCAAGCAGTTTCCCCGCTGGCTTCGTATAGGATTTTCACTCCCTTCCGAAACTCGAAGAGGGCCGCGGGATCGATCTGCCCCAACTCACTTTGGGTGGGCCTCAACCTCCTAAGGAAGGTGACCTCCGGCTCCCCCCTAAAAAGCTCAGGCTTACAGGAACAGAAAAGCTTGGCCCTGGTTTTAAGCTCCTGATGAACCTCTATCCCAACCCTCAAACCAATCCTCGAATAGTCAACGTCCATTATTCCCGCTGCTCCTAAACCTCTGTTATTCTTGGGGAGATTTCGTCTGCTATGTTTGCTGTGAGGAGCCCCTTGGCCTCTTTTATATCTCTAGTTTGTCCAAGGGCCCACATGAGCTTGACCAAGGCTGTTTCGGGCAGCATATCTTCAAGGGGAATGACCCCCATTTCTAAGAGGTCCCGCCCCGTGTCATAGACGCTCATCTGTAGGCGCCCCCAGATGCACTGGGAGGTCATGGCGACGATCATGTTGTTTTCAATGGCTCTTCGAACGGCGGAATAGCAGTAGTGGCTTATGTGGCCCAGCCCGGTTCCCTCAAAGACTATTCCCCGGTATCCTTCATCGATGCACCACCCTATAATTCTTGGGTCTAGACCTGGATGAAACTTGATGAGGGCCACCTTTTCGTCAAAATGGGGCTTCAAAACGAGTTTTCGGGTAGGGTCCCTTTTTCCATAATCTTCGGTTAGCATTTCAACTTGGCCGTTCACGACTCTGGCCAGGGGGTTGGCATTAACGGACTTGAAGGTGTCCCTGCGGCTTGTGTGGCACTTCCTAACCTTAGTTCCCCTATGAAAAACAATGGCTTTGTCTGATACGGTTTCGTGCATGGCTAAGACCACTTCAGCAAAGGGGGCGTGGGCAGCCGCTATCACAGCGCCTGTTAGGTTAGTTGCCGCGTCTGAGCTGGGCCGATCCGCAGACCGCTGGGAACCCACCAATATCACGGGAACCGGCAAGTTCTGCAGTGCAAAGCTTAGGGCTGCAGCCGTGTAGCCCATGGTGTCCGTCCCGTGGGCAACCACCACACCCGCTACGCCCTTTTCGATGTGGTGGGCCACGGTCTCGGCTGTTTCTGACCAGTGTTTTGGGGTGATGTTTTCGCTGTAGAGGCTGTAGAGGATTTGGGCGTCTATCAAGGCGACTTCCGAGAGCTCCGGAACGACGCTGTAAAGGTCACTGGCGGAGAGGGCTGAGCGCACCCCTCCTGTTCGGTAATCCACTCGGCTGGCTATGGTGCCTCCGGTGCTTATTATAACCACCTTTGGCAGATGGGGCTTCTGCTCCGGGAGGGGGGGAGGATAGAAGGCAAGCTTTGCGCCAGCCCCTATCCTCTTAATCTTCGTGGTTGGAGTTACCTTTATGCCCAAGTTATACCCAGACTTGATTTTAATTACCACGTGGGTGTCGTCGCCATACTCAGACCTTGGGATGAGGATGCCTTCAAAGGTCTGCCCATTCTTCACTATCCTAATCTGATCCTCGGCCTTGACCCCTGCCTTCTTAAGGGCTTCAAGAGCTATGCCCTTATATCCAAGCAGCTCCTTCTCGCTCACTTCCCGACCATCCGAACGATCTGTATGTTATACATTAGATGAGCGAATAAATAAAACGGTGAGTATGGCAAGTATTATCGTTTCTCTTGACATAGGATCTGGATGTGAAGGAGCCAATCAACCTTAAGGGGTAGGTGTAGCCCATACTGCTGTCAACAGGGAGCAGGATCACCATTCTCTCAACGACCGCCTTTTTAGCTCATCCCATGTGAGGCCCGCGTAGAAAATTTGAGGACATAAGGAATAATAGTTACAGTATCAAAATTCATATAAGTATGGGGCGGAAGGCCATGAAGACGGAGGGGCTCAAGAGGCGTATCTTGGAGATGTTTGGAGGTGAGGTCGCGCATAAGCTCTGGGTTTTAATGAATAAACTTACTCGGTGGAACTTGCCCTACGCGATTTATGCTTCTTGGAACATAGAGGAGCCTCCTAAAGAGCTCATCGAGTTGGTGGAAGGGGGATGTGTGGAGCCTTGCAGAGCCTTGGAAGTGGGATGTGGGATGGGCAACTATATAATTTACCTCGCCTCCAAGGGCTTCGACGGCGTAGGCATCGATGTCTCTCACGTCGCCATAAGGAGGGCTAAGGCAAAGGCCGCCAAGAGGAACGTTAACTGCCGATTCTATGTGCTAGATTTCTTAGACCTCAAGGCCATCAGCAGCGTGATGAAGGGTTTCTTCGACCTGGTGATGGACCACTGCTGTTTCCACACTATCAGTAAGCAGGATAGACGCCTCTATCTTTCCTCTCTGAAATCCTTGACGCACCCCGGAAGCCTCTACCTCCTCTGGGAATTCCATCCCGGGTCTTCTACGCCATTCCGACAGCTCATCGTTGACCCGCAGGACGTAGAGGCGCTCTTCTCCCACGACTTCAAGATCCTTGAGCAAAGAATCGCAACCCGCGAGTATATGCTATACATTATGGAACGCAAAAATAGCGTCTGATAAGTGGTGTGGAATTAAAGAGTTCTCAAGAGATGCTCCCTTGAACCTGAGGAAAAGTAAAACTCTATCATAATTGATCACTAATGTCCTTGCTTTATAGTTTGTAATTAAACTGAATGGAAAAATGAGGATGATGGAGGCTATGTAGAAAATCGCCAGAATTGGAGTGTTCAAGTGTTGTTAAGGCGCCAAGAAAGAACGCTGTGATAAATCGTTATTTGGCACGGATTTCGGTATCATCTCATCGATTCCGGTCACGGTTACACTCAAAAAATCAGATGGAACTTGGACATGTGGGATTAGTATGACATTCGATACATGAGCTGCGATATCGCTCCTGCCTGGGTATGTGGGGAAGAGATTGAGATTCGGAAAAGCGTGGCCCAGAGTTTGGGTTATAGGTTGCCTTTGCAGATAGGGACGATCTACCGAGCGCCTTGGGGATGAAGGACTTGATAAACAACTTCGAATCTGAGCCTAACCCTGCTGAGAAGAAGCTTTATCTGAGATGGAGGAGTGAAAAACCCTTACCTTTCCCGCATTTCCTCTACGATTTTTGATAGGGGCGTGCCTCTGCTAAGTATCTCCCTTGTCTTCTCCATGTCTGCCTTGCTCAAATCTAAGCCGAACTTGTAGGCGCCTCCCTAATCACAGATGCGGCCTCCTCAGCCAGCTTCCTCTGCCGAATCCGCGATGAGTGTTAAAAAATAAATGTTATGCGCCTTCTACATAACAGCAATGGATTCCTGCTGCGCCTAAAAACCGAGGCCGATGGGTTCTAGGGAGGACGTTCGAATCATCCCATTCTTCACGGTGAAGAGGTCCCTGTGCTTCCTTTGAACCTCCTCGTGGGCGAAGGGAAGATACTGTCTCGCGTTATACTCAAATCCTTTTAAGGGCCTTGAGCGGGCGGCTAGGCTTGCCGAGTGCACCAAGGCTAAGCCGGGGCAGGTCAGGTCCTGCACAGAGTAGGGAATCCCATGGTGCTCCATCTTGGCTATGTAGAGGAGGCTCGCCGAATGTCCCTTGCACGCCTTTAGGGCGACGCCCGACCAGCCCAGCTCGAGGGCTAGGTCAAAGCTTTCGAGGTCCGTTATACCCTCATCGGCCAGCACGGGCTTGATTTTCGCCACTCCCTTCATGGAGAACCTGTGCTGGCTCAGGTCCCTCTCTGTGGGCTGCTCCAAGTAGAGGAGGCTGTTAAAGGCTAAGGGCGAGGCCCTCCTCAGTTTTCTCAAGTATTCCAACGTCGCCTCCGGGTTCGGGTTCATCTCATTTGCGTCAGCCGATAGATAGAATTCCTCCCGACCCCTCCGTTTGAGGGCTTCAGAGGCGATTTCTGCTACAGCCTTCGTCCTTTCCACGTCCCAGTCAATGTCGTTTCCCCTCAACTTCACCTTCAGGCAGAAGACTCCGTCCCGCTCTATCCACTCCTCCAGGCTAACGGGGAGACCGTCCCTGGGGTCGCTGCTATCCACCTCATCCCTAGTGAGCTTGTCCAAGCCTCCGACCAAGTGGAAGATCGGCAGCTCCTCAGTATATCTTGGCTGTAGGTAATCTGAAACGTATTTTCCACGGAACTCAGGGCCCAAATAGAAACTGAGGTCGTGCTTCATGAACTTGGGCCCGTAGCCATCATACGAGCAGATCTTATTGACCCGACCGAAGGCATCATGGATAGCCGCGTCTATGGGGGAGGCGGCAACGAGGATGCCAAGAACGGGCATGGGGACCTCTAAACCCACTTCAGCGTCAACCTTTTTCGCAAGCCTCAACAGGTCCTCCTTCGCCCCAAGGAAAATGTCAAGGGGATGACCGAAACTCCCATCTCGCTCCAACATCCTGCAGAACCCTTTGCCGATCATGCTCATGGCCTTCAGCTTCTTTTCTGAGGGATCGGTAGGATCAGGGAAAGCCCACTTGTCCGCCAGGGGCATGGCCCCCCAACCTTCCGCAACATCGCCCCATCTGTTCTCCACTGTGGCTTTCACTATTAGGGATGTGGAATCGCTGACAACTACGCTACCGAATTTGAGGGGAACCCGCAGCTTATCGGTCCTAAACTGGGGTTCCAATTTCAATATGCGAATATCTGAGTCCAAATTTGCTTCACCATGCCACGGCAGCGATTGTTAGTTTAGGAAGGGAGAATAATTAAGCTTTATTAGTGGCTCATGAGCTATTAAACTTAGTGGTAGCCTTATGAGAGAGAGAATTGGTCACATATATGAGAGGGTTAAAGCTAGGATTGGACACATCTACCCCTTGGAGTTGAGGGAGTCTCAAAGTGGCCGTGAGAGTAAAGTTAAAGGTTAGGAACAACCTGAGCGGCAAGGTAGTTGAAGCCGTTGCCCTCGTAAACTCTGGATTCGAAACCCTAAAGCCACAACTATTAATTCCCGTAAAGCTTGCGGAAGTGCTCGGACTATGGCCCAGCCTACCGGAAGGCTCATATGTTAAAGAGTATGGTACCGCGGGTGGAATCACCAAAACCTACGTGGTTCCTGAAAGTTTAGAGGTCTACGTAGTCGCAGATGGTCGGTGCAGCCCCACGGCGGTCTCAGACTCGGTGATCTCCCTCCTAGAGGAGGAAGTCCTCATAGGCGACAAATTAGCTGGAAAGCTAGGCATAATGGTATTTGACTTTGCGGAAGGGATCTGGAAGCTGAAAATAGACCCGCCAGACAAGATAAGAGAAAGTGAACCCCCACAATACTGGACTATTTAACGATTAAAATCGAGCTTTCTCGCTCCAGTCAAGAATTTTTGGCAATATTAATCATACAGTCTTTTACAAAGCCTTTTAAAGCCATTTTCACACCACCCTCTTCATTCATATCAGATTAACAGTTTTTGATACCGTTCTAATCAAGTTTCTTAGAAACGTAGGGTCCGTCTCTTGTGTAGCCCCGCCTGAAATAATACTCTTTAACTCCTAACCCTGAAGTCACGACCATCCTCTTTGCATCATACTCTTCTTTTGCAACACTCTCCGCGTTCTTCAGCAGCCTTTCCCCGTAACCGCGGTGCTGCCATCCTCCTTTAACTCTCGTGCTCAGAGGAACCATGGGTCCGTACACGTGCAGCTCCCTCACCAGCATTGCCCGTTTCTCCCTAATTTCTGGTCTGTGGGCCTTGTCTGAAGGGTACCTTAATCTTAGAAATCCTATGAGGATGTCCTGCTTTACGTCCTCGTATGAAAGAAATAGCTCTGTGCCTTCTGACGCGGGGTACCTCTCCACTATTGGCTTTATGTCTTCAGGGTTTGGTTCTAATCCTAGTTTCAGCTTTACGTGACCCACCTCTCGGCACCTTATGCACCTGCATGGGATGCCTTGTCTTTCAAGTTCAGCGTATACCATTTGCCTCAGGTTGCTTTCCTTAACCCCAGCTATGATCAGGTTTGAGGGGATGTCCCTCTGAACTCGCTGAACCCTGACCCATCTGGGTATCATTTTCTTAACTTCGACTATGAGTTTGACTACGTCCTCTGTGGGATAGGGGCTGTACCCGCCGTTTCTCCACATCTCATACAGCTTGGTTCCCTTAAGGACGAGGGTTGGATAGATTTTCAGCGCATCTGGCTTGAAGCGGGCGTCTTGAAAAAGCCTCTTAAAGGCTTCTAGATCCCTTTCGTAGCTGGAGCCCAATAGGTTTGGCATCATATGATACGCCACCTTCAGTCCGGCATCCTTCAAAATACGGGTGGCCTCAGTCACATCTTGGACGCTGTGACCCCGATCGACCAGCCTATAAATGTCATCGTAGACGTTTTGGACCCCCAGCTCCACACGGGTTACCCCCAGGAAAAGCATGTGATCCACATGCTCCTCCCTGGCCCAGTCAGGGCGCGTCTCCACGGTGATGCCCACATTCCGAATCCTACTCGTCTCCGCGTTTTTCTTCGCCTCCTCCAGAGACTGGGAGTCCTTACCGATTATGGCCTCTAGGCATCGCTGAACGAAGTGCTCCTGATAATCATATGGCATCGCCGGAAAGGTTCCCCCCATAACTATGAGTTCAACCTTACCCACAGGGTTTCCAGTGGCCTTCAATTGCCCAATTCGGCTCCTCACCTGAAGGTGGGGGTCAAAGCCGTGTTGGATGCCCCTCATGGCCGCAGGTTCACGCCCCGTGTAGGATTGGGGAGTGCCAAAGGATGGTCCGCCTGGGCAGTAGGCGCATTTTCCGTGGGGACAGGGCCAAGGCTTAGTCATCACGGCAACAACATTAACGCCGCTTATGGTTCTGACGGGCTTCATCCTAAGAATGGGAAGGAGTTTTTTCCGCTCCCTGGGCGTCATAACCCTGATAAGGTCACTGTTTCTCACTAAGGGAGCCTGCAACTCACGGCAAACGCTCATCCTGATTCTGTCTACGTCTTCCCTTGTGGGAGTTGGCAAATCCATTAGTTGCTCCACTATCTTACGACAAGCCGTTTTTGAAGCATCTTCTTGCAAAATTGACCTTTCCATGCCCGTTACAGCTCATTTATTATGACTCATAATCCTAGCTTCCGTCGCCTAGCTCCGCTAATCTCCCTTGCGATTTCCCGCATAACGTCTCCGTCAATGCCGAAGGCTTCTTCCATCGGAATGATTGGAACCAGGGTCACCTTATCCCCTTCGTCGATGAAAGCGACCACACGTTCAATTCCGATTTTCCTCCAAATTCTGGCTGGAATAACAACCTGCCCCTTCTTTGAAACCTTTACTATGTATCGCCCCACTATACAGCACCTAAATAATATAAAGCGAAGCTTTTAACATAAAGTTTTGTTTTAAATTCACTGAGTTACTTTATCAAGGCCTCCGTTGAGCGCTTCAGACCTTAACGATGAGCCGTGTGCTCTAATGGTTTATATGTTATTTTCCTGTTGCTTCCAAAAAAGTAAGATTTAGACGGGAAATGCCTATATAGACTCCTGTTAACATAGTTATTGAATGTCTGGAAGGTAATGATCCTATGTACCAGAGGCCTCCGTCCCTCCTTAGAAGGTTCTGGATTTGGATTCTACTGGCCCTAGTCTCGGTCGCCTTAGTTTTTTCTGGGATGTACGTTTGGTTAAACTGGACCATTCTGCAGGTTATGTATGAGCAGAAGGCTGGCCTCAACTGGTTTAGCATCGTCTTCTATAATAACTATACCTTCACCCTGGCAGCCCTCCTGGCTCTTTTAGCCTTAAATCCACTTCCTGGACGTAGCGACATCTACGAGGTTTGGGTTGCCTTTCAGAGGTTAATTGTGAGATTTAGGTATGAGACGCCTCCTCCGGAGGGGCCCGCCTTATCCCTAGTTTGGAGGAGGACGGTTTGGGCCTTTTGGCAGCTGCTGAAATGGGCGGTGGCCTTTGGAGTAGTCGTCTCCCTTAACGGTCTCCCATTTTTTGGGAACATTACAATCGTTGCGTACATGGTGCTGAAGGGCATTGGCAAATGGAGCCTCGTTCCCAGAATATTCGCCTTACCCATTATGCCCGCCTCAAGCTCAGAGCTCATAGAGCTGATGCCCACCATGGAGATTCAGTATCGCCTCCTATACGCGGTTTCCACGGTCTTTTTGACCGTGGTCGCCGTTAGGCTGATCCTTAAAACCGTCAGGGACTTCCTGGCTGATCAACGGAACACATGGATCAGAAACACCTTCCTAGTCCTGACCCTCATTATGCTGGGAATAATCATCGGAGCCCCCTACTGGACCATGGACGTTACAACGCCCTACGACTACATCATCTGTTTAGCCCTTTTCATCAGCTTCTTCGCCACGGCCATGTTTTTCCAGCTGGGGGGCATGGGGAAAAACCTTTCCTTCGCCAAAAGGAGAAGAATGATCATCACCCTAGTGGCTTTAGCCATCATTGTAATCTTAGGTGTCAACGGGGCAATCATTGCGGGTTACAGACTAAACTGGAACAACAACTGGGTTGAGTACGAGTGGAGGCCACTAACTGGAAAGCAGATTGCCGTCACCCAATGGTCAGCAGGAATAGGGGAAATAAAGTATTTCCCCATATCGCAGGTGCCCACGGGCAACGTAACCAAAATCCTGTCGCTTGTCCGTCAGTGGGATCAGGCTGCTTCGTACACGAAGATGAGAGGCCAGATAGGCGTTAATTGGATGACTCTTAGCGACTCCGACATAATTTACGTTAATAACCAAGAATATTGGGTGGCCCTAACCACCGTCGTATACCCCAGTGAAGACTGGATCAGCAAGCATCTAATCTTCACCCATGCTACGAGGGTCATTGTGGTGGACAGCCACAGCGGCGAGTTTGTGCCGGTCAATGAGGCCTTCGGAGTCGAAACTGAGCCCCTCATCTATTATGGCGAGGGTGAAGGGTTCCGCGCCAACGTTTACACGGGAGTCAGGGGGTTCAAAGAAATTGGGAATGCCTCCTATTCGGGACAGCCAGATTACGTCCTATCCGGATGGCAGAGAACCCTATGGTTCCTTTCCCAGGGGCAGATGGGTTTCGCCTTCTCGCCTCCCCAAGAAAGCATTAGCATGCTCTACAACCGGGAGGTTCTGCAACGGGTGAAAAGCATCCTCATATATGGATTAGAGGTCGACCCTGACGCCTATCTGGTGAGCGACGGAAAACGGTTGTATTACGCGGTTCAAATCTACATCGACTACCCCATGCATTCCGGATTTTCTGCAAGCAACTACATGAGGTTCCTCGCCGTTGTCCTTGTGGACCTTGAAGACGGAAGCCTGCAAGGATACTTTGTTGGCGCGTCAGATGGATTCCTTGTCGACTTTTATAAGGAATATTATCCAACATGGGGAGCCCTGCCCAGCTGGCTCATTCCGCAGCTGCGGTATCCAGAAACCCTACTGGGCAAACACGAGACACCGAACCAACTGGACACCGATTTCCTTTATCACGTAATAGACCCATTCATCTGGCGATCTGGGTCAGATTTCTATGAAAGACCCGCTGGAACAGAGGTGCACTACATTTTAATGACGGTTGAAAACCAACCCCATTTTATAGGTCTTCAACTTGTGGAGTTTCAGGCGTCGCCGGGCAGAAACCTTGCCGGACTTTACGTGGCCTATGGAGGCGCCCAACTCGGCAGAATAGACCTCTATGGAGTTGCTAATGCCACAACGCAGCAGTTGATTGGCCCCACTGCCGCGGTACAGGCTTTCACATTTGACGAATATGTGAAGGCGCAGTTGACCCTCTTCGGCGAAAATGGGAGGACGGGAAACATACTATTGTATTCCATAGGTGGCCGCCTCTATTACTTTATTCCTGTTTACATCTCTCAGGCAGGAGGGGTCATCACGAATATGGCGTTTATCGGCATCATCGACGCAACTACAGGTGAGGCGGTTGCCACAGGAGCCAATTCAGCCCAAGCCTACTACGCCCTCATGGGAATTACACCTGGGCCTGAGACGGGGGTGGAGGAACGCCTTAACAAGGTGAAGGGGCTCTTCACAGCCAAGGGGTACAGCCTAGTGAACGTCACGAAGATCAACGCCAATGTGGAGATCTGGGTAAGTAACGTCACCTACGTCCAGGAGGGGCAGTGGAACCAGACTGAGATCGTCGTCAACAGTTTTGTTCAAAACTATGTGCAGAGATACGGCAACACTGAGGTTTATTACTGGAAAACGGACGATAAAACCATAAGCTTCGGCATTCTGGTTCCCCAGGGAGGCGTTGTGAAACTCTACTACATAAGCGTTCAATACAGGTGATCCTATGGGGCAAAGGAGCAGAGAGGAGCTAATGGAGGAGTTTGACCTCTGGTTGAGGACAAAGTTCACGGAGTCCTTTTGGATGGGGGGACACCGCTTCGAAAAGACAGAAACAGGCGATGTTCAAATTGACAGGGCCCCCTTCTCCGTAGAGGAGACTCGACAGCTTTTCCTAATGTTATCCTCCCGAAACCCCCTAACTAGGCTTAATGCCACCCTCATTATCTGGGACAGAAACGGCACCCTCGTTAAGGTTTTACTAATTGCCGCCCTTCTCCTGCTACTCCTAGTGTTCCTTAGAATTCGTGGAAAGTAAGGCTTCAAGTCGGTTCGTGGCAGGGATTCATATCTTGGAGATAAGGGCCCGAGTCTTTCCCTCTTCCTTAACGATTTTAAGCCTACAATCGTGGGTTTCGATCTTTGTAACGGCTCCCTCTCGGCTGATCAGTATGTCCTTATCGATTTCTGGGGGAGACGACACGGTGACGGTTGTCACCATGGGGCTCTTCCACTTGATTTCGTATCCGCTGCCCACCTTCGTGATGGTGGCTCCGCCATAAATTTCATAGGATTCCTCAGCCCTTTCCTCCCCCTTCTTCTTTCCCCAGAACTTCACTTTCACCACCCTAAGGTTTGAGGAATAATGGCTTCCAGAACTTAAGGCTATCGTCGAGATAAAACACGTTTAAACGCTGGAATGGAAGTTTGAACTTATTTGTCGAGAAGATTCTTTCTCAAGCCTTTTCTTCTGATGCCTCTCTATGGGTTTCGATGGAAACCGAGGAACAGCTTGCCCTGGAATTAATTCCCGCCGTAAGGAAAATAAGGAGCTTAAACAAGCGGCAGATACTCTACGTGATGGATGAGTTAGAAAGGAGCATGTCTAGGGCAGACGATGAGGTGTTTAAGGGCATATTACGGGTTCTATTGGAAGTTTGCCGAACAGAACTGGGTAAAGGGCAATCGCGGCTAAGCCAATTTGCTAACTAAATAGTGTTAACAGATGAAGAATTGGGCAACGGACCGTTTTAAAGTATAACACCGTCATATACGTCTCTCTGACTCTGCCCGAGACCGTTGAGATCCACAGAATCTCACTGGCACATTTCCAAGGCCCGTCCTTTATTTTTCCTTCGGTTCCACCCTGATCTTTTGGATGATAACCTTCCCCTTAACGTGCTTCACAATTCTCTTACCGTACTTTGTTCTTCGTTCCTCTACAATGCGTTCCTTCAACTCCGTCGCACCACTCTACATTCAGTTAACGCTCGCCCATATACTTATCCTACGTTACCCCCATTTACCCTACGCATCCCCTTAAATCCATTGGGCTAAGTAAATCATTAGACCTTATTTTGTCTGAGAAATCCAAAACAGCAATTCTGCTTTTTCATTTGGCAAAGTAGTTTGTGTGGGATTATGAGATCTAAAAGAAATTGCTATTGCCATTCGTCGTCTACGAGATATGATTTCCTAGCTAGCGGCCCTCCTAAGTAACAAATTTTATAGGAATTTGAGTAACAAAAGTGCCATTCTACCCATTATTCAAAGAGATTCGCGATACTCCTCCTCCCTCGTAGGGGGGATTAGAAGCTCCGTGGGAATGACTCAGCTGTAAAGGCGGCTCCTTAAGCTTCCATGGAAGGGAGCGTGAAAAGGACTCGGCTAGGAAAAAGTAGGGAAGGAGGAGTGTACCACGCGGACAGAAATTTATCAAAAGGTTTATTCGTAAGCGTGAAGGAAGGATTATAGAAGACTGTATAAAATGAAGCTTTAAGGTTCCGTTAAACTCGCTCACAAAGGTTGAAGGGAAAAGGACATGCAACAGGCCAAGGAAAGATCTGGACAGTTCGTGGTGCCAGGTGAACGTCTGGGCGTTATCGAAGAGTTTATGCCGGGCCCAGGAACCTACGTGGAGCAGGGGGCGGTGCGTTCCAAGACCGCGGGACGGGCGCTCATGGACATCCTAAACAAAAAGGTTTCAGTTTATCCCATGGTTCACATGGCAAGCGTCCCCAGAACAGGGAGCATCGTCGTCGGTCAAGTGCTTAATGTACAGGGCAAAAAGGCCACCCTGCGCATTTTTAAAATAGGAAAAGCTCTCCTCAACGGCTTTTTCACGGGAATTTTACACGTCTCCGATGTAAGCCCAAGCTACGTGGAAACCATGTTTGACGCATGTAAAAACGGTGACATCCTGAGGGCCGCGGTGGTGAGCACAAAAAACCGAACATACCAACTTTCAACTGCAGACAGGAATTTGGGAGTCGTCTACGCCTTCTGCTCATCATGTGGCCACACATTAGACTTGAAAGAGCGAAAGATGCAGTGCAGCAACTGTGGAAAAATCGAAAATCGTAAGGTTGCCCTCGACTATGGGAAGGGAACCATATAGAGGCATGGAAATGAAGGTTAAAATTCTGAAAAGGGAACCACAAGAACTGAAGATTGAGATTGAGGGGGAAAGCCACAGCTTCTGTAGCGCCCTCCAGAAGGTCCTTCTGGAGGACAAAACCGTTGAAATGGCCGGATATGACCTACCCCACCCCCTGATTTCAAACCCCATAGTCTACGTTCGCACCAGGGAACAGCGAAAACCTGAAGCCGCCCTAAGGGAGGCCGCGCAGAAACTGCAGCAAAGGAACAACGAGTTTAGAGAAGTCTTCAAAAGGGCGCTGGAAGCATGGCAGAGGGGACAAGGGCAGACCAGATCCTGAAGAAATACGCGAGCCTTCAAGGAATAATGCTCGACAAGGACTTGGCAAAGCTGGGCGACGCCTACGTAAATTTTTTATATTCCCTAGCTCTTTCCCAAAGGCTGGGGAAACCTTTAGGGGCCAAGGTGGACAACCAGACCCTGGCCGGAGCCCTGAAGAATGCGGGTTTAAGGGGAATTCTGCCCAAAAGAACGGATCGCCACACCCAGGGGAACGCGGCGGAAGCCCTAATAGCCTACGCCTGGCTGCGAAAAGTCTCGGATTTTGAAGAAAGCCTAAGGATTCTCCGAGAAGGTGAGGACCTCCAGGAAGCCTTCACCAAATTACTACAGGAAATCAGCACGAGACTCACCCCTATACAGGGCGCAAATAAGCACGGTTAATCCCTTTGGGAAACGTTATAAGCCCCTATCCCTTAAGTTCTTGTGTTGGGCTCCATGTCTGAAGATGAAGTTGTGAAGTTTCGTCAAGTGAAGCCGGAAATTCGCGTGTTAGGCGTTGATGACG